>VFSW01009433.1_pt1 | contig 13928 bp, 8 predicted proteins | sample 5358111 | NCBI WGS metagenome assembly VFSW01 (sample SAMN11554181, study PRJNA540505) | mine drainage metagenome | isolation source: sediment from site ElyBrook_90M | place: USA: Ely Copper Mine, Vershire, VT | collected 2017
AAGGAAGCCGCCAAAGGCCGCCAGGTGGCATCCAACTCTGATGCCCCGCGTCGGACGGCAACAAGTTCAGATCTGCCGCCGTGGGCCGATGGGTCGGACAAGCGCGCGGATGAATCGGAAGAGGACTACTGCCTACGTAAAAACGTCGAGGGGCCGCCGGAAGCCAAGCGGAAATTCATCGGCGAACACAACACCTGAAAGGATTCATCATGCTCAAGACTTTCATTATCGACGGCGACAAGGGCGGGGTAGGCAAGAGCCTGGCCGCGCGTGCGCTGGTCCACTATTACCTGACACAGCCCGAAGCAGAGCGCCCGCGGATCGTCGTCTATGACGCCGATCTGTCCAACCCGGACGTGTGTGGCGATGGCGGCTTGAAAAGCGGCAACGGCATCATGGGCACGGCCATGCTCGATCTGTCGAACGAAAATGGCTGGATTGACTTCGGCACGCGGGTCGCCACCATCGCCGCGGCGTCCGAGAAGATCGATTACCGCATCATCGTCAACATGCCTGCCCAGATCGGCACCCGTGCCTTCGACGGCTCGATCCACATCGTCAACGAGGTTCTGCGCGAGGCGAACGCGATTCCGGTCTGGCTGCTCAGCCGCACCCAGGAAAGCATCCGGGCGCTGAACTACCGCCTGCGCAACATGCCCGCTCGGTACGAGGCCGGGCTGATCGTGAAAAACCTGTTCTTTGGTCAGTCGGACAAATTTGTCCTCTGGTCCGCCGATGAACTGCAGCAGCAACTCATCGACGAGGGCGCTTGGGTTGAAACGGAGCTGCCGGAACTCAACGATCAACTGGCGGTGATGATCGGCCGCCGGCCCTTCCACGATGTTCTGAAAGACGGCATCGACGGCCGCGGCCTGCAGTTCGGCTACCGCCTGGCGCTGGAATCCTGGTTGAAACGCGCAGGCGGCGCCATGGCCAAAATCGAAGAACTCGGGTGCTGAAATGGCCTACAGCAACTCCGAGCAAATTTTCATCGACGTGTTGGGGCGCGCTCCCACCGAGCCCGAATGGAAGGAAATCCACGCATTGCTGGGTGCCGCGACCAGGACCGGCTGCGTGGTTGATGATGAGTCCAATGCCGTACAGGTCGTCTGGCTGGCCTGGGGCTGGGTCCGCGGCATCGGCCGAGCCGATGTGCTGGCACTGCTTCGGGGCAGACTGCAGGATGTCGATACCGCGCTCGAGGACGTTCGCAACGATATGGGTGAAGCGATCAAGAGTTTGCAAGATGCTCTGACCGCCTTCTTAGAACGGCCATCGGCGCAGCCTTCCAGCGAACAAGCTCCACAGATCAACGCCGACGAACTGGCCAAGACTCTAGGCCCGCTCCTCGGGGCCCATGTGCTTGCAGTTCATCAGCACTACGACATCGTGGACAGCCTGAAGCAGGCGGCCACGAAAGGATTTTCGGTGTTCTGGGCGCTCGTCGGAAGTGTCATTTGCGCTGCACTTTTTGGCCTTCTAGCTCACGTGTATGTCAGTGACAGTCACGAAATAACCGCCCTTCAGAACCAGAACGCCATGCTCGTTCAGCAGATCACAGATGCGCAACGGGGCCCCAGCGAACGCACGCGGCCATGAGTGCACAGGCTACCGGGCGCCTTGTAGCTTTCCCTGCCGGGGCGCTGCGCCTGCTGCTGCTCATTGCCCTTGGCGCCATCCCAGGGCTGGCGTGGATCATGGGTGGCGAGAGCCCGATGGGGCCCTTGCTTTCCATCCTCCTTGTGATGGTGATCGCCATTGGGCATAGCCCATCTGAGCGCTTGGCGGCCGCTCTGGGCTACTACGCCACCGGCTGCTGGCCGATCGTCGGAGCGGTCGCTGGCTACTGGGGAACCGAACATTCAGGGATTGGGGTTTTGGCATGGGCCGCATGCAGCGTGGCTCTGGCCATGCCGTGGGCACTGGCAGCCCACTGGCCCGGCCTGCTCTTTGCGCTGGCCGCCACAGCGTTGCCGCCGCTGGGCGTCGTCGGCTGGCTCTCGCCCCTCAATGCAGCCGGCATGCTGTTTCCTGGCATGGGCTGGATCGGCCTCGCGCTGGCCGTCTGCTCCATGCTCGCGATGAACTCAGTCCTGGTTGGCCAGGGGCGCCCCGGCCTGTTTGCCGACGCATCCTGGTGGACGTTACTGTCCGCGGTGATCGTGGCAATCGGCGCGAACGTCCTCGCGTCGCCAGCGTCTGTGCCGCCTGGCTGGGTTGGCGTCCAGATCCATATCCTCCCCAGCAAGGGAAATGTCCTTCGCGCCATCCAGAACAACCAGTCCATCATTGATGCTGGGCTGGCCCAGGGCAAGGGGGCCCGGGTCCTAATTTTCCCGGAGGCCGTCCTAGAGAATTGGCTGCCTGGCACACGTCAGCAGTTCGCCGAGGCTGTGCCGCCCGGGCAGTTCTGGCTCATCGGCGTGCAAACTGATGCGCGGGACGCTGTGGTGCGGATCGAGCATAGGTTCGCCGATCCTGTTCCAGTGACGCAGGCCGCAGGCCTGCTGCTGGGTGGCGACTGGCAGCCCTGGAATCCGCGCACCCTGCGCCCGGCATGGTGGCAACGGGTGCTTGACCTTGACGGGCAACGCGTGTGGGCCGCGATTTGCGTGGAGCAGGTGCAGCCGTGGGCGTGGCTTGAGGCGTTATGGCAACGGCCTACGGTGATTTTTGCGCAGTCCAATGTGTGGTGGGCACCGCCGGGAAGTGCAGCGCCCGAGATTCAGGAGGCAAGCACTCTGGCCTGGGCGCGGTTGATGGGGGTGGCCGTTGTGGGGGCGGTGAATCGAGGTTAGCACGCCCGCAAAATATCGCGCTCTCTTCGGTGGCTGTGGTGAACAGCGCGGCCTCGAAGTCAGCCCAGGCGGACTGGCGCAGGGTGGCGGCCTCGGTGCTGGTCAAGCTGGAATAATCCCCGTTCATGAGGTCGCCCACGGCACCCGCACCCACGTTGATCGCGCGTTGCGCCTGGGATGGATGGGGATGTGATTGTTCACGGCGTTCATGCCGGCATTGACGGCCGCGCTCTTGCCCATGCCCACTACGGTCTGGGCGAGCTTGCCGCCGCCCAGGGTCTGCGTGGCCGAGTCCGACACGCCGCTCAGGGCGGCATTCAGCCCCGGAGCGGTCAACTACGGTTTTTAGGTTGATTGCTTTGCCCCTGAACTACAGCAACCCGGCACAGGCCAACATTCGCTCCACATAGCAACGCTGGTCTGGCGGCGCAGGCGCTGGATTCCCCTCTTCATCGACACGCTTTCCATGCTCATCGGCCGGCGCCCAGTCAAGATGCAAGACGTGGCGTCGCTGCATGTCTTCAACTTGAACCAGATCGTAATGGACGCCATTGGCCCGGCCCAGCGGCGAGGTCTTGCGCAACAGGATGAACGAATCGACTTTCGCCACCCTCCCGGAAATCGAAGTCAGTCGCTTTGCTAATTCCACCAAGTCCGGGCTGGTCGCCAAGGCCACCTTGGCGTTGTATGGGTCTTTCATGGATTCCCAATTCTGAATCCCGGACTGGCCCTTGGGGTCCACCAGCAACACATGGGTTTTCTTGTCGCTGACCGCCCACAACACGAAGTCGGGGAAGTACGCGCGGGTTTCTGAATCCAGGTACACCCCCACCGAGCGCAGACTTTCCACATTCCGCATCAGGTAGAAGTCGAACTTCAACAAGCGCCCCTGATTAACCGGGCTGCCCAGAAACACATGCAAGTCCTGAACGAACTTGCGCTCACCGGGGTTCAAGGCATCCGGGCTGATCGACAAGGTCTTGAACGTGAAGCCCCGTTTGACCTCTTTGTCTTCGCCATTCTTCAACAACGGCACGTAAATGTGGCGCGACTCCTGCAACTCCAAGGGCAATTGCGTCGGCAAGCCGGGTGAGGGGTAGGCCACTTCAAATTTCGCCTTGTCGGCTTCCTTCTCGAACTCAATCCGAAGGTCATAGTGGCTGATGAAGTCGCCCGGCTCGCCGTCCGCCGACTGGCGCAAGGGTTCGCCGAAGCGGTAACGGCGTTTGTTCAGATCGTAAATCAGCTTGCCGTGCAATTGCGCCACGGCATCGGCCAGGGTTTGCGCCAGAAGCTGCTCACGCAATGCAAAGCCCAGTTGCGCCCAGGGCCTGGAGTAAAGCACCTCGTTCACCAGACCCAACAGATCGCCCAAGGCCAGGGGCCGAACCATACCGCTGTCCTCTACCCGCCACTGCATCTTACGCGCTTGCAGGTGCGCATCCAGCCGCCGCCGCCAATCCGCCAAGGGCAGGAAACCGGCCTCGCCCTGCTGCGCCGCCTGGCGCAATTCCTCTGCCAGATTGACCATCTCGTCGGCCACATCCGGGCGGTAGTCCATGCGCAGGTTCAGTCGGGCCAGCTCGCCGCTTTCCTCGCCATCCGTAAGGAAGTACGCCCAATGCCAGGCCGGTTTGCCATCCTTGAAGCTCAGCGTCGCCAACAGGCGCGGCTCGGAGTCGTCCCGGCCCACCTTGAAAATGGGCAACTTCTTCGAATACTGCTCGAAAGATTCCGTCGTCTTGCCCAGCTTCAGTTTTTGCGCCTCAACCGCCACCCGGCGCTCGACGATCCAGCGCGGCAATTCCTGCTCCAGGCCCTTCAAAAAGGTTTCCAGATACGACGCCTTGAGGCTGAACACATTCAGCGTTTCCAGCCGACGCAAACGGTTTTCGGCCGTGTCCTCCGCGACCAGCGTGTCGTAATCCGCCAGATGCTCGATAGCCCGGCGCTTGCCGTCGCCCTTCAAGCCGCGCAGGCGCACGCCCCGGCCAAAAATCTGGATGATCTTGTTGCCCTTGCTCGACCCCAGATTGATCAGGCCAATCACTGAAACGCGAAAGCAGTTCCAGCCCTCGGCGAATTTGCGGCTGCCCACCAGCACATTGATGGCGGAACCCGGCAAGTCGATGTCGCTGAACTGGAACCGCCGCTCAACGATGGCAGCCTTGCGCAACTGCACCAGCGGCTTCTTGTGGGCATCCAGCAATTCCGGGTGGTTTTCCGAATCGTTGAAGAACTTGTCGCCGTTGCCCACGTTGACGATGCCCCAGTACGCCCCATCGCCCCACGACAGATAAATCTCATCGGTCACCGCCGCGCAACGGGTCAGGGTCAGCGGCCCCACATGGTCGCCGTTGAACACCGGGGCCAATTGCCGACGCTGCTCGGGCGTCAGCTTGGCCAGATAGGCCAGCAGTTTGCGGATGTCCGACACCTCGTCATCATGGCCTTTGCCTTCCTTCTTCTTGTCCTCCACCGTGTTGCCCATGAAGGCGATCAGCGGCTTGTCGGCAAAGCTGCTCACGAAGCCCAGGCCGTCGTCCTTCAGGCGCAATTCGTCATACACCGCCAGTTTGTCCGCCAGCGTCTCGAAGGCCGTCTGGAAATTACCCCAGGCCTCCTGGCCTTTGTCGATGTCGTCCGCAGCCACTTTGTGGAGGCTGTAATCCTTGCCGTAACCGTCCTTGAAGAAGCGGTAGTAGTTGTAGTCGTAGACGATCTGGTCGCCGTACTCCTCCACATATTTGTCGTTGATGCCGTGGTAGGTGGCCGAATACTCGAACAGGAAGGCATTGGGGTAATCAGCCAGGTCGTGGCGCAACTGCTTGAACGCCCCCGCCTCCTTGCCGCCGCCGGCCAGGCCGATATGGCCTTCGTCCACCAGCACCAGCCGGAACACCCGGCTGGAGGGCGGCAGATTGAAATAACCGCGCTCATGGTTCAGCAGGCTGCCGGTGGATTCCACCGTCAGTTTGATGCGATTTGCGCACTGGCGGTTGAGGGCGTCGATCAGCGGCGTCAGCTCGCGGCGGTGCTGGTCGATCAGGTTCACCCCCGGTGTGGTCAGGATGATCTGCAACTCGTCGAAGGCCTGCATGCCGCCGATGTGGGCGATGTATTGCAGGATGTTCAGATGCATCAACAGCGTCTTGCCGCTGCCGGTGGCCATCCAGTAGGCCAGTTTGTTGCGCTGCACGCCGTTGAGACCAATACCCACGGCGCGTTCCTCGCGCAGCACCTGCTCCGTGAAATAGAGCGCCAGAATCTGGTAATAGCGCAGCCGCACCGGTCGGCTCATCAAGCGGTTGTATTGGTTGAGCCAGTCGGCAATCGCCTCCCGCGCCCATCTCCTGATACCGGTTTCCGCCTCGGCGGCATAGGCCTCCACCGCCTTCTGATAAGACGGGTCGTAGCGCTCACTGGCCGACGCCAGCCCGCCCAACAGCTCGCGCTTCAGGTGGTGGTAAAGCCTCAGTTCCATGTCAGTTCCATGTGGCGCCCCGGTCGAAATCCGACGCCGTCAGCAGGGTGCAGGGCAAGGCGATCTTGCGCAGGTCCGCCCAGTGGTTCAGTTCCAGCCGCTGGATGCGGCGGCTGCCGTCCTCGTTCACATAATCGGCGGCGATGGCGTTGACCGCCGCGCTGTCGTCCTCGCCCTCGGCGATGTCGCGCAGCAGCACCAGACAGCCGCATTCGCTCTCCAGGGCCGCGTAGCGCTTGCCGGTGTGTTCAATGACCTTGCGCGAACGGATCCAATAGCCCTGCAACAAGGCCCAGGTTTCCAGCAGGTCCACCGGGCGCGGCTCGCCTTGCTTTCCGGCGCGCAGGGTGTTGCCGAAAGGCCGGGTCAGGTTCAGCGACAGGCGCACCCGGTTCTGGTCCGGGCGGAACAGGTAGCGCAGGGGCACGCCCTCGGGCAGAGCAGACTCGTCCCAGGCGGTGTCCAGGGCGTTGACCACGTCTTCGTATTGTTCGAAGCGCTGGACTTTTACGATATGGCGGCGGCGATGGGCAGCGCCCGGTTCGCCGTTTTTCCAGTGGGGGCTGAACATCAGGCGGGCGATGCGGGGCTTGGTTACCGCGTCGAAATACGCGCCCATTTCAGTGAGCACAAAACGCCGCCCCTGCTCCAGCGCCAACACGGCATGGCCGCTGGTACCGCTGCCGGCGAAGAAATCCATCACCCAATCTTTGGGCTCGGTCGTTTGCTCAATGAAGCGACCAATGAGGGTGGTGGGCTTGGGATTGGGGAAGCTGTTGGCTGTGCCTGTTATGTCAGTTAACTGTCTTTCCCCGTCAGTGAAATCATTGATCACTGATTTAGAAACTTGCGTCTCCATCTCGTCCAAGAACTTTTTCACCCTTGGGATTTTCTTTTCGGTTTCTCCCCAGTGAATTCGATTGTTTTCGTCCAAAGCTTGAAATGACGGTCTGTTTGGATCATTCGGATCAGCCGCATAAGGCCAACCCCAGCCACGCTTTGGGTGGTTACAAAGATGCCCGGTTACAGGGTGCTTCGGCTTGTAGAACCTGAAGTTGGGGTCAGTGGCGTCACGAGTAGTCGGAGACTGCTTGCCCGAAGGCATTGAAGCGTCACCCTCCTGCCAAATACGAAGCTTGGCCTGATGATGTCTTGCCTCCAGCTCGCTCACCAGCTGCCCTTCACCCGTGCGGTACTCGGCGTGGGTGTAGTTGTAGAGGCCTTTCCAAGGGTCCAGATTTTTTTCGTATTCAATGCCTGAATCTTCCAGCTCCGCCTTGAGTTCTTCCTTGTGCTGCTCGAACAGCGCCTTGATGGCCTGTTCCACTTCAGCCAGCGGCGGATAGTCGGGGTTCATGCGTTCCACCAACTCCATCATCTCGGCGTAGCCGGGTTTGGGCTCGCGGAACATGGATTCGGCCTGCGTCACGTTCGTCAGGCTGCGTGCGAACACTTCAACGTATTCATGGTTGGTCGAGTAGGTCGGCGACTGATTCTTGGTGGTGTTCTGCGCCCAGATCAGTTCTTCCACCCGGTTGTCCGCCCCGAAAACATCCGCCAGCAACCTCTCCAGACTCAGCCGCTCCTTGTCATCGATGCTGGCGAACAGCACGCCGTGGGTGCCGAGCAAGGGTTCCGCCAGGGCCAGCCGGTCGGCCATCATCGCCGCCCAACTGGAATGCCGGAAGCTGTCCTTGTAGAGAAAGCCATCGCCGCCCGTGTTGTAGGGCGGGTCGATGTAGATGCACTGGATGCGTTCGCGGAATTTCTCTTGCAACAGGTTGAGGGCCTGCCAGTTCTCGGAATGGATCAACAGGCCGTCGGTCTGTTCGTCCAGATGGTCGAAGGCGGGGTCGGAAAGGATGGCGTCGATCAGCGTCTTTTCCGCGTCCGTGCTGAACAGGCTGGTGTCCACCACCAGGGTGGGCCGGGCCTTGAGGTCGTCGAGGCTCCCCACGGTCTGCTTGAATTCGCTTTGCCAGTAGGCCAGCAGGCGCGGATTTTCCAGCAGGCGGGGCCAGAAGGCTTCGGGTATCTTGCCCAGCGAGATGATCCAATGGGTGTCGATGACTTTTTTCTTGAGCGTGAACAGGTTTTTCTGGAAGGTTTCGGTGGCGTCCAGGAATTCGATGATGCGCGAGGCGACGGCGTTGAAGGCGCGGGCCAGCGCACGGGTGGCGGCGTCGGCGCGGGGGTCGAGCAGGGCGTCCAGGTCGCTGAAGATGACGTTCTTGATGAAGCGGTCTTTTTCCCGGCTGAGGAAGCCGTGCAGATCCTTGTGGATGAAGTAGTCGGCGTCCTGGCCCACGTAGAAGCGGTTTAGGGCCTTGTCGATCTGTAGCAGGGCCTGGGCGGCGGCATCGGTTTCCAGGGCTTTCTGCCGGTCTTCTGCGTTGCGGCCCAAGGGTTTGAAGGCGTCCTGTTTGGCCAGGGCTTCCCGGTAGCTGTCGGCGCTGAGGCGGAGTTGATTGATGCCCTTGACCTGGCCGCCTTCGGTCTTGTCGTGGTCCTTGCCGAGTTCCTTGAAGATGGGCTTTTCGCCGTCCTTGTCCTTTTGCCAGAGGTAGGCGCGGGCATCGGCCGTGATGCCCAGAGCGTGCAGGAGTTGCGGGTAAAGTTCGGTTTTCAGGGTGCCGGACTTGGTCAACTGGAAGCTGACGATGCACTCGCCGTCCTGTTCGGTGATGCCCACCAGTTTGTAGAACTTGATGTCGACGTCCTTGTTGTTGTTCTGGGCCGTGGCTTCGTCGTCGCCGCCGGCCTGGACGCGGAACACGACCTTCTTGCCCAGCACGTCCAGCCGCACTTCGGGGAAGCTGTTGGCGGTCTTGATGTAGTAGCAGTCCTTGTGCTTGTAGTGGAACAGGGTGTCGGCGCCGTCATAGTCGGCTTCGTAGGGCACCTTGAAGGCGCTGGCGGCGCGGCTGTTGTAGCCGAAATCGCCGTTCTGGTAATACAGCTCGAAAAAGTTCAGCAGGTAGTTGTAGAGCTGGGCTTCCAGGTGGCTGGTGCTGTGTCGCTGGGCCTGTAGCCAGCGGTCCAGGCGTTCGAGGGTGAGGGTGCGCGTGTCGTCTTCTTCCGCGCTTTGTACGGCCTGGCGCAGGGCCTCGTTCAGGGCTTTGTCGCGCAGATTGGCAAGTGCGTTTTCCCAGGCCTTCCTGGTCTTGATGCCAAGGAGTTCACAGCGATTCGCCAGCCATTGTTTTTCGGCGGCGTCGTCCGCCGAGCGGATGGCCGCCAGTTCCCGGCTGACGATGCGGCGCAAGTCATGCTCGCCGTCGCCGTTGATGAATTGTTCGATGAAGGCCCGCTTGAGACGAAGCACCTTGAACAGACCGAAGTCCAATTCGTTGTTGTCGAACTGGAACATCTCGCGCAGGAAGTTCTGGAATAACTCGAAGGTAGATGGTTCCTGTGTCATGTCTTGGTGATCTTCTCGTTAATGGGTGCGCGCACCGATTCGGCAATTTCAACTCCTGCCCTCCCGCAATACTCCCGAATCATCACCTCCACCATGTTGGCGATGCTGCGGTGTTCCCGCTCGGCGGCGGCGCGCAGGGCTTCCTTCAACCCTGGTTCGATGCGGAATGTCAGCGTGGCCCTCGTTTCCCCACGGCATTTCTGCCGGAATGATGGTTAACGCTCGACACCCGTCCGCCCTGGTCGTTTCACGCGCCGCTGGGTCTGCTCTGGTTCTCGTCCTGGCTGCCTGCCTTCAATTACTTCAAGATAGCTGTCTAGGGAACGCATCGTCTCTTGAGCCACCAGGCGCGTGATGTCACCATAGTCTTTGGTCACGCAGGCGCGATCAAGCGCGTCGTAGTAGGCGGGTCGGCTCTCTGCGCGAATCACCGCTGGGGGATACCCATCCTGCATGAGCACGGCATTCATCAGCAGTCTTCCGGTGCGACCATTGCCGTCAACGAATGGGTGGATTTCGACGAAGCGGGTATGAAATTCCGCAGCGCGTGCCACGGGGTGCAGGCCTTGCGATGTCGGGCTGTCGAGCCACTGCATCAGTTCGGTCATGCGCTCGGGCACTTGCACTGCGACGGGCGGCGTATGACTTGCCCCCACGATGGCGACGTTTTCTGTGCGGTATCGTCCGGCATGCTCCGGGGCTATGCCTTTGAGTACGATCTGGTGGATGCCGCGCACGTCCCATTCGGTCATCGGCCTGCCCAACTGAATGAGCGCTTCCACCGCCCCGATGGCTTCCTGATGGTTGATCGCTTCGAGGTGTTCCCTCAGCGATTTGCCGCCCACGGTAATGCCTTCGAGCACGACCTGCGTCTCACGCAGAGTCAGGGTGTTGCCCTCGATAGCGTTGGAGTTGTATGTCCACTCCAGCGCCAGTTTGTCATGCAGGCTGGCGAGCGTTGCCGGCGGCAGCGGTCGACGGGCGTCGAGCCGCGCCTTGCGGGTGTCGATGAGCTTTAGCAGCGCGGCTAGTAATTGGGACATAGGTCGATTCTAGGTTTTACGCTCAGGCTCAGGCTCAGGCTCAGGCCTTGTCCTCCCACTTCGTCCCGAGCTTTCCTTCATCCTTGCGGTCGGGCCACCAGGTCCCTTTGCACCCGCCGCACCGGTAGTACGCCTTGCCGGTCTTGGTTTCGTTCTTGAACGTCGGCTTCTTGCAGCTCGGGCATTTCGGGCCGGCAGCGCCAGCGCCCGATGTCTTCTGCCCGCCCTCGCCTGCCGGCCTGTCCTCGAACCGCTTTCCTGGCTTGCCGCCATCATCCCCGAATGCCGCCTCGCAGTCGAGACAACGGTGGTACGCGCTCCCAGCCTTGCTGGTGCGCTGCACGCAGCGTGCACCGCCACAGGCCGGGCAGGCATGCACGACCAGTTGCGCCTCCGTCAGCTTGCCCTCCAGCAGCGTCCGCGAAAACTCCCGCGTTGCATCCACCTGAACCTGCATGAACGCGGACAGCGCTGCACGCCCTGCCGCGATGTCCGCCAACGCATCCTCCTGCAATGCGGTGGTTCCTGGATCGGCCAGATCAGGCGCCACCTTGCGCAGCATGTCGATCAGCTGCACGCCCCGGTCAGTCGGGTGGATTTCCTTCTTGCGTCGCTCGGCGTACTCTCGCGTGATGAGCACCTCGATCATCGACGCCCGCGTCGCCTCGGTACCCAGCCCTGAAGTCTCCTTCAGCCGCGCCTTGAGCTTCGGATCGGTGACCAGTTTGTGCACGCCCGTCATGGCGGCGATCAGCGTGCCGTCGGTGTAGGGCTTCGGCGGCGCAGTGCGCCTGGACAGGATCTGAGCTGCTGAGCAGGCCATCACCTGCCCCTCGGCCAGGATCGGCAGTTTGCCTGTCGCTTCGGCCACATCCCCCTCCCCTTCGTCCTGCGCGCCAAGTTTCGTCCAGCCCGGCTCCAACACGATGCGCGCCGCGGCCTTGAAACGCTCACCGCTCGAGAAGACGAAGATTGCTTCCCGAGCCTCGAATTTCTCGGGCGGCATGAACAGACGGATGTAGGACTCGCGGATCAGATCGAACACCCGTTTGGCATTGACCGAGAGGCTGGCCGCATCGGGGTTTTGCCCGGTCGGGATCAAGCCGTGATGCGCCTCGACCTTTCCGGTGTTCCAGGCCGCATGCTTGCGCGCCGGGTCAAGTCCGGCAATGCCCTCGCCGCCGATGGCTTTCAGAATGCCTGCCGCTGCACCATGCATCTCTATCGGCAGGTAGGGGCAATCGGTGCGAGGGTAAGTGGCAACCTTGGCCTCATAGATCTCCTGCGCCGCCGCCAGCGTGTCCTTGGCAGACAGGCCCAGACGACTGCTAGCAGCCTTCTGCAGGGCGCCCAGGGTGTACGGCAGCGGTGCGGCACGCTCACCGGTCTTGCGGGTGAATTTTTCCACCGTCGCCTTCTGGCCCTGGACAGCCTTGGCGACCGCCTCGGCTACGGCCTTGTCCAGAAGCAGCCCATCGATGAGCAAGTCCTCGGGGATCTGCCACAGCGCATGGGTATCGCCAGCCAGTGTCGCCTCCACCTGGTAGTGATCGCGCGCCTTGAAGTGGTCGATCTCGCGCTTGCGGTCGACCAGCAGTGCCAGGGTCGGGGTCTGCACCCGGCCGACGCTCCAGACGCCCTGGACACCCACGGCTTGCAGATTGCGGCTCAGCGCAATCGAACAGTTCATACCCATCAGCCAGTCAGCGCGCTGACGCGCCAGGGCGGATTCATAGAGCGGGCGCATGCCGTCGTTGCTCTTGACGGTGACCAGCGCGCGCTGGACGCTTTCGTCGTCCAGGCTGGACAGCCACAGACGCGATGTCTTGCCTTTCCAGCCCAGATACAGCAGCACCTCGTCCACCAGCAGCTGCCCCTCGCGATCCGCATCGCCTGCGTTGACCACCTCGGTGGCATCTTTGAGCAGATCGCGGATCACCTTGACCTGCTTGCCGGCCCCGCCATCACGCGGCTGCAGTTGCCAGCGATCCGGGATGACAGGCAGGTGTTTGGAGTCAACACGTCCGCCGACATAGTCCTCGGGCTTCGCCTGCTCCAGCAGATGGCCGAAGCACCAGGTCACGCGGGTCTTGAGACTTGGGCAGTCAATGTAGCCGTCAGCTTTCTTGGCACCGCCCAGCACGCCAGCAACGGCCTGGGCGACGGATGGTTTCTCAGCAATGATGAGGCGCATGAAATCTCCTGTGTGCGCCAGCCAAAAGCAGGCCGGCCTACAGGAGTTCTGCGGAACGTCGCAGGCACGCTTACGACTGAGGAATCGGGCGGAAATAGCCCCTGATGCACTCTGGATTGATGACGGCAATCTGAATGTGATTGCGCTTGCGGAAGCCGGCTCCTTCGTAAAGGGGCTCGTCTTCAGGGAATGGAGCACGCACCGAATCGTAGGGCGCCAGCCTCTTTTCTTGCCGGTACAAATGGAGCGCCTGGATCACCTGGCAATCCAGCTCACGCTTGAACCGGTCTTTGCCACCAGTGTTACTTGGGGGAGTCTGACCCGATGCGACATAGCTCTCGACCAGGGTGGCATGTGCTTGGGTAATTTCATCAAGCCCGGTGCGAGTCGTCAGATCAAGGCACAATCCCAGATCAATGACGGCGCCGACGAGGCTTGGATCTTTGATCTTCTTCTTCGCGTTCCCATCCAGCGCCCACTCGAGTGCGCGCTGGGGGTCGTTTTCCCAAAAATAGATGCCGTGACCAAGCCACTCGTATCTCCCCTGGGAATGATCGAGATGTGCAATCTGCCTGGTAACAACCTGCTCGACGATCGATTCTTCCGTGCCATGAAAGCCAAGCACAAAAGCAGTGTGGCGCTGATAAAGCGCCCACTCGTTAGTCACGGATCAACGTCTTGGTTCTCCCGCCACTAGTCAGAACGCCAAGGCGCTGGAGGAAGCTCTGCGCGGCTTCCGGAGAAGAGGTCACCTGCCTGCGATAGGCATCCATATCATCGAGCAGTGCCTGCCCGGTGAGTAAAACGCCAGAAGCGTTGACCACTCCCCCGATTGCTCGGGAGTTGCGAACGACGACCTTGCGACGAACGACGACCTTGCGACGAGAAGTTTTTTTCTTCCGGCGAGCAAGCTGTGCTGTCAGGGTGTTCATGTTGTGCATTCTAGCCATCCCCTCTACATCACACCCCCTCTTCTGCCTCCGAACGT
>VFSW01009434.1_pt1 | contig 13928 bp, 16 predicted proteins | sample 5358111 | NCBI WGS metagenome assembly VFSW01 (sample SAMN11554181, study PRJNA540505) | mine drainage metagenome | isolation source: sediment from site ElyBrook_90M | place: USA: Ely Copper Mine, Vershire, VT | collected 2017
CCCCCCCCCCGGTCCTGCCCCGCCCGGGGCCCCCCGCGTGGGCCCCCCGGCCCTCGAGCCCCTCGCCCACCATGCGGGGCCGGGCGGCCCCGGCCGGAGTCGAGCCGCGGGCCTTCGCCTTGGCCACCGCGTCGGGGTCGGAGCCGAGCTCCTTGTACTTCTCCTCGAACGAGCGCGGGTGCGTGCTCTTGTAGCGCTTGCGCCGGCGGTGCGCCGCGACGGCCTCGGCGATGGGGACGTCGGCGGGGGCCAGATCGTACTCGAGCGCCTGCCGGGCCGTGACCCAGGCGATCTCGTCGTGGTCGACGAGCTTGATCTCGCCGGAGTACTTGGGGACGAGCAGCGCGATCAGCTCGATCTCGCCGAAATCGTAGGCGTGGCGCGCGCGCGCGACCTCGGCGCCGATCTCGGCCTCGATGCCGAGCTCCTCGCGCAGCTCGCGCGCGAGCGCGGCCGCGGGCGTCTCGCCCGCCTCGATGCGCCCGCCGGGAAATTCCCATTTGCCGGCGTGCCGGCGGCCGGGGCTCCGGCGGGCGAGGAGGACCATGCCCGAGCGGAGGACGACGCCGGCGCAGACGGGGATCATGAGGCGATTTTATCTCAATTCGCGCGGCTCCGGCGCCGATCGCGCTCCGAGCCGCGTAAGAGCTAAACTGTCCGCATGCTTCCCGTGCTGATGCTCTTCCTGATTCCGATCGGCGGCGGCATTCCGGCCGGCGTCCTTCTGGCCCACCGCGGCGGCATGGGCTGGCCGCTGATGACGTTCCTCTATTTCGTGTCCGACGTGATCCTGGCGTTCCTGTTCGAGCCGGTGCTGCGCCTCGTGATCGCGGCGGGCCGTCGGGTCCCGGCGCTGGCTCGCGCGACCGACGCCGTCCGCCGCGCGATGGACAAGACCGCCGCCTATTACGGCGGCGCCGGCGCGGGGCCGTTCACCCTCGTCCTGATCGCCTTCGGCATCGATCCCATGACCGGCCGCGCCGCGGCGGCCGCGGCCGGCCACGGCTTTCTCGCCGGCTGGACCATCGCGATCACCGGAGACACGCTCTTCTTCCTGGTCGTGGCGGCCGCGACGCTGAAGCTGAACGCGGCCCTCGGCGACGCCAATCAGACGATGGCCATCATCCTGGTCGCGATGCTCGTCGCCCCGTTCCTGCTGCGGCGCCTGAAGGCCCTGTTCTGGCGGCGTCCGGCGGCGTCGTGAGCTCGAGACGCTGCCGCTGGTGCGAAGGCGACGCGCTCTACGAGCGCTACCACGATTCGGAGTGGGGCCGTCCCGTGCACGACGACCGGACGCTGTTCGAGTTCCTGATCCTGGAGGGCGCGCAGGCGGGGCTGTCCTGGATCACGATCCTGCGCAAGCGCGAGAGCTACCGGAAGGCCTTCGCGGGCTTCGATCCCGCGCGCGTGGCGCGCTTCGACGCGCGCCGGCGCGCGGCGCTGATGCGCGACGCGGGAATCGTCCGCAACCGGCTGAAGATCGAATCGAGCGTCGCCAACGCGAAGGCGTTCCTCGCGGTCCAAAAAGAGTTCGGGAGCTTCGACCGCTTCGGCTGGTCCTTCGTCGGCGGCGAGCCCCTCGTCCGCCGGCCCTGGAGCAAGGCCGGCGTTCCGGCGCGCACGAATGAGTCCGACGCGCTGAGCGCGGAGCTGCGCCGGCGCGGCTTCCGCTTCGTCGGCTCCACGATCTGCTACGCGTTCATGCAGGCCTGCGGGCTGGCCGACGATCACGCCCCGGGCTGCTTCCGCCGCCGGCGGTGAGCCCGCGGCGGAACCTCAGCGGCCGCGGCTGAGAAGCTCGAGGAGGTCCCGGCGGCGCTCCGCGCGCGCTTCAGCGAAGGCCGTCAGGCCCCGGCGGTCGCGCAGAGCCGGATCGGCGCCCGCGGCGAGGAGGAGAGCGACGGCCTCGTCGCGGCCGGCGCGCACCGCTTCCATGAGAGGCGTGGCGCCGTCCCCGTCGCGGGCGTTCGGATTCGCGCGCGCGGCCAGGAGCGCTTTCAGGCAGTCCGCGCGCGGCGCGCGCGCGGCCAGCGCCAGCGCGGTGCGCCCCAGGGCGTCGCGCTCCTCGGCCTTCGCCCCGCGCGCGAGCAGTTCCGCGACGATCTCGGCCCGGCCGCGGGCCGCGGCGAGCAGGAGGGCCGTCTGCCCGCCGCCCGTCCTCCGGCGCGGATCGGCCTTCGCGTCCAGGAGCAGCCTGACGATCGGCGGGAAGCCGTTCTCGGCCGCGAGCATGAGCGGAGTGCAGCCCGTGCCCTCGGAGCCGCTGGGGGCCAGCACGCTCGTGCCCTGGATGTCGAGCGCGACGCCGAGGGCGTCGACCGTCGCGCTCGAGCGCAGAAGAAGGCGGACGACGCCCTCGCGCCCCTTCTGCGCCGCCAGGAGCAGCGGCGTGTCTCCCCAGCCGTCCCGGGCGTCGACTTTCGCGCCCTTCGACACGAGGAGCTGGGCGATGTCGGCGCGGCCGACGATGGCCGCCCAATGCAGGGCGGTGAGGCCCGCCGCGTTGGCCTCGCGGGGATCGGCGCCGCGGCCGAGCAGGGCCGCGACGGTGTCCCGGCGGCCGTTGACGGTCGCGGCGCCGAGCGGAGTGAATCCGCTCCATTGGTCGAGCACGTTCGGGTCGGCGCCCTTCCGGATGAGCTCGAGGGCCTGCGCGGTCCGGCCGTCGCCGGACGCGGCGATGAGCGGCGAGGTCGCGCAGCCGGCGAGGGCGAGAGCCGCCGCCAGGATCGGGAGCGCGGACGCGCGGGCCATGATTCGGAGTCTGCCATATTCGGCGGCGCGGCGGATACTTGCTAGAATTCCCGCGCGATGGCCGACGTCGAACTATCGAAGGTCCGCAAAAGCTTCGGCGAGACGGCGGTGCTGCACGAGCTGAGCCTGTCGATCCGCTCGGGCGAGTTCGTGGCGCTGGTCGGCTCGTCGGGCTGCGGCAAGAGCACCCTCCTGCGCCTCGTCGCCGGACTCGACGAGCCGACCGGCGGCGACATCCGGATCGGCGGCCGCTCGGTCGTGGGCGTGGGCGCCAAGGACCGCGGCGTTGCGATGGTCTTCCAGAACTACGCGCTCTACCCGCACATGAGCGTGCGCGAGAACATGGCCTTCGCGCTGAAGCTGGCGGGAACATCCGCCGCCGAGATCGCCGCGCGCACGCGCGAGGCCGCGCGCATGCTGAGCCTCGAGGAGCATCTCGACAAGAAGCCGGGCCAGCTCTCCGGCGGCCAGAAGCAGCGCGTCGCGATGGGCCGCGCGATGATGCGCCGCCCGGGGGTGTTCCTCTTCGACGAGCCTCTCTCGAACCTCGACGCGCAGCTGCGCGTGCGCATGCGCGCCGAGATCTCCCGCCTCCACCGCCGCCTCAAGTCCACCGTGATCTACGTGACGCACGACCAGGTCGAGGCCATGACGCTGGCGGACCGGATCGCGGTCCTGCGCGCCGGCCGCATCGAGCAGGTCGGGACGCCGCTCGAGGTCTACTCCGATCCGCGCACGCGCTTCGTCGCGTCCTTCATCGGCGCGCCCGCGATGAATTTCCTGCCCGCGGCGGAGCTGCCCGAGGCTCCGGCGCCGGCGGGCGCGGCGGAGATCGGCGTCCGCCCGGACCGCCTGAGCCTGGAGCCCGGCGCGGGACGGATCCGGATCGGCGGGGGAGCGGTCGTCCTGGTCGAGACGCTGGGGGCCACGGCCCTCGTCCACCTTCAGGCCGGGGAGCGCGAGCTGGTCGTCGAGACCCGCGCGGGCGGCGCGCCCGCGCTCGACGCCGCGGCCGAGGCCTGGGCGGAGCCCGGCGCGCTGCTCTTCTTCGCCGCGGACGGGGCGCGCGTCCCTCGGTCCGGCGCGTGAAGACCTCGCGGACGCTGGCCTGGCTCCTGCTCCTGCCGGTGCTGCTGCCGCTGGCCGTCTTCGTCGCGCTCCCCGCCGTCCAGTCGCTGTGGCTGAGCTTCCACGAGATGGCGCCGTTTTCGCGCCGCACGTTCTTCGTCGGCCTGGAGAACTACCGGCTGCTCTGGTCCTCGCACGAGTATTGGCGCTGCGTCCGCGCGTCCTGCCTGTTCACGCTGTACACCGTCGCGCCGAGCGTCGGGCTCAGCCTGGGCGTCGCGCTGCTCCTCGACGCCGAACCCTTCTGCCGGGACTTCTTCCGCACGGTCTTCCTCCTTCCGGTGGCCATCTCCAGCGCGATGGCCGCGATGCTTTGGCTTTTCCTTTATAACCCGACCGCCGGCTACCTGAACTACGCGCTGGGATTCGTCGGCGTGCGCGGCCCGAACTGGCTCGGCGACCCGCGCTGGGCGCTTCCCGCCGTCGCGATCGCGACCGTGTGGAAGGAGCTCGGCTTCAACGTGATCTTCTTCCTCGCGGGTTTGGCCGCCGTGCCGCCGGAGCTTCACGAGGCCGCCGTGCTGGACGGCGCGACCGAGCTCCAGCGCCTGCGCCACGTGACCCTGCCGATCCTGTCTCCGACCCTGTTCTTCGTGACCGTCGTCTCGGTCGTCAACGCCTTCCAGAGCTTCGGCCAGATCCACATCCTGACCGCCGGCGGCCCCGCGGGCGAGACCGACACCTTGGTGTACAACCTGTACCGCGACGCCTTCGTCCACTTCCGCGCGGGCTACGCGTCCGCGCAGGCGGTCGTGCTGTTCGCGATCATCATGGCCGCGACCGCCGTCCAGTTCCGCCTCGCGCGCAAGCGCGTCCATTATGGATGACGCCCAGCGGCGCCGTCTCAAGGCGACGCTGATTCTTTTGATCCCGGCGCTGCTCCAGCTTTTTCCGTTGTTCTATCTCGCGTGCATGTCGTTCAAGACCGGCTCCGAGGTGATGTCGTACCCTCCTCGAGTGCTGCCTCATGCCCTGAACCCGGAGAACTACGCCGCGGCGCTGCACGCCGCCCCGCTGTGGCGCTTCCTGTTGAATTCCCTGTTCGTCTCGGGAGCCGTCACGGCGCTCCAGGTCCTGACCTCGATCCTGGCCGCCTTCGCGCTGGCGCGCTTCGACTTCCCGGGGAAATCTCTGGCCTTCGGCGCCATCGTGGCGACCATGCTCGTGCCCGGCGAGATCGCGATCATTCCCAACTACTTCCTGCTCGCGCGCCTGGGCTGGATCGACGCGTACGCGGGCCTGATCGTGCCGTTCTCGGCCTCGGGCTTCGGCGTGTTCCTCCTTTATCAGTTCTTCCGCACGATCCCGAAGGAACTCGAGGAGGCCGCGGCTCTGGACGGGGCCTCGCGCCTGCGCTTCCTGTTCCAGATCGCGGTGCCGCTGTCCATGCCCGCGGTGACGGCGTTCGCGGTCTACGCGTTCATCAACGCCTGGAACCAGTACCTGTGGCCGCTCGTGGTCGTGCAGTCGACGGGCATGCAGACCGCGCAGATCGGCCTGGGCATGTTCCGCTCGCAGAACGAGTCGATGAGCTGGGGCGTGATCATGGCGGCGACGACGATGCTGGTCTCGCCGACGCTGCTGCTCTTCCTCGCCGCGCAGAAGCAGTTCGTGCGCGGCCTGACGATGAGCGGGCTGAAGGGATGAGGGCGCTTCTCGCGGCGGTCGTCTTCGCGCTCGCTCCCGCGGCGCGCGCCGCCGAGCCCGCGACGCTGCAGTTCTGGCACTCGATGTCGGGCGAGAAGGGCGTCCTGCTCCAATCGATCGTCGACCGCTTCAACGCCCTCCCGGAGAACGCGGGGCGCGCGCGCGTCGAGCTCCAGTTCGTCGGCAGCTACGACGAGGGGCTCAACAAGCTGCGCACCGCCCTGCTCGCGGGCCGCGGCCCGCACCTGGTCCAGATCACGGACATCGGCACGCAGGCGATGGCCGACTCCGGGGCGATCGTCCCGCTCCAGGACTTCATCGACCGAGATCCCGGCTTTCCGCTGGCGAAGATCCTGGCGCCGATCCGGCGCTACTACGAGATCGGCGGCCGCCTGGACTCCCTGCCGTTCGCCACGTCGGGGCCGGTCCTCTACTGCAACATGGACGCCTTCGCCAAGGCGGGGATCAAGGCTCCGCCGCGCACGTTCGCCGAGCTGGCCGCCGACGCGCGCCTCCTGACCGATCCCGCGGCGGGGACGACCGGGATCACGTGGCCGCTGAGCTCGTGGTTCTTCGAGGAGTTCCTGGCGCGCCAGGGCGCGGCGTTCGTCAACGAGGGCAACGGACGCGCGGGACGCGCGACCGCGGCCGAGTTCACCGGCCCCGCGGCGCGCGCGATCGTGGACCTCTGGGCCGGGATGGTGAAGGCGGGGACCTTCGCCAACGTGGGGCGGGGCTGGGACCCGGCGGAGCAGAACTTCCTGGCCGGGCGCTCGGCCATGCTGCTCACCTCGACCAGCGACGTGTTCGAGGTGCGCCGGAAGGCGTCGTTCCGCGTGAGCACCGCGCCGCTTCCCGCCCGGGACCCCGCGACGCGGGCGGGCGTGGTGCTGGGCGGCAACTCGATCTGGATCCTGAAGGACAAGCCCGCCGGCGAGCGCGAGGACGCCTATCGCTTTCTCCGGTTCATGGCCTCCAAGGAAAGCCAGCGCGCCTGGCACCTGGGGACGGGCTACTTCCCGATCCGCGGCGACGTGATCGCGGAGCTGGAGCGCGAGGGCTTCTACGAGAAGAATCCCGACGCGAAGACCGCGATCGACCAGCTGCGCGCGACGATCGACGTCCCGGCCACGCGCGGCGCGCTGCTCGGCGTCTTCTCCGAGGCGCGCGAGAACGTGGAGTCGGCCATCGAGCTGATCCTCGCCGGCTACCGCGAGCCCGCCGACGCGCTGGCCTGGGCTCAGACCCGGACCGACGACGCGATCGCGCGCTACAACAAGGCCGTCTCGGCCGCCGCGCGGCCTTGATTCTTCCGGCGCTCGGGCGTACACTTTCGCGATGGGCAAGAACAAGCTCGCGCTGACGGTCTTCGCGGCCGCGACCGCCCTCTGCTTCCTGCAGGCCCGGCATTACGCCCCGCTGCTTCCCGCGAAGGTCGCCTCCCATTTCGGCGCGTCGGGACAGCCGAACGCCTGGATGGACCGAGACCTTTTCCTCGGCCTCTATCGCGGCGTCGTCTCCGGGACCGCGCTGATGTTCGGCTTCATCTTCTGGGTGCTCCTGCGCGCGGCTCCGGCCGGCATCAACCTTCCGAACAAGGCCTATTGGATGGCGGCCGAGCGCCGGGAGGGAGCTCTGCAGTTCGTGCGCGGCTCGCTGCTCTGGTTCGGCGCGGGCACGAACCTCCTGATGTTCGACGTCTTCGGCCAGGCCTTCCGGTACGACCTCGGCCAAGCGCCGGGGCTTGCTCACCCGCTCGCCTCCCTCGGCGCCTACGCGGGCTTCTCCATCGCCTGGACCGCCGTCTTCATGCGCCGGTTCGCCAAGCCCTCCAACCCTTAGGTCCTAATAATTGCGGGCCAAAAGGCCCATGAAGGCATGGGCCTGACGCTCCACAATGTGATATATCGAGATGGCCGTGCGCCGCGAGGGGTCGCGGCGAGTCAACCGGAGGTGGTTATGGTCCGATCCGTCCGCGCTTGGGGCGTCCTGGCCCTGGGCCTGTGTCTTCTCGCCGTTTCGTCGCGCGCCCGCGCGCAATCCTTGAGCGGGGCCTTCGACGGCTCGGGCTCGGCGTCGCTCGACATCCCGTCGGCGAAGTCTCCCGCCGCTCTCGCGGCCGCGGCGCAGGCGGCGCAGGCCGGCCGGGACGCGGCCGTCCCGCGCGCCAAGCAGTCCGGCGCGGACCTCTTCTACTTCACCAAGGAAGAGGCCGCCGCCGCCAGGAAGAAGTTCGGCATGCGCGAGGAGACCGTCAACACGAAGGGCCTCGTGTTCGACTCCGACGTTCCCGCCGCCATCCAGGCGCAGATGCGCGCCGACATGGCCTTCATGGGAACCATCCAGGGCGGAGCCGGCACGCCGCTGCACCAGAAGATCTTCGGCTCCGTGAACGGCGCGGACTACCTCCGCTTCTTCGAGACCCGCGTCACGGGGATCGGCATGGACGACTGCGGAAGCGCCAAGGCCGTGGCCTGCGTGATCCCTTATCAGGACCCTTCCAAGATGTGGCTGACGCAGAACTTCATCAAGTTCGACCATCCTCAGATCTCGCGCATGATGATCGTCTTCCACGAGGCGCGGCACACGGAGACGCGCCACGGCAACTGGCCGCACGCCACCTGCCCGACGCCGTTCCTGGACGCCAACGGCAACGACATGGTCAGCATCTGGACCGGCGCGACTTTGGCCGGCGAGCCGGCCTGCGACGTGACGCCGCTGGGCTCCTACGGCTCCTCGACGATCCTGCTCAAGAACGTCCAGAAGTTCTGCGCCAACTGCACGCAGAAGGTGAAGGACGACGCGGGCCTGTACGCCGACGACCAGATGGGCCGCATCATCGACGACGGCGCCCGTCAGGAAATGCTGACCGACTTCAACCAATGAGGCGAGCCGTTCCGATCGCGGGCGCCCTGATCGCGCTCGCGGCGATCGTCCGGTTGGCGGCAAGACCCTTGCCGCCCACCGGCGTTTCCAAGCCGCCGGCGGCCCGGCGCGGTCCGGATTCGGAATTGCCCGAGAGTCTCGCCGAGAGCGCCGCCAAGCTCAAGACGCTCGACGAGATTCTTCGTTCGAAGAACGACAACGACCCGCGGCTGGACACGGATTTCAAGTCGCTGTCGATCGAGACCAAGCGTCTCTTCCGAAAGAAATACTCCGAGACGCCGCGCGAGCGCGTCAACGCGCGCGGCACGATCGTCTACCTGCTCGGCGGCGGCAATCTCTCGACCGCGGAAGACTGGGCGTTCCTGCGCGAGGTCGCGGCCGAGCCGCCGTGCCTGAGCCTGTCGGACTGCGCGAAGAAGCCCGCTCCCGGAGGCGAGGAGGAGGCGGGCGACGAGGTTACTCTCGCGTACCCGTCCTTGGTCGCGCTGAAGCAGGCCCAGCACGCGCTGGAGTCGGCGAGCGCGCTCTCGACGTCGAGCCCGACGACGAAGAACGCGATGGGCGTGCTTGAAGTCGGGAGGAAGTCCCCGGTGCGCGCGGTTTCCCGGCTCGCCGAAAGGCTGGCGCGGCGCTTCGCCCGGCCTTGACGGTGGGCCTTGCCGCCGGACCGCCGCCGTGGTACACTGGCGAAGAGGACGCCATGCCGGGAAAAATACTGATCGTCGACGACGATCCGGACATCCGCTTGATCCTCCGCGCGGCGCTGGCGCCGGTGGGTCCGCTCCTCGAAGCCTCGAACGGGAAGGAGGCCCTGCGCCTGATCCGGAAGGAGAAGCCTCATCTCGTCCTGCTCGACGTGGTGATGCCGGAGATGGACGGGATCGAGGTCCTGAAGGCGGCCCGCCTCGTCGATCCCCACATCGTCTTCGTGATGCTCACCGGCCAAAGCGACGTCGGTCAGGCCAAGCGCGCCCTGGACGCCGGCGCGCGTGCCTACGTCACGAAGCCGTTCGACGAGATTTATCTGCGCAACGAGGTCCGCCGCCTGCTGACGGAGGAAGGGGCGGCGGATCCCGAGAGCGCGTCCGGCCGGCCGTGGAAGGTTCGGCCGAGCTGAGCCCCGGCCCCGCCGGGGCGCCGCGCGCGGGCCTTCCGAGCGGAGGGCTCCTTATTTCATAGACTGTGCCGGTCGACCCATGGCCATGGAATTCAAGGACTACTACGCCGCGCTGGGCGTCTCGAAGACCGCTTCCGCCGAAGAGGTGAAGAAGGCGTACCGGCGCTTGGCCCGCGAGCATCACCCCGATCTCCATCCCGAGAAGGACAAGGTCAAGGCCGCGGAGAAATTCAAGGCGGTCAACGAGGCCTATGAGGTCCTCTCCGATCCGGAGAAGAGGGCCAAGTACGATCAGCTCGGCCCCGATTGGAACGCCGGCCCCGAGCAGGCCCCGCCCCGCCGCCAGAGCCGCGCCGCTCCCGATTTCGACGCGGAGGCCGGCGGCTTCGAAGGCTTCAGCGACTTTTTCGAGGGGCTTTACGGGAACGCGGGCCGCGCTTCCGCTCGCGGGCCGCGCCGCGGCCAGGACGTCGAGGCCGAGATGCCGCTCTCGCTCGAGGACGCCGTGCGCGGCGGGGAGAAGACGCTGACGCTGATGGTGCCCGCGCTGTGCCCGTCGTGCGGCGGCTCCGGCCGGCGCGGCCGGGGCTTCTGCGCCGACTGCGGCGGCGTCGGCGAGCTCTCCCGCGAGAAGACGATCACCGCGCGCCTGCCGCAGGCCGTGCGCGACGGGATGAAGCTGCGCCTGCGCGGCCAGGGCGCGAGCTCTCCCGGCGGCGAGCCTGGCGATCTCTTTCTGCGCATCCGCCTGCTGGCGCACCCGTCGTTCAAGGTCGCCGGGAGCGACCTGGAGACGATCGCGACCGTGATGCCGTGGACCGCGGCGCTGGGCGGAGAAGCCGCGGTGCCGTCGTTGGAAGGCCCGGTCCGCATCAAGATCCCGCCCGGGACCCGCTCCGGCCGCGTGTTTCGCGTCGCGGGCAAGGGATTGGGCAAGGACGGCGGCGGCCGCGGCGACCTGCTCGCGGCCGTGCGCATCGACCTGCCCGAGAAGATGGACGCGCGCATGGAAAAGCTCTACCGCGAGCTGGGGGAGGCCGCCCAATGAGCGACCCGCGACTGGAAATCCTGGCCGCTCATCTCGAGCTCGAGCAGGAGTTCCTGCGCCTGTGCGTCGAGCACGGCGTCTTGAGCGCCGAGGAGCTTCCCGAGGATTCGGACGCCCTGACGCCGGCGCGGCGCGCGAAGCTGCGGCGCCTGCAGAGGCTGTGCCGCGGCCTGGACATCGACGTGTACGCCGGATCGATCATCGTGGACCTGCTCGAGCGCCTGGACGAGCTGGAGCGGGACTTGGAACGCTTCCGCGGGCCCGGGCTCTAGGACGCCATGGCGATCTTCCTCAGCTGCCAGAACCTCGCCAAGAGCTACGGCGTCCGCCCGCTCTTCGAGCATCTTTCTTTCGGGCTCTTCGAGGGCGAGCGCACGGGCTTGATCGGGCCCAACGGGGCGGGCAAGTCCACGCTCCTGAAGATTTTGGCGGGCCTCGAGACGGCCGACGAGGGAACATTGTCTCCGCGGCGCGGACTGCGCGTGGGGTACTTGGCTCAGCAGGATCGCTTCGAATTGGCCGACGAGGGCTGGACCGTGCGCGACGAGCTGACCGCCGCGCTCCAGGGGCTCGGCCTCGAGGACTACGAGGTCGACATGCGCGTCGAGGACGGCCTCGAGCGCGCGGGCTTCGCGTCGGCGGACCAGCTCGTCGGCAAGCTGTCGGGCGGCTGGCGCAAGCGGCTGGCCATCCTCGCCCAGGTCGTGCGCGAGCCGGACCTGCTCCTGCTCGACGAGCCGACCAACCACCTCGACCTCGACGGCGTGCTGTGGCTGGAGAAGTTCCTCTCCGGCCTGCGCTTCGCCTTCCTCGCGGTCACGCACGACCGCCGCTTCCTGGAACGCGTCTGCAACCGCGTCATCGAGCTGAACAAGCGCTACGAGGACGGCCACTTCAGCAGCAAGGGCAACTACAGCGATTTTCTGGAGAAGCGCGAGGCGCTGTTCGCCGAGGCCGAGACGCGCGCGCAGTCGCTGCAGAACACCGTCCGCGGCGAGATCGCCTGGCTGCGCAAGGGGCCCAAGGCGCGCACGACCAAGCAGCAGGCGCGCATCGACCGCGCCGGCGACATGATCGAGGACTTGGCGGAGCTCAAGTTCCGCAACTCGCAGGTGCGCGCGGCCGACATCGACTTCACCGGCAGCGAGCGCCAGAGCAAGAGCCTGATCCGCCTGATCGAGGTCGAAAAAAGCATGGGCGGGCGCAAGCTGTTCGGCCCGCTGAACCTGATCCTGAGCCCCGGCGACCGCCTCGGCCTGCTCGGCGAGAACGGCAGCGGCAAGAGCACCCTGCTCAAGATGCTCGCCGGCGCGCTCGCGCCGGACTCGGGGAGCGTCCGCCAGGCCGACAAGCTCCGCGTCGTGACCTTCGACCAGCACCGCGAGCAGCTGGACATGAGCATGACGCTCAAGCGCGCGCTGTGCCCGGCGGGCGAGCAGGTCGAATACAAGGGAAGCCGCATCCACGTGTACGGCTGGGCCACGCGCTTCCTGTTCCGCCAGGAGCAGCTCGAGTACCCGCTGAGCCGCCTGTCCGGCGGCGAGCAGTCGCGCGTGCTGATCGCGCGCCTGATGCTGGAGCCCGCCGACATCCTGCTCCTCGACGAGCCCACCAACGACCTGGACCTGCAGTCGCTGGAGGTGCTGGAGAACAGCATGCTGGAATTCCCGGGCGCGCTCGTCCTCGTCACGCACGACCGCTACCTGCTGGACCGCGTCAGCAAGGAGATCCTCGCGCTCGACGGCCGCGGCGGCTCGAATTTCTTCGCCGACCTGTCGCAGTGGGAGGACTGGAAGGCGGAGTCGGCCAAGACGCCCGCGCCCGCGCGGCGCCACGAGGTCCCCGCGGACGAGCATAAGCCCGTGCTGTCGCCGAAGGAGGCCAAGGAGCTCCAGAAGATGGAGTCCAGCATCCACGCGGCCGAGGAGCTGGCCGCCAAGGCCAAGGCCGCGCTCGAGGACCCCGGCGTTTCCAGCGACTCGGTCGAGCTGGGCAAGCGGCACGTGAAGCTCGAGGCGGCCCAGGAAAAGGTCATCGCCCTGTACAAGCGCTGGGAAGAGCTCGAGGCGCGGCGCTGAAGAGCCGGTCTTGATGCCGGGCCGGCCCGGAGTAGGCTAAAATCATCTCGATGGCGATCAAGAGCGGCGAGGACAAGGACCTCCAGCGTCTGCGCGCGCTCTGCCTCGCGCTGCCGGGCGTGGTCGAGACGTCCTCGTGGGGCCACGCGAACTGGCGCGCGGGCAAGACGCTGTTCGCCTCTTTCGAGGAATACCGGGGCGCGAAGATCTTCTCCTTCTTCGCGGGCAACGAACGCCAGGACGAATTCCTGGAGTACGAGCGCTTTTCCGCGCCGCGGCTGACCGACCAGTACGGCTGGGTGTGCCTGAGGCTGGACAAGAACGCGGATTGGAAGGAGATTCGCGAGCTCGTGGCCTTCAGCCACGGCCTGGCCGCGCAGGGCGCCGCGGCGAAGCGGGGGGAGGGCTCATGATCGAGGCGATCGATCCGAAATCTCTGACGGTGCTGGTGACCGGGGCGACGTCGGGCTTCGGAGCGGCCGCCTGCCGCCGCTTCGCCGGGGCGGGGGCGAAGGTGATCGCGACCGGACGCCGCGTCGAGCGGCTGGCGGCCCTCAAGGATGAGCTCGGGGATTCGTGTCATTCCGTCGCGTTCGACGCGAGCGACCGGGCCGCGACCGAGAAGGCCTTCGCCTCGCTTCCGGGGGCGTTCTCGCGGCCGAACGTCGTCGTCGCCAACGCGGGCCTGGCGCTGGGCCTCGAGCCGGCGCAGCGGGCCGACCTCGACGACTGGGACGGGATGATCGCGACCAACATCAACGGCATGCTCTACACCGTGCGCGCGGTTCTTCCCGGGATGGTCGCGCGCGACGAGGGGCACGTCGTGCTCCTGGGCTCGGTCGCCGGCGACTACCCGTATCCGGGCGGGAACGTGTACGGGGCGACGAAGGCCTTCGTCAAGCAGTTCGCGCTGAACCTGCGCGCGGACCTGCTGGGGTCGAACGTGCGCGTGACGAACATCGAGCCGGGGCTCGCGGAGACCGAGTTCTCGCTCGTGCGCTTCCACGGCGACGCCGCCCAGGCGGCCAAGCCCTACGAGGGAATCTCGCCGCTGACGGCCGAGGACGTGGCCGAGACGATCTTCTGGTCCTGCACCCTGCCGCGCCGCATCAACGTCAACCGCCTGCAGGTGATGCCGGTCATGCAGGCGTTCGGGCCCTTCGCGTTCAAGCGCTCGGCATGAGCCCTCGGAATCGGGAGTTCGAGGGGGAGAAGGTCCATTTCGTCGGCGCGGCGGGCTTCGGCGTCAGCGCCCTGGCGCAGTTCCACG
>VFSW01009435.1_pt1 | contig 13928 bp, 15 predicted proteins | sample 5358111 | NCBI WGS metagenome assembly VFSW01 (sample SAMN11554181, study PRJNA540505) | mine drainage metagenome | isolation source: sediment from site ElyBrook_90M | place: USA: Ely Copper Mine, Vershire, VT | collected 2017
CCGCGGGGGCGGGGATTGAAACTGGCTTTCCCCCGCTGGAGCGGGACGCCCCTGGCCGCCCCTCGCGCGGGGGCGTGGATTGAAACCAGCTCAGCGCGGACCTCGGCTAGTTCGGCTAGGGTCGCCCCTCGCGCGGGGGCGTGGATTGAAACTCGTACCGCTCGGCGTTCTCAGCGATGGCAGAGGTCGCCCCTCGCGCGGGGGCGTGGATTGAAACCAAAGACCAGAGATATTGCTCCTCGGTTAGAAACGTCGCCCCTCGCGCGGGGGCGTGGATTGAAACCGTTAGTATCCTTTAGCACACTGGAGGACGGGAGTCGCCCCTCGCGCGGGGGCGTGGATTGAAACCCGGCGCGTCGGCCGAGAACTCGCGCGTACGCGTCGCCCCTCGCGCGGGGGCGTGGATTGAAACTTCGTAAATCTGTGGTGCCATTGCGACCGTGATGTCGCCCCTCGCGCGGGGGCGTGGATTGAAACAACAGCGAACACAGCTTAGACGCTGGGACGATAGTCGCCCCTCGCGCGGGGGCGTGGATTGAAACATCGACACGGCGATGGACGACTACGGCGTCAAGCGTCGCCCCTCGCGCGGGGGCGTGGATTGAAACCGATTCCCTCCGCGTCCCTTCCGTGCGCGCGGCGTCGCCCCTCGCGCGGGGGCGTGGATTGAAACATGGGTTGCTCCGGTTAAGGGCGGCGGCGATTGTCGCCCCTCGCGCGGGGGCGTGGATTGAAACTCTTTGAAAGGTGTTCGGCAAGCGCGGTCATCGGTCGCCCCTCGCGCGGGGGCGTGGATTGAAACAGGTAGCGCTGGAGCGGCGAGACGACCACGCCGTCGCCCCTCGCGCGGGGGCGTGGATTGAAACAAATTCAACCTGTTCGCCGGAACCGCGACCTGGAAGTCGCCCCTCGCGCGGGGGCGTGGATTGAAACTGAGTCCCGAGCATGTGGCCGAGCGCCGTCATGTGTCGCCCCTCGCGCGGGGGCGTGGATTGAAACTGGGACACGAACTTGCTCGGTGTCGCGACGCCCGTCGCTCCCCGCGCGGGCCGTATGACGGAGATTCCTGCGGCCAGTCCGTCATTTCCCGCGGTCGGACGCCTCGGAGCGCGTCGTCAGCATGAGCTTCGAGCCCACCTCGGGTCCGATGATGACCGTCTTGGAGTTGGCCGAGTTGGCCAGGCGTCCCAGCTCCTCGATGCGCTCGAACTGCAGGATGTCGGGGCCCAGGCTCTTGGCCACGATCTTGTTGTAGTCGGCGATGCCGTCGGCGTCGATCCGCTTCTCGTCGGCCCGCGCCTGGGCCACCTGGAGAACGTACTTCATCTTGAGCACTTCCTGCTCCGCCTCCAGCTTCTCGTCGATGGCGCGGCGGATGGCGTCGGGCAGCTGGACGTTGCGGATGAGCACGGCTTCGAGCGCGAGGTGCTTGCCTTGGAGCTTGGCCTCGAGCCCCTCGCGGATCTCGCGCTCGATGGCGTCGCGCTTGGTGGAGTAGATCTCCTCGGGAGTGTAGCGGCCGAAGACCCGGCGGGCGTCGGAGCGCAGCAGGGGGGCGAGCACCTTGTCGTAAACTTCCGGGCCGATCTCCGTGTGCAGCGCGACGATCTCCTTGGGGTCGAGGTGATAGCGGATCGTGGCGTCGAGCTTGATCTCGAGGCCGTTGGAAGCGATGACGTTGAGCACCTCGTCGCGGCTCATCGTCCGGAGGTCGTAGATGTAGAGGGTGTTCCACGGGAAGACCGCGTGGCGTCCCTCGCTCCACGTGCGCGTCTGGGTCCCGCCGACGCTGCGCCACAGCACGCCCGTGCGGCCGGGCCCGACGCTGGCGCAGCCCGAGCCCAGCGCGCAGGCCGTCGCCAGGACCGCGGCGCCGGCCGTCTGCGTCCAGTTTTTCGTTCTCATGGTCTTATCTCCACGACGGGCGTCGGCCCGTCAGCTGCGGTCACGATTTCAGTCCCGGGGGATTCAAGAAGACGGCTCCACGCGCGCCGGTCCTCGTCCTCGAGGATTTCCGGCGTCAGCGTCGGCCGCACGCGGTCGTGGGCCGAGGCCGTGCCTTCGGCCGTCCGGCGCAGCGCCCGGGCCCGCTGTTCGGCGACGCGGACGTTCTCGCGCGCCTCAAGAACTTTCTGCTCCCAGACGCCCGTGTCGGTGATGGCCGCCGAGGTCGCCGGCAGGTCGAGGAACACCCCGCGCACGACGACCGAATCCAGGATCACGTGCCGCGGCCGCAGCCGTGCGGCCGCGTCGGCGATGAGGTCCTGCTGGGCCGAGAGGACGTTCGCGGGATCGAGCAGATCCCGCCAGCGGTATCGGGACAGCACTCGCCGCGTGGCCGACAGGAGGATCGGGCGAACGAGCTTCCGGTAATAATCGGGGCCGGTCTCACGGTTCAAGGCGACGAGCTCGTCCGGAGGGACGCGGTAGGCGACCAGCGAGGAGCCCGCGGCGACGGGCGCGCCGTCGGACGTCAGCGCGGTCAAGTTCTCGTTGGACTCGAGGCGGCGCACATTGTAGAGGCGCGTCTGAGACAGGGGGGCGATGAACGCCGATCCTTCCCCCAAAACTTCGACGCCGCCGCGGGGGCCGACGACGACGGCGCGGTCGCCGGAGGGGACCGTGACGCAGGCGCCCAGCAGGGCGAGCGCCGCCGCGGCCAGAACGCGGGGGTGCGGTCCGGAAAAACGGCTCGGACGATCGGACGCCGGCATCAAGGATGTCCACCTCACCGCGCCATCGGCGCGTCCGGGGGATTATGGCTCTCGCGGGGGGAGTTTGCAAGGGGCTTCCTCCGCGCGCCGCGGCGGTCAGCCGATGACGCCCGCGCGGATCAGCGCCAGCGAGACGCTCGCGACCAGGGCCCAGAGCGCGACGCCCTGGATCAGAGGCCGCGGCCCGACCTTGCGCAGGGTCGCGCGGCTGATGCCGGTCCCGATGAGGAACAGGGTCGCCGTCAGGCCCGCCTTCGCGGCCGCGTTGAGCGCGATCCACGCGCGCGCGCCCGCGGGGACGAAGGTGGCGGCGGCCGCGGCCAGGACGAAGTAGAGGATGAACCACGGCCAGGCGATCCTGGCCTTCGAGCGGCTGATGGCCGCGGTCGCCAGGCATACCGGCACGATCCACAGCGCGCGCGCGAGCTTGACCGTCGCGCCGACGGCCAGCGCCTCGGGGCCGTACTTCATCGCGGCGCCGACGACGGAGCTCGTGTCGTGGATGGCGAGCGCGGCCCACAGTCCGAACTGGGTCTGGCTGAGTCCCAGCGCGCGGCCCACGGGCGGGAAGAGGAGGAGCGCGACGGAGTTGAGCAGGAACACGGTGCCGAGGGAGACCGACATCTGCTCGCCGTCGGCCCCGACGACCGGGCCGACCGCGGCGATCGCCGAGCCGCCGCAGATCGCGGTGCCGACCGAGACCAGATACGAGGTCGTCGCTTCCACGCGCAGCAGACGCCCGAGCGCCCAGCCCGAGGCCAGCGCGAAGGCGATGCCGCCGGCCGTGTAGACGAAGCCGTGGGCGCCCGCGCTGAGCACGCGCTGCAGGTTCATGCCGAAGCCGAGGCCGACCACGCTCGCCTGCAGGAGGAGCTTCGTCAGACCGCGGGCCTTGGCCGGCGCCGGGGACGGCGACGCGAGCGCGAACGCGATGCCGAGAATCAGGGCCGAGGGCGGCGAGGCCCACGGCGTGAACGCGAAGGCAAGGAGCGCGTAAAAGACGGAGGAGGAGAGGTCCATGGCTCCAGGATACCTCGTATTCATCCCATAAACAAATCGTATTTATTAATGTGATATAAGATTGAGCGATATGAAATCCGACGACTACCGCTTGGCCTTCGATCCCCAGCTGCTCGCGGCCTTCCGCGCGGTGGCCGATCTCGGCGGCGTCTCGGCGGCCGCGGCGGCGCTGGCGCTGAGCCAGCCGGCGGTGTCCGGACAGATCCGGCGCCTCGAGGAGCAGCTTGGAGCCGTGCTGTTCGAGCGCCGCCCGCGCGGCATGGCCCTCACGGAGGCGGGGCGCAGCCTGCGCGAGGCGGCCGTGCGCGCCCACGCCGAGCTCTCCGAAGCCGCGCGCGGCTTGTCGCGCGCGGAGGAGCCCGAGGGGCTGCTGACGCTGTGGGCCAGCACCACGATCGCCTCGTACGTCCTGCCGTCCCTGATCGCGGGCTTCGCGGCCGAGCACCCGCGCGTCCGCGTTCGGCTCGTCTCGGCGAACACGGCGGACGTGCTGGCGCGCGTCCGGGAGGGCGCCGTCGAGCTCGGCTTGGTCGAGGGGCACGGCCGCGCGGCCGGCGTGAGCCTGCAGGAATTCGTCGGGGACGAGCTGATCGCGGTCGCCGACCCGGGCTTCGTGCCGCGGGGCCGCGGCGCGGCCGCGCTCGGCGAGAGGCCGATCCTCTGGCGCGAGCGCGGTTCGGGCACGCGGGCGGTGATCGAACGGGCCCTGCGCGGAGCGGGCGTCGCCCTCGAGCCCCGGCCGCGTTTCGAACTGGGCGGCACCGAGGCGATCAAGGCGGCCGCGATCGCGGGCCTGGGCATCGCCTTCCTCTCCCGCTGGTCGATGAGGAGGGAGCTCGCCCTCGGCCTCCTGCGCCCGCTTCCGGGGCGGGGCCTTTCGGTCGCACGCAGCTTCCGCTGGGCGATGGCCGGCGGGGGGCTGGGCGGTCCCGCGCGGAGCTTCTTCAGCTACGCCTCGCGTCGCCGGCCGGCGCCGGGCGGTTGAGCCGGCCGCGGCCGGCCGTTCCCGCGCCTCAGCAGGACTTCGGGCCGTCCCAGCCGAGCTTGCGCAGGATGTCCGACATCAGGCACCAGCGCGTGAACGCCGACTGAAGCAGGTTCGCGCCGACGAAGGCGGTGAACCAAAGGAAGCGCGCGTCGACCCAATGGGCGAGCGCGAGGCTCAGCAGGATGAAAGTCCCGGCGATGGCGCGGATGCGGTGCTCGAGGTCCATGTCATTCTCCTCCGGCGCGCTTCTCGCGCCGGCTTTCCAGCATGAAGTACAGCACGGGCACGGCGATGCGCGAGAGCAAGGTCGAGGCGACCTCGCCCGCCATCAGCGCGACCGCCAGGCCCTGGAAGATGGGATCGAACAGGATCACGCCCGCGCCGCAGACCACGGCCGCCGCGGTCAGCAGCATGGGACGGAAGCGCACGGCGCCCGCGTCGATCACCGCGTCGCGCAGGCTCATGCCCTCGCGCCGGCGCAGCTCGATGAAGTCCACGAGGATGATCGAGTTGCGCACGACGATGCCCGCGCCGGCGATGAAGCCGATCATGGAGGTCGCCGTGAAGAACGCGCCCATCGCCCAGTGCGCGGGCAGTATGCCGACCAAGGTGAGCGGAATGGGCGCCATGATCACGAGCGGCACGGAGAAGGACTCGAACCAGGCGACGACGAGCCCGTAGATGAGCAGGAGGACCATCGCGAAGGCGAAGCCCATGTCGCGGAAGACCTCGTAGGTGATCTGCCACTCCCCGTCCCATTTCAGCGCGGGCTTCGAGGCGTCGTCGGGCAGCCGCGTGTACCAGGTCTGCAGGTCGATGCCGGCGTCCCGGGCCATCGCGTCGATCCGGGGCTTCAGGTCCAGCAGGGCGTAGACCGGGCTCTCGGTGCGGCCGCCGACGTCGGCGATCACGTACGAGACCGGCCGCAGGTTTTTGTGGTAGATCGGCGCGTCGACTTCGACGCGGGCAAGGCGGGTCAGCGCGCCGAGGGCGACCGGCGTCCCGACTCGGGAGATCAGCGGCGTCGCGAGGACCGAATCCAGGGTGCGGCGCTTGTCGGCCGGCAGGCGCAGACGGATGTCCACCGGCTCGAGCTCCGACTCCATGTGCGCGAGGTCCAGCGTTTCTCCGGCGAGGGCGACGCGGGCGGCCATCGCGACCTGCGCCGGGGCGATGCCGTTGAGAGTCGCCTTCTCCCGCTCCACGACCAGCCGCTCGAGCGGCTCGGGCGAGGCCACGTAGGTGTCGACGTCGGTGATCTCCGGGGTCTTCTCAAGCAGGGTCTTCAGCCGTCCGGCCAGTTCCGCGCGCTTGGCGGCGTCGGGGCCGTAGATCTCGAACACCAAGGTCGAGAGCACCGGGGGCCCGGGCGGCACCTCGGCGACCTGGACGCGCGCGCCGTAGCGCCGCGCGATCTCGGTCACGGACGCGCGCACCGACTTCGCCACCGCGTGGCTCTGGCGGCGATGGCCCTTGGGCGTCAGCTGGACGACCAGGTCGGCCTGGTCCGGGTTCGTCCTCAGGAAGTAGTGCCGCACGAGGCCGTTGAAGTTGTACGGCGCGCCCATGCCGAGGTAGGCGATCACGCGCTGCGTTTCGGGCAGCGCGCGCAGGACGCCCGACAGGTCGGCGACGGCGGCGCGCGTCGCGGCCAGCGACGAGCCCTCCGGCATGTTCAAGACGACCTCGAAGTCGTCCTTGTCGTCGAACGGGAGCATCTTGATGATGACGGCCCGCAGCGGGACGAGCGCCATGGCGGCGGCGAGCATGGCCGCGGTCCCGGCGAGGTACCAGGCGCGCGTCCGGCGGTCGTCGAGGAGGCGGCCCATGACCTTCCGGTACATCCGGTCCAGCGCGCCCTCCTCGGTATGGCACTTCGCGGGGTCGGGCTTCCAAAAGCCCAGGATCTTGACGAACGCCCACGGCGAGACGACGAAGGCGATGAAGGCCGAGAACAGCATCGCGAACGAGGCGCCGACCGGGATCGGCCGCATGTAGGGGCCCATGAGGCCGCCGACGAAGGCCATCGGCAGGATCGCGGCGATCACGGCCCAGGTCGCGAGCAGGGTGGGATTGCCGACCTCGTCGACGGCGTCGACGGCGAGCTTCCACAGCGGCCGGCCGTCGGCCATCGAGAAGTGGCGGTGGATGTTCTCGACGACGACGATCGCGTCGTCGACCAATATCCCGATCGAGAAGATCAGGGCGAAGAGCGTGATCCGGTTCAGCGTGTAGCCGAGGAGCCAATAAACGAGCAAGGTCAGCGCGAGCGTGACCGGGACGGCGATCAGCACGACGAGCGCCTCGCGCAGGCCGAGCGCCACGGCGACGAGCAAAGTGACCGAGAGCGTGGCGAGCAGCATGTGGAACAGGAGCTCGTCGGACTTCTTCTTGGCGGTCTCGCCGTAGTCGCGCGTGACGGCGACGCGCAGCGCCGGGGAGAGCTCCGGGCGTATTTTGTCGACGCGGGCGAGCGCCGCGCGGGACACGTCGGTGGCGTTGGCGCCGCGGCGCTTCGACACCTGCAGCGTGACCGCGGGCTGGGCCGGAGAGGCGGCCGCGGCGCTTCCGAGGGCCGCGCCGTCGAAGACCTCGGCCTCGCGCTCGTCCTCGTCGGGGCCGTCGACGACCTTCGCCACGTCGGAGACGCGCACGGGGCGTCCGTTCGAGACGCCCAGGACGACGGCGCGCAGGTCGTCGGCCGAGCGGATGAAGGCGTCGGTCTCGACCTTGATCGCGCGGGCCCCGGCGTCGCGCGTCCCCGCCGGCAGGCGCTGGTTCGAGGCGCGCAGGAGGCCGGCGAGGTCGAGCGGAGAGAGGCGGTGGCGGGCCAGTTCGGCGGGATCGAAGAGGACCGACAGCTGGCGGCGGCGGCCGCCGAGGATCTCGATGTCGGAGACGTCGTCGACCGTGGAGACCGCGCGGCGCAGCTCGGCCGCGTCGCGGCGGAGCTCCAGCGGGCTCAGGCCCGCGCCGGTCAGCGTGAGGGCGAGGATGGGCACGTCGTCGATCGAGCGCGGCTTGATCAGCGGCTGTCCCGCGCCCGGGGGAAGCATGTCGAGGTTCGCGTACGTCTTCGTGTAGACGCGCGTCATCGCGTCGTCGGGATTCGTGCCGACCTTGAAGCGCACGATGAAGAAGGCGCCGTTGGTCTGGGCGGTCGCGTAGACGTACTCGACGCCCGGAATCTCCATGAGCTTGCGCTCGCCGACGGCGACGATCCGCTCGGAGACTTCCTTGGCGGAGGCGCCGGGCATGGGCACCATCACGTCGAACATCGGCACGTTGATCTGCGGCTCCTCCTCGCGCGCCAGGCGCAGAGTCGCGAGGGCTCCGAGGGCGACCGCGGCGAGCGCGATCAGCACCGTCAGCTTCGAGCGGATGAAGGCCTGGGCCAGGCGGCCGGCCGGACCGAGGGGGTGGGGCTGCGGGGCGTTCATCGGACGGCCTCCAGGCTGCCGCTCAGCGCGGACACGGCGTCTTCGTCGAGGCGGCCCTGCGCGGCGCGCAGAGCGGCCCATTCCGAGCGCAGGCGGTAGAGCGCCTCGAAGCGGGCCTCCTCGAGGCGCGCGACGGCCTCCTCGGCGCGGAGGACCTCCATGATGCTCTGGCGGCCCTCGCGGTACAGCGGCCGCACCAATTCGAGGGACTCTTGGGCGCGGGCGAGAGACTCGTCCAGGTCGGGCAGCGTCGCGACGAGGCCGCGCAGGCCGCTGGCGCGGCCGAGCACCTCGCCGCGGACCTCGTCCTCCATCTGGGCCCGCGACGCTCCGGCCGCGTCGGCGCCCGCCTTCGCCCGGCCGCGCCGCGCGAAATAGGCGGGGTCGCCGAAGGGCATGCTGGCGCGCAGGCCGAACAGGCGCGCCGCCGCGCCCGAGTTCATGCCGTCGGCCGAGGTCTCGACGGCGGCGAAGGCGTCGACGACGGGAAGAAGGCTCTGCGCCGCGCCGCGCTCGCGCACGCCGGCCTGAGACACGCGCAGCCCCGCCGCGCGCAGGTCGGGCCGGGCCGCGAGGGCCTGCGCGACGAGCGCCGCGTCGTCCTCGATGGGGGGGGTCCAGTCCCGCAGGACGCCCGAGGGCTCCGGCGCCGCGGCCCCGAGAAGCACCGACATCTCGGCGTCGTGGGCGTTTTTCTCGGCCGAGGCGCGGGCGCGCCAGGCCTTCAGGCCCGACAGGATCGCGAGCGCGGCCTGATGGTCGGAGCCGAGGACCAGCCCCTGCTTCTTCAGGCGCTCGGCGCTTTCCACCTCCTTCTGCGCGGAAGCGATGCGGGCGTCGAGCTCGGCGAGCAGCATCCGGTCCTTGAGGCCGCGGACGTAGCCGTCGGCCGCGCGCAGGCGCACGCCCTGCGCCGCCGCGCCGCCGAACGCGTCGGCCTCGGCGGCGCCGAGCTTCGCCAGCTCGCGGGCGCGGCTCAGCTCGAAGCCGGTGAATAAAGGAAGACCGAGTTCCAGGGCGCCGTGCACGGCGGTCTGGTAGCCCGGGCGGTTGAGCGTGTCGGGCGCGAAATCGGCCTGGGTCACGCGGCGCTCTTGAAGGAGGGAGCCGAAGGCGAAGAGGGGATCGTCGCCGCGCATGGCCGAGGCGCGCGCGGTCAGCCGCGGCAGGCGGCTGTAGGACGCCTCGTCGCCGGCGGCGGGGGGGGGGGCGGCCCGCGCCCCCCCGCGGGGCCACGCGCCGCCGCGGGCGCGACAGGGGGGGCGCCCCGGGGGGGGGGGGGGGGGTCGGCGGCGGCGGGGGGGGGGGGGGGGGCGGCGGGCCCGGGGGCCGGCGGCCCCCCCAAGGCCGGCGAGCGCTCCAAAGCGGCGGAGACGAAGGCGTCGAGATTGGCGGCGGACGACGGGGCGGCGGCCAGGATCAGGAACAGCGCGAAGAGACTCATCTTGTTTTCACCTCGGCCTTTTGGATGCGCCGCCTCGCGAAAGGATTCGCGCGGCGGCGCGAATCACGGCGCTTTGACCGCGACCTCGAACTGCGGAGGCTCATGGAGATGACGCTTGACCGTGCACAGGTTCGCCGCGTTGACGAGGCTGTCTCGGTACTTCTCCGGGAAGCCGGCGGGAACGCGGATCTCGAGCCGGATCTTCGAGACGAGGTGCTTGGCCTCGTCCCAGTCCATGGTCTGGACGATCTCGAGGCCTTCCGTCGGCAGGTCGCGCTTGCGGCAGAAGCTCAGCACGAAGATGCCCGCGCACGTTCCGATGGAGGCGAGAAACAGGTCGAACGGCGCGGGCGCCTCTCCGTCTCCGCCCGCGGCCTTCGGCTGATCGGTCATGACCGTGAAGCCGTCGAAGTCGGCGGCGACCTTCTTGTTTCCGGCGAAGCGAATTTTCATTTCCATATGAAGAGTCTCCATGTCCCGGAAGCAACGCTACGGCCGGATCGCCGCGCCGGAAAACGAGGCCGGGCGATCACCGGCGTTTCGGCCGTGCGCGGCGGGCAAGAGCGTCGTGCAGCGCGCGGCGGGCCGCGGCGGGAGCTTTCTGCGGCGTCTTCAGGGTCTTCACCAGCCGGAGCGTCCGCGTAAGGCTGGCGAGGACCTCGCTGCAGGGCAGGCAGGAGCGGCGGTGCGCGGCGATGGCCTTGCGGGCCTTCGCCGGGAGCTCCGAATCGAGGTAGTCGCAAAGCAGTTCGACGCGTTTGCGGCAGGACAGGCCTTCGAGTTTCATGATGGAGCCTCGTCCTTTGGATGCCGCCCGGCCGCGAAGGATTCTCATCGCTCCGGCTTCGCGGCGAAGGCCCGCTCGAATTCGTCGCGGAGGAAGAGCCGGCCGCGGTGCAGGCGGGACTTGACCGCGGGCACGCTCAGCTTCAGTATCTTCGCCGTTTCCTCCGCGGAGAGGCCCTCGACGTCGCGCAGGGTCACGACCAGTCGGTAGTCGACGGGCAGCTTCGACAGTGCGCCGGCGACCTTCTCGACGAGTTCCTTCTTGTTGGCGGTCTCCTCGGGGGTCGGGCTCCAGTCGCGGAACTGGCGCGCGGGGGCCTCGTCGTGGTCGTGCGGGCGATCGAGAAGGGGGACGAAGGGCTCCCGGCTCTTCTTGCGGCGGCGCATGAGGCAGAGGTTCGAGGCGATCCGGTACAGCCAGGTTCCTAAGTCCGAATCCCCGCGGAAGCCGCGGATCTTCTTGAACGCGGTCAGAAAAGTCTCCTGGTAGACGTCGTCGGCCTCGGACGGGACGCCCGCGCAAACATGACGAGCGAGGCGGTAGATCCGATCCTCATAGCGGCCGATCAGACGGCCGAAAGCGTTGGCATCTCCGTTGCGGCTGCGTTCGATGAGATCGCGTTCGAGCGGCATGGAGCCGATTATATCGAATTCGCGAGGCGGCGGCCTGAATCCTTTTCGGGCCCCGGGCATCTCAATGACGGCGTTGGATCACTGGGAGGTCCTTATGGCGCGCGTCGTCGTTCTTGGAGCCGGAATATCGGGCCATACCGCCGCCTTGATCCTGAGGCGCGCGCTTCCCTCCGAGCACGAGGTCGTGGTCGTGTCGCCGAACCGTCTTTGGAATTGGATTCCATCGAACATTTGGGTCGGCGTGGGACTTCTAAAAAAGGAAGACGTCACTTTCGAACTCGCGCCGGTCTACCGGAAAGTCGGGGTCGTGTTCAAGCAGGCCCGCGCGCTCGAAATCCACCCCGAGGGCGCCGGCGCGTCCCCGAAGCCGTTCGTGACGGTCGAAGGCACGGGGCCGGAAAATCAAGGCGTCCGGGAAGACGTCCCGTACGACTACCTGATCAACGCGACGGGGCCGAAGCTGAACTTCGCCGCGACGCCGGGGCTGGGGCCGGACGGCAACAGCCTGTCGGTCTGCACCTTCGGCCACGCCGAGAAGACCGCTCAGGCCGTCGCCGCCGCCGTCGAGCGGATGTCTCGGGGGGAGGCGCAGACCTTCGTGGTCGGGACGGGCCACGGCCTATGCACCTGCGAAGGCGCGGCGTTCGAGTACGCCTTCAACCTGGACTACGAGCTGCGCCGCGCCGGCGTCCGTGAGCGCGCGCGCATCGTCTTCCTGACCAACGAGGCCGAGCTGGGCGATTTCGGCGTGGACGGCATGACCTTGTCCCACGGGGGCTATGAAGTTCCGAGCCGCATCTTCGCGGAATCGCTTTTCGTCGAGCGCGGCGTCGAATGGATCACGGGCGCCCACGTCTCCGCGGTCGAGCCGGGGCTCGCTCGCTACGAGACCTTGGACGGGGAGAAGCACGAGCTCGCCTTCGATTTCGCCATGCTCCTGCCGCCGTTCGGCGGCGTGGGCCTGAAGGCCTTCGACCGCGCGGGCGCGGACATCACCTCCGAGCTGTTTGCGCCGAGCCAATTCATGAAGGTGGACGCCGACTACGCGCCGAAGCCGTACGAGGAGTGGCGCGCGGCGGACTGGCCGAAGACCTACGAGGTTCCGCGCTATCCCGGCGTCTTCGCCGTCGGCATCGCCTTCGCGCCGCCTCACCCGATCTCGCGGCCGCGCAAGTCGAAGAACGGCACGCCGATCTCTCCCGCGCCGCCCCGGACCGGGATGCCGTCCGGCATCATGGGCCGCGCCGCCGCCGAGACCATCGCCGCCCGCATCCGGGGCGGCGCCCAGGCTCCCGCCCGCCGCGCGAGCCTTGGCGAGATCGGCGCCGCCTGCGTGGCTTCGGCCGGGGCCGGCCTCTGGCGCGGCTCGGCCGTTTCCATGACCATGTACCCCGTGGTCCCCGACTACAAGCGCTTCCCCGGTTTCGGGCGGGATCCGCGCTTCACGTTCGGCGAGATCGGCGTCGCGGGCCACTGGATCAAGGTCATCCTGCACTTTCTGTTCATGTACAAGGCCAAAGCCCGGCCCGGCTGGTGGCTGATCCCGGAATGAAGGAGGACTCGGCGATGAGCGGCATTCCCAACGAGCGCGAGCGGGCGGTGCTCCGGCCGAGCCGCGCGACGCTGTTTTTGCGGACCTTTCTTCCGTACCAGCTTTACCGGTTCGCCTGGATCAACGTCATGATGATGATCATGATCGGAAAATCGCATCCTCATCCCGGCGGGGAGCGGCGATGAACGCGGGCGACCTCCAGTCCTACGGGATCGGCGCGGCGCTGCTGGCCTTCTTCGGCTGGCGCTACCTGGGCTTCCGGAGCGTCAAGAACCGGCTTCCGGAACTGCTCAAGCAGGGGGCGGTCGTGATCGACGTCCGCAGCCCCGGCGAGTTCGCGGCGGGGTCCGGCAAGGGGAGCGTCAACATCCCGCTGCCCGAATTGGAGAGGAGCCTCTCGCGCCTCGACCCCGAAAAGCCCGTCGTTCTGTGCTGCGCCTCGGGAACGCGGAGCGCGGCGGCCGCGGCGATTTTGAGGAAGCACGGCTTCAAAATTGTGTTCAATGCGGGGCCGTGGACGAACGCCGCCGCGTGATTCCGAGGAGGCTTCATGAAAACGAACATCCATCCCATTGAGAGAGCCGTTCGGGTCGTCGTCGGCCTCGCCGCGGCCAGCCTCGCGTTCTGGGGGCCGTCGAACAAGTGGTTCCTGCTCGGCTTGATTCCGGCCGCGACCGGTCTGATCGGCTGGTGCCCGCCCTACGCCCTGTTCGGCATCAGCACCTGCCCTCGCAAGTAGGAGAGCACCCTCGCCCATGAGCCACGACGACCGCCGCGGCGCCAAGCAGCCTCACCGCTTCGACCCGAAAAAGGCCGGCCAGCTCGACGACCCCGCGCGCCTCGATTATCTGCCCCCCGCCGAGGTCTCGGCCCTGCTGGACGCTCCGCGCGGAGCCCTCGTGGCGGACTTCGGGACGGGCACGGGCCTCTACGCCCTCGAGATCTCGAAACTGCGCCCCGACCTCGTCGTCGCGGCGATCGACGAGCAGGAGCCCATGCTCGCGTTCCTGCGGGCGAAGCTGTCGGCGAGTCCGGCGCCGGGCGTCCGCGCGATCCTTTCGGGCACGCCGGAGGCGGCCGCGCTGGCGGGCCGCGTCGACCGGGTCTTCGCGCTCAACGTCCTGCACGAGCTCGGCGACGACGCGCTCGCGGAATTGGCGGCCCTGCTCGGCCCCGGCGGACGCGCGCTCTTCATCGACTGGAACGCCGCCGTCGAGCGCCCGTTCGGGCCGCCGCGCGGCCACGTCCTCTCGCCGGCGGAGGCGCGCGCGCGGCTCGAGCGTCTCGGCTGGCGCATCGGCGCCGAAAAACTGTTCCGCTATCATTACGCGTTGGACGCGGCGCCGGCGCG
>VFSW01009436.1_pt1 | contig 13928 bp, 9 predicted proteins | sample 5358111 | NCBI WGS metagenome assembly VFSW01 (sample SAMN11554181, study PRJNA540505) | mine drainage metagenome | isolation source: sediment from site ElyBrook_90M | place: USA: Ely Copper Mine, Vershire, VT | collected 2017
CCGCGGGGCTGTCTAATTGGGGCGCTGGGGGGGGGGGCGCCGGGGCCCCCCGGGGGGGCCGGGGGCGCGGGGGCCCGGGTGGGGGGCGCGCCCGCCGCTGCCGGCGCCGCCTCGCCCATCTGCTGCGCCAACTGAGCCAATGCTTCGTCGTAGGTGTTGGTATAGATGAGCGTGTTCCCCATCGCGACCACGACTTTCTTAAGCTGCGGCATCCGAGCTTGTGACGCTTGAATGTAGATCGGCTCGACGTAGAGGATCGTGCCACCCACGGGAAGCACCAGCATCTGTCCGTGCAGCACCTGCGAGCCCTGCTGATTCCACAGCGTCAGGTCCTTGGAAATGTTCTGGTCCTGATTGATGAGCGCCTCCACCTGCCGCGGCCCATAGAAAATCTGTTGGCGGGGCAACGCGAGGAACTGCATCTCGCCCATGTGCGCACCGTCGCAGCGGGCCATCATAAGTCCGATCAGGTTCTCGCGATCGCGCGGTGTGAACGGGAGCATCAATAGAAACTCGGCCTGCGTCTCGCCCGGCAGCGACGCGACCACATAGTTCGGCGACACGGACTGTACCTGCCCTCCTTCGGCCGTCGCATAGTCCTTGGCGATGTCCCAGGCATCCGAGCGGTTGTAGAAAGTCTCCGGATCGCGCACGTGATACATCCGGTAAATCTCGGCTTGCAGCTGGAAAATCTGCTCCGGGTATCGCGCATGGCGGCGGAGGTCGGCGGGCATCTTCAAGGCGGGCTCGAACAGCGCCGGAAACAGGTTCCGGTAGGCGCGCAACAACGGATCGTCTTCGTCGAAGACATATAAGTGAGCCGTGCCGTCGTAGGCGTCCACCGTCGCCTTCACCGAGTTGCGGATGTAGTTCACATCGCCGATTCCCTGGAGTGTCACGGCCCGCGAGTAAGGATGCGCATCCGAGGTCATGTAGCCATCGAGGATCCAAACCAATTTGCCCGCGTCGGTGATGACCAGATACGGATCGCTGTCCCAGGCGATGAAGCCGGCCAGCGTATTGAGCCGATCCGTGACGCTCCGGCGGATCATCATGCGGCTCTCCGGCGTCAGATAGCTGGTGAGCAGAATGTTCCAGTCGGACTCGGCGAGCGACGCGGCGGCACGCATGCCAACCGAAGAAATAGGGATCCCGCCGTGGCCCGAGTAGCGCGTATGCACCACGTCGTTCCCCGACGGATAGTTGAACTCTGGTTGCGCCGTGCGCACGAACACCGGCTCATGTACGGTCTCGCCGTAGTAAATCTCCGGGCGGGTCAACTTGAGCCCGCTTACGGTCACTACCGGCGGAGCGTCTTTGATGAACAGCACGGGCGAGCCGTCCGGCGCGATGCTCTTGGCTTCCGCCATCACCAAGCCGTAGCCGTGTGTATAGATAAAGGCCTGGTTAATCCACCGCCCCGCAGCCTCCCCGAGCGCGGCCACATCGATTTCGCGCGGTGTAAGCAGCACTTGGCGCAGTTGGCCATCAAGGGTGTAGCGGTCAGCGTCAATCGAGGTGTACACGTACGGCCGCAGCGGCTGCAACTGCGTCACGGCCGCGTGGAATGCCCGCCAGTCCCACAGGCGTACGTTATCGAACACCGGCTTATTCGCCGCCAGATCGACCTTCACTTCGGGGCGAGCGTCAAAGCTAACTTCCTTCGTCTGCCGGTTGAGCCCGAAGGCGGAGCGTGTCGCTTCGATGTGCCGCTGGATGTAGGGCCGCTCGATCGAGACTTCGCTCGGCTTCACGTAGGTCTGGCTGACAATTCCAGGAACCACGGCGCGAAGCAAAAGCGCGGCCGGATACAGAATCAGCCAGCGGAAGCGGCCCGCCAGCAGGCCCGCCGCGCCAATGAGGCAACTTGCCGCAAGCACCCAGAGCAGCGGCAACACGATGTTGGCGTCGACATAGTCCATTCCGGTCAGAAAAGCGTGGGTCGAAAGCAGGAGACCGTAGCGGTCGAGCGCGTAGCGGATCGCGAGAAAAACCAGAAACAGCGCACCGCAGCCCCGCAGGAAGCGCGAAGACAGCGCGTCGGCCCAGCGGATGCTGGATAAGTCGATCACCCCGCCCCGCCACATGAACGGCAGTGACGAGCCGAGGTGCCACAGACGAGACGTCAGCCAGTAGACTAGCGCCGACAGCAGCGCGATGCCTTCCGCTAAAGTCAGCGCCATCGAATAGAAGGGAATTTCGAACAGATAGAACGCCAACGGATTGCCGAACGCCGGGTCCTTCCACTCCGCGGCGCCGCCGGCGAGACCCCGGCCGCCAAAGTATCGCACCGCGGTCCACGAGTCCATGGTCGCCAGCGCCACGACGGCCGCCAACACCAACAGCGCGACAACGGTGATTTTCGAATAGAGAGGATGCCGGCCCATCCGCTCGCCCGCCGCCTTCATCCCGGCCATATGAGCCGCAAAGAAGGCGACATACGCCACGATCGTCGCAACCACGATGGGTACCGTGCCGTAAATGAGCGTGTTGATCCACGTCGAGAGCTGCCCCATCTCGCGCCACCACTCGAAGTCGATCACGTAGCCCGCCACCGTGCGAGCGAAGATCAGAGCCAGAACCACCGCCCCGATCAGATAGGGAATGAGGCGCCGGCGCCGGTGAGGGCTTTCAATTTGCGTGAAGGGCAAGGGGATTTCCTTCTGAAATCTACTCTAGTTCAGACGCCAGACTACCGCACCATCGACGATCGTCGCCACCGGACCACCGGTGAACTCGTGGCCATGGAACGGCGAGTTGCGGCTCTTGGAAAGCGAGCGGTTCACATCATAGGTCCATCGCCGGTTCGTGTCGAAGACGGTGACGTCGCCGGCCGCGCCGGCGCGTAGCGTGCCGCGATTGAGCTTCAGGATCCGTGCCGGGCCCACGGTGAACAGCTCCACCATGCGCGTCAGGCTGATGCGGCCGGAGTGAACGAGCTTTTCAAGCGCGAGACCGATCGCTGTCTCCAGACCCAGTATGCCGAATGGGCACTGCTCGAACTCCTGCATCTTCTCGCTGCCTGCGTGCGGGGCATGGTCCGTCGCGATCGCGTCCACGGCGCCCGAAACAATTCCTTCGACAAGTGTCTCGATGTCGCGGCGGTTGCGGAGCGGAGGCTTCATCTTGAAGTTGCTGTCGTAGGGGATCATGTCCGCATCGGCGAGCGCGAAATGATGCGGCGTCGCCTCGCAGGTCACTGCCAGCCCGCGGCTCTTTGCGAACTTCACCATTTCCACCGAGTGCCGGGACGAAATATGCGCGACATGGAACCGCGCCCCGGTCAACTCCGCCAGCAGAATATCGCGCGCCACCATCACGTCTTCCGATGCCGAGGGAATCCCGCGCAGTCCAAGCCGAACGCTCTGGATGCCCTCGTGCATGTCGCCGCCCGCGCTCAGGTGCAGGTCCTCGCAGTGGTCGATCACCGGCAAGCCCATCGCGGCCGCCGTTTCCATCGCCCGGCGCATGAGGCGCGCGTTCATCACCGGTCGACCGTCGTCGGAAACCGCTACGGCGCCCGCCTCGCGCATTGATCCGATCGAAGCGAGTTCTTCCCCGAGACTGCCCTTCGTGATGGCGCCGATAGGGAACACATTCACCTTGGCCAGTCGCTCGGCCTGCCCGACGATGTAGCGTGTCACTGTGGCGTTGTCGTTCACCGGAGCGGTGTTCGGCATCGGGCAGATGGAAGTGAAGCCGCCGGCCGCCGCGGCGCGGGCGCCGGTTTCGATCGTCTCCACGTGCTCGAAGCCGGGCTCGCGCAGGTGAACGTGCATGTCGAGGAAGCCCGGCGCCACGATGCAGCCCCGCGCATCGTATTCCTCGGCGCCGGTCGCGTCCAGGTTCGGGCCGACCGCGGCGATCTTGCCGTCCTCGATCGCCACATCCGCCGCGCCGTCCATTCCAGACGCCGGGTCGATCACCCGGCCTCCCCGCACGATGAGCTTTGCCATCGCTTAACTCCTCAGAATCCTTTCAAGCACGGCCATACGCACGGCGATGCCGTTCTCCACCTGGTTGAGAATCGCCGAACGCTGGGAATCGGCGACCTCGGAAGAAATCTCCCGGCCGCGATTGATCGGCCCCGGATGCATGACGATCGCATGCGGCTTCGCCAGTTCGAGATGCTCGAGGCGGAGGCCGTAAAACTGAAAGTACTCACCGGCCGGAAACGCCGGCTCATGTTGGCGCTCAAGCTGCACGCGCAGCATCATGATGACATCCGCACCGCGGATCGCCTCGCGGATGTCGTGCGTGATCTCGACACCCGGAGCAAGCGCCGTTAGCTCCGGCGGCACCAGCGGCGCCGGGCCGCAGAGTACAATACTCGCGCCAAACTTCGACAATAGATAGACATCCGACCTCGCCACCCGGCTATGGGAAATGTCGCCGATGATCGCCACCCGCAGACCCTCCAGCCCCATGCCGCGATCGAGAATCGTGCGGGCATCGAGCAGCGCCTGCGTCGGATGCTCGTGCGTCCCGTCGCCGGCATTCACGATCGGTGTCTCGGTCAGATGCCGGGCGAGGAAGTGCGGCGCGCCCGATGCCGCATGCCGCATGACGATCGCATCCGGCCGCATGGCGTTGAGGGTGTTGAGCGTATCCACCAGCGACTCGCCCTTCGATACGCTCGATGCCGAAGCGGTGATCGACACGGCTTCGGCGCCCAGTCGCCGCGCGGCGATCTCGAAGCTCGTCCGCGTCCGCGTGGAGGCCTCAAAGAACAGGTTCACCACCATCCGCCCGCGCAGGATGTCCTTATGGTTGTCGCGAGCCTGAAATGCCCGGGAGCGCTCGAGAATCGCCTCGATCTCGCTTCGTTCCAGTGTCTCGATGCCCAGCAGACCTTTCATCGCAGGCGCCCCTTTAGTCGGCCCGCTCCGCCAGCAGCACCCGCTCGGTCTGATCGACCTCGCGGAATTTCACTTCAATAATTTCACGGTCGCTGGTCTGCAGCATCCGCCCGACGTATCGCGCTTCAATCGGCAACTCGCGGTGGCCGCGGTCGATCAAAACCAGTAGCTGCACACGCGCCGGGCGGCCCTTGTCGAACAGCGCATCGAGCGCCGCCCGGACCGTCCGCCCCGTGTAGAGCACGTCGTCCATCAGCACAACATCTTTGCCGGTGATCGGGAAGTTGATCTCGGTCGCGTTGTGCACCGGCTTCTCCGACACCGTCGACAGGTCGTCGCGGTAAAGATTGATATCGAGAATGCCCACCGGAATCTCGCGCTTCTCGAGGTCGTGGATCTTGGCGGCCAGGCGCATCGCCAGCGGCACGCCGCGGCGCCGGATTCCCACGAACGCCAGCTTGTCCAGGTCCTGCGTTTTTTCCAGAATCTCGTGCGCCAGCCGGACCAGTGTCCGGTCGATCTCGGAGGCGCTCATTAATTGGGCTTTTTCACGCGTTTGCGGCATGGGAGTGCCAAACGCTCAAGCGTAACACAGGCGCTAATCTCACACGAGCGCAGAGCAGCCCGGGGCTGCTCCGTTGTGCGCGTCCATCACGAGCGTTTCATCCGCTCGCGGATCCGCCGCGCCAACTTCTCGATCTCCTCGGTTTTCTTGACCGCGTCAAGCGAAAGAACGTACTGGTCGTTCTTCTCGAGATCGGTCTTCAGATCCGTCGCCAGCTTCACCAGGTCTTTCGAGTCGGCGAGGGACTTCTTGTAGTCGGCTTTGAGAATCTCGTCGCGCTGCAGTTTCCCATTGGGCAGTCTCAGCCCGTTGTCCTTCCGGATCGGCGGCTCCATCCCCGGCGGAAACTGCGGCTGCACCTGCGCGGCCGAGAGCGCGGGCGCGGCGGCAAGCAACATTGCGCGGCGCCTGGTCATCTACCTGCATTCTATCAACGGCCTCCCCTGCCGGCGCCGCACGTGATAAAACACAGTCTGGCGAACCTAATGAAGAGGCGAAACTTTCTGAAGCTGAGCCTCGGCTCGTTAAGCGGTGCGGCGGTGGGTGCGGGTGCCCAGCGGTGGAACGTTCTGTTCCTCCTGACGGACGACCTCGGCTGGCACGACACGGCACCGTTCGGAAACACATTCGTCGACACGCCGAACCTAAGCCGCCTTGCTTCAGAGAGTGCGCGGTTTCCGAACGCCTACGCGGCCTGTCCGGTCTGCTCTCCCTCGCGAGCAGCTATCCTCACCGGAAAGTACCCGGCGCGGCTGCATCTGACCGACTGGATTCCTGGCCGCCGCCCGAGTCCGAACTGGAAACTCCGTCCCCCCGCCTTCGAACAGGCGCTGCCACTTGAAGAAACGACGCTCGCCGAGACGCTGGCGCCGCTCGGCTACCGGAGCGGAGCGATCGGGAAATGGCACCTCGGCGGGCCCGGCCACCTTACCACCAATCAGGGCTTCGACGTCAACATCGGCGGAACCGCAGCCGGGCAACCACCGCGATACTTCGGTCCCATCGACCTGCCGGGCCTCCGTCTCGAGCCTGGCGAGTTCCTCACCCCGCGCCTGACCCAGGAAGGAACGCGATTCATCCGCGAAAGCGCGGCCCGGCCCTATTTTCTTTATGAGGCACAGTTCACCGTCCACATGCCGCTCCAGGCGCCCGAGGATCTCGTCGCCAAGTACAAGGCCCGCAATACGGGGGACGTAGATCCGACCTACTGCGCGATGGTGGAGACGGCCGACGCCTCCGTGGGCGGTCTGCTGCGGACTCTCGAAGAGACCGGCGAAGCCGAGCGGACCATCGTCATCTTCACCTCCGACAACGGCGGTGTGCGATACCAGGGACGCCGGCCCGTGCCCGTCACCAACAACGCTCCGCTCCGCGCCGGTAAGGGGCATCTCTACGAAGGCGGCATACGCGTCCCGCTGCTCGTCCGCTGGCCCGGGGTCACGCGGCCCGGAAGCCTCGTCGAAGAGCCGGTCTCGGGAGTGGATTACTTGCCCACGCTCTGTGCCGCGCTCGGCGCGCGTGCCGGCGTTGTGGATGGCCTGGACATTCGGCCCGCGCTTCGTGGAGCACCCCTCGCCGAACGCCCGCTCTTCTGGCACTACCCTCACTACAGCGACCAGGGTGGAGTACCAGGCGGGGCTGTCCGCCTGGGTGTCTGGAAGCTCATTGAATTCTACGAGGACGGCCGGCTCGAACTCTTCAACCTCGAAGACGATATCGGCGAACGCCGAAACCTCGTCCGGCGCGAGCCAGCACGAGCGAAGCGCCTTCATTCCTTGCTTGCCGATTGGCGGCAGGGCGTCAACGCCTCGATGCCGGAACCAAACCCAGCCTACGATCCGTCCCAAGGCGACGAAGGTTTAACCGGCTACGAGTCCCCCACGCAACCCGTCTGAGCCGCCTTCGTGCCAAGGAAAAGAGGCGTTTCGGAACGCTCAGCCGCTACAATGGTAGCCAGCCTGCGCATGCTCCGGAAAATTCCGCTTCTCGTGGCCACCGCCATCCTGATCTCCGCCTGCAGGCATTCCCCTCCTGATGGCGTCGCCGCCACAGTGAACGGACAGCCGATCACCTTCGCCGACCTCGAGAAGCAGTACCAGGCCCAATTCCCGAACTCTGAGAACGCCAGCCAGGACCAGATTAAAGTTCAGAAGCTCGAAGTGCTCCGCAACATGATTGACAACGAGATCATGCTGCAGCGCGCCGAAAAGCTCGGCTTAATGGCCACCGACGGCGACGTCGAGGCGAAGTTCTCCGAGCTGAAAGCGCCCTTCACTCAGGAGGAGTTTCAGCGCCAGCTCAACGCCAAGCACATGACCGCCGCGGAATTTCGCGCTGAAATCCGCCGCGAGTTGAGCGTGACCAAACTCTTCAACAAGGAAATTACCTCGCATATCTCGATCACCGACAAGGACGTAGCGGATTTCTACGCCGCCAACCGCTCGATGTTCAACTTCCCTGAGCCGCGCCTCGACATCGCACAGATCCTGGTGACGCCGGTTCCCGATCCGAACGTCCACAATCTGAAAAATGATAAGGCGAAAAGCGATTCTGAGGCCAAGCAGAAGATCGAGATGATTGTCAACCGCGCCCGCCAGGGAGAGGATTTCGGTATGCTCGCTCAGAACTACTCGGAGGACCCGAACTCCGCGCCGAACGGAGGCGACCTCGGGTTTATCCCCGAGTCGGCGCTCGACAAGGCGAATCCCGAATTGCGCAAGGCGATCGCCAACGTCTCGGTGGGTCAGATGACGCCGGTGGTGAAAACCAGTGATGGCTACCGGATACTCAAGCTGATTTCGCGCGAGGCCGCCGGCCAACGCGACCTCAGCGATCCGCGCGTACAACAAACCATTCGCGAGACGCTTCTGAACCGCAAGGACCAGCTTCTGCGGAACGCTTACTACGAAGTAGCGCGCAACGAGGCCAAGGTCGTGGATTACTTCGCACTCTCCGTTATCCAGAATGCCGGCCGGAAGTAGCGGCGCAGATCGCGCAGTGCCTTAGAAGAGCGCCTTTATCGCTTCGAATTCGCTCTGGAACTCTTCGAGAAGGGAAGACCGGTCGCCCGGAATCGTCAGCTTGTCCAGCGCATCGGCGATCGGCTGATCGAGCTCCGACACGTTGGTATGAATCGTCGCTCCGGTGGAGTTGATGTACTGATCGACCGAGTAGATCAACCGGCTGAGGGGAACCTCACTACCCTCGGCCCGCGTCGGATCGTTTTCCGGTTCGTGATGGTGCCGGACCGCGACACGAATTGGCTCAGGCAGATTCCAAACGCCCAGCGCTTGAGCAGAGAGCTCCGGATGGTCCCAGCCGAGCACGGCCATCTCGCAATCGCGAAGCGTATGCCCACCTTCGCCGTACATCTGGTCGATTTGGACGTATTCATCCTTGAGCCCGACAGCGATCAGCAATCGGCCGATGTCGTGAAACAGGCCGGCGATAAACGCGCCCTCGGGATACTGGATCCGGGCACGCTGCGCGATCTGGTCGCTCAGAATCGCCACCGCAACCGAGTGCAGATTAAACCGCGCCATAGACCAGCCCGGCGGCGTGCGGACATTGTTCCACATACGGAACACCGACATGCCCAGCGTCGCATTCCGCAGCTTGTCGATCCCCAGGAGCGACACCGCATGACGCACGCTGTTGACCGTGCCCCGGCGAGCATAGAGCGCCGAGTTCACCAGACGTAATACGTTGCCGGCAAGAACCGTATCTTTTTCAATCAGATCCGCGATCTTGGCAAAGGAGGCGTCCTCATGCGAGAGGGTTGCCAGCAGCCGATTGAGCACCGGCGAGAACGGCGGCAGGCGGCCGAGGCTCTTCAATACCTGATCCTGATAGTCCGCGGCCTTCGCTAATGCAGACATGTCACTCCTGACAGCCTTATCGGCGTAGCGCGGGAAAAGCTTTAGATCCCCTTTAAGGCTTGATGTTGCAGGCGGGTAGGAACGTTCGCCACCGGATCACCAGACGTACCAGGCATCCATCGCCGGCCGTCCGGCCGAATGGCCGTGGATCCTCGTCCGAATCACAATCTGGAAGTTCCGCCGGGCCCAATCCCGTGGTGCGGCCAGCGCGAACGCGTCGAAATCAGACTCCCGTGTCAGGAACTCGACGGCTGCTTGAGTGTCTACCGCGGAGAGGCCGGCAGCCATCAGAATGGGGTGCCCCGCATCGGAGTTTACAATCCTCGTAATCAACGCGTAGCCGTCCTCTATCATGGACGGCGACCACCCCTCTGACTCCCGCCAGCGCCGTCCGCCTGGCCAGGAATCCACAATCCTTCGCTCCACTCCCTCCGAGTTGAGTCGGAAGCGTAGCGGCCGAGTCATCTCGACCGTCCAAACCGACGTGTACGCTCCCAGAAGCAACGCCGGGGACTGCTTCAGATCCGCAAACGTCACGTCACTGCCGAATTTTAGATCGAACGCCTGGTGTCGAAGCGTGAGCTGTTCGGCGAACCGCGCAGCCCCGAGTGCGGCTCCGACGCCGACGTAGTAGTTCTCCTTCGCCTGCATTTCGGTCGAAGGGATCGATTCGCCAGGCCGCAGTGGCAACCACGTCTGCTGGTGATCCAGTTGCAACACCGTCGGCGCCGGAAGCGAGATGAGGACTGCGCGATCCTGATTGGCAAACGCATCCCATAGCTGGTCGAGGGGAGCCTCGGCACGATAACGCCACAAAGCACCACCCGCCACAAGCGCGGCGAGCACCGAAAGCCCAACAGCCCACCAGAGCTTCACGCGGTGGTGGCTTTCCGCCCGTTCCCCGCTTCCGTCCGGCAAGGTGGTTGAGGGGGCGAAACGGAACACCGGCTGATAGGCCCCCGCAGGCAGTTCAATCCGTACGCCGTCGGTCGTGCCGCTTTCGTAGGCATGCGCCAGTCGTCGCCGGACCTCCAATGCCTTCACACGTACGATGGATTCCTTTTGCGAATCGAAATCGCTACTCCGCCCGAAAACATCCACCGCAATGTTGCGTTCCTTGATCCCTGCGCCTCTCCCCGCCAGCGTCTCTTCCACAACGTAGCGGAGAAATTCCTGGCTGCGGCGGCTCCCAGCGAAGGCTTCCCTAAGCAGGATCTCGTTGAGGTGCGTCCGAATCAACTCGCACGTCTCCTCCGACGGCGGTTCGGACACAAGCGCCGCATCGGTTAGCATTTGATCTCCGGATAATTTTACTACGCACATGGCAATTGGCTACGGCCCCAGTTCCGCGACGCCGCGCCAGCCCTCGTCCCCTTACAATGCCCTTTTGAGGCGGCTTCGATCCCTGTCCCGGTAGTCTACCCCCGGTAACGCGACGTAACAATGCCACAACATGTCCGTAACGGTTTGCATCGCGAGACCGCATCTCGCTTGGCCGTTAGGCACTTACGGGTGCACCGGCCTTCTTCGCGCTTCTTAACGGGCATAGCGTAGACACCCGCGCCGTCCGCGCATAGCATTGCCGTTACGCTATGTCCAGCCGAACGACCGCTCTCGCCAGATTCCTGGCCGCCTCCACGCTGCTTACGGCCCCCTGGCTCTTCGCCCAGACCGGACAGATCACCGGACGAATCACTGACCCGGGCGGCGCCATCGTCCCCGGTGCGCACGTCACGATCACCGAAAGCGGCACAGGCGTAAGCCGCACCACGGAATCCAACTCGGAAGGATACTACACGGCTCCGTCGCTTCTCCCCGGCGAATACTCCCTCGCCGTCGACCATCAGGGGTTCAAGCTGATCGTCCGGCCCGGCCTGCAACTGCAGGTGGACCAGACCCTGCGCGTCGATTTCACCCTCGAAGTCGGCGCCGTCAGCGAGAAGATCGTGGTCCAGGAGCAGGCGCCGCTGCTTGAGACCGAAACCCCTTCCGTGGGCCAGGTCGTTCAGAGTAAGCAGATCGTGAATCTCCCGCTGCTCGGCCGCGACGCCTACGCGCTCGGAGAACTCGTCCCCGGCGTACGAATCTCCCGCGGCATGAACGATCTGCCTGTGGATCAGATCAGCACGTCGTCGGTGTCCATCAACGGCGCGCCGGGCAACGCGAACGAGTTCCTCCTCGACGGCGCTCCCAACACCGGCGCCGCGCAGAACCAGCCCATCGTTTACCCCAGTGCCGACTCCGTCCAGGAGTTCAAGGTCCAAACCAACAGCTACAGCGCCGAGTTCGGCCGCGCCGCCGGCGGCGTGTTCAATGTCGTCACCAAATCCGGCACCAACGAACTCCACGGCGACGCCTATGACTTCCTTCGCAACAACGCACTCGACGCCACCGACTTCTTCGCCAATCGAGCCGGCAAGTCACCGCCTCCGCTCAAGTTCAACCAGTTCGGTGGCGTCCTCGGCGGACCTGTGGTGATCCCAAAGGTCTACAACGGAAAGAACAAGACGTTCTTCTTTGTCAGCACGGAGCTGGTCCGCTACATTCAGGGCATCACCTTCACCGGCACCGTCCCGAACCCGGCCGAACTAGCCGGTAACTTCAGTAACGACCGCAACGCCGCCGGCAAACCCATCGTCATCTACGATCCCTCAAGCACCCAGTCGAATCCGGGCGGCTCCGGCTACGTCCGCACGCCGTTCCCCGGCAACATCATCCCCTCGAATCGAATCAGCCCGACCGCAACTAAAATCGCCTCCTATCTCCCCGCACCGAACACTGCTGGAGCCCTCTACACCGGCGCAAACAACTACGCGCGCACCGATTCGAACAACATCACGAAGAACACCTTCAGCACCCGCCTGGACCAGAATTTCACCGACCTCACCCGCATGTTCGTCCGCTACTCCTACGACGACACTCCCTGGACCCGCGCCTCCCCGTATGGGCCAACCGATCCCGGCTCCCCCGCCTTCGGCCCACACGATTTCACCCGCTACAACTCAGTCGCCGAGTTCGACCACATCTTTTCCCCAACCTTGATCGGCACAGTCCGTGCCTCGTTCTCTCGACTGTCGAACTTCCGCGGCCCTATCAGCCAAGGGTTCAACATCGCTCAACTCGGCTTCCCGTCGAACCTCGCGGCGGAGATCGGAGCCCCTGCCGCCTTTCCCGCCATCGACATCACCGGCTACGGCACCTTCGGCTCCATCCCCAACAGCGCCCGCGACGGCGGCACGCTCGGGGAAACCGGACTTATCGCCTTCGGCATGAACAATTATGCCGTGCAGGCCAACCTTACCAAAACCCTCGGCGCTCATGAACTCAAGTTCGGTGGCGAAATGCGCCTCATCCAGTTCAACACCCTGCAGACGGGCGACAATAGCACCGGTTTCAACTTCAACAGCGCCTTCACCCAAGGCCCGAATCCAACGCAGTCGAGCACCATTGCCGGAGACGCCCTCGCAACCTTCCTTCTAGGGATTCCAGGCGGATCCGTCGCCCCGTCGCCCGCCCTCGCCATGACCACCCGCTACTACGCGGGCTTCGTGGAAGACGAGTGGAAAGTCTCCAGCAATTTCACGCTCAACCTTGGTCTGCGCTACGAAATCGAACTCCCGCGCACGGACCGTTACAACCAGCTCACCAACTTCAACTATCAGGCCGCCTCCCCGCTGCAGGTCCCGGGCCTCAACCTTCACGGCGCCCTCAGCTTCGTCGGCGTAAACGGAGTCTCCCGCTATGACGCCAACCCCGACACCAACAACTTCGCCCCCCGCGTGGGCTTTTCATGGCACGCCACACCCAAGACCGTCATCCGCTCCGGCGTGGGAATGTTTTACGGCACAAACTGGGGCATCGGCGGCGCTCCCGCGGGATTTGGAATCTCGGGGTTCGCTGCCACCACGGACATCGTCAGCAGCCTGAATGGGGTCACTCCCGTGGTGAACTTCGCCAATCCCTACCCCAATGGCCTCAACCGCCCGACGGGCAATTCCCTCGGCACCTCTACCCTCCTCGGCCAAGGCGTCAGCTTCTACGACCGCGGCAACGTGACCCCGTATACCACGCAGTGGAACTTCGGCATCTAGCGCGAGCTGCCGCGCGGCTTCCTGCTCGACGTGGGCTACGTCGGCACACGCGGCCTCAAGTTCCCTAACAACCGCTTCATCAACCAATTACCGGACTCCGCCCTCGCGCTCGGCAACGGCCTCCGCACCCTCGTCGCCAACCCCTTCTACGGGCAGATCGCCATCGGCCCCCTCTCCCAACCCAAGGTCGCCGAGGCGCAACTCCTGCTGCCCTACCCGCAGTACACCGGCGTCACCTCCGACGCAGCAAACTATTCTCCGTCCTCATACAATGCCCTACAGGTGAAACTTGAAAAACGCTACTCGAGCGGGTTCACCCTGCTCGCCTCCTACACCTACTCGAAGATGATGGACCTCAACACCGGCACTTTCGGCGGCGAGGGGTTCAGCGGTGGCGGAATCCAGGACTGGAACAACCTCGCCTCCGAGTACGCGGTCTCCTCGCTCGATCAGACCCACCGCCTCATCGCCAACGCCGTCAACGAACTGCCCTTCTTCCACGCCCAACACGGCTTCATCGGCCATGTGCTCGGCG
>VFSW01009437.1_pt1 | contig 13928 bp, 9 predicted proteins | sample 5358111 | NCBI WGS metagenome assembly VFSW01 (sample SAMN11554181, study PRJNA540505) | mine drainage metagenome | isolation source: sediment from site ElyBrook_90M | place: USA: Ely Copper Mine, Vershire, VT | collected 2017
GGGTACGAGGTTCGCGCCGGGCACCCGGATCGGGAGCCCGGTCGGGGTGGTTCCGCCAGCGGAGGGGGTCAGGACGGCAGCGGCGGCCCGCCAGCCATCGTCCTGCGCGGAGGGCCAGAACTCTCCGGTGGCCAGGACCGAGCCGGATCCGGGCTCGGTCGCCAAAACCTGGGAGTCCGCGTACTCCTCTTGCTGCGGCAGCCTCCAGCCGCTGGCCCGGAACCAGTCGGCATCGGCGGGGAACGAGGCCGCCATCGCCGAGGCCGACACATCGGCCAGCGTATGCAGTGACATGCCTCCGGGAAGGCTCGGCTCGCCCCGCTGCCTGGTCAGGGCGTCGGGGAACCAGACCTGCGCGGTCAGGCCGCCGGCCGGGGTCTCCTGCAGCCGCACCCTGATCCCGTGTCGCGCCGCGAGGTGGGAGACCGCGAACAGGCCCATGTGCCGCGAGACCTCGACGTCAGCGGCGGGTGGGTGCTCCAGGCGCCAGTTCATGTGCTCCAGCTGGTCCGGGGTCATGCCCATGCCGGCGTCGGTGACGCTGATCAGGACGCCGCCGGTGCCAAGATTGTGCGCCACCACGTCGACCTGCGTCGTCCGGGCGGAGAAGGTGGTCGCGTTCTCGATTAGCTCGGCGAGCAGGTGCACTACGTCGGCGACAGCGGAGCCAGCGAGCGTGATGCCGGGCTGGATGTTGATCGCGATCCGGTCGTACTGCTCGACCTCCGAGATCGCGGCCCGGATCACGTCCACCAGAGGCACCGACCCGGCCAGCCGGCGTGAGGTCTCGTGGCCCGCCAGCCCCAGCATGTTTTCCGAATGACGGCGCATGCGCGTCGCGAGGTGGTCCATCCGGAACAGGTTGGCAAGCCGGTCCGGGTCGTCCTCGCCGAGTTCCAGGGTGTCGATCAGCCGCAGCAGCCGCTCCAGCAGTGACTGGCTGCGCCGGGAGAGGCTGACCACCATGGCGCTCACGCTGCCGCGGAGCCTGGCCTCCTCGGCGGCCAATCGCACGGCCTCCAAGTGCACCTGATCGAACGCCCGCGCCACACGACCGATCTCATCGGTGGAATGCACCGAGATCGGCTCTATGGTCAAGCCCCCGGCCGAATCGCCGAGCTGACCCATCTGGCTTAGCTGCTGGACCTCGCCGGGCAGCCGGACGGTGGCCACCTCGAGCGCGCCGGCATGGAGCCGCCGCAGCGGCCGCACCATCGACCCGGCGATGACAACAGCGGCGAGCGCGACGCCAAGCAGGACGATGAGCGCGATGGCGGCGGTTAGCTGGGCGGAATGCTCCTCGCCCAGGTGCAGTGTGCCGGCCTGGCCGGCGATCGCCGCGGCGAGCCGGGTCTCGTAGAGGCGCATCCTCCCGATCGCGTATGACTGGTCGGACTCCCAGGTTGAGGCGGCATTGGCGACCACTGGGGCGCCGGAGCTACCGGCCAGAATCGCCCGCTGTTCCAGCGCACGGGCCTGGTCGACGAGGTTTCCGGCGACCGTGTCGTTGAAGGTCTCCTGCTGGCTAAGCGTCGCCGACGCCTGAAACGCCGCCAGGTCGCTGGCCTGCTGCGCCTGCGCCGAGATAATGGCGTCGAGTTGGCCGGGGGCGTACCGCCCGGCCACGAGCGCGGCCTCGATCATGGCTCGCTGCTGGGCCGCCTGGTCCTTCATCCGCGATAGCGATCCGAGTGCCCGGACGTTCGCCACCAGAGATGAGTTGCCGCCCTCCTGGGCGATGTCGTCCTCTAGCACGAACAGGTCGGCGGTGGCCTGCGAGTAGTCGGTAACCACGATCAGGGCCGGGGTGCGGCTGCCGGTAGCGAAAGCGCGCAGGTGCGGCAGGTCGGAGATCCGGGTCAGCACGGTGGCGGCCGCCGCCCGCGTCTGGGCGGGGTAGGAGCTACCGAGGATCGGCACGAGCGTCCGGACCCTTGCGGCCCAGGCGTCGGTCGCCGCGTACCCGCTCGTCACCGCTGCCAGGTCGCCTGCCGGACGGCCGGCGGCGATGTAGGCGACCGTCGCGTTGGACTCGTCTTGCATGGCCTGCGCCAGGCCGCTTACCCGCTGGCCGAGCACCGCCATCTGCTCGACCCGGCCGAACGTGATCGCTTCGCTAGCGGCTGCCGAGACCCGGATCCCCGCGAAGAACATGCCCATTGCCAGCGGGATCGCGATCAGCGCGATCAGCCGCCAGGAAACCCGCCAGTTTCGCAGCGAAATGGGCCGGCCCTCAGGCTGCCTGCTCCGCGATCCGTCCCGGCTCGCCGCAGGGCTGAGCGCCGTGCTAGCAGGCGCGGCGGGACCGAACTGGCTCATCGCTCGCCTCCTCGCCGATCTCGGCATGCTGGCCGCGGAACGGGCGCTTTGTCTCGTCAGCCAATTGTCACCGGTCCGGCTTGGCGATCAGGCCTGAAGTGCATAAAGGGCGGTCTAGTCATACGGTACCGATCATCACATCAGCCAACTCGGGCACCACCTGCACCTCAGGCACCCACGATCCCGTTCACGCTGAACCGCCGGTGAAGCTGCCCGTATTGCAGCATCAGGTCAGCGACCCGCTGCAACTGCACCGGGTCGACCTCGGTCGGGAACGTGCCAGTGGCCATGACGTCATCGACGGCCGGGGTTAGCTGCAACGGGACGAGTAGCGATCGCTGAAGCGTGCCGAGACTGGTGGTCGCGATCGCGTTGGCCTGATCAATGGCCGCGGCGAACGCGGCGGCGGTATGCGGATACTTCGCCGCCCAGGAAGCCAGCACGCCGTAGCCGGCGATCGGGAAGTTCTGGGTCGGGCCCGAGTCGATGTCGGCCAGGACCTGGAACCCGAACTTGAAGATTGACTCGGACACGTAGGGCTCGACCTCGTACACCGCGTCAACCCGTCCCGCGGCGAGCGCGGCTGGCATCAAGGGGAAGGGAATCACCGCCAGACGCACCTGCCCCGGGCTGATCCCGTAGGCCGCGAGCGCGCTATATAGCAGGTCGGCGGTGATGCCGTTGGCCACGTTCACCGCGACGGTCTTGCCCTTAAGGCCCGCCAGATTCTGGATCCGGCTGCCATTCGCGACCAGCACCTCCTGCACGTGCGGCCCGAGCGACAATCCGGCGGCGAGGATCCGCATCCTGGCCATCCCGGTCGCGTTGGCAAGGATGTAGGAGGTGTACTGGCCAGAGGCCACATCGACGCTGCCGTTGAGCAGGTCCGGGATCACGGTCGAGGAACTGGTTGACCTCCGGATGGTCACGTGCAGCCCCTCCCGGGCGAATATGCCCTGGGCCTGCGCGAGGTACAGGCCAGCCGCGCTCTCGCTCGGCACCGCGGCCACTACCAGATCCCGCTTCTCCAGACCGGGCCAGGCACTGCGAGCGGACGAGCCGGCGCACGCCGAAACGGCGAAGAGTGCCGTAATGGCCCCCGCCAGCGTCATCAGCCGCACCAGTGAATGCCGCCCGGCACGGGGCGCGGCCGCCTGCCGCTGGATGACTCTGGCCAGTGGCCGGGCCGGTGCTACCGCCGGGCGAACCCCGTCGGCCGCCTGGCGCAAAACGCGCTGGTATGCCTGCACTACGCAACAATGGCGCGCATACCCCGTGCATGCAACCACCTAACGACAGACAGACTCGCCGAATCCGCGATCTCCGGCCGCATGGGTGCAGGGCGGGCCCACGATCCCAACTTTTCTGCATCAAGAATGGATTGGTTCTTGTCGTTGGCGTTCCCGGCCGCCGCACCGGCTGCCGGCGCTTCCGCTGACCGGCCGGGGGCCGGTCACGCCGCCCCGGCTGGTTGTCCCGGCCTGGCTGAGGCGTTCCCTTGGGAGCGGTAACGTTCCCGGAACGGTCCGGTCGTAGAGTGCGCTCCATGAGCGAGGCTGACGCGGTGGCCGGGCAGGCTGGCGTGACCCGGGAGGGCGCGGGCCGCCGCTTCCGCCTCGCGTCGCCCGCGGGCGCGCTGGTTGTCGGCGGCCTGCTGGTGGTGTTGTCTATCGCCGATGTACCCCTGGCCCGCCTGGCGCACCAGAGCGTGAATGCCAGCGGCGGCTCGCTGCCGGTCTGGGTCATCGCTCCCTTCGCGGTGGTGGGCTTCGTGGTGGCCTGGCGCAAGCCGGGCAACCCGCTCGGCTGGATCATGCTCGGCGGGGCGGCCTTCGGCATGCTCAGCGAGGATGCCAGCTTCTATACGGTGGCTGACTACCGGCTCCATCATGGCGGGCTGCCGCTCGGCTGGGTGGCGCTGCTCGCCCAGCCCGGCTGGGCGCCCGCGATCGTGCTATTCGGGCTGGTCATACTGCTCTTCCCGGACGGCAGGCCGCCCTCAGCGCGGTGGCGGTGGGCACTGTGGGCCTATGGCGGGATAGGCCTGCTGTGGATAGCGGGCGCCGTCGCGCTCACGGTGGGGGCCATCACCGGCCACCAGATTCAGGTGGACTCCGGCGGAAACCTGAGCGGCGCCGCCGCATCCGCCACCTGGTGGAACGTGGTCCAAGACGTGTTCTTCCTGTTGCTGGTGGTCTGCTGGCTGGCGGCGCTGGCCAGCCAGGCGCTCAGCTTCCGGCGCTCGTCCGGGGAACGCCGTCAGCAGCTGAAGTGGCTGATGGCCGGATCGGCTCTCGCTTTCATTATGGCTCTCGCCTCCATTGGGGTTGGGATTTGGGCCGCAGGCATCGCGCCAGTCGCTGGCGCCTTCGGCCTGGCCGGCTTCTTCTTCACGCTCCCGCTAAGCATCAGTGTGGCGATCCTGAAGTACCGGCTGTTCGATATCGACCGGATCATCTCCCGGACGCTGGCCTATACGGTCGTCACCGGCGTGCTGGTGGGTGTGTACGCGGGGATCGTGCTGCTGGCCACCCGGGTGGTGTCGATCACCACGCCGGTGGCCGTGGCCGCCTCGACGCTGGCCGCGGCAGCGCTGTTCAACCCGCTGCGACGGCGGGTGCAGCGGGTGGTAGACCGGCGGTTCAACCGGGCCCGCTACGACGCGGACCGCACCGTGGCCGCGTTCGCCGCCCGGCTGCAAGACGCCGCGGACCTGGACTCGGTGCGCGGGGATCTGATCGAGGTGGTCCAGCACGCGCTTGAGCCCGCGCACGTGTCGGTATGGATCCGGGACGGCGCCCGGTGACTGCGGCGCCGGCGCCGGGCGCGGGTGCCCAGCCCTAGCATCACCCCGGCGCTCAGCAAGATCACGATCATTACCAGCCAGATCGGCCAGTCGGCCGGGAGCGCCACCGCTACCCCGCCAAGGGACAGCTTCCCGCCGTGCGTCCGGTAGTCCAGGACCGCGTACTGCTGATCACGACCGCCCCCTCAGTCACCCATCTTTACCTTGAGCATCATCTTGCGGCCACGGTCTAGCGCTAGCTGCAGGGCTCCTTGCAGGAAGGCGTCCTGGCTGACCGCGCCGACGGCGATCCGCACGGGACAGGGAGACAATCGCGCCACCGTTTCCCTGGCCAGGGTCGCCAGCACGGGCAGGCTGCCGATCGGGCCGCCGAGCAGGACTAGCTCAGGGTCCACGACGGCGCAGGTAGCCACGATGGCGTGCCCGATGCTGGCGCCGAGTTTTCCCATGGTCGTGAGTGCCGCCGGGTCACCAGCCTCAGCTTTGCCGGCCATGGCGAGGATCGCCGCGACATCGAGGGCAGGCGCATCAGGCCGGCTGAATCCCTGCCGGGTAAGCGATTCGGCGAGCGTGACGTACTGGCCGGTGCCGGATGAAGCGGAGAGATAGCCGATCTCCCCAGCCAGCCCGTGCGCACCGCGAATCAGGTGGTCGCCGAGGAACACCGCGAGGCCCAGCCCAGCGCCGATATACAGGTACCCGAAGCTGGACGCGTGCCGGGCGGCCCCGGTACGGCGCTCGGCCAACGCGGCCAGATTGACGTCGTTGTCGACCAGCAGCGGCACATCCACGATGCCCGCGAGGATGTCCGCCGGCAACAGCGCGCCCTCGGGGAAGGGCGAATCAGGCAGAGCGATGATCTCCCGGCCGCTGGGATGGACCGGGTTGGCCACCGAAAGCGCCACGGCCCGCAGCGCACCCCGGCCGCCCGCTGCGCCCAGCGCCCGCCCTACGACCTGGCGGACTCCATCGATCAGCGCGCCCACGTCGCCCGCGACGTACGGCCGCCTACTGTCCTGCCCGAAGGGGCGGCCGGCGATATCGGCGGCGCGGGCAGAGATGCCCTCCTGGTTCACGGCAAGGGCAAGGACCCAGCCGGCGGTCTCGGCGAGTCCGTAGTACGTCGCCGTCCGGCCGCGCCCGCCGGTCCCCTGGCTCCCGGCGGCGCGCAGCAATTCCGCGCCTTCCAGACGGCGAACGGACTCCCAGATCGTCGGCCTGGAGATCCCGGTCGCCTCAGCCAGCCCGGCTCGGGTTACCCGGCCTTGACGGAAAACCTCGCTCAGGACCGAATCGTCAGTGATCTCGCGCAGCATGCTCAGGCGCGGCAGCGCGCGGTCGGACACATTACCAAGGTCGCTACTCATGGCACCTCTTGCGCGTAAGCGGCGGCGCGGTTACCGTAACATCATTATAAATCGGAGTCCTAATAAATTTACCGACGACCTTGCGGAGGCACGATGGGCGCGGTGGTGACATCCGACTTCCCCGCCGACATCGGCTCCGCCATCCGAGAGGTGAAGACACGACTGCGCGCCCAGGTCGGAGATGTGGCAGCCGCCCTCGCTGAGGTGGAGGCAGCGATGCGGGCCGAGGTCGCCGCGGTGAAGGCCGACCGGGACTCCGGCCGGCCGGTCTGGCCAGTCGCGCGGTTCGACGACGTGGCCGCCGGCACGGTTCCGGCCGAGATCGTCGAGGCGATCCGCCGACGGGGCTGTGCGGTTGTCAGGGAAACGTTCCCCCGCGGGCGCGCTGAGGCCTGGGACGCGGCGCTCGCCCGGTACACCGAGGAGAACCGATTCGCCGAGACCTACCAGGCCATTGACGACGGCGTCTTCGGCGGGCTCGCGGCAGGCAGGCCGTCGATCTACCCGATCTACTGGTCGGTCCCGCAGATCGAGGCCCGCCAGGATGATCGCATGGCCGCCGTCCGGCGCTTCCTGAACAGTTTCTGGAAGCACGAATCCGACGGCCGCGTGTGGTTCGATCCGGACCGCGACACCGCCTACCCCGATCGTGTCCGGCGCCGCGCGCCCGGCGCGAACTCCAACGGGCTGTCACCGCACACCGATTCGGGGTCGGTTGAGCGCTGGCTGCTCCCGGCCTACCAGAGCGTTTTCCGTCACGTATTCGCCGGCGAGTGGCGACGGTACGACCCGTGGGACGGCGCCCACCGCACGGAGGTTCACGAATTCCCCTCGACGGTGATGTGCTCGGCGTTCCGCACCTTCCAGGGTTGGACCGCGCTGTCGGACATGCGACCGGCCGAAGGTGTCCTGCATACCGTGCCGATCCCCGCTGCCATGGCATACGTCCTGTTGCGAGCACTCCAGGACGATGTCGCGGTCGATGACCTCTGCGGCGCGGCCAACGGGCAGGCGCTGCCGATCACCGGCCGGTACCACAGGGTGCTGCTGCCGGCGCTGACGCCCCTCCCGGCCGTGCGGCCCGGCGACACCGTCTGGTGGCATGGCGACCTAATCCACTCAGTCGGCGAGGTCACCGGCCAGAAGGGCTGGGGAAACGTTATGTACATTCCGGCCTCGCCCTACTGCGAGAAGAATGCCGCGTACGCACGGGCATGCGGTCAGGCATTCCTGGGCGGCGCGAGCCCCGGCGACTTCGCCGCCGAAGACTACGAGACCAGCTGGGCTGGTCGCGCTACGCTCGGCGACCTCAGCGAGACCGGCCGTTTGCAGTTCGGGTTTCCCGCCTCGTAGCGGCGGGGCGAGGGGATGAAGCAGATTCCGGTGATACGTCCTTACCGTCAGGACGACCGCGAGGCCATCTACGAGGTGTGCATCCGCACCGGCGCGGCCGGCCAGGACGCGCGCGGGCGCTACTCCAGCGATGACCTGGTACCTGATATCTACGCCGGCCCGTATCTCCTGCTCGAACCAGACCTCGCCTTCGTGCTGGACGATGGCCACCGGACCGTCGGCTACATCCTTGGTACCGCCGACACCCAGGCCTTCGTTACCGCCTACCAGGCGCTCTGGCTTCCAGGAGCTCGCGAGCGATACCAGGTACCTGACCCGGCCGCGGACCCGGCGGCGGACCCGGCGGCGGACCCGGCAGCGGACCCGGCGGCGGACCCGGCAGAACTGCGGCTCCGATCCGACCTGGTCCACCCTGAGCGCATGCTCCGCCCGGAGCTGCTGCCGCACCCGGCGCACTTGCATATCAACCTTCTCCCCGATTATCAGGGAGCCGGGTACGGCCGCGCCCTGGTCGGCAGGTTCCTCCAGACGGCCGCTGCCAAGGGAGCCCGGTCGGCCCACCTTGCCGTCTATACGTCCAACACCGCGGCTCGGCACTTCTACGACAAGCTCGGCTGGCGCGACGTCCCGGTTACCGATCCCGGGCCGTGGACATTCCTTGCCCGGCCAACTTCCTAATTGCTTATGCCTGCCTCCGGCGCGGCACGGATACGCGGCCTGATCGGCCCGCGGCGGGCCATCGGCGATGGCGTGCACTACTGTTTGTACTCGCGTGCCACCGCCGGGAGGATTTCGCGATGGGCAGGACAGTTGCGGCAGACCGCGCTGGTCAGCGGACCAGGAAAGCCCCGTGCCAGCCCGGCTGACCCGTGGCCCGGGCGGGGCCGCACGCCTGCGGGCGCTGCTGGAGTCCGGCCAGACCATAGTGGCGCCGGGGGCGTTCGACCCGCTTTCGGCGCGGCTGGTCGAGGAGGCCGGTTTCCCGGCCGTCTACATGACCGGGTTCGGGACCTCGGCGGCGCTGATCGGGCGGCCGGATGTCGGCCTGCTGACTATGACCGAGATGGTCGACAACGCCGGCCGGATCGCGGCATGCGTCGACATCCCGGTGATCGCCGACGCCGACACCGGTTACGGCAATCCCCTGAACGTGATCCGCACCGTCGGGGCCTACGAGGCCGCGGGGGTCGCCGGGATCCACATCGAGGACCAGGTGGCGCCGACGACGTGCGGGCATATGCACAGCACGCGCGTCCGCCCGGCGCAGGAGATGGCGGCGAACGGGCGGGCCGCGGCCGAGGCCCGCACCCAGCCCGAGTTCGTGATCATCGCCCGGACGGACGCGCGGGCCGTGGAGGGCCTGGAGCGGGCGCTAGAACGGGGCAGGATGTACCGCGAAGCCGGTGCCGATGTGCTGTTCATCGAGGCCGTCGTAACCGAGGCGGAAGCGGCGGAGGCAGCCAGGGCCTTCCCCGGCGTGCCCCTGCTGTTCAACTGGGCCGAGGGCGGCAAGACCCCGCCGATCAGCCTCGATCGGCTGCGGGAGCTTGGATACCAGATCGTCATCTTCCCGATCAGCACGTTGCTGGCGGCAACAGCCGCTATGCGCGAGATACTGCGGGAGATCGCCCGGGCGGGAACTCCGGCCGCGGTGATTGGCGATCTGCCGACGTTTGGCGAGTTCGTAGATTTCATCGGTCTGCCCCAGGTGCGCGAAGCCGAACGGCGGTACGCCGCGAGTGACTCGGCGCCGGGGCCCAGGGTGGGAGGTACCAATGGCGGCGACCTTTGAGCGGCCCAGCGTGACGGCGGAGCTGGCGAGGACGATGATCAGTGCGGCAGAGCGGAAGGCGGCGGAGATGGGCCATCCCTTCGTGATCGCCGTAGTCGACGACAGCGGGGTGCTGAAGGCCTTCAGCCGCATGGACGGCGCTGCCCTGTTGTCCGTCCAGATAGCCCAGGACAAGGCCTACACGGCGGTCGGTTTCGGCATGTCCACCGACGCCTGGCATGACTTCGTCAAGAACGATCCGCCACTTGCCATGGGCGCGGCCCCCGGTATTGACCGCCTGATCGTGTTCGGCGGCGGATACCCCATAAAGATCGGAGACGCCGTGGTCGGCGCGATCGGCGTCAGCGGCGGCCACTACAGCCAGGACATGGAAGTAGCCCAGGCCGGGCTGTCGGCCGTGCCTTCATCCTGACCGGCCAGGCTGGTCCCGCCGGATATCGCGCCAGCCGACGCGACGGACCGACCCCCGTACGGTGCGGGTCAGTCCTTGCGCTGCACCGTGTAGCGGACGGTCTGGACACGGATCATGCCGTCGCGGAAGACGAACGTGTCGATTCCATCATCGGCCCTGGTAGCCGCTGAGTCGGCCGTCCATTCCAGGAACAGGACATCCCCCTCGTAGATCTGCGTCGGGAGACCCCAATTGGCGGCCGGCAGGTCGGCGAGCAACTGGATAAACGCCTGCCTGACGCCGTCCTTCCCGCGCCTGACCCCGGCGGGCGTGATCAGGACCGCGTCGTCGCTGTAGTCAGCGACGATCCCGTCCAGGTTACCGGCGCCGAGCGCCTGGGCGTGGTGCGCGAAGACTTCCTCGGGCGTGCGGGTCATCGCCGTCTCCCTTTTCTTGTGCCCCGGTGTGTACACATCCAGGCTCGCTCGCCGCGGGGCGCGGCGCAACGCATCCGGGACCCGACTTATCGCTGTGATCAGGGTTCGACTTGCGGCAGCGCGCTGCCAGCCGCAATCGCGGTACGCAGAAAATACCCTGAACGGGATCTTGGTCGGTCCGGTACAGCGTGTGACCTTCTAAGCAGCTGACATGACCTTCGGCCCTGCCTCATTGGCCGTCAATCTCCGAGACTTCAAGATGGCGGATCTTGGACAATCCAGGTCCAATGTTGAAAGAAGGTTCGCCATGTTCGGGGTCATCCTCTTTGCCGTCTTCGCGGCGGCGCTCCTCGTCGGCGGAGCCATTCCCGCCCGGCGCCGCGACCTGCTCCCAGTTGAGGGACCGGACAGCCCGGCCAGCAGGCGGCGGGTGTCGCTCCTGACTGAGGTCGTCGCCTATATCGGAGCGGTACTGGTGCTGGCTGGCGGCGGAGTCGCCATCGTCGAGGAATGGAACCACTTCAGTCCCTGGGGTCACGTCAGCATCTTCGCGAGCACCGCGCTGTTCTTCTTCGCTGTTGGCTTCTTCATCTGGCAGGTTTCCGAGCCGGCCGTTCAGCGAGTCATCAGCGCGGTCTGGTGCCCCCCCCCCCCCCCCCCCCCCCCCGCCGCCGGCTTCGCCGCCCACGAGGGCTTCGACGCCAGGGGTGCGGTAACGACACTAAGCACCGGGATCGCGGCAACGGCCTACGCGGGCGTGCTGTGGCTGGCGCGCCGGCGGGAGCTGCTGATGCTGGCGCTGTTCGCTGGCCTGATCGTCACCGTCTGCGGCGTTGTTCTCACCGCCGACGGCCGCACCGCGCCCGCGCTCGCTTTCGCTCTCAGCCTTTGGGGCCTTGGCCTGGGCTGGTCGATCCTGGTGTGGCAGTATCCCGAGCCGTTGTGGACCACCTTTCCGCTGGGCAGCGCGCTGGCCCTGATCGCTCCTAGCCTGGCAGTGTGGGACCACGGCTGGCTGTATGCGGTCGGCGTCGTGACCGCCGCGGCCGCGATGGCGGCCAGCGTGCCGCTGCGCGACATCGTGCTGCTCGCCTTCGGGACGATCGCCCTTTCTGGTTACGTCGCCGCGACCGTGGTCCAGTACCTCCGCAACGCGCTTGGCACGCCCGCCACACTGGTGATCACTGGAGTCGCCCTGCTCGCGATTGCGCTCGTGACGGCACGACTGCGGCGCGCTACTCGCCTGACGGAGGAGGAGGAAGATGAAGAGGACCTGGCCGGATTCGAAGGGTCCGGACGTGAGCCTCCGGCCATGCGCCTCCCCAAAGCTTCCTGATCGCACGCGCTTACCCAAACACGGTCAAGATCAGTTACATCCCGCGGCGGGACACGACCCAAGGATGGCCGGGTGCCCCGCACCTTCGTCTGGTTGCCGGATGGAGAGGAACACGGTCACATGGCCAGCGATGTTCAGGCCGGCCGACAAAGGCCGGCCTGAACATCGCTTTCAGGCCAGGTCGAATCGATCGAGATTCATGACCTTGTCCCACGCGGCAACGAAGTCGCGCACGAACTTCTGGTGCGAGTCGTCGCTCGCGTAGACCTCCGCGATCCCGCGGAGTTGGGAGTTGGAGCCGAAGACCAGGTCGAAACGGCTGCCGGTCCACTTCAGCCCGCCGGTCGCGCGATCACGGCCCTCGAAGGTGTCCTCGGCCCCCGACGTCGCCTGCCATGAGGTGCCCATGTCGAGCAGGTTCACGAAGAAGTCGCTGGTCAGCGTCCCGGGCCGGCCGGTGAACATGCCCAGGCTGGACCGGTCGTAGTTCGTCCCGAGGACGCGCAGGCCACCCACGAGGACGGTCATCTCAGGCACGGTCAGCGTCAGCAGGCTGGCCCGGTCGACCAGCGTGTGCTCGGCCAGACGCGGCTCCACCTTGCCGATGTAGTTGCGGAACCCGTCCGCCTCCGGCTCGAGGACGGCGAAGGACTCCACGTCGGTCTGCTCCGCAGACGCGTCCGTGCGTCCGGGCGCGAAGGGAACCTGGACGTCGTACCCGGCGTTCTTGGCCGCCTCCTCCACGGCCGCGCATCCGCCGAGCACGATCAGGTCGGCCAGGGAGACCCGCTTCGTCCCGCCGGCCTGCGATCGGTTGAACTCGCGCTGGATCCCCTCCAGGGTCCGCAGCACCATCGCCAGGTCGGCCGGGTTGTTGACCTCCCAGTCGTACTGCGGGGCGAGGCGGACGCGGGCCCCGTTGGCCCCGCCGCGCTTGTCGGTGCCGCGGAACGTCGACGCGGAGGCCCAGGCAGCCGAGACCAGCTGGGAGATCGTCAGCCCCGAGGCGAGGATCGTGGCCTGGCGGCCCGGGATGGCGCTGACTCCGAGCAGCGCGGGCGGGACCGGAGGGACGGGAGCCTGCCAGAGCTGCGGTGCCGCTGGGACCAGCGGGCCGACGTATCGCGCGATCGGCCCCATGTCGCGGTGCGTCAGCTTGAACCACGCCCTGGCGAAGGCGTCGGCCAGCTCCTGCGGGTTCTCGTGGAAACGGCGCGAGATCGGCTCGTAGATCGGGTCCATCCGCAGCGCGAGGTCGGTCGTGAGCATCACCGGGGAGTGCCGCTTCGCCGGGTCGTGGGCATCTGGCACCGTGCCCGCAGCGGCCGGGTCAGTCGGGACCCACTGCCACGCTCCGGCCGGGCTCTTGACCTTCTGCCACTCGTAGCCGAACAGAGTGTCGAAGAAGCTGTTGTCCCACTTCACCGGGGAGGGCGTCCAGGCGCCCTCCAGCCCGCTGGTGATGGCGTCGTCGCCCGTGCCGGTGCCGAAGCTGTTCGCCCAGCCGAGGCCCATCTCCTGCAGGGGCGCGCCCTCGGGCTCGGGACCGACGTGCCCGTCGCCAGGTGCCGCGCCATGGGTCTTGCCGAACGTGTGGCCGCCGGCTACGAGCGCTACGGTCTCCTCGTCGTTCATGGCCATGCGACGGAAGGTCTCCCGGATGTCCCTGGCGGCGGCGAGCGGGTCCGGGTTGCCGTTCGGCCCCTCCGGGTTCACGTATATCAGGCCCATCTGCACGGCGCCGAAGGGATTCGCGAGCTCCCGGTCGCCGCTGTAGCGCTCGTCTCCGAGCCAAGTGCCCTCCGAGCCCCAGTTGACCTCGTCGGGCTCCCACACGTCCTCGCGCCCCCCGCCGAAGCCGAAGGTCGCCAAGCCCATTGACTCAAGCGCGCAGTTGCCCGCGAAGACCAGGAGGTCCGCCCATGAGATCTTCCGGCCGTACTTCTGCTTGACCGGCCAGAGCAGCCTGCGCGCCTTGTCGAGGTTAGCGTTGTCGGGCCAGCTGTTGAGTGGCGCGAAGCGCTGCTGGCCGGATCCCGCGCCGCCGCGGCCGTCATTGATGCGGTAGGTGCCGGCGCCGTGCCATGCCATCCGGATGATGAATGGCCCGTAGTGGCCGTAGTCGGC
>VFSW01009438.1_pt1 | contig 13927 bp, 20 predicted proteins | sample 5358111 | NCBI WGS metagenome assembly VFSW01 (sample SAMN11554181, study PRJNA540505) | mine drainage metagenome | isolation source: sediment from site ElyBrook_90M | place: USA: Ely Copper Mine, Vershire, VT | collected 2017
CTGGGTTCCCGCCTGCGCGGGAACGACGATTAAGAATAAATCAGCGGTTTCCTAAGGGGTGAAATATAGCGAACTGATCGTCTGGCAAAAATCGATGGACTTGGTGGCGGATATTTACAAGATCACCGCCAAGTTTCCTGTTGAAGAACGATATGGCCTTTCATCTCAGGCAAGACGAGCAGCAGTTTCGATACCCTCCAATATCGCTGAAGGTCATGGCCGGAAATACACTGAGGCTTACATCAATCATTTGTCTATCGCGTTCGGGTTTCTGATGGGGCTTGAAACCCAGATTCAAATTGCAGCTAGGCTCGGTTTTATCGGGAATGATCAGGAGTCCCTTTTGATGATGCGGACAGATGAGATCGGCAAAATGCTCGCGAGCCTAAAAAAGTCCCTGTCAGCAAAGCACTAGCCCTCAATCCTTCACGCAAAGACTTTGGGCAAAGCCCATTAGTCGTGCGGGGAAGACCCTTGCGGTCTCAATCCTCAATCCTCTATCCTGTCTTTTCAATCCTGCCTTTCAATCCTCAATCCTTCCCTCCTCACTCCTGTCTTCCTGTGGTAAAAAAACAACAGTGTGAGGATTATTTTTTGACAGCCGATGGGGTGTTTCTTTACATTACAGTGAGTGGTGTCAAGGAGGGCTTGGCGTCGCTTCTAAACAAAAAATGAGGACAATATCATGAAGAAAATCGTTCTATCTATCGCAGGCGTGATGGCCGTTGCGGCATTCGCACCTGAAGCGTCTGCTGTACCTGTATTCGCACGTCAAACCGGCATGGCATGTTCCGCATGTCACTTCCAGCATTTCCCGCTGTTGAATGGTTTCGGTCGCGCCTTCAAGGAAGGCGGCTTCACGATGATGGGCGCAGAGCCCAAGGTTGAAGGCGACAATCTGTCCATTCCCGCATATCTGAACGTTGCCGTGCTGACCAGCATGGGCTATACCAAGACCAACCAGACTGCTGATCCAACAGGTGTGACCAAGAACTACGGCAATGGCGTCTGGGGCGTTCCCGGCGTTTCCGGCGGCGGCGGCGACGGCGAAGCATCGTTGTTCGTGGGCGGTCATGTGAGCGATTTCGCAGGCTTCCTGTCCGAGATCACGCTGGGCGGCGGCAGCGCAGCGCTGGGCTCCGCAAAGCTCCCGATGCTGTATGACATGGGCTCTGCGAAGATCGGCGTGGTTCCCTTTGCAACCGACGGCCAGGGCGCTTCATACGGTATGGAAGTCGCGAACACCGGTGCTAGCCCGATCCACTCGATCTCTAACACCGTCGGTCCTAACAACGCGTTCATCAATGCAATTTCCGCTCAGCAGTACATCGGCACTGGTACCAATGTGACCGGTCTGGCATTTGTTGCAAACAGCGACATGGGTCTGATCAACATCACCAAGTACCAGCAGACCGGCATTGCTAATGGTAACTATGCGTCTCTTGGTTCTACCTATGCTCGCGTGTTGGGAACATTCTCCCTTGGCGACTGGGATAGCGCTCTCGGTGTCCAAAATTGGAGCGGTGCGTCTATGACCAATGTGGGGGCTTGCCCTTCCCCTACTCTTGGCTGTGTAAACGCTCCTAATACGAGCGGTACTAATACTATTTACACGATGCAGGCAACCAAGGCATGGTCTGTTGACGGTCAGATGCAGGGTTCTCTTGGCGGCATGCCCGTCGGCTTCTACGCAAGCTATGCGCGTGCTCCTTCTGTTATGCAGGGTGGTGTGAACGTGAACACGTTTGCAGCTGGCGGTACTCTGACTCGCAGTTCGTTCAACGTGGATGCGGAACTGGGCGTTGTTCCTGAAGTGGCAACGATCGGCGCAGCTGTTCGCCGCGGCAAGAGCGGTGTTGCCGATGCCGCTGGCAACAACCTGAGCGACAACGCGTTCTACCTGACCGCAACCTACAAGCTGCAGCAGAACATGCTGGCTCGTCTGTCCTATGTGACTCAGTCAGGTGGCTATTGGACCGCTGCTAATGATGCTTTGCTTGGCAGCCACACGACCGAGCTGAACATGTACGTGCTGTTCTAATCAATGCTTCCCCTGCTTGCAGGGGAGCTTTGATTTGACTTAGACGGGGAAGGCGCAAGCTCTCCCCGTTTTTTGCTTTTTAAACAGAAAGTTTGTTACACTCCGCAGCGCTGATATGAGGAGGCGAATCATGAGTGTGGTTACATTCGATACATTAAAGTTTGTGAAAACGTTAGAGGCTGGTGGTCTCAACGAAACTCAGGCTGAATCAATTGCAGCGGCTTATCGTGATGCGTCGGTAGATCAGGAACTGGTGACTAAAATAGATTTGCAGTTGGAGTTGGTGCCGATCAAGTCAGAGTTGCACATAATGAAGTGGATGATGGGCCTAATTTTGGGTGGCATTGTTGCATTGGTGTTGAAATCATTTTTCTGATGATGGTCAAGGCAGATTTCACCGTTTCAGTAGGTAAATGAAAATGGACGTGGTTGAATTGAAAACCGGGCCTGATTGGAATATCCAGGTGCGTTTTGCCGATGGTACGCAAGGTAGTGTCAAGTTTGAGCAGAGCCATCTTTATGGTGTGTTCGAATCCCTGAAGGATCCAACTCTTTTTTTCCAGGCATATCTGGATTCGGGAGTTGTGACCTGGCCTGGCAATATTGATATTGCACCGGATGCAATGTATCGTGAAATCAAGCAGCGTGGTCAGTGGGTGTTGCGCTAAGGTGATGCTGATTTATTCGTCATACCTGCGAAGGCGGGTACCAGCTTGTTGATCTAACTGGGTTCCCGCCAGCGCGGGAACGGCGATCAGGAATAAATCAGCAGCTCCTTAATGGTGAAAGAATGATCATGGCGATTGTATTGGATGGCGATATTGAAAAAATTGTGCAAAAACTTGCCGAAACCCGGCATTGCACGGCGCAATTGATCATGGCAGAAGCCGTGCAACAACTTGCTGCGCGGGAGCAGATGTGTGATCGTTTATTGGAAGCGGGTCACGCGGCCTGGCAGGATTATCAGGCAACCGGTTTGCACTTGACCATGGAAGAAATGGATGAGTGGATGGCAAAGCTTGAGGCAGGTGAAGTTGCAGAGCTGCCGATATGCCACGTTTGAGGAAAGATTATGCATATAAGCGTTGAAAAAATTGCCGAGGAGGCATTGGCTTTGCCAAGCGAGGCGCGTGCGTTACTGGCAGATCGTCTATGGATAAAGGAAGCCAGGCTGCGTATTGAAGAAGTTCGCAGTGGTGGAGTAGCAACGATTTCCGGTGAGATCGCTTTCGATCAGGTCAGGGCGGCAATCCAAGAATGAAATATGAATTTCATCTTGAAGCGTTACATGAGTTTCAGGAGGCGGCTGTTTATTACGGGACACAACAGCCGGGTTTGGGAAGGCGTTTTATTGCGTCCGTTCAATCTGCGGTTGATCATATTGTTGTTTCTCCCGAGTCATGGCGTGACTCCAAAAGGCTGGCGGGTGTTACCTTAATTCTTTTTCATCTGTTGCGCCGTTCTTTTATAGCTGTGGTAAGCTAGCCGCAGTTTTTTCATACTGTTTTCAGCCTCACATGTCTTCTGCGTTGGTTCACAATCTGATCCGCCCCGAACTGCTCGCACTGCATGCCTATCATGTGCAAGACAGCGGCGGCTTGATCAAGCTCGACGCGATGGAGAATCCCTATCATCTGCCGCAGTTTCTGAAGGACGAAATCGCGGCACTCGCATCAATCAGCGAAATCAACCGCTATCCCGACCCCGATCCTTATGAACTCAAGGAAAAGATACGCCGCATCGAGGCAGTGCCGGAAGGGTGCGACGTGCTTTTGGGCAACGGCTCTGACGAGCTGATCCAGCTAGTGGCGCTGGCGTTGAACAAGCCGGGTGCGGCATTGCTCTCGGTCGAGCCCTCGTTCGCAATGTACAGGATGATCGCGACTTTCGTCGGCATGCGCTATGTGGGCGTGCCGCTTTGCGATGATTTTTCGCTGGATATGGATGCGATGCTGGATGCGATACGCCGCGAGCGCCCGGCGCTCATTTTTCTCGCGTATCCAAACAATCCGACCGGCAATCTGTTTTCTGCCGAGGATGTTGAGAATATCATCCTCGCATCGACCGGGCTCGTGGTGATCGATGAGGCGTATTGCGCGTTTGCACGCGACAGCTTCATGAAGCACCTCAAGGAGCATCCGAATCTATTGCTGATGCGAACCTATTCCAAGCTTGGCATGGCGGGCCTGAGGCTGGGTTTCCTGGCGGGAAGCACGGCGTGGCTGGATGAGCTCGAAAAGCTGCGTTTGCCGTATAATGTCGGCGTTTTGCCGCAGCGCGTGGCAGGCCTGTTGCTCGAACATCACGGCATACTTTTGCAGCAGGCAGAACAGATCAAGAAGGATCGCACGGTGCTCTGTGACCAGCTAAAAACGCTGGCAGAAGTTTATCCGTCGGAGGCGAATTTTTTGCTGTTCAGGATGGAAAATGCGTTGAAGGTCTTCAACGGTCTGAAGGCGCGCGGCATGCTGATCAAGAACCTGGACGGCGCTCATCCGTTGCTGAAGGATTGCCTGAGAGTGACGGTGGGCACGCCGCTCGAATGCCAGAAGTTCATCGAGGCATTGCAGGAATGCGTGGCTTAACATTGATGAAGGAAAAACATGCGTAGCGCGAAAGTCACACGCAACACGCTGGAGACTCAGATCAGCGTCGAGCTCAATCTGGACGGCACGGGCAAGGCAAGCTTTGCAACCGGCCTGCCGTTTCTCGATCACATGCTGGATCAGGTCGCGCGCCACGGTCTTCTGGACATGGACGTGGCGGCAAAGGGCGATCTGCACATCGATGCGCATCACACCGTCGAGGACCTGGGCATCACGCTGGGTCAGGCATTCAACCAGGCGGTGGGCGACAAGCAGGGATTGACCCGCTATGGCCACGCCTATGTGCCGCTCGATGAGGCGCTCTCGCGCGTGGTGCTCGATCTTTCCGGGCGTCCCGGTCTCGTGTTCAACTGCGAATTCGTCAGGGCCAGCATAGGTGATTTCGATGTGGACCTGTTCCACGAATTCTTCCAGGGTTTCGTGAATCACGCGCTGGTCACACTGCATATCGACAACCTCGCGGGCAGCAATGCGCACCATCAGGCCGAGACGATCTTCAAGGCGTTCGGCCGCGCGCTGCGCATCGCGTTGACGGTCGATTCCCGCATGGCCGGCATGATGCCATCGACCAAGGGCGTTCTGTAATGGCGGATATCGCCATCGTCGATTACGGCATGGGCAATCTGCGCTCGGTCGAGCAGGCGATGCGCCATGTGGCAGGAGGGCTCGAAGTCGTCGTGACCGACGATGCAGAAACGATCGCCAATTCTTCGCGGGTTGTTTTTCCCGGACAGGGCGCGATGCCGGACTGCATGCGCGAGATGGATGCCCGAGGACTTCGCGATGCGGTGCTCGAGGCTGCCAATGCCAAGCCGTTTCTCGGTATCTGCATCGGACTTCAGATGCTGTTCGAGAAAAGCGCGGAAGGAAACATCGAAGGACTCGGCGTCTTGAAGGGCGAAGTGCTGAGGTTCGAGGGCAACATGCAGGATGAACGGGGCAGCAGGCTCAAGGTGCCGCACATGGGATGGAACGGCGTGCATCATCATGACCACCCCCTGTGGGAAGGCATCGTACAGGATGCGCGCTTTTATTATGTGCACAGCTATTACGTCGCGCCCAAAGAGCGCGCGCTGATACAGGCCACCAGCGATTACCCCGAGCCTTTCGCGTGCGCGGTGGCGAAAGACAATCTGTTTGCGGTGCAATTTCATCCGGAGAAAAGCCAAGCGGCAGGGCTCAAACTGCTGCAAAACTTTGTTCATTGGAATCCTTGATCTATATTCATCATGCTAATAATTCCTGCGATTGATTTGAAAGACGGTCATTGTGTGCGCCTGAAACAGGGCGTGATGGAAGACTCCACCGTGTTTTCCGAGGATCCGGCGGCGACCGCGCGGCACTGGCTGGCGCAGGGTGCGAAGCGATTGCATCTGGTCGATCTGAACGGTGCGTTTGCCGGCAAACCCAAGAATGAATCCGCGGTGCGCAGCATCATCGATGCGGTGGGCAGCGATGTGCCGGTGCAATTGGGCGGCGGCATCCGCGATCTGGAGACGATAGAACGTTATCTCGATCTCGGGGTGACCTACATCATCGTCGGCACGGCGGCAGTAAAGGTGCCGGGATTTTTGCACGAAGCCTGCGATGCGTTTCCCGGCCACATCATGGTGGGGCTGGATGCGAAGGGCGGAAAGGTCGCGGTCAACGGCTGGTCCAAGCTCACAGGCCACGATGTTTCAGACCTTGCGAAGCGCTTCGAGGATTATGGCGTGGAAGCGATCATCTATACCGACATCGGTCGCGACGGCATGCTTTCAGGCGTGAACATCGAGGCGACCGTGGAACTCGCGCGTCCGCTTCATGTGCCGGTGATCGCAAGCGGCGGCATCACCAATTTGGACGATGTGCGCAACCTCTGCGGGGTGGAGGCAGAGGGCATCACCGGTGCGATCACCGGTCGCGCGATCTACGAGGGCACGCTGGACTTTGCCGCGGCGCAGGCGCTGGCGGACGAACTCTCGCCGCGTCTTCCGTAACCATGCTTGCCAAGCGCATCATCCCCTGTCTCGACGTGACCGCAGGGCGCGTGGTCAAGGGGGTCAGTTTCGTCTCGCTACGCGATGCGGGCGATCCGGTCGAAATCGCGCGCCGCTACGACGAACAGGGCGCGGATGAGCTGACCTTTCTTGACATCACAGCAAGTTCGGACGACAGGGGCATAATCTTTCGCATCATCGAACAGGTCGCATCCCAGGTGTTCATCCCGCTGACGGTGGGCGGCGGTGTGCGCGAAGTGGTCGATGTGAGAAATCTCTTAAACGCGGGCGCGGACAAGGTCAGCATCAACACTTCGGCCGTGACCAATCCGCAACTCGTCGCGGATGCATCGGGACGTTTCGGTTCGCAGTGCATCGTGGTGGCGATCGACGCGAAGCAGGTGGCAAGCGACCGCTGGGAAGTGTTCACGCACGGTGGGCGGAAAGCCACGGGCCTCGATGCGGTGGAATGGGCAAGGAAGATGCAGCAGTTCGGTGCGGGCGAGATCTTACTTACCAGCATGGATCGCGACGGGCAGAAGAATGGTTTTGATCTCGAGCTGACCCGCCGCGTGACCGATGCGCTGGAAATTCCGGTGATCGCAAGCGGCGGAGTCGGCAATCTGCAGCATCTCGCGGACGGCGTGCTGCAGGGGGGGGCGGATGCGGTGCTTGCGGCGAGCATATTCCATTTCGGCGAATACACGGTCGAAGAGGCTAAGCGGTACATGAGCTCCCAGGGCATAGAGGTCAGGCTTTAAAGGCAGGATTGAGGATACAGGAGTGAGGAGTGAGACCGCACACTCGCAAGGGGCGTCCCTCGAAACTACAGGAGAAAGCTCCTAAGGATGCGCTGATTTATTCGCCATACCCGCGCAGGCGGGTATCCAGCTTGTTGATTTAACTGGGTTCCCGCCTTCGCGGGAACGACGATTAAGAATAAACCAGCAGCTCCCTAATGGGCTGCGCCCAAAGTCTTTGCGTGAAGGAGTGAAGGTGGCTAGTTGGTTGGATAAAGTGAACTGGCAGGAAAATGGGCTCGTGCCTGCGATCGCGCAGGATGCAAAGACCAAGCGGGTGCTGATGGTCGCGTGGATGAACCGCGAGGCATTGAGGCTGACGTTGGAAAAGGGCGAGGCGGTGTACTGGTCGCGCTCGCGCGGAAAACTCTGGCACAAGGGCGAGAAATCCGGACATGTACAGAAGGTTCTCGAGATCAGGCTGGACTGCGATGCGGACGTGATCCTCCTGATGATAGAACAAGAGGGCGGCATCGCCTGTCATACCGGACGCGAGAGCTGTTTTTTCACGCGGCTCGAAGAGGGCGAATGGCGGGCGGTCGATGAAGTGTTAAAATCGCCCGACGAAATTTACAGGAAATCATGAAGTGCGATGAACAATATTCTGGAAAAGCTCACAGAGACGATAGAGGCGCGCAAGCTGGCTTCCCCCGAGAGCTCCTATGTTGCAAAGCTCTTTGCAAAGGGTGAAGATGCGATCCTGAAGAAGGTCGGCGAGGAGGCTTGCGAAGTCATTCTTGCGAGCAAGTCCGGGCAGCGCGAACAGATCGTTTATGAAACCGCGGATCTGTGGTTTCATTGCATGGTGATGCTGGCGTTCCACGGACTTTCGGCGGATGATGTGCAAGCCGAGCTTGCGCGCCGCGAGGGGCTGTCCGGCATTGCGGAGAAGAATGGCAGGAATGAAAAATGAGCGACTGTCTGTTTTGCAGGATCGTGCGCGGCGAGATTCCAAGCCGTAAGGTCTATGAGGACGACGAGGTGTTTGCGTTCCACGACATCAACCCTGTCGCACCGGTGCATTTCATGCTGATCCCAAAGCTGCATATGGATTCATTGAGTGATGCGGAGGATGCGCATGCAGGGCTGCTCGGCAGGATGCTCTTGCTTGCCCCTAAACTTGCGAAACAGCAGGGGCTGGACAACGGGTTTCGCACGGTGATCAACACCGGGCGGGGCGGCGGACAGGAAGTGTTTCATTTGCACATACATGTCATCGGCGGGGGCAACATCCCGCCCATGGTGCGTCGTAGTTAAATCGGGAGAATATCATGGGTTCATTGAGCATTTGGCATTGGTTGATCGTACTGGTCGTGGTGATGATGGTGTTCGGCACCAAGAAACTGCGCAACATCGGAAGCGACCTGGGTGGGGCGGTCAAGGGCTTCAAGGAAGGCATGGCCTCCGATGAGCCGCCCAAGCAGGTCAAGGAAGATGGCCATACCATAGAAGGCGAAGTCAAGAGCAAGACACACAGCAACGTCTGAAGCGTTTGCGAGCATGTTTTTTGGGATGAGCAATGTTTGATTTCAGCGCCGGAGAACTGATGGTGGTCATGGTCGTGGCACTGGTCGTGATCGGGCCGGAACGTCTGCCGAAAGTGGCGCGCACGCTGGGGCATCTATATGGCCGCGCGCAGCGCTATGTGAACAGCGTGAAGTCGGACATCGAGCGCGACATGGCGATTGAGGAATACCGGCAGTTGCAGCAGAAGATACAGGCCGAGGCGGCAAGCGTGCATGCGGCGGTCGGCGAGGTCGAACAGGTTGCCAACCAGAAGATGCAGGCCATCCATCGCGCGATCGCCGAACAGCCGGCAGAGATCAAACAGTCCGCCGAAATCAATACGCCTATCGAATCGCACAAATCCTGATGGGAATCGATTTGATCAGGGCCTGCCGCGGGGATGACAGATGAGCACGAGCGAGAGCTTCATCGCACATCTGATCGAGTTGCGCAAACGGCTGATGCGCTCGATGATCGCGCTGCTCCTGGTGTTTATCTGCCTTTTCCCCTGGGCATCCAAACTCTACGCGCTGCTTGCCAGGCCGCTTCTGGCAAAGCTGCCCAAGGGCGGGCAGATGATCGCAACCGACGTGACCACGCCCTTCTTCGTGCCGCTCAAGGTTGCGCTGATGGCGGCCTTTCTGGTCGCACTCCCCTTCATCCTCTATCAGCTCTGGCGCTTCGTCGCCCCCGGCCTTTACGCGCATGAGAAACGGCTGATTGTGCCGCTGATTATTGCCAGCACGCTGCTTTTCTTCTGCGGCATGTCATTCGCCTATTTTGTGGTGTTCCCCATCGTGTTCGGATTCATCACTTCATCCGCTCCCGCGGGTGTCGCGGTGATGACAGACATAGACAAGTATCTGAGTTTCGTGCTGACGATGTTCATGGCGTTCGGCGTCACCTTCCAGGTACCCGTGGCGGTCGTGCTGCTGGTGCGCATGGGCGTGGTCACCGTTGCGAAGCTGCGCGAGATACGCCCGTATATCGTGGTGGCGTCTTTCGTGGTCGGTGCGATTTTCACGCCACCCGATGTCGTCTCGCAGATGATGCTGGCCGTGCCGCTCTGGCTGCTATATGAGGCGGGAATCATCGTTGCGGGCTTTACGGCGCCCGTTTCACGGGTATCGTGATGTCAGACATTGCGGGGGCGCCCAACCTGCTTGTCGACCTTGTCTCGCATGCCGAGGTGACCAGCCTGCTCTGGCAGGTCGGCGCGATCGCCCTGGTCGTGCTGCTGGCCTGGCTTTTGGATGCATATTTCCAGAAAAGGCTGCTTGTTGCGCACACGCCGCAGACCGTCGCGATCAAGAGCGTGAAGCGCATCACCTTTCCCGCCTTCATGCTGGCCGGCGTGCTCCTTGCGCGCACGGTTTTCATCGCGTTCGGGCGGCCTGTCGCGCTCTTGAAACTGGCTATACCGTTGTTGCTGTCCCTGGCCTTCATACGCCTCATGGTGTATGTGCTGCACAAGGTGTTTCCGAACTCTTCCAAGCTGAAATCCTGGGAACTGGGCATTTCAGGCGTCATCTGGCTGGCGGTTGCACTTCACATCACGGGCTTGCTCAATGAGGTCCTGGAAGCGATGGGGGATCTGACTTTCAATTTCGGCCATCAGTCGGTTTCCCTGCTGGTCATATTGCAGGCGCTGATCTCGATCGCGGTGACCGTGCTGGCGGCATTGTGGCTGGGGCGATTCCTGGAAGCGCGCATCATGCGCATGGAAGAGATGGATGCCAGCTCGCGCGTTTTGCTGACCAAGGTAGTCAGGGGCGTGCTGCTGGTGATTTCGGTGCTGGTGGCCTTGTCGCTCGTCGGCATCGACATCCGTGTGCTCTCGGTATTCGGCGGCGCGCTGGGCGTGGGGCTGGGATTCGGTTTGCAGCGCATCGCAAGCAACTACATCTGCGGATTCATACTGCTGCTGGACAAGTCCATCCGCCTGGGCGATCTCATCACGCTGGACAACCGGTATGGCACGGTCACGAGGCTGACCGGGCGCTACATGGTGCTGCGCGGACTGGATGGCGCAGAGTCGCTGATACCGAATGAGACCGCGATCACCTCGACCCTGGTCAATCATTCCTTTTCCGATCGGAACATGTGCATCAAGATCAGACTGCAGGTCGCCTATGATAGCCCGCTGGATGTCGCGATGCAGATCATGCTGGATGCGGCGGCCGCGAACAGCCGCGTGCTTGCCGATCCCGCGCCATCGGTGAATTTGACCGAATTTGCCGACAGCGGCATCGCGCTTGAATTGTCTGTCTGGATCGCCGATCCGGAAGCGGGTCAGACCGGATTCCAATCCCAGATCAACCTGGCCATCTGGCGCGAGTTTCAGCGCGCCAAAATCGAGATACCGTTCCCCCAGCGCGAGGTGCGCATCCTGAACCCGACCTGATTCACTGCTCCGCAGGTTTCGGGCGCTTGCCTATCTTCACCGGAAGCGCGATTTCTTTCCCGTTGCGCGCAAGGCTGACGGGGACGATCTTCCCCGGCGGCAGATTGGCGATGGTGTCCAGCATCGTGCTCCAGTCGTTGATGGGTTTGCTGTCGATCGCGAGCAGCACGTCGCCCGCCCTGATCCCCGCGAGCTCCGCAGGACTGTTGTGCAGCACTTCCGTGATCAGTACGCCGCGCGCATTGCCGGTGCCGAAGGCTGCGGCCTCGGGCGTGACTTCCTGTATTCCCGCGCCTATCCAGCCGCGCGTGACCGATCCATACTGCATGATCTGTTCCATAGTCTTTTTGGCGATAGTCGCAGGGATCGCGAACCCGATGCCCAGCGAGCCGCCATTGGGAGAATAGATCGCGCTGTTGATGCCGACCAGATTGCCGTTCGTGTCCACCAGTGCGCCGCCCGAGTTGCCTGGGTTGATCGCGGCATCGGTCTGTATGAAGTTCTCGAAGGTGTTGAGGCCCAGATGGTCGCGTTTCAGTGCGCTGATGATGCCCATCGTGACGGTCTGCCCCACGCCGAAGGGATTACCGATCGCAAGCACGATGTCGCCCACATGCGCGTTTTCCGGATGGCCGAAGGTGATCGCGGGCAGGCTGCCTGGCAGGTCGATCTTGATCACCGCAAGATCGGTTTCCGGATCCGAGCCTATCACATGCGCGCGCGCCTTGCGCCCATCCGCAAGGGCGACTTCGATCTGGTCCGCCGCCTCGACGACATGGTGATTGGTCAGAATGTAGCCATCGGGACTTACGATCACGCCCGAGCCCAGGCTTGATCTCTTGTGCGGCGACTTGTCGCCGAAAAAGAAGCGGAAGCGCGGATCATCCAACGGCGGGGGCGTCTTGATGGTCGTGCTGGTATAGATGTTCACGACCGAGGGCATCGCCTTCTTTGCAGCAGCGCTCAATCCCGTGAGCGGTGGATTGACCGCGGGAGCCGCGGATTCATACAGGGTGATCACACCGCTGCGCGCAGCGCTTGGCAGGAGTTCGGGTTTCAATGTGTGTATCACGAACAGAAAAGCCAGTGCAATGGTCACGGTTTGGGTGAATAATAGCCAGTGTTTACGCATGTTGACTCGTTTGTTGGTTTTGGAGAAAAAATGAAACTGAGTGATCTTTATGATTATAGCGCAAGCCTTTTGCAATCCGACCAGTTCAAGGATTACTGTCCGAACGGCCTGCAGGTGGAAGGCAAGGCAGAGGTGCTCAGGATCGCCACCGCGGTGACTGCGTCAAAACAGGTTCTGAACGAGGCGACAGGCTGGGGGGCGGATGCGGTGATCGTGCATCACGGCTATTTCTGGAAAAATGAGGATGCGCGCATCACCGGCATCAAGAAGCATCGCATCGCCATGCTATTGAGGCACGACGTGAGCCTGCTCGCGTATCATTTGCCGCTCGATGCGCATCCCGAGCTTGGCAACAATGCGCAATTGGGCAGGCTTATGGGAATGACGGAGCTTGGCCGGTTCGGCGAACAGAACATCGTCTGCAAGGGGATGCTGGAATCTCCCGTGACCCTGGCGCAGTTTTCCGCCATGATTGAAAATCGCCTGAATAGGAAGCCCGAGGTCATAGGGGATCCGGATCGGGTGATACGCAATGTGGCATGGTGTTCCGGGGGCGCGCAGGGTTATTTCGAGGCTGCGATCGGCCAGGGCGTGGACGCCTATCTCACGGGTGAAATCTCGGAACAGAATTTTCATCTTGCAAACGAGACGGGGGTGGCGTTCATCGCGGCAGGGCATCATGCCACGGAACGTATGGGTATCCAGGCGCTGGGTGCGCATCTTGCGCAAAGATTCGGCCTGGAACACCGTTTCTTCGACCAGGATAATCCGGTCTAGCGATCTTCTGCAACGTTTGCCGAAAGCTGTGCATTGATCCGGCTTATCAGCGGATGATGGCCGATGGCGAGCGCGCTGAAGGCCGATTCGACTTCATTCAGCAACTGATCCGGCGTTGTTGAAATGCGCAATAGAAAGTCGCTGCGGCGCGGGTAGAAGTCTGTCCATCGCCAGGCGAGAAACTGTTCGTTGCTCTTGAATCCGGCTTTGTTCAGCGCCTGTCTTAGCCTTTCTGTTTCGTGCAGATTGGGCTCTGTTTGTTTCTGCCACATCAGGCCCAGGACAATGCGCCATGTGCCGCCCATCTGCTGCTGCTCCAGTATCGGGAAGAGGCAGTTTTGTCGAGCGCTTTGCGGCTTGCACTGCAAACCCAGCAGCAGTCCTGAGCTGTTTCTATCTTCGATGAGTTCGGTTTGCCATTCCGGCGCGTGCCGGAGTAGCTGTATGTCGATGCGATGCTTAAGTTCCTGCCAGAAGCGCGAATTCATCTCTTCGCGCAGGGCATCCATCCGGCTTGCGACTGCGAGCGCCAGCGGCAGATTTTCTTCCCTTGAAAAGAATTCCAGCACTGCTTTTTCTTCGTTCATGGGGAGCCTTTTCTTTCATTTGTCGCATTTCAGAAATATAAGCAAATAATGTAAAACCACGAAATATAAATAAGTTTCTTTCATAACTATTAGTA
>VFSW01009439.1_pt1 | contig 13926 bp, 14 predicted proteins | sample 5358111 | NCBI WGS metagenome assembly VFSW01 (sample SAMN11554181, study PRJNA540505) | mine drainage metagenome | isolation source: sediment from site ElyBrook_90M | place: USA: Ely Copper Mine, Vershire, VT | collected 2017
TGCGCCAAGCAGCGCTCATTGGGAATTTACCAGCATGGCGGGTTCGCGACCCATGTAATTGCCGCCCATGCCGACCATCTGATCGATCCGGGTGATCTCGATCCGGCTTTGGCCGCAACATACGCCTGTTCGGGGATTACGGTATTTGCCGCGATCAAGAAAATCATGCCCATCGCGCCGGATCAGCCCGTGGTGCTGATCGGCGCGGGCGGGTTGGGCTTATCGGCCATTGCGGTGCTGAAAGCGCTGGGGCATCGAGCGATTATCAGCGTCGATACCAGTCCGGAAAAGCGCACGGCCGCCGAGCGTGCTGGCGCCAGCGCCACGGTTGATGGCGGGGCCGACCGGCTCGATAAGGCGATTATCGAGACCTGTGGCGGCCAACCATTGGCGATCATTGATCTGGTCAATGGCTCAGGCACGGCACAAGCGGCTTATGCAAGCCTTGCCAAAGGCGGTAAATTGGTGATGGTCGGCCTATTTGGCGGCGAGTTAAAACTACCGCTCCCTTTCGTGCCCATGCGCGCATTGACCATCCAAGGCAGCTTCGTCGGCTCGCCGGGCGATTTGCGCGATCTGGTGGAATTGGCGCAAGGTGGCAGCCTGCCTCCCTTGCCGATCGAAACCGTGCCCCAGCGCGAGGCCGATAGCGCCTTGCACCGGCTCAAAGATGGCGCAGTCACCGGCCGATTGGTTTTGGTGGCTGAAGCGGGGTGATTGACAAGCTCGATTATCTGTTGGCGCTGGCGCGTGAGCGCCATTTCGGTCGCGCGGCGGAGAGTTGTGGCGTAACCCAGCCGAGTTTTTCGGCTGGGATCAGAGTATTGGAAGAAATGCTCGGCATGCCACTGGTCGAGCGATCATCGCGGTTTCGCGGTTTTACCCCGGAGGGCGAACGTGTGCTGGAATGGGCACGCCGAATCCTCGGTGATGTCCACGCCATGCGCGCCGATGTCGGCGCGTTGAAGCACAGCCTCACCGGATTACTGCGCATTGCTGCGATTCCAACAGCACTCGCCACCATTACCGAGTTAACCACGCCCTACCGGGCGCGGCATCCGAATGTGCGCTTCTCGATCCAATCTTGCACCTCCAATGAGGTGTTACGCCGCTTGGAAAATTTCGAGGTCGACGCCGGCGTGACCTATCTCGATAATGAGTCGATCGGTCGGGCGCGGATGATCCCGCTCTATGAAGAACGCTACCGGCTCCTCACCTCGGCGGACGCCCTCATCGGTCATCGCGAGCACGTCTCCTGGTCGGAACTCGGCGACATCCCGCTCTGCCTGCTGACACCCGACATGCAAAACCGCCGGATTTTGGACCGGCTGCTGCAAAATGCCGGGGTAACAATTGAACCGACCTTGGAAAGCAATTCAATCGTGGTGCTGGTGAGCCACGTACAAACCGGCCGCTGGGCCTGTATTTTGCCCGAAAAACTCGCACGGATTTTTGGCTTGACCGAAAAATTACGGATCATCCCGATCATCAATCCCGAAGAAGTTCACACGGTCGGGCTGGTGCTGCCGGATCGTGATCCGCTGTCACCCCTCGTCGCAGCCCTGGCCACGCTCGCGCGTGAACGCGGCAGCTTAGACTAGTCAGCCTATTGATAGTTAAATTCTATCAACTGACGGAAAAACGATCTTGCTTGGGCACATAATTCGGGGATACGCACTATCGTTCAGGTCATAATAAGTTGATTAAGGTGGGGTGAATGCCAGACACGACACGGTTTGATGAGCGGATGACGCAGCGCCTCAGGAATATAATTGTTCAATTCCAACATATTGAAGGCGCGATGCTGCCTCTGCTGCATGAGATCCAATCGGCGTTCGGCTATGTCCCGCGTGAGGCAGAACCCGAAATCGCCTTGGCCCTGAACCTCACCCGTGCCGAGGTGCATGGCGTGATCAGCTTCTATCATGATTATCGGCGCGAACCGGCGGGCCGTCATGTGCTGAAATTATGCCGCGCCGAGGCCTGTCAGTCGATGGGTTCGGAAGCCCAAGCCAAGGCGGTGTTGGATCATTTGGGATTAAACTGGGGCGAAACCTCCGCCGATGGGCGGATCACCATTGAGGCGGTCTATTGCCTTGGCCTGTGCGCAACCGCGCCGTCTGCCTTGTTTGATGATCAACCAATCGGCCGCATCAACGCGAGTCGGCTGGTCGCCTTAGCGGAGGCCGCAGCGTGATGGATATTTTCGTCCCCCAAGATATGGCCGCGGTCGCCGTGGGTGCCAACCAGGTTGCTGACGCCATCATCGCCGAAGCACGCCGCCGCAACATCACGGTTCGCGTGATCCGCAATGGCTCGCGCGGGATGTTTTGGTTAGAACCCTTGGTCGAAATCGCCACGCCAGCCGGGCGGGTCGGCTATGCCGATGTGCGGGCTGAGGACGTGCCCAGCCTGTTTGACGCCGGTTTTGCCGGAGGCAAACCTTGCGGCAATCATCTGGGACTGGTGGAAAATATTCCGTATTTCGCCAAACAAACCCGGTTCGTGTTCAAGCGCGCTGGCCTGATCGATCCGCTCTCTCTCGATGATTACCGCGCCCATGGCGGATGGCGCGGACTGGAAAATGCCCTGAGCGCGGGTCCGTCGGCCATCGTTGCCGCGGTCAAAGCCAGCGGCCTGCGCGGGCGCGGCGGCGCTGGGTTCCCCACCGGCATCAAATGGGAAACGGTGGCGCGCGCCGAAGCCGCGCAAAAATACATCGTCTGCAACGCCGATGAAGGCGATTCTGGCACATTTGCCGACCGGCTGATTATGGAAGCGGACCCGTTCGCCCTGATCGAAGGCATGGTCATTGCCGGCATCGGCGTCGGCGCAACACGCGGCTATATTTACCTCCGCTCTGAATATCCGTTTGCCATCACCATGATGAACCGCGCCATCGCGTTGGCCCGCACCGCTGGCATGCTGGGATCATCCATCAATGGTAGCCACCACGCCTTCGAGCTAGAGGTTCGGGTCGGCGCGGGTGCCTATGTTTGCGGCGAAGAAACTGCATTGCTGGATAGTTTGGAAGGCAAGCGCGGCCAGGTGCGCGCCAAACCGCCGCTGCCGGCTATCAAAGGATTATTTGGACAACCAACGGTCATTAACAACACCATCTCGCTAGCCAGCGTGCCATTCGTTCTCGCTGAAGGCGCCTCCGCTTTTGCCGATGTCGGCTATGGCCGCTCACGCGGCACCATGCCGGTGCAACTCGCGGGCAATATTCGCCATGGCGGCCTGTTCGAGGCTGCTTTCGGTCTAACCCTTGGCGCCCTGGTCGATGAAATTGGCGGCGGAACCCAATCCGGCCGCCCCGTCCGAGCGGTGCAAGCGGGGGGCCCGTTAGGGGCGTATTTTCCGCCATCGATGTTCGATACGCCCTATGACTATGAGGCTTTTGCCAAATGCGACGGGCTAATCGGTCATGGCGGGCTCGTCGTGTTCGACGATAGCGTGGATATGGCGCGCATGGCCCGCTTCGCCATGGCCTTCTGCGCCCATGAATCGTGTGGCAAATGCACACCCTGCCGGATCGGCGCGGTGCGCGGCGTGGAAACTTTCGATAAGCTGTTGGCTGGTATCGATGTCAGTCAAAACCTCGCCCTGATCGAGGATTTATGTGAAACGATGAAATTCGGCTCACTTTGCGCGTTAGGGGGCTTTACCCCCTATCCGGTTCTGAGCGCGATGCGGCATTTCCCCGAAGATTTCGTCCCGGCGCCGCTGCGCCATGCAGCTGAATAAGGAGAGCGATCATGGGTCTGATCCACGAGATTGATTTCGGCACCAAAGCAGCAACCGCCGAGAATTTGGTGTCGCTCACCATCGATGGTGAAATCGTCCAAGTGCCCGAAGGCACATCAGTGATGCGCGCGGCGATGATGATGGGCACCCAAATCCCGAAACTCTGCGCCACTGATATGCTGGATAGTTTTGGATCATGCCGTCTCTGCCTCGTAGAAATCGAAGGCCGCGCCGGCACGCCCGCCTCCTGCACCACTCCCGTCGCGCAAGGCATGGTGGTTCACACCCAAAATGAGCGGCTTGGCAAATTACGGCGCGGGGTCATGGAACTTTATATTTCCGACCACCCGCTCGATTGCCTCACCTGCTCCGCCAATGGCGATTGCGAACTGCAAGATATGGCCGGCGCGGTTGGCCTGCGCGACGTGCGGTATGGCTATGACGGCGAGAATCATCTCGGCCAAACCAAGGATGTTTCTAACCCCTATTTCCAATTCGACGCGTCCAAATGCATCGTCTGCTCGCGTTGCGTGCGGGCGTGCGAAGAGGTGCAAGGCACGTTTGCGCTCACCATCGCCGGGCGCGGGTTTGACGCCAAAGTATCCCCCGGCATGGAGGAGAAATTCTTCGACTCCGAATGTGTGTCCTGTGGCGCCTGCGTGCAGGCTTGCCCCACAGCAACCTTGATGGAAACCTCGGTGGTTGAAATTGGCCAGCCGGAACATTCAAAAGTCACCACGTGCGCCTATTGCGGCGTCGGCTGTTCATTCAAGGCCGAGATGCGCGGCGAACAAGTGGTGCGCATGGTGCCATTCAAAGATGGCAAAGCCAACCACGGACATTCCTGCGTCAAGGGTCGCTTTGCTTGGGGCTACGCCACCCATCAAGACCGCATCACCAAGCCGATGATCCGTGCCGCCATCACCGATCCTTGGCGCGAGGTCTCCTGGGATGAAGCGATCGCGTATACCGCGTCCGAATTCAAACGGATCCAGGCGAAATATGGCCAGAGTGCGGTGGGGGGAATCACCTCGTCACGCTGCACCAATGAAGAAACCTATCTGGTGCAAAAACTCATCCGCGCCGGTTTCGGCAATAACAATGTCGATACTTGCGCCCGGGTTTGTCATTCGCCCACCGGCTATGGTTTAAGTGCTGCGTTTGGCACATCGGCGGGCACCCAGGATTTCGATAGTGTTGAGCAGGCCGATGTCATGTTGCTGATCGGCGCCAACCCGACCGATGGCCACCCGGTCTTTGCCTCGCGGATGAAAAAACGTCTGCGCGAAGGCGCCAAGCTGATTGTCATCGATCCGCGCCGGATCGACATGGTGCGCGCCCCGCATGTGCATGCCGCACTCCATTTGCCAACGCGCCCCGGCACCAATGTCGCGATTTTGACCGCCTTGGCGCATGTCATCGTTACCGAAAATCTGGTCGATTCTGACTTTGTCCGCGCACGCTGCGACGGTGATTCCTTCGGCCAATGGCAAGACTATGTTAGCCAGTCGCAGAATAGTCCCGAAGCGATGGCCGATGTTACCGGCGTCGCGCCTGACTTAGTGCGCGAAGCGGCTCGCCTCTATGCAAACGGCGGTAATGGAGCGATTTATTACGGGTTGGGCATCACCGAGCACAGCCAAGGCACCACGGCCGTGCTCGCCTTGGCTAATCTGGCCATGGCCACCGGCAATTTGGGGCGCGTGGGCGTGGGTGTGAACCCGCTGCGTGGTCAAAACAACGTGCAAGGGAGCTGTGATATGGGCAGCTTCCCGCACGAGCTTCCCGGATATCGCCACGTTAGCATGACGGATGTGCGCGAAAGCTTCGAGCGGGCTTGGGGCGTCTCGATTGAGCCCGAGCCGGGCTTGCGAATCCCCAATATGCTCGATGCCGCGATTGATGGCACGTTCAAGGGGCTCTACATCCAAGGCGAGGATATTGCCCAATCTGATCCGGATATCAAACATATCACCGCCGGGCTCTCGGCGATGGAATGCGTGGTGGTGCAGGATTTGTTTCTGAACGAGACAGCGCAATTTGCCCATGTCTTTCTGCCCGGCTCAACCTTCCTTGAAAAGAACGGCACATTTACCAACGCCGAGCGGCGGATCCAGCGCGTGCGTAAGGTGATGTCGCCAAAAAATGGCTATGAGGATTGGGAAATCACCCAATTACTCTCAAACGCGTTGGGCTACACAATGGCCTATCAACATCCGAGCGAAATCATGGATGAAATCGCCCACCTAACGCCAAGCTTCGCGGGTGTTTCATATGATCTGCTGGAGCGCGAGGGTTCGGTCCAGTGGCCGTGCAACGAGACGGCACCCCATGGCACGCCGGTGATGCATATGGAGCATTTCGTGCGCGGCGAAGGACGGTTTTTCGTCACCGAATATGTGGCAACCGATGAAAAAGTGGGCCCACGCTTCCCGCTCCTGCTCACAACCGGACGCATACTCAGCCAATATAATGTGGGCGCGCAAACCCGGCGCACCGAAAACACGGCTTGGCATCAAGAGGATTTGCTCGAAATCCATCCGTTCGATGCCGAACAGCGCGGCGTGATCGACGGCGCTTGGGTCAAAGTCGCCAGTCGGGCTGGCGAAACGTCGCTGCGCGCCAAAGTCACTGAGCGGGTCGCACCGGGCGTGGTGTACACGACTTTCCATCACCCGATGACGATGGCCAATATTGTTACCACCGATTACTCGGACTGGGCGACGAATTGCCCGGAATATAAAGTAACAGCGGTACAAATTTCGCTCTCCAACGGCCCAACCGACGCGCAAATCGCTTACGCAACACTCGGTCGTAACACCCGCCAGATCGAGATCGCCGCAGAATGATGCCGATGCCGGACCCCGCTGCACGCGTGCGGGCCGAGGCGTATCGGCACGGCACCCATTCGGTGATTGACCGCACCGTCCCCGACGAGATTGCGGTGGCGCTGAGTTATGACCGGGTCGGCTACGCGGTGATGATGGCCACACCGACGAATTTAGTCGATTTTGCCATCGGCTTTAGCCTCTCAGAGCGCATCATCGATCGCGCGAGCGACGTGATTGATTGTGCGTTAGTCACGGTTGAGCAAGGCATCGAATGCCGCCTACAAGTCGGGCATGACGTCGCATCGCGCCTCGCGCAACGGCGGCGCCATATGGCTGGAGCGCTTGGTTGCGGCTTGTGCGGGCTGGAAAGCTTGGCGGAAGCCACGCGCGATATCAAACCTGTCACCTCATCGATGCGGTTTTCCGCACCCGGATTGATGGCCGCGATCCGTGATATGGCGCGGCTGCAAGGGCTGAATGCGCAAACCCACGGCGTTCACGCCGCTGCCTTTTATCAACCGGGCAGCGCCGATTTGCTGGTGCGCGAAGATGTCGGTCGGCACAACGCACTCGATAAGGTCATCGGCGCGTTAGCACGCCAAGGCCGGGCGGGATCGGGCGGCGCGGTGTTATTGACCAGCCGCGTCTCGATCGAGCTGATTCAAAAATGCGGCCTATTCGGCGCACCGCTCATCATTGCCGTATCGGTGCCCACCGCACACGCAATCCGCGCCGCCGAGGCGGCCGGAATCACACTCGCGGCAATCGCACGCGATGATGGGTTTGAAGTCTTCACCCATCCTGCGCGGATCGAGTTGGAGGAAATCGCTAATGTCGCATGAGCAGCAAGACCAAAAGCTCGTCTATATGGCCAATCAAATTGCAACCTTCTTCGCCTCACGACCGGAAGACGAGGCGGTCGCTGAAATTACCAATCATCTTCGCAAATTTTGGGAACCGCGGATGCGGGCCAAAATCATCGATTTTACCGCCCATGGCGGAGCAGGCTTGATGCCGCGCGCCGAGGCAGCGGTAAAAATGTTAAGCAAGTCATAAAGACAATAGTCTATGACTTCTGGGAGCGTCTATAGAACAGGGAGGGTTAGATTTTCTTTAATTGGTCTGGATAAACAATAAATATCTGGATATCGACGTCAGTACACACCATAAACAAAGGAGAGCTTCATGGATTGGTTAAAACCCTCGGCACTTGCTGCGGCGATGATCGAAACGGGAACCCGAAAGGCTAATCTATCAACCAAAACCATCCTCATCACCGGTATTTTGTCCGGTATGTTTCTTGGTTTCACCACAACCTTATTTGTCTCGGCATTTGTCGCCACCGGCAATCTGGTTATCGGCGCGTTGTTCTTCCCGGTCGGGTTTATTCTGATCGTGTTACTTGGTCTTGAGCTATTCACCGGGAACGTTGCATTGATTCCCTATGCGACAATGGCGGGGAAAGTAACACCTAGTAAAATGGTGTCCTCGCTGGTCACGGTCTATATCGGCAATTTGATCGGCAGCCTGATCTATGCAGCGATTTTTGCTGCGATCGATACCAAATTCTTCACCGATGCACCTGACCCGGTCGGCACAAAAATCATTGCGATCACCGGCCTGAAAACCTTGGCCTATATCAAAGCGGGCGGCGCTGGCTGGGCCACCGCTTTTGCCAAAGGCATTCTGTGCAACTGGATGGTGAGCCTGGGTGCTGTGATGGGTCTGGTCTCTCGCTCCACCATCGGCAAAATCTTCGCGATGTATATGCCGATCATGGCCTTCGTTGCGCAAGGGTTCGAGCATTGCATCGTCAATATGTTCGTTATCCCCTGCGGCATCATGCTCGGCGCGAAAGTGACCGTAGCACAATGGTGGATGTGGAACGAAATCCCCGTCACGCTTGGTAATATTTTCGGCGCTGTGGTGCTCACAGCCGCCGGCTTGTACCTCTCGTTTGGCCGCACGGCCCAGGCCGAGCCAGTTGGTTCTGCTGTCGCCGCCGAATAACGAAACGTCCGGCGGGTTGCAGCGCAGCCCGCCGGTTCTTCGCACCTGTTACAGTATTTTCCCTTCAAACGGCGGCAATCCATCCGCCGCATCAAACTCAATCACCCATAAATCCGGATCTTGCCGGCGCTGGCGTTCCACATAAGCATCCGCACTCGCCTGATCGAGCGGTGCCGGGTTGGTGCGCAGCCAAGCCGGGCGCCCTTCACTGTCGCGGGTCTGGCTCAAAATCGAAATGCCGACCCGGCTGCGCAGCAGGACCAGCACCCCGCCCGCATCCGCATCGCCCTTATGCAGCACCATCCCTGGCTTGTTATCAGACGTGCCCAACCGGAGCGCCATTTGTACCCAAAGCCCGGCCTTGATGCGCGGTTCCATATCACCCACTCCTATGATCGCTTTCGTAACTGAGTTTTGACAATTCCGCGCTATAGCGAGACTGTGATGTCGGCCAATATAGGCTAGAATCAAGGGCGGCCGCATTGGGAGCTGATCATGGGCGTTTGGGGTAGAATTTTACTGGTTATTGTTGGAATGCTGAGCCTATGGGTGCCCGCCTCTGCGTTGGCTGGCGCGAAGCTGCAAAAAGTAACCTTCGGGCTCGATTGGCGGGCTGAGGCCGAATATGGCGGCTATTATCAAGCCGTCGCCACTGGGATTTACCGAAAATACGGGCTAGACGTGACAATTCGGCAAGGCGGTCCGCAGGCGAATAATGCCCAATTGCTGCTTGCCGGACGGCTTGATTTCGACATCACCTCGAACGCATTTTTGGCGTTCAATTTCGTCCATGAACATATCCCGTTCATTGCCGTCGCCGCGATCTTTCAAAAAGACCCTGATATTCTGCTTGCCCATCGCAGCACCGGCGAGACAGGTTTCGCGAGCTTGCGCGGCCGCCCAATCGCAATTTCGGCGGATACCAGGGCAAGTTGGTGGCTATTTCTGCGCCATAAATACCATTATTCGGACAGCCAAATCCGTCCCTATGATTTCAATTTGGCGCCGTTTTTCGTCGACAAAAAACTCGCAGTGCAAGGTTACGCGACCTCCGAGCCTTTTTTGGTCAAGCAAAAAATCGGGCATTTCCCCATGGTGCTCAGCCTGTCGAAGGCCGGTTTTGACGGCTATGCCCAGCTCATCGCCACCTCCGATCAATTGGTGCAGCATAACCCAGACCTCGTCCGGCGCTTCGTGCAAGCCTCTGCCGCAGGCTGGAAATCCTATCTGAACGGCAATCCCGCCCCGGCATTCGCCGCCATCCGCAAAGCCAACCCCGATATGTCGATGGCCCTGCTGCAATTCGGCTATGACACGTTAAAATCCAAAGGCATCGTGGAATCGGGCGATGCACGAACCCACGGCATCGGCGCCATGACGCCCGCACGCTGGCAGTCATTCTACCACCAAATGCGCGCATCGGGCCTATATCCGAAAGGATTTGATTGGCGCGCAGCCTTCACCACCCAATTCGTGGCTCAAGGTAGTCCTTGACCAGGTCACGCTGATGTTAGCGGCACGCGGGGTCACACGGCGTTTCGACGATGGCACGGTGGCACTCAAAGGCGTGGATCTAACCATCGCCGATGGCGCGTTTGTCGTCCTACTCGGCCCTTCGGGCTGCGGCAAATCCACCTTGCTGCGGCTGCTGGCCGGGCTCGATCAACCCGATGATGGGCGCATCATCTGGGATGCCGGCGCCAAGCCACGCTCTGGTGAAATCGGCTTCGTCTTTCAAGATGCGACCTTATTGCCCTGGGCCGATGCCACCGAAAACGTGTTTTTGCCGCTCCGCCTCGCAGGCCGGTCCCTGTCGGATAACCGTGCCGAAATCACCGAGTTACTCGCGAAGCTCGGCCTCACCGGTTTTGAGCGCACCAAACCAGCCGGACTATCCGGCGGCATGCGCATGCGCGTGTCGATTGCCCGCGCCATGATCGGCCGACCACGCTTGCTGCTCATGGATGAACCCTTCGCAGCACTCGATGAATTCACCCGCCATCGCCTGCAAAACGATCTGCGCAGCCTCTGGCAGGAAACCGGCATGACCGTGGTATTCGTCACCCACTCAATCTACGAGGCCGCATTCCTCGCCTCGCAAGTGGTGATCATGACACCGCGCCCCGGCCAAATCGCGACCATTCGCCCTGGCATCGAACAAACCATCGAATCGCGCCGGACCGACCCCGCGATGGTCGCACTGGTCGGCGCCATCTCTGCCGATGTCGCACGAATGATGCCGACATCATGAATAGCGAGCGTTGGGCGCCGATTTTGTTCGGAATTGTCGGCCTCATGATCTGGCAAGGCGCGGTTATATTCTTGCATGTGCCTGCCTATGTGCTGCCCGGACCTATCGCGATTATCCAGGCATTTTTCGCGGACTGGCAATCATTGCTGCTCTCGCTGGTGGCAACCTTAGCCATCGCCGCCGCCTCATTGCTCGCCGCCGCGCTGCTCGGCATAATCCTGGCCCTCGGCATGGCGGCAAGCCGGTGGGCGCGGGCAGCCATCCAGCCTTGGGCCGTGGTGCTGCAAGTCACCCCCGTCGTCGCGTTAGCACCGCTCATCATCATTTGGGTGCATCAACAATTTTTGGCTTTGGTGGTCTGCGCCACCATCGTCGGGTTTTTCCCGGTCCTATCCAATACCGCGGCGGGCTTGGCCGCAACGCCTCCCGCCTTGCTCGATTTGTTTCGCCTGAACGGCGCATCACGCTGGCAAATTGTGTTCTGGCTCCGGTTGCCATCCGCCCTGCCCTATTTTCTGGCGGGCTTACGCATCGCCGGCACTTTAGCACTGGTCGGAGCGGTGGTCGCCGAATTTGTCGCAAGCTCAGGCGGCTTCGCCTCCGGTCTTGCCGGGCGAATACTCGAAGCGGGCTATCGGCTGGAAATTCCGCGCATGTTTGCGGCATTAGCGCTCTTGGCCCTCGCCGGCATCGCAATTTATGCAGCCCTCGGGGCATTCGAGCGCGCCATCCTCAAGCGCGTTGGCGCCACATCCCTATAAGACCATCAGCCCCAATGGGCTTGATGCGCAGCCGCGCCTCTGGCAGATGCGGCTGATGACCCGCAAAATGACCGACGCCCAACTGGATTATGAACGTAAACGCGCTGCCAAGGCGAACATGTCCTTGGATGAATGGCTAAAATCCAAAGCGGCGCAAGAGGCCAAAGCCGCGCAAAAAAACGCGCCCCCGCCCAAACCCAAGAAAAAAGGACTATTCTCGCGCCTCATTGATCGCGCCAACAAGCCGCTCTAAATCGAGGTCCAACCACCGAAATCGATCGGAGCGATCAGCCGTGCTCATTCCGAGCCTCGATTGCTGGCGTCGATATCCGGTGCGTTGGGATTTTTCATCCCGACAATATGAAATCCGCAATCGACGTGATGGATCTCGCCCGTTACCCCGCGCGACAAATCGGACAATAGATAGAGCCCGGACGCGCCGACTTCCTCAAGCCCAACATTGCGCTCCAGCGGCGCATTATACTGGTTCCATTTCAGAATGTAGCTGAAATCGCCAATGCCGGAGGCGGCCAATGTCTTGATCGGGCCAGCGCTGATCCCATTGACGCGAATCGCACTCGCACCGAAATCCGCCGCAAGATAGCGCACGGATGATTCAAGCGCCGCCTTCGCCACACCCATCACATTATAATGCGGCGTCACGCGCTCCGCCCCCAAATAGGTGAGCGTCACCATCGATCCGCCTTCGCTCATCAGCGCACCGGCGCGCTGGGCCGCCGCCGTGAAGGAAAAGCAGGAAATATCCATCGCTTGCAAAAACGCCTGACGCGGTGTGTCAGCATAGCGGCCGCGCAAATATTGCTTATCGGCAAACCCGATCGCATGCACCAGAAAATCAATCTTCGGCCAGCGGGCTGCAACCATGTCAAACGCCGTATCCAGCGCCGCATCCTCGCTGACATCACACGGGATCAGCAAATCAGCGCCAATCGACTCCGCCAGCGGACGGATCCGCTTTTCCAGCGTCTCGCCCTGATAGGTAAAGGCGAGTTCTCCGCCTTGCGCCGCCACAGCCTGCGCAATCGCCCAGGCGATCGAGCGGTTATTCGCGACCCCCATGATCACACCGCGCTTGCCTTGCATCAACGTGCCGGTGAGGGGCAATGTCGGACCCGGTTCGTGCATATCGCTCTCCAATTTGGCCTCGATAAAATGAGTGCCTGAGGGTGGTGGCACAAGCCAGTATCTCATATCAAGTGCCAGCAAGTTCGGAGAACCCTACCATGATCGATTTAGCCAGCGACCCGTTCACCCTGTTTGGCACCTGGATGGAGGCCGCCAACGCCTCAGAATTGAACGATCCAAACGCCATGACTGTGGCCACCACCACGCTCGATGGCCACCCCTCCGCGCGCATCGTGCTGTTGAAATCGTGGGATACTGACGGATTTGTATTTTATACTAATTTCGAGAGCCGCAAATCGATCGAAATCGCCACCAACCCCCACGTCGCCTTGCTATTTCACTGGAAAACCCGCAAGCGCCAAGTGCGAATCGAAGGTATCGCCGCCTCGGTGACCACTGCGGAAGCCGATGACTATTTCGAGAGCCGCCCGCGCCTCTCGCGCATCGGCGCCTGGGCGTCCGATCAGTCGCGCCCCTTGCCCGATCGCCGTTTGCTGGAACAAAGGCTGGAAACCGAAATCGCCCGCTACGCGAATCAAGCCGTGCCGCGCCCGCCACACTGGTCCGGTTGGCGCGTGCGCCCTGAGGCGATTGAGTTCTGGGAAGATCGGGATTTTCGCTTGCATGACCGGGTGACATTCACCCGCTCCGCTCATGCATGGGATTCGACCCGACTTTATCCTTAATTTTAACTATTTTGCCGAAAATACACGTTTGAGTGGATGGCGAGGGAGCGAAAATTAACCTTATCTTGAGGAATGGTGTTCATACTCATCGTTATGATCGCAACCGCCTCCCTCGCCGCCTTTTCCACACCGGTCCGCGCCGGCACCGATGACACGCCGCCGCTCACCATGCGAACGCCGCCCACGCCCAAACCCAAGCCCACGGCACAACCCGCCGTGCTGCGCTTGGCGGACAAACCATCCTCCTCGCCATCAACCGCACCGGCGTCGCCCTTTCAGGCCAATCTGCCACGCGGCTCGGTGTTGAACGTCAAGGTTTAACCGTCACACTGCGGCCTTAGCGGGGAGAGTCTTGCTTTTCGCCCACGACTCGCCCAAGATGTGACTATTCAATCTCCCACGCGGGAGAGTGCGGAATTGCCGGGAAATCAGCCCCGGCGCCGCCGCCGAAGGCGCAACCGGCCCCCGGAAACGCTCAGGCAAAAGGACCGCGC
>VFSW01009440.1_pt1 | contig 13926 bp, 34 predicted proteins | sample 5358111 | NCBI WGS metagenome assembly VFSW01 (sample SAMN11554181, study PRJNA540505) | mine drainage metagenome | isolation source: sediment from site ElyBrook_90M | place: USA: Ely Copper Mine, Vershire, VT | collected 2017
CCCTCCCCCCCAACAATCCATTCTCCAGAATAAACCCATGTCCCTCGGCCTTCGGGTCCTCGACTTCCACCAGCCTCCCATCCTTATCCCTCTCGAAGAAGAACATCAGCGGTTCGGAATGCCTAGGCTTAGCCTTCAGCACCAACTTCTCGCACAGCACATTATCCGGCTCCACAAACTCCAAATGCATGGTGCAGTTGGTATAGCTCCCCCAGCCCTGGCTACCGGCGATCTTGGTCCTAGTATTCAAGACCTTCTGCCCCTCCCGCTCCTTTGGCGGGTGCCCGGCTCCCAGGATCGTCACGTCACATGCCTTCAGTACCCTCTGCGCGAGGAAGTACAGAAAGTCGTGCACCACATTCTGATCGTTGGGCTTAGGGCAAAAGGTCACAATCGGGTCGATAATCATCACCCGGAACTCCCCTGAGTACTTCTTTATCAGGGTATGCAGGGCCGCAGGAGAGGGTTTCCCGAACCCGGTGCCCTTCAGCGCCTCCTCCAGGGTTAGGAACGGCCCCAGGAGCCCCCAGCGCCTCTTGTTATCAATCTCCAGACTCTCCTGGGATCGCTCGTTGGAGATATAGATAACCGATTGAGGAGAGATGGGTTTGTATCCCAAGATCGATTCCCCTTTGATAAGGGAATTCATCCACTGCGTGAGAAGGGTAGTCTTCCCGGTGCCGGTTTCCCCCGAGACCAGGTGCACCTCCCTAGCCGGCCAAATGGGATCTATCAGGAAGTCGCTCACAGACTAATTTCCTTGGGCAATTACTTCCTCCACTAGCCTAACTATACCATGCCCTTCCCATGTGTCATGCCCATTTCGACATGTGTCATTCCTCCAGATTTGACACATCAATTTAGCCCATGACCCAAAAACCCCCTGATCATGTGGGAGATTTTTGACACATCAGGGCCTAACTCCTTTCCAGTCTATAAGCTATCCTTGTGTCATGGCATGTGTCATCGATGTGTCATGACACATGAGTTTTCCACAGACCGTGACACATGACACATGCGTGACACATGGCTTTGACACATGCCTATCCAGCCTAGAATCAATCACTTAACCCTCCAAAAACCCTGGGATGTGTCAATATATAGAACGATCTAGGCCCTCGGCGCATCCCATGTAGTTGTGGTTATTGGGGTTAGGTGGCAAATACCCCTATAGGGGGTGTTGCAAACAAAGACCTTAACAAATTCGATGGTTAAGTCCTTTGGAATCAATAAAGGTAAAAGGCATTTAATTCTGGGTATTTTGGTTTCAGGAACCTAAAATTGAGCCCCTCCCCGCCTTCGGAACCGGAGCCTTGCGTTCAGCTCCTCTACATGCTGCTCGACTACCCTATCCTCCAGTTTCTCTACCCTAGTCTCCAGCTTCCCTACGTTGTTCCTCGCCTCTGCCAGTTCCGACCTCATGGTCGCCCATCCCATGGCTAGAGCTACCACCAAACCCCCGATCTGGACTACAGACGATAAGGTAAGGTTCATCTTCAATTCTCCCTCTCCCCCTTCTCCTCCGGTGCGCTCCTGAGGAATTGCCAATCTCTTTCCCCCTCCAGCTTCCTCTGCCGGTCGTCTAACTGATTCAGCCTATACCTAATCGCCGCATCCCGGTCCAATCCCTCGGGCGGGTCGTACTGAAATATCTGAACCGGGCGGTTAGCCTCCGAGTCCAAGCGCCGGGTTAGATCTTCGACCTTGAAATGCAGCCTAACAACCTCGGTGGCGAATCCACTTAGAACAATAGCGGCTAGAAATACCGCTATAGCTCTAGCTACATCCCGCTGGCTTTCTTCCACGACACACTCCTTCCCTTCTCGCCTTCGGCAAATATCTCCATTACCAACTCCCGGATCTTGCTAAACCTAACGCAGGTTCCACAGACCTGTGGCCCTCTCGGCTCCTTGCATCCCTGCGCATGCTCCACTAGCCAGGCCGTTTGCTCTAGGAATACGTCCGCGAGCCCGGCCGGAGGGATTACCACCCTTCCTTTCTTTGCCGGCTGTTTTTGAGGCGATAGACCGTATGAGAGGAACATTTTTCCCTTTCCCTTGCTTCCCTGAGTTCCTGGCATCGAATACAACGCTCTACCCAGGGCGTTATCTCTAACCGTTTCCCTTCGATTTCATTATCGCAATCCTGGCAGCTCCCGAACTCCCCCAGGTCCATTCTTCCCAAGGCTCCCTCTACCTCCCTCAGGGTCCTGGCTGTTCTCTGAATCATTTCCGCCGCCATCTCAGCGCCCGCGGCGGATACCGCTAGATCGAGATAATCCGCGCATCTCTCGGTGGAGATATCCTGGCCCCCTAGAAGGGACTGGAGTTCTCCTTGCTTGAGTATCAGAGAACCCCGGATACTCATTGGTTAATCCTTTTCGCATGCCGCCTAAGCCAATTTCTTAGGGATTTGTCGGTCATCTCCCTGCACAGGCCGCACGAGCAGTGCTTACCTCCATAGGATGGTAGTCTCTCGGCTATTACTCCCTGTAGCCAGGTAAGCCAAGAGCGATTCCTGCATAGTCTCACGGCCTCGCGAAATGTCCTGCCTTTTGCCCAAATCCTTCCTTCGCTACATGCGTAATTATCCCTCAGAAACTCTTCAAACAACTCCGTCCTCTCTTTTTTGGTTATTAGTCTCATGGTTTCCCCTCCAGATGATTCGCTAGTGCGTACAGCGCGACGACTACTAGAATTATCATAATAATCATTCCGGCAGTCCTCCTATTTCCAAAAACGGCAAAGGATCGTCTACCGTCCGAAGCGCCATTCCCGTATCGTCGACCCCCACGTAGGAATCCTCCGGCAGAGTCTTCAGCCATGCTATAACCTCCTCTTTTTTCATCATTTACCGCTCCTAGGCTTCCCCACAGCATGGAGCCCCCTCTCCAGTTCCCGCCTGAACTCCTTGAAATCCGCCCTGGGCCTGAGGGTATGAAAAGATTCCTCTGCTAAGAGAACGGCATCCTGAACCAGCGAAATCTCCTCCTCCTCCAGTTCCAGCTTAGTTGTAATCTTCGCCGAGACTTTCATCTCACTCCTCCTCTAATGGATCGACACCAATGACATAATACTTATCGTCATGGATAAATGGCAGACTCACGATGCCACCGGCGACCCGGCGTATCACCGCCCCTTTCAGCAGCAGCGCCGAGCCAGAGTAAAACGTAACCGGATAGCCGCTGTGCTCCAATGCATCGATTATCCTGCCTACCCTCTTTTCACCGATTCTATGCCGCTCGAATAGGGGTAACAGCGGAACTGCGTCAAACCTGCGAACTGCCTCATCGGGCCTATTTACCGTTTTCATACAAACCTCACCTCCATTTTCTCGCTTGTGAATATCACGCGTTCCTGATCGAATATTTCCTTTAGATGCTCCGCTGCCGCCAGCCCCAATTCCCCAGGCAACTCAGTGTACACTTGATACACTAAGCTTGTCTCATCCAGAAGCTTTCCTCCCGGATCGATCCACCCACTTTTGATTGCATGCGAGCTGTATCCGCCATACGCAGTCGCTAGGTATTGATTCGCCCGCTGGATGCGGGCGGCCAGCAACGAGATTGGCACAACCCTAGCATCCTTGTCATAGAGTTGTCCGATTGTGAACGTGTAACGATTCATCTCTTTACCCCGCTTTCTCCGATCTGAGCGGCAGCTATATAAAACTTCCGGGGGTCGAAGTATGGATTGAATTGCTCACAGACCTTTGCTACCGCCCGAACTACTGCAAAGTCTGCATGAACCTGACGTAATGCTTCAGCAAGCGCTTTGAAATGTTTCCGAGTCATATATTCTCCTTCATTTTCCTACCTCCATCGGAAGCGCCTCATGGAAGCGCTTCTGTCGAGCTAGGACAATCTGCTATGCTAATCCCATGGTCCCTCCGCCCGCGGCATCTTACTCCTGTCCAACACTTCATCCAACGCATCGATCCACCATGGAATTCTCTTGTTCTTATCTCCCATCGCTACGTCCGTCTTCAGGGATTCTCTCAGGGAGCCCAGAATAATCCTTCTCCTCTCCTCAGGAGACATCTCATCTAAGGTAGGTCGGCTGCCCGCATATTCCTTCTTCTCCTCTCGGGGCCTATGCATCCTAGGCGCTAGTTCGGCTATCTCGACGATAGTCAAATCTCCCTCCACAGCCCGCCGGTAGGTAGCTAGATCCGGCCACTCTCTTTGATCCATATGCCCCAGCCCTTGCCGGATCTCCTCTCCTGTCAGCAAGGATTCGGGATCGTACGGATTGCTTGCCGGAAATCCACTCTCCTCAAGCTTTCGTTGCGCTTCTGTCGTTCTCATAACTCCTCCTTCACTTCATACCTCGACACCCAGACCCACGCCTGTACGTACATCCCGTCTCCCCCACTCCCTCTAGCCGAGACCGGAGCGTCTTTGTCTATCTCCAGCACTCCCCGGTCGTGGTTGTGCTGCCGCGCAATTCTTCGGTAGCGCCCTATCAAATTCTTGTCAATGGTTCTCCATGGCCGCATCTCCGCGAGAAGTGCGCCGTTCCGGTCGAATATTTCTACCCGCAGCCCGTTGGCCACCGGATCGCCGTCGTAATCCTTGGTCCAAAGCCGCAAAATTTCCACAGCCAGACGTTGCGGGTCCAGGTCGGGCTGGAGCCCTGTCAGTATCTGCTCGACCGGGCATCCTCCTGAATCCTCAACCACAATGCCATCGGGCCCAGCGGAAAATCTCACGAAGCACCCGATATCGCCGATTTCCACTTGGACAGGGACAGCTTCAGACGTTTTCATTGGGTTCCCTCCATGGAATTTGAAGATTTTCGCGAATTATGTTGCAAACAGACACGTTTTTGCCAGCATAAGTAGCCGCAACCTCAGCAGTGGAAATGGCTGTTTTCCCCTCCGCCCACTCTTGGGCCTCAAAACAGGCACCTATATCAATTAGGTGCTCAGCTAATGTTGTCGTTTTCATGTCATCCTCCTCTTTACTGTTTCTCAAAGTAAATTTTTAGCGCGGACTGGAATTTCGCAGAGCGCACCGCCATATCGCATTGGTCCTTGAAACCGAGACGTTGAGCTTTTCGGTCTGCTAGTTCACAGCACACACAGAACCATGCACCAAATCCAAATCCCTGTGCGATAACGATAGCTCGGACTACGCCGCTATCGTCGTCTGGAGTCGCATTCTGCCGTTCTGCTTCGTCAGCCATGATTGCAGTTGCCTGTTTAACACCTATGTCGTCCTTAGTCCCCATAAAAACTCTCGCAGGATGCCTCGATCTTGAGAGCTTCGGCTTGCCACTTCTCCAGCCGGCCTATCATGCGATCCCACGCCAGCGCGAGCCGGGTGACTTGCCGGTCCACCCGCCGATAGGCTGCCTTGTCTTGATGATCGGTGATGTATTGGGTGAGTACTTCGGCAGCGGTTGAAATTTCCGAATCCCTCGCCGCCACAAGAGCCGACTGAAGTTCGTCCAAAACCTCACTTATGTGTTTCATGTCATCCTCCCTCTAGGCCCATCCAGGACCTATCGCTTACCCAACAACACATATCCCAATCCCACCACTAGTGGTATGGCCGCAAAAATCACCGCTATGTGCAGTGGTATCATGGATTTACCTCCAAGTGGCCTAGCCTCTCCCATGGTTCGCCCAACTCCTTCATTGCGGCCGCCAACGTGTCGAAATCCTCGTTGCCGTAGCTTATCCCGTGTTGCACTATGTCCAATAGCTCCTTCGGAGCCGGCTTGCCTATCCGGGTATACTCGGCTAGTATGTTGTCCGACGTGACCCGCCATCGGCCCAGGTACCGGCCGTGGTCGATTGCATGGGCGGACACGCTGTATTGTCTCATCTGTCAAACCTCCCGAAGGACGATCATATCATACCCACCCACCGTGTCAAGCGATATCTCGAGTACTACTAGTTACATTCTCATCTAGGGCCATAGTCCTAGTACTCCATCATAGTCCTAGCCGTAGTCATAGTCCTAGTTCTCTCATCCTTCTCATTTCTCCCAAGCTCGAGCCCAGCCCATCGGTACCATTACTCATAGTAAGTATAGTACTCCCACTCCACTTAGCACTAATCCCAGTTATAGTAGTACTAGTACTCATATGCCTATGGGGAAGGCTAGTTGTCGAAGGGGTCGGGGGGTAAGGTCGTTGGCGGTGACTTGAGCTCAGGCATAATTTTTTTTATTTTTCCATTCCAAAGCCTTTACATCCTGTTCGATTAGTGATACATTAAAGCTAGGGCCGATGGCGAAATCGGTAAACGCGGCACCATCTGGGAAATGAGCCCAGCCGGTGCTTTCTTCCATGGAGAGTTGGCTAAGGCGTAGGAGCGTGGTTGTGGAAACCGCAATCCCAGCGGTAACGGTCCGCATGCGATCTCTTGGCGATAAGCTCTCTTGCAGAGGAATTGGGGGTTCGACTCCCCCTCGGCCCAACTTTGGGGGAGAAATGAAGATCTCGGTGAGGGTCACAAAGAAGTTGGAACTGGAAGACGAGAAGCTAACGATAATTCTAGATGCCCTGAAAATAGCCGAGAAATTTACGCAAACCCCCAAAAGGAAGACGGAGTTCACGGATTTTAGACAGGAGTTGGAGGGAGAGTTGTATAGGATTGGAAAGGCCTAAATGATAGTTGCCTTCACAGGAACCAGAGAGGGAATGTCGGACTACCAAAAGGAGCTTCTCTGGGGGCTACTACAGTCTTTCAAGGATGTCACCCTAGCTCATGGAGACTGCATTGGGGCGGACGCACAAGCTCATGAAATGGCGGAAATGCTAAATTTACCTATTGTTATCTACCCTCCCTCCAATCCCAAGTATCGAGCATATTGCCGGATCACCGAGATTCCCGAGGCACTTTATGAAGCTAGGGACCGGTTAATGGTAAGAAGTGCCGGAGTGGTAATTGCGGCGCCGAGGGGAACATGGGAACAGCTAAGATCCGGGACCTGGCGGACAATCCGGTATGCGGAAAAGATCGGGAGGCCGGTGGTGAAGTTGCCGAGGATGAGGGAGGGGGAAAGCGGTGTTTGACATATCCTACAGAAGGTGGTAGGCTTGGGGTAAGGATAAAGGGATGCCGAAGAAAAAAGTAAAGAAGGTAAAGGAATGCGCTGATTGTGGAGGGTCGGGGCAGGTAGAATGTCCTTGGTGCTATACTCCCGACGCGGATGAGTGCCAAGCCTGCAAGGGAACCGGAGAGGTTGATGATGAATGAGGGGATTTGGGAGCTGTTGGAGAAGAAATGAGGTTAATTAGGAAGGATACGGAAATAGGACTTGACTCTGTAGAGTTAGCCTTGGTTCTAGATGCATTGTACTGGGGGGAACAATATTGTCTTATTAGGGTCGCGGACTATAAAGAAAATGGTCTGCCCCTGGCTGTTACTTTATGGCGGGATCAAGGAAAAAACCTCTTCGACTTTAGCAAACGTTTGGAGGGTATGCTGCGAGAGAAAAAGATAAAGAAAGCTATTGAGTGCATTGTGTGCATGGGAACGGGGAGGCTTAAGTGTCCTGTTCCACATGATTGCCAATATTGCCAGGGAACCGAAGCGGGAGAGGTAGATGACGAATAAGGAGATTTGGGAACTCGCCGCCTTGATGATTGTCTTCATTCTAGCCTGCTGTGTGGTCCATGGCCTGCCCTAGAGGAAATACCTGTATGTACTGCTCCAGGCCGGCGGAGATGGTGGCTTTCTGGCGGGAGTGGGAGGCGATGCTATGCGAGGTATGCGGGGCGTTTTTGATTCAAAGGAGCCGGGAGAATGGGAATCCGCCGGAAAGGGTGGATTTGATGGTTAAGGAGGGGGAATGTCTGCAATAAATTTGTTGGAAAGAAACGTCGCGCTGAAAGAACTAGCCAGGGCTGCCATGGAGAATACTGTTTCTGCAATTGAGGCGATTGAGGATGCGAATAGACTAGGAGATCGGGTTGAGGATCTAGAATCTGCCCTGGAAATTAGGGATGAAATCATTAAATTCCTGAAAAGCGAGATCTACGCCGCCGAGGAGGTCCTGGAGGAAGCTGGTTTATTCCCAGTCGATCCCACGGAGAGCTTAGAGGATAGAATTCGGGAACTTGTTGTGTATATTGAGACTCTGGAATGGTTTTGGGACGGTCCGGATGCTCTCTATTTCGATGCTTTGGGGGTGCTAGACTCGGATCAGGAGTTGCCCAATGTCGAAAACCTCCCCAAAACATCGAAAAATGCCCCTAAAGCTAAGATTCTGGTGGATCTTCTCCGAAACCGAACCGGAAGAGCTGATCCTGGGGGCCTGGGAGATGGCTGGGAGAGGAAATAGTGGGAAAACCCATCTATTTCGGGCCTTTGGGCTGTTCGGACTGGTTTGATCTGTCTCCGGGGGACCTAATTCTCTTCGGAGGGAGCTCTTTCCTCTCTAATATCATAAAACTAATCGCGGATAGGAAGAATCGCGCAATCTCCCACTGCGGAGTGATGCTTACTAGGAAAGCTATGATTCAGGCCGATGCCAGGAAGGGGTTTAACGATGTGGACGTGGTTCCCTTTCAGAAATGGGTGGAGGAATATGACGGGGAGATCTGGGTGAAGTACTTGAGGAAGGAATTGACTGCGGCACAGAGAACGGCATTTACCGGGTTTATGTTAACCCAGACTCATAAGCCCTATGATAGGTTCCAGGCGATCCTGGCCGGGTTGGGAGTCGAGACTCCGGATACTTGGGGCGGTGCGAAGAAATGGTACTGCTCTGAGATGGCCATGGCCGGGTACACCGCAGCCGGGTTAATTCCTAAGGATTGTGGGTGGAATAAGACGCCGGCTGAAGTTGCGGAGCTGGATATATTCTACCCTGGGTATGAGCAGGTCAAAGGTAAGTTCAAAATATTGAAATAAGGGGAGGAGGCATGAATGGCGTTCTGGAGTAAATTCGGCTCGGTTTTCAAGTTCTTAGGGAAGGAGGCGGTGCATGTGGTGGGAATTGCCGCTCCCATAGCTGCAACTGGGTTGGGAGGACCCATTGCCGGGACCCTGGTAAACGCCGTGGTGGAAAAGATCCATGGGGATCTGGTTCAGGCGCATCCGGGGTTGGCTAGTAAGTCCCCCGAGGAAAAGGAGGAGGTCAAGCAGGCAATTTTGCAGATTGTCGGGGGAGTGGTGGAATTGATTCAGGTTAGCGCGAGGTTGAGTAAAGTTTCTCCTTCTCCGCCCCAGGATGTTAAGTGACGGACAAGGAATACAGATCCGCCAGGTCCAAGGTCCTTAAGATCTATAACTCCTGGAAGAATGAGCTGGGGCTTAGGGATTGGGCAATCCGGCTGCATTTCGAGAGGGACGTTCCGGAGGAATCCACTCCATTTGTTGTCCTGGGGCTTACCTCGGCGTCGTGGGCGTATAAAATAGCGGAGGTCACCTTCAAGCTGGAGAATTTCAAGGATCGAACCGATTATGAGATCGAGGAGATCGTGGTGCATGAATTATGCCATATTCTGGTCTGTGAAATGCGGACTACCGTGGGATCCCGGGAGCTCGCGGATGAGATGAATAGGCATGAGGAGAGGGTGGCTACTCAGTTGGCTAGGGCGTTTATCTGGACCCGGGACGCGGGAAGGAAGGCGAAGAAGTCTAAGGGTAGGAAAAGGGGAAAGAGTGCCTAGCTTTTATAACGATAACGAAAGGTACTGTGTAAGCTGGCTTGAGAATTTAATTACGATGAAGCTACTACCAGAAGGCGAAGTTAATTCCACGTCAATTGAGGAGATCGATCCTAATGCCACCAGAGGCTTTACCCAATGCCACTTCTTCGCCGGGCTCGGCGGATGGCCCTATGCCCTTAGGCTCGCTGGGTGGCCTGAAGACCGCCCCATTTGGACAGGTTCCTGCCCCTGCCAGCCGTTCTCGGTCGCGGGGAAAAGGAAAGGCATGGCTGACGAACGGCACCTATGGCCCCACTTTTTCCGACTTATCCGTGCCTGCCGTCCCCCAGTCGTTATGGGAGAACAGGTTAGCGGAAAGGCTGGGTATGGTTGGCTCGACGGAGTACGATCTGACCTGGAGAAGGAAGGCTACACCTGCTGGGCGGTCGATATCCCGGCTGCATCCGTCGATTCGCCGCAGAAGCGGAACAGGATTTACTGGGTGGCCGAGCCCAACGACGCCGAGCGGGGGGCAGACAGTACCAGAAGGAACAAGCTCTACCGGCGTGAGACCGGATGGGACAAAGGCAACAACATCGCTGAAATTGATAGTGAATCTGCTAACAGGATGGTCCACTGCCCGGAGCAGCCCGAACGAGAACCGGAACACCAGATCGGCGCCGAGTCATGGGGAGACGCATGGGTTGACGCTGGCGGGACTGGCGGGCGATTTAGCAGGTTGGCCCACGGCCAGTTCAAGAGATTGGAAATCGGACAAGTCCCAACTGAGCAGCGAGGAGATGTATCAGAACAAAGGCAAACCATTGAGCCGGACGGCTTTGGAACTGACGGGTTGGTCTACAATCAGGGCGTCGGACGGGGAGAAGGGGGGTCCGAACATGAGCTTTGGAGCGGGGGGAGTGCCCTTACCAGCGCAAGCAGCCAATCTTGCCCATCTTTCTGGAACGACTGGGAACTCATCGGACCCGACGACAAAGGGTTCTACCGGCGCATTAAACCCGGAGTTCGTCTCTTGGCTGATGGGGTACCCTCCAGAGTGGGTAAACTCCGCGCCCTTGGCAACTCGATTTGCCCGCAAATCGCGGCGGAAGTAATCCGGGCGTATATGGATATAGGAAAGGGTGCCGATGCTAAATAAGGCGGTTCTGGTAGTCTCCGATCTTCACTGCGGGAGTATATTTGGGATGCTTCCCCCGAATTTCGTGTCGAGCGCGGACGTGCCTATTTTGCAGAATCCCTTGCAGAAATACACCTGGAAATGCTGGGAGGATCTTTGTGAGAGGGTACATTCCATCCCGGAGATCGTAGCCGTGGTGGTAAATGGGGATTTAGTGGATGGCGGCCAGCACGCCCAGAGGGGAACTGAACTAAGTTTGCCCCTTCATCGGGATCAGGCTAGAGCTGCCGAGGAATGTCTTGTTTATCTAAAGAATTCCTTTAGGACCACTTCGGAAAGAACGGTATCCCCGGCATTTTACGTAGTTCAGGGAACTGAATATCATGACTCAAAGGCCGGCCAGGCGGTTGATGCCATAGCCGAGAGACTTGGATGTAGACGTTATGGCACACTCGCGGCGGGCTCGGGAACCTACTCCAGGGAATTCCTGGATTTGGAGATGGATGGGGTTATTCTTAACTTCGCCCATGGAATCTCCGTGGCTTCGGGTTTCTACCGGGCAACCGCCGTCGACCGAGAGGGAATCTGGTCCGCGCTAGCCGGCAAAGAAGGAAAGCTTCCCAAGGCCGATGCGGTGATTAGATCCCATTGCCACTTTTTTGTTCATGTGGAGCATGCTAGTAAGCACATAGCGATCACTCCATGTTGGCAACTTCAAACTAGATATATGCGTAAGCACTCGGTGTATAGGTGCCTACCAGACTTGGGAGGAATGTTGATATGGTTCGACGGAGAACTGAAGAAGAAAAAAGAGGACCCAATTGTTATCAGGAAGATCCTATACGACCTGCCTCCAGTGGCGACTACCAAGTTATGAGCCCCAAACCAATTCCGGACTTCGATTGGGGAGAGGTCGACGCAGCTCGATTAAAAGTGGACGGGGCCAGTTTAGTTCGACCCTCCGGAGCGTTTACCGCCGCGGAATATGCGACTAAATATAAATTCAGCCGCTCGGGATCCAAGGATTCGCTAATTAAGCTGGTGAAGGCGGGGGTGATTGAGAAGATCGAGGCCTTCCCGGCTAGCTACTACCGGGTAGTTAAGTTACCCATAAAATGAGCGCTCTTACTTATATGCGAACCTACTCGGGAGTGAAATTCCATCCCCTAGACCCCTCCCCGGAGGAAATCATGATAGAGGATATAGCCCATGGACTAAGCAACCTGTGCAGGTTCGTAGGACAGGTCCGCAGCTTCTATAGCGTGGCGCAGCACTCCTACCAGGTATCTATCCTATGCACCAGGCCCATGGCTCTTTGGGGGCTCCTACACGACGCTCCCGAGGCCTATTTAGCCGACCTTCCCAGGCCCATTAAGCACCATCGGGACTTCCGGATGTATAGGGAGGCTGAGGACCGGCTCATGACGGCTATCTGCTACAAATTCGGTCTAGTGGGAACCGAGAAACCCCCGGAGGTAGAGGTCTTGGATACTAAAATGTTAGCAACCGAGCAAAGGGATCTAATGCCGGAATTCGAGGAGGACTTAGTGGCTACTCCTATAGTTGGGTATACCATAGATCCCTGGCCGGCGTTTGTGGCGGAAAGGAAGTTTCTGGAGGAGTTTTATGCAATCGATAGAAGACGGTAAGCACGAGCTAAACGAATACGATTGTCCGCAGGTCAGATTTCTGAGGGCCGAACGTGAGGAAGTCAAGCGGGTCCCGGTGGCCTATCGGTATGACGCGATCTGGCCGGAGTTCCTGAAGCTAATGGCGAATATAGGCGGGATAGCGGATGCGAAGTATAAACATTTGGGTGGGGTGTTCAACTACATCAAAGTTAGGTTAGACGGGGAGGCGGGGCCTATTAATCATATTTATGAGCATCTAAGGGAGTACCGGGAGAAGATCCCTTACGATAATCATGTAAGTGGGGATTTGGCCTATCATCTCGCGGCGATTGCATATAACGCGATGATGGAGTTTTACTATCTTAGAAACTACGATCAGGCGGCGGTAGATTTCTCGTCGTTGAGAAATAAGATTTGGAAACCATCCCCCCGGACTCCTCAGGAATAATTCATGACCTTCCGTTGGAAATCCCTTTACTCCGCTATAGACGCGGGTAGAATAATATCTTGGAGGAAACTAGCTAAGGAACATGGGGTAACTCCATCTATATTCACCCGAATCTCCCAGGGGAAGCCGATTAGCGTGGAGAATCTGATTAAGGTGCTGGGGAAGCTAAGGTTTGAGAAGTTTGTGGGGGAAAAATGAGCTGGCTCGACTTGGCACAAAAGTATATAGCAGAGGAATATTTGGAAAAGGAGATTTGCCGACAGTTGAGGGAGGTATATGCCCAGAGGACACCCGGGGAAGAAAATTTGGCTAGCCTCCAGACGCCCATACCGCCCGCTTGCGTGGTATGCAGCCCGCGCCCATCCGCACCGGCACAAAAGATTGTTGATTCGATTGTTACGTTCCCTGAGGGAGAAGTTGGGCCTCACCCAAGAGGACCTAGCGCTCAGGATGGGGGTAAGTACGGTTACAATCTGCCGGTGGGAAAGGTTGGATGGCACTTACCCACAACGCTACCGCTGGGCGAGGATTCGGGAGTTGTGGAGGCTAACGAAGTTGATGAATACGGAGGATTTCTGGAGGGAGAGGAAGAACCCGCCGGAATTTTGGAACTAACGTTCCCAAAGGAGGAATACTTACCATGAGTTTCTCGCTTAAGGAGTTGGAAGACGCATATACCAAGGCCAGTCTAGGAAAAGGCTTACCAACTCTAGTTATGGCGAATATCCGGGGGTTGGGTTTTGTAGAGGCTACCCCCAAACGAACTTTGGTTAACGGGCAATTGGCCACTCCCGAGCAGCTGAAGGCCATAAAGAGATGGTCCGAAACAAAAGGGGAATAAATGCCATTTTTAGCGCTCAACGGAACGGAACTTAAGCAATTTATCCTCAAGAAGATTGAGGAGAAGCTTGATGCGACCGGGGAATTCACCAACCACATAGCCTATCCCTGGATTAAGTATGACTTCTTGATTAGGATCTTGGCGGTTCCCCAGCAGCAGATTGGCGATGACCCTAAGATCCAGGGCAAGGGGGATGGGGAGGAGAGGGATTTAGGGGTACCAGTGTAATCCCTTCCCGAGGTAATAGCCGAGATTAAGCA
>VFSW01009441.1_pt1 | contig 13925 bp, 11 predicted proteins | sample 5358111 | NCBI WGS metagenome assembly VFSW01 (sample SAMN11554181, study PRJNA540505) | mine drainage metagenome | isolation source: sediment from site ElyBrook_90M | place: USA: Ely Copper Mine, Vershire, VT | collected 2017
TAGTAATAAAACTGTCAGTACGCATAAAGCTCGGTTGATGCAGAAGCTAAACCTTCAGAACAATGCAGAATTGGTACGTTACGGCATTGATCATCACTTAATTTGATTTTCTGTAAAAACAACGCGAGTAGGGATATCCTTACGCTAATTCGCCCTTTTCCTACAGGGATTTCAACCTTGTCTGATTGTTGAATTGAGACCTTGGGCGCATTCTGCGTGCCTGTCTAACTCAATACATTCCTTTTCATGTTGGTCGAGTTTTACTTGCGACCGCACTCGCTTCTCACAGTGCGGGCGGCGTTTTTGCGTGCTCTATCGAGATGGTCATCCAGACCGAATGCTGTGCTTAACCGGTATTACATTCAGATATTCCTGAATAATGCGGAAGGCATTTCTATTGCTCCGGTTGGGTGCGTCAAGGACCTTGCTCTTGAAAAGGCAAATAGGGGGGGAAGCGCCGCGACCGATTGTGCATATCTGAAGCGAGACATCGCAGCATTTATTGGAATCTCATCTGGCGGTCAGATAGGCTGTGTACTGAAGTCAGCCATTATTTGGGGAACTAAGTAAGACATGAGTAGCAGCAAACAGACCGGCTGTGCGGTTGATAAACAGATGGAGGAATTTCGTACTCTGGTTGAAGAACTGCCAGATGCTGTCGCGCGCTATGACAAAAATCGGAATCTTATTTATGCCAATCCAGCATTCAGACAACTTACCGGTACAACGACACATCAGCAATCGAACCAGCCGCCTGCAAATGAAGACTGCAGCTATGGCTATTTGAAAAAAATACAGGAAGTTTTGGATAGCGGGATGAGTGACGATCTGGAGTGTATTTGGCAATTTCCAAATGGGAATTCGATTACCATCCATGTTCGGTTCATTCCGGAGCGCGATATTTCGGGGGAAATTATCGGCGTCCTCAGTGTAGGCCACGACATAAGCGACTTGAAGGAAACCGAACATCATTTGCGCGAGTCACGTGCGCTATTGCGAGAGCTAACGGCTCGTCTTAAAACGGAAGAGGTTCGTGTCCGCAAGGAAATTGCCCATGAAATGCATGAGGAGTATGGTCAAAAATTAAGTGCTTTACGCATGAGCATGACATTGATGCAAAAGCGCTTTGGGGAAGGGTGTCCTGGTCTGCGGGGAGACATCAGTGGCACACTGGATTTGCTTGATAACACGATCAGCCATATGCGTGCAATGGTATCGACGCTTCATCCTTCGGCCCTTAATTGGGGAATTGCTTCGGCTTTGAGGTGGGTTGCGGATGAATGTCTGGCCGACGCAGGAATACATTATGAAGTGCGGGTGGACGACAGTATTAGCGACATAGGCGATACATTTACCAATATCTTCTCCAAGATAGTTCAGATCGCCCTTTCCAACGTGCGATGCCATGCTGAAGCAAAAAATGTCGTCATCTCTTTTCAGAAAAATAACAATGATTATCGACTGGAAGTGCGAGACGACGGCAAGGGTTTTGATCTTGATAGATCCAGAAGCGAGTCTATGGGATTGGTCGAGATGGAAGAGTTAAGCAACATGATGAATAGTGAAATCGTCTTCCTAAGCGAGCCTGGCAAGGGAACGGTGATAGAAGTCTGCATTCCTGCGGCGCCTCTGGTGCAGCAAAGTCTCTTTGAGTCGGCATAAGAAAATCCCTACACGGTGTTTCTCAGCTGCTGACGCACAAATCAAGATTGCCTGATATTTATTCCAGGCCTCAAGCATCACCATGTCGTCAAGCCAATGCATAGCCAAACCATACGTGGTTTGCAATGTGGAAAGGCAACTTCAATTCAGGGGGAAGTGATGACTATCGTGCAGCCAACAAGAACCGAGTTCAGTTCACTGGGAATGTATATTCCCCAGGTTCTGATTGCTCTGTCCGGCATTGCCTGCATTTTTGTGCTGACGGGCTTGGATATGCGCGCGCTGACAGCCTCAATGGTACTTGTAATATTTACCTTGATCGCCGTCCGGTTCACCAAATCCACTCACAAGCGGATATTGCAAGCGGCAGTTGCCGATTTGGCTAACCAATTCGAGCGCGATCTTGCGGCAGTAAAAGCTGCCAGCATCGATGGACTGAATGATTTGTGTCTAGAAGTGTTGCCAGTCTGGTCCAGCCATATTGAGATGGCGCGTGCACATACCGAAACATCCATCACTGATTTGTCCATGCGCTTTGGCAATCTGTCGCAGCGTCTATCAACTGCGCTGGCCACTTCCTCTATGTCCTCAAGCGACAACGGCGAGCAAACAAGCTTGGTTACGCTGCTGCAAGAGAGCCAGGCTGAGCTGAATTCAATTGTTACTTCGCTACGGTCGGCACTTGAAGTCAAGCATTCAATGCTGGACGAAATACATGCGTTGTCGCAGTTTACCGGCGATCTGCAAAAGATGGCCAAAGATGTTGCGGATATTGCCGGTCAAACCAATCTGCTCGCACTCAATGCTGCGATCGAAGCGGCCCGCGCTGGCGATGTGGGACGAGGTTTTGCCGTGGTCGCGGATGAGGTACGCAAACTGTCCAATCAGTCAGGCGAGACCGGCAAGAAAATCAGCGCCACTGTGGAACAGGTCAATCAGGCAATTGCATCAACAATGCGAGTATCCGAGCAGTATGCCAAACAGGATGCCGAGATGGTCGGCAACTCCGAGCAGGTTATTGAGAGTGTTATGGCGAAGTTCGGAATGGCTGCTTCGGCGCTGTCAGACTCGGCCGAAATACTTCGTAATGAAAGCCAGATTATCGGTAATGAGATTTCCGAGGTTCTGGTTGCATTGCAATTCCAGGATCGGGTTAGCCAGATGTTGATGCATGTACGCAATAATCTGGAGAAGCTAGATGGGAATTTGCGGGAATGTGATCGCAATCGTGAAACCGGAACATCATCAGCTTCGATCGATGCACACGAGTGGCTGAACGAATTGGCACAGACATACACCATGCCGGAGCAGCATGCAGTACATGGTGGTCAGGAACTGAAGCAGACTCAAAAATCTTCCGACATCACTTTTTTTTAGGAGCATATAAATGGCAAAGACAATTCTAGTTGTGGACGACTCTGCTTCATTACGTCAGGTCGTTGGCATCGCACTGAAAGGCGCAGGTTACGATGTGATCGAGGCATGCGATGGCAAGGATGCATTGAGCAAACTGAATGGTCAGAAGATCCATCTCATCATCAGCGATGTCAATATGCCCAACATGGATGGCATCACTTTTGTGAAAGAAGCCAAGCTGAAGGCGGAATACAAATTCACCCCCGTCATCATGCTGACTACAGAAGCGGGGGAGGACAAAAAGCAAGCGGGTCAGGCGGCTGGAGCAAAAGCCTGGGTGGTCAAGCCATTTCAACCTGCGCAAATGCTGACTGCTGTTTCGAAGCTGGTTTTGCCTTAACTCAACTCACATTGAAAACGGGACTCGATCATGTCAAACCAGGGCGAATCGAAAAGCAGTGCGGCTCATTTAGCCATTGAGGGCGAGTTGACCATCTATCGCGCTGCCGAACTAAAAGATGTCATCCTTCCCCATATTAATGGCGCCAATGTTATCGAAATCGACCTGTCGCGAGTAAGCGAAATTGACTCGGCCGGCCTGCAGCTACTGATTTCCGCGAAGCTGGAAGCAATGATTCGGGACAAGCAGTTATCTTTTATCGGACATAGCAAGCCTGTACAGGAAATCTTCGATTTATGCGACCTGGGCGCTTTTTTCGGCGATCAGATTGTGATTTTTCCTCAAACCTCGATCTAAGGAATATGCCATGAATCTCGATGAGGCACTGAAGACATTTATCGTCGAAAGCCGGGAATTGCTGGAACAGATGGAAGATGCGTTGTTGCGGATTGAACAGGCTGAGCATGATCCCGAGATCATCAATGCAATTTTTCGCGCGGCGCACACCATCAAGGGATCGGCTGGATTATTCGGACTGGAATACATCGTTGCATTCACTCATGTGGCGGAAAGCGTGCTGGACAAAGTTCGCAGTGGCGAATTAACAATTTCCCCCGATCTTGTCGCACTCCTGCTGTCTGCGCGCGATCACATGGGCGTGCTGGTGGATCACGCGGCACAAGGCCAAGAGCCGGACGAAGAAAGCCATCAGCATAGCGTCGAACTCGTAAAAAATCTGAATGTATATCTCGGACATAAGGTGCAGGTGCATGCCGAGAAAAACAGCATTTCCGTGGAGCAGGTCCCGCAAATCGAACGTGAAACTGCGGATAATGTTGAAACGGACAATTGGCATATTTCGCTACGGTTTGGAGCGAATGTATTGCGCAGCGGAATGGACCCATTGTCGTTTGTCCGATATCTCGGCACATTTGGCAAAATCATCAATGTTGCAACTATTGTAGAGTCAATTCCGCCGATTTCTCAACTTGATCCGGAGTCATGCCATCTCGGCTTCGAAATCAGCTTTCAGACTGAATCGGACAAAAAGGCAATCGAGAGTGCATTTGAGTTTGTTATTGACGATTGCCAGATCCGGATCATGCCGCCGCATAGCAAGATCACGGAATATATCAATCTGATCCGCGATCTCCCTGAGAAAGAGATGCGTCTGGGGGAAATCCTTGTCAAGTGCGGGACGCTGACGGCTGGAGAATTGGAGCGGGCGTTGTCCAGTCAGTTGCAAGCCGATACTGCAGCGAAGATTCCGTTGGGTGAGGCCTTGCTGGAGCAGAAGGTCGTTCCCCCCGCAGTAGTTTCTGCCGCACTGGAAAAGCAAAAACAGATCAAAGACCATAAATCTGCAGAGAGTAGCCTTATTCGCGTCGATTCCGAGAAGCTCGATCAACTCATCAATTTGGTCGGTGAACTCATCATAGCCGGTGCGGGAACCACACTCATTGCACAGCGTGCAGGCATGCCTGAACTGGTTGAGGCCACCGCCACCATGTCGCGCATGGTGGAAGAGGTGCGTGATTCCGCGCTATCGCTGCGCATGGTGCAGATCGGTGGCACCTTCAACCGATTTCAGCGCGTGGTTCGTGATGTCAGCAAGGAGTTGGGCAAGGACATTCGCCTGGAAATCAGTGGCGCGGACACCGAACTCGACAAGACGGTGGTGGAAAAAATCGGCGATCCGCTTACTCATTTGGTTCGCAATAGCATGGATCACGGTATCGAACCGGCCGAAATCCGCATAGCGCGCGGGAAACCGGCTCACGGCACGCTCAAGCTGAATGCGTATCACGATTCTGGCAGCATTGTCATCGAAGTATCCGACGACGGCGGCGGGCTCAATCGGGACAAAATTCTTGCAAAAGCGATTGAGAGAGGATTGGTCAAGGGCGATCAGCAGTTATCCGACAAGGAAATCGATAACCTGATTTTCGAGGCCGGATTCTCCACTGCGGATGCCGTAAGCAACCTGTCCGGGAGAGGTGTGGGAATGGATGTCGTCCGCCGCAACATCCAGGCATTGCGCGGATCGGTCGATATCGAATCCGAAATGGGGAAAGGCGCAACCATGCGCATCCGCCTGCCGCTCACCTTGGCAATTATTGACGGTTTTCTTGTAGGCGTGGGCGATGCCGCTTATGTCGTTCCGTTGGATATGGTGCTTGAATGCATTGAGCTGCCGCCTCGCAGTGCGGAGGGCGGCGACAACCATTACCTCAACCTGCGCGGCGAAGTGCTGCCTTATCTCAGGCTGCGCGACCAGTTTGAGGTCAACAGCGAGCCTCCCCGTCGTGAAAACATCGTTGTCGTGCAATACGCCGGAAACAAGGTAGGCCTCGTGGTGGACACCCTCATGGGCGAATTCCAGACCGTCATCAAGCCGCTTGGGAAAGTGTTCGGCAGCGTACGTGGCTTGGGGGGATTCACCATTTTAGGAAGCGGCGAAGTGGCGCTCATACTCGATGTGCCGCGCTTGGTTGAACAGACGAACAAGCGCGAATCGAATATGCCTAAAGTGGAGATGACAGAGCGATGATCGAGCAGATGGCAAAGCATTAGAGGAACGCTTTTTATTATTGAGGTAATCGGGCAGTTATTCGGAACTAAGGAGAAATGAAATGACAGTGGCGCAACGGTTGTACCTGCTGGTTTTTTCGGCAGCATTGGGTTTGGTTGCATTGGCGGGCATGGGCTATTACCAGATCGACAAGGTTTTCGATTCGGCCAATTACGGCAACGTCAATACAGTGCCAAGCTTGATCGTGCTGAACAACGGTTTGAATTCGTTTGGCCAACTGCGGGTGGCCGCTTATCGCTACGTACTTTTTAGCGAACCGGACGTACGCGCAGAAAACGAGAAGATGCTCAAAGAAATGCAGGCTGCAACAGCCCAGGCATTTGGTAAATATGAAACCGACGGCTGCCTGGGGAGCACCTGTATCTCGGACGACAAGGACAAGCAGTTGCTGATGGCGAACAAGGCGGCGCTTGCCGAGTACGTGGAGGCGATAGATCCGGTGCTGACTCTGGTCAAGGCGAACAAGATAGATATGGCACGGCAGCAGCTGTCAGAGGCGGTTCCTGCTGCGGGCAAGCTGGGTTCCCACATTGAGGAACAGATAGCCTATAACGAGCAGCTGGGCAAAAAAGGTGCCGAAACCGCTGTTTCAGCCAAAAACACCGCACTCACGATTTCCATTATCGTTACGGTGATTGTCCTCGCCATTGTGGGCGCGATGGGTTTTCTGATTGTGCGTAATCTGCAGCGCCAACTCGGCGGCGAACCGGCCTATGCGGCCGAAGTGGTGAGCAAGATTGCAGCGGGTGACATGACGGTGAACGTGCAAATCCGTCCGGGCGATACCAGCAGTATGCTGGTGGCGATCAAAGAGATGTCGGAGAAGCTATCCCAGATCATAGGCGAAGTAAACGGAGCGGCATCGAACATTGCCTCGGCTTCGGAAGAAGTATCCTCCACAGCCCAAAGCATGTCGCAAGCGACCAATGAGCAGGCGGCTTCGGTGGAAGAAACGAGTGCATCGGTTGAACAGATGGGCGCTTCCATCAACCAGAACAGCGAGAACGCAAAGGTCACCGACGGCATGGCAACCCAGGCCTCCAAGCAGGCCACGGCAGGCGGTGTGGCCGTCAAGGAAACCGTGACCGCGATGAAGCAGATCGCCGGCAAGATCGGCATCATCGACGACATCGCTTATCAAACTAACCTGCTGGCACTGAATGCCGCGATTGAAGCTGCCCGAGCGGGCGAGCACGGCAAGGGTTTTGCGGTGGTGGCGGCCGAAGTGCGCAAACTGGCGGAGCGCAGCCAGTTTGCCGCCCAGGAAATCGGCGAACTCGCAGGGGGCAGCGTGGACAAGGCCGAGCAGGCTGGCAAACTGCTGGATGAAATCGTTCCTGCTATCAACAAGACGTCCGATCTCGTGCAGGAAATCACTGCGGCCAGTGAAGAGCAAAGCTCCGGTGCGGCGCAAATAAACACGGCGATGAGCCAGCTTAACCAGATCACCCAGCAAAATGCAAGTGCGACGGAAGAATTGGCGGCGACGGCAGAAGAGATGAGTAGTCAGGCCGAACAACTCCAGAAGCTGATGAGTTTCTTTAAAGTTAACGGTGGAGCTCCAGCACGTTACAACACAGTGCGAGCCAGCGATTCAAGGCCGGTAGCCAGGTCGGCAAAGACTGATGTTAAGTTTGCGGCAGCCACGCACGACGAATCCGAATTCGTGAAGTTTTAAGGGGATTGTCATGGGGGCAATCGTAAAAATGGAACAAACGACGATCGAACGAGTGGCATCCGATAGCACGGGACAGCAAGGTCAGTACTTGACCTTTATGTTGAGCGGCGAAGTGTTTGCCATCGGCATTCTCAGCATCAAGGAAATCATTGAATACGGCAATCTTACCGAAGTGCCGCGTATGCCCGGATTCATTCGCGGCGTCATCAACTTGCGCGGTGCGGTCGTGCCGGTGATCGATCTGGGGGTTCGCTTCGGCAAACAACCCGGTAACGTTTCGCGCCGCACATGCATCGTCATCATAGAGGTGCAACACGAAGGCGAACAGCAAGTGGTAGGCGTAATGGTGGATGCCGTAAACGAAGTGCTGGATATTCCGGTCAGCGAGATCGAACCTCCCCCATCGTTCGGGGCCAAGATACGCTCCGACTTCATTCGGGGCATGGGTAAAGTCGAAGGTAAGTTCGTCATTATTCTCGATGTCGATCATGTGCTATCGGTAGATGAAATATCGAGTCTGGCCGGGTTGGGTAATGCGGCATAAACCCCATACACAACCAATTGGTGACTTCAGGCAATGCTGGAACTGCCAAAACTTATATATGGTTGCGAGAGAGAGTTGCTTCCGATTGTCTGTCGCGTGGAGCGATTTATAAAGATAAGGACGTGGAGCTTATTAACGCAGTCGTCGAACTGCTTGTAGCAGTGGCTTGTCGCCAAAGGGACTGAAAACATGACTGTTGTACCTCAACCGATCCTGAGCGATCAGGAGTTTCGCCAGTTTCAGGCAATGATCTATGACGTTGCCGGAATCAGCATGTCGCCTGCAAAGAAAGCCTTGGTGGCCGGTCGGTTGGCCAAACGGGTCAAACAACATGGTCTAAGCAGTTATGGCGAATACTTCCGCACCCTTAATCGTCAGGATCAGCGCCAGGAGTTGCAGATGGCGATCGACTTGTTGACTACCAATGAAACTTATTTTTTTCGCGAGCCCAAGCATTTTGAATTTCTGAAGCAAAAGATCGCAGAATTGCGCCGTCCAGGTAGATCTCTACGAGTCTGGAGTGCGGCAAGTTCTTCCGGCGAGGAGCCCTACACCATTGCGATGGTATTGGCTGATATGCTGGGCGATGATCCTTGGGAGGTGGTCGGTTCGGACATCAGCTCCCGCGTACTGGAAAAGGCGCGCAAAGGCCATTACCCAATGAATCGCATCGAAGGTATTCCGCGTCAATACCTGAGTCGGTTTTGTTTGAAAGGCATAGGCGAGCAGGAAGGGACATTCCTGATTGATCGCAATATCCGCAATCGTGTTTCATTCATGCAAGTCAATTTGAACGAAGCTTTGCCAAAATTGGGAGAGTTCGATGTGATTTATTTGCGCAATGTCATGATTTATTTCGATATGGAAACCAAGCGGCGCGTAGTCGAGCGTATATTGCCTTTGTTGCGGCCGGACGGGTATTTCATCGTTAGTCATTCGGAAAGCTTGAACGGCATTACCGAGGGGCTTAAGGTTATTTCACCTTCCATTTATCGAAAATCCAATGCATAAGCCAGATCATGTGATTGAGATATTTTTGCAGCCGGGAGACTTTTACTTCGGCGACAAAAACACGCGTATCCGAACCCTCTTGGGTTCCTGCGTTTCCATCATTTGCTGGCATCCGATAAAGTTGATCGGCGGCATGTGCCATTACATGCTGCCTACCCGGGGCGACCGTCGTCAAGAGGGGCTGGACGGAAGATATGCGGATGAGGCAATGGAGATGTTCATGCACGAGATTCGTGCGACAGATACCAAGCCTTCAGAATACCAGGTGAAAATGTTTGGTGCCGGCAATATGTTCCCCCAGGCAGGACAAGTCGGTTGTTTGCAATGCTCACAACAAAAGGCAAATCAGAAACCTGCCAAAATGTGCTCCAAGGTGTCTTGCCGCAATCGGGAAATAGCTTACGAGCTGATACAAAGATATGGATTTTCCCTCCATGCCGAGCATCTTGGCGGTAATGGGCATCGTCAACTGCTGTTCGATGTCTGGAGTGGCGCAGCGTGGATGCGGCACGTGTCAGCCTCACAGCCTCTCGCACCGCTTCATGAGGCTGCATAGGAATGAAAAAAATACGCGTCATGATCGTGGATGACTCGGCCGTTGTAAGGCAGGTGCTGACTGAAACGCTGAATGAGGATATCGAAATCGAGGTGATCGGTGTCGCTTCCGATCCGCTGTTTGCCATTGAAAAAATGCGTAAAGACTGGCCCGATGTCATCGTTTTAGATGTCGAGATGCCTCGTATGGATGGTATTACCTTCCTGAAGAAGATCATGGCAGAACACCCGACGCCAGTCGTTATCTGCTCAACTCTCACTGAAAAAGGAGCTGAGACGACGATGCAGGCGTTGTCGGCAGGGGCCGTAAGCGTGATCACCAAGCCCAAGGTGGGACTTAAGGCATATTTGCAAGACGCTTCCGACAATCTAGTCGGCGCTGTCAAAGCGGCGGCTCATGCCAATTTGCGGCGAATGAGAGCTATCGCACCGGTCATCCCGAAATTTAGTGCAGATGCAATTTTATCTGCATCAACGAATCATGCGATGGCGGAGACGACTGACGAGGTAGTCGCAATTGGCACATCGACTGGCGGAACGCAGGCGCTTGAGGTTGTATTGACTGCGCTGCCTCGTATCTGTCCCGGGATCGTCATCGTGCAACATATGCCGGAAAAATTCACTGAAGCCTTCGCCAATCGCCTTGACGGGATTTGCCAGATCGAGGTGCGTGAGGCAAAAAACGGCGATCGTGTCATACCTGGGCGGGCGCTGATTGCACCAGGCGGCAGGCACATGATGTTGAAGCGCAGCGGAGCACAATACCATGTCGAAGTCATAGACGGGCCGTTGATTAATCGCCATCGCCCATCAGTCGATGTGCTGTTTCGTTCCGTAGCTAAATGCGCCGGACCGAATGCGTTAGGCATCATCATGACCGGTATGGGGGACGATGGCGCGCGTGGCTTGAAAGAAATGAGCGAAGCTGGCGCCAGAACGATCGCTCAGGACGAGGCAACCTGCGTGGTCTATGGGATGCCTAAAGAGGCAATAAAACTTAATGCGGTAGATCGCATCCTGCCTCTGGATGATATTCCGCGTGCAATGCTTGAGAGGGGTTTCGGCAGGAAGAAAATTGCATGATATTTACCGTCAACGTATATCTTGCGCTTTAACGAGGTTTGCTTGGGGCGGAGATTGTTTGGAAATCGGTCGGTGATTGAAAGTTTTTGAATGGTACCAAGTTAATGTAGAAGAAGCGTTGCAAGATGTGAGGATTTAAGCAGGGGTAATTTCACATGCCATGTATGTGAAATTACCAAAGGGGATTATATGCGGGCAGCCATAAAAAACATTACAACAAATCCTCGTCCTTGCACTGCGTATATATAAAACGGCGAAATGCTAGTGTTGAGGAGGCATAACTTGAAGAAAGTAGAATGGCTACACCCCTCATATCGCACCTCAATGCGAAGTATGGCAGCATACCTGCTGCTGCTAGCAGGCATCCAGCTACTGGCTTGGCTATTACCCGCTTGGCCTAATTCCAAAGGTATCCCCGGCTATCTTCCTATACATACCCTGATGGAGACGGTATCGATCGTCGTTTCCATGATGGTCTTCGCGGTGGGATGGAATTCGCATAACCGGCGGCTGTCCGGAAACATCGTGCTGCTTGCTGGCGTGTTCTTCTCGGTAGGCGTGCTCGATTTCCTTCATACCGTTTCCTATGGCGGCATGCCGGATTTCATCTCTGCGAATGACGCCCAGAAACATCTTAACTTCTGGCTGTTTGCCCGCCTCTTCGCAGCGCTCTCTCTGTTGGCTGTAGCCATCAGGCCCTGGAAACCTCTGGCCTCAAAAGCGACCCGCTACCTAACTTTCAGTTTATTGATCATCGCAACGATGACGATCTATTGGACAGTGATGTATCACCAGGATTGGTTTCCGGATACTTTCATTCCGGGTCATGGACTCACAACGTTCAAGAAAAACGTTGAATATCTGATCATCACCATAAACCTGGTCACGGCAGCGATGTTGCTGGTCATGATTCGCGAACGTCAGCCATTCAATATCGTGCTGCTGTTCGGTGCAGTGTGTACCCTGGCGATGAGCGAATTCTTCTTCACGCTCTATACCACCATGATCGGCAGCTACAACGTGCTGGGCCATATCTACAAGGTGATTGCCTACCTGCTGATATACCGCGCCATTGTGGTCGAGGTGATCGAAGAACCTTATGACTTGCTGGAACAGGCCATGCGGAAATTCCGTGTCCTGTTCGATTCGGCAAAAGATTGCATGCTGCTGATGTCAATGGATGGATGCATCGTGGATATCAATCCCAGCGGCCATCAGCGCTTGGGCTACACGAGGAAGGAGATGCTAGGAATGAGCATTTCGGAATTCGTCGCATTGGAATTCACCAACAAGGTACCTGAACGCATAGCGGAGATATTGCTCAAGGGGTATGCATCCTTCGAATCTGCACATCTATGCAAGGACGGGACGAAGATGCCGGTGGACGTCAGTTGCAGGGTGATCGAATTAAACGGGGAAAGGTTCATGTACAGCGTCATTCGCGATATCACCGAACGCAAGAATGCAGAAAAACAGATTGAGCATCTGGCGTTCTACGATCAGCTTACGGAACTACCCAACCGTCAACTACTTCATGATCGACTTGGTCATGCTTTGGTTGCTGGCGAGCGCAACGGTAGATTCGGTGCTCTGCTGATCATCGACTTGGATAACTTCAAGGCTATCAATGATGCCCACGGACACAGGATTGGAGACTTACTTTTGCAGCAGGTCACTAGCCGTCTGATATCCTGTGTTCGCGAAGGTGATACAGTGGCCCGTATTGGCGGGGATGAGTTCGCGGTCCTGCTGGAAGACTTGAATGGCAAGGCGGTTGAGGCAGCAGCTCAGACAGAGTCTATTGCCGAAGAAATTTTGGATATTAGCAATAAACCCTATCAAATTGAGGCGCATGAATTTCGAGGTAGTTCCAGCATCGGTGCCACGATGTTCAGTGGACAGCAACTATCGATAGATGAGTTGATGAAACAATCGGACATCGCCATGTACCAGGCCAAGAAAGCCGGGCGCAACACCCTGCGTTTCTTTGATCCGGCGATGCAGGAAGCCATAAACAAGCGTGCAGTCATAGAAGGCGAATTGCACAATGCGCTTGAAAAGCAGCAATTTCATCTGTATTACCAGATTCAGGTAGATAGCTCGCGCCGCCCTGTGGGTGCTGAGGCATTGATTCGCTGGATACATCCTGAGCGCGGCATGGTGTCTCCTGCTGATTTCATCCCTCTGGCGGAAGAAACCGGGCTTATCCTGCCCATCGGGAATTGGGTATTGGATACCGCTTGTAAACAACTGAAGTCATGGCAGGATGATCCGCGCACACGCAATCTGGTTCTGGCAGTCAACGTCAGCGCCAAACAGTTCAGGCGAGATGATTTTGTCTCTTATGTTCAGCGTGCTTTACTGTTTACCGGCGCACATCCGTCCAATCTGAAACTTGAATTGACCGAAAGTACTGTGCTGGAAAATGTTGAAGACACCATCGCCAAGATGAGTGACTTGAGACAGACCGGCGTAAGTTTTTCGATGGATGATTTTGGGACTGGCTATTCCTCGCTGCAATATCTTAAGCGCCTGCCACTGGATCAAATCAAGATTGATCAGAGTTTTGTGCGTGATATCTCTACCGACCCCAGCGATGCGGCCATCGTGGGTGCCATCATCGCGATGACTAAAGAATTGGGATTGGAAGTCATCGCCGAAGGGGTCGAGACTGAGGAGCAACGTGAATTTCTCGAGGCGCGCGGTTGCCATGCGTTTCAGGGATACCTGTTTAGTCGGCCGGTGCCGAACGAGCAATTCAAAGCCTTACTCAATCATGGATTGACAATAATTTCCTAATAACTTTGAAAGTTAATTCAAGAAATACTGAATAAGTCCACGAAATGACGTGTATGGCACCACTTTTACCGGCTACCTGGTCAGCCAGCTGCGCTTGAAAGCAGCTGCAGGCAATTTGGCCGAGGCAGATCTGATCAGCGTCAACCAATCTCTTCATTAAGCGGAGTACGTCGAGGTCTTGAGCATGGACTCAAACTCGTGTGCCGGGAGCGGGTGCGAGAAGAAATGGCCTTGCCCGTAATCG
>VFSW01009442.1_pt1 | contig 13923 bp, 11 predicted proteins | sample 5358111 | NCBI WGS metagenome assembly VFSW01 (sample SAMN11554181, study PRJNA540505) | mine drainage metagenome | isolation source: sediment from site ElyBrook_90M | place: USA: Ely Copper Mine, Vershire, VT | collected 2017
CCTGCACTTCGCCCATCTCGTAGATCTTTACCAGATCGCGGATCTCGATGACTCTGCCGGCCATTCCCGTCAAAACCGGCGCGCGCCCGGCGGCGGCGGGCCCTGTACTTTCGATGTCGCCAGGCCGGTGACCACGTTTTCACCCGGCTTGATGTCGCCGGCGACCAATTCCGTGAAATGCCCGTCAGTGATCCCCGTGCGGACAATCACCGGTTTGAGTGCCCGGTTCGGCTGGAGCATCCACACGATTTGTCCCTGTGGCGGCAGCGGGCGGCCGAACGGCGTTCCCGCTCCGGAGATTCCGCGGCGGCGCTGCGCCATCTGGGACATCGCCCGGTCGGGATTCGGGCCGGCAGTTCCTCGCACCGCGGGCGCGGCAGGCACGCCCGGCGTTCCGGGTGCCGGCTTGAATCGAAGCGCCGAATTCGGGACGCGCAGCACGTCGTGGACGTTGGCGACGTCGATGGTCACGTTGGCGGTCATCGTCGGCCGGAGCTTCTCGTCGGGGTTCGAGACTTCGATCATCACAGGATAGGTGACGACGTTCTGCGACACGGTGGCATTGAGGCGGATCTGCGCGATTGTGCCGTGGAACGTCTCATCGGGATAGGCATCCACGGTGAACTCGGCCTGCTGCCCGACGCGTACCCGTCCGATGTCCGACTGATCGACGTCGGCCAGCACCTGCATCTTGGTCAGGTCCTGGGCGATGGAGAAGATCAGCGGCGCCTGGAACGACGCGGCGACGGTCTGGCCGACGTTGTACTCGCGATCGACGACCACGCCGTCGATCGGCGAAATGATGTGCGTGTAGTGCAGATTCGTTTCCGACTGGTTCAGGGCGGCCCGCGTCTGGGCCACCAGGGCCACGGCGCCGTCGTACTGAGCCTTGGCCGAGTCGTAGTCGGCCTGAGCGGCAAGCCCGTCCTGAAGCAGTCGCGCCTGCCGGTTGAGTGAGATTTTGTAGTTCGCCGCGTCGACCTGCGCCTTGGTCAGATTCGCTTTCTGTTGATCGACCTGCGCCTGAAACGGCGTCGGATCGATCTCCGCAAGGAGTTGTCCCTTTTTGACGCGGCTGTTGAAGTCGGCGTAAAGGTGGGAGATGACTCCCGAGACCTGGCTGCCGACGGCAACGGTCGTCACAGCGGAAAGTGTTCCGGTCGCGGTGACGGTCATGGTGATGTCGCCGCGATCGACCTTTTCCGTTCGAAATTGCTGGTCTTTGGAGCCGCTGCTACAGGCGAAAGCGGCAAGGACAATCAGAGTAATCGCGTAACGTCGCACGTCAAGAAATCCCCTCTCCTTACGATAACGCTGGGGAAACGTTGAAAGGACCGGGCCGGGGCCGATTTTCTGCCCTGCGGCTCACCACTGACAACAGAGAAGTTCTGTTATTCTTCCCGCTCCATGGCGTTGTTCACGAAGGAAACTCCAGCCCCCCATCCTCAGCCTCGATCCAGCGAACCCCAACCGGCCTTCGAAGGGACGTTTTTCGGCCCCAACGTCACCATCGACGGGACAGTCTCCGGATCGGAGAAGGTGCTCATCGAGGGCTCGGTCAAGGGGACCATCAAGCTCACCGGCGATCTGCGCATCGGCACTCGGGCGCGCGTCGAAGCGAAGGTGCACGCGAAAAACGTGACCATCGAAGGGCAGCTCACAGGCGACGTCTCGGCCGACGAGCGGGTCGAGCTGGTCGCCAGCGCGAAGGTCGACGGCAACGTCAAGGCGCCGAAGATCATCGTCGCCGACGGCGCGCAGTTTCGGGGGAGCGTCGATATGGGATCGGCCAAGCCCGTGGCGCATGCCGAGCAGAACGCCGCGAAAAAGAGCTAACAGCTAACAGCTAACAGAAGAAGCGCCCCTCGGTTAGCTGTTAGCGGTTAGCTGTTAGCTTCGAGGAATCAATGACGAAAACCATTACAGAAGCCAAAACGAACTTCGGTGCCTTGCGCGAAACGCGCGAATACAAAAACTACATCGACGGCAAATGGGTGCGCTCGTCTTCGGGCAAGACGTTCGAGAATCGCAATCCCGCCGATCGCGAAGATCTGGTCGGGACGTTTCAGGAATCGAATGCCGACGACCTGAACGCCGCGGTGGACGCGGCCGATCGGGCCTTTCAGAGCTGGCGCCTCGTGCCGGCGCCGAAGCGGGCGGAGTATCTCTACGCCGTCGGTGCGGCGCTCAAGCGCGACAAGGAAAAGGTCGCTCGCGAGATGGCGCGCGAGATGGGAAAAGTTCTCGAGGAGACGCGCGGCGACGTGCAGGAAGCCATCGACATGGCCTTCCTCATGGCCGGCGAAGGGCGGCGGCTGTTCGGCGTGACCACACCGTCGGAGCTGCCGAACAAATTCAACATGGCCGTGCGCATGCCGATCGGCGTGGCGGGGCTGATCACGCCGTGGAACTTTCCCATCGCCATCCCGGCGTGGAAAACGATGCCGGCGCTCGTTTGCGGCAACACGGTGGTGATCAAACCGGCGTCGATGACGCCGCTGTCGGTCACCATGCTGGCCGAGCTGTTCGAAGAGGTCGGGCTGCCGAAGGGCGTGTTCAACGTGGTCACCGGCGGCGGCCGCGAGGTCGGCGAGCCGATGATCCGCCATCCGCGCGTGCCGATCATCTCCTTCACCGGATCGACCGAGGTGGGGCGCGATGTCAGCGTCGGCTGCGCGCCGCAGTTCAAAAAGGTGCACCTGGAGATGGGCGGCAAGAACATCATCATGGTGATGGATGACGCCGACCTCGATCTCGCCGTTGACGGCGCGCTGTGGGGGGCATTCGGCACTGCCGGGCAGCGCTGCACGGCGTCGTCACGCATCGTCGCCCATCGGAAGATCTACGACGCGTTCGTGGAGAAGCTCGCCGCGCGGACGAAGAAGATGCGCGTCGGCAATCCGCTCGATCCGAAAGTCGACATGGGGCCGGCCATCTCCGCCTCGCAGCTGAAGACCGTCGAGAAATACGTGAAGATCGGAAGAGAGGAAGGCGCCACGGTCGTCACCGGCGGCTCCGCGCTGACCGACGGCGATTACGCGAAGGGCTTCTTCCATCAGCCGACGGTGTTCGGCGACGTGAAGCCCGACATGCGCATCGCCCAGGAGGAGATCTTCGGGCCGGTGACCGCGGTGATGCGATGCGACTCGGTGGAAGAAGCGATCGCCATCGGCAACGGCGTGAAGTACGGGCTGTCGTCGTCGATCTACACGCGCGACGTGAACAAGGCCTTTCTGGCCATGCGCGACATGTACACCGGAATCTTCTACGTGAACGCGCCGACCATCGGCGCGGAGACGCATTTGCCGTTCGGCGGCACGAAGCAGACCGGCAACGGCCACCGCGAAGCAGGCGTGGCGGGCATCGACGTGTTCAGCGAGTGGAAATCGATCTACATCGACTACTCTGGATCGCTGCAGCGCGCCCAGATCGACACGGAGGAACTGTAATGGCTCACGATCCTCACACTTCGCCCACGGCAAAGCAGGCGCAAGACCCCGTCTGCAAGATGATCATCGACGTCGACAAAGCGGCGGCCAAGATCGAGCACGGCGACCACACGCACTACTTCTGCAACATCCGCTGCAAGGAAGAGTTCGAGAAGAACCCCAAGAAGTACCACGGGTAAAGTGTGGCGGCGGGCGCCCCCGCCCGCCGCGGCCGGGGGCCGAACCCCCGGGAATTCGGCACCGGAATTCGGCACGGCGCAGCCGTGCCCTACTGGGTCCGAATCTCCCGCGCCAGCCGCTCGCCACGCATTCGAAAGGCCCGCGCTTCCGCGCCGTTGCCGAGGTCGTTCAATTCTTTCGCTGCCAGGAAGTACGTTGCGGGCCGCGGCGATGCTTTGACCCTGGACTCGAGCGTCGGATTGATCTCATTGAAACGATGCTCGGAAGCCAGCATTAGTGCGAGCTTCACGTACGCATCGGTCGTTTGCGGGAAATTCTGCATCTCCGCGCGAAACGCTGCCTCAGCTTCCTGATTGCGGCCCATGCGCGCGAGGATGTCGCCACGCGTCGAAGCGAGCGTAGCGGCCGGATGTGCGCCCTCGGCGACGCGCGCCACCGCGCGGTCGATCACCGTCAGCGCCTCGTCGAGCTTCTGCTCGTCGGTGAGCACACGAGCGAGGCTGATGAGCGCGGGAACGCGCGGGAGGTTCTCCGGTCCGAGGGCCAGGCGCGCTTCTCTTTCAGCGGTCGGCAAATCGTTGCGATCCTGAGCGACAGCGGCGAGGACGAGATGCGCGTCGTCGGGATCGAGCTTCATCGCCAGCTCGGCGTTCTGCTGAGCGGCATTCAGATTCCCAAGGTCCAGCTCGAGCTTGGCCACCTCGGTCGCCGTCGACTGGGCGAGCTGCGGTGAGATGCGGATGGCGTCACGGTATGCCTGCAGCGCTTCCTGCAATCTGCCGAGTCGCCGCAGATCGCCGGCGAGCTGCATGTAGACGTCGACGATGCCGGGATCGTCGCGCAAAATCTCGAGGCAGAGCGCCACGCTTTCTTCGTAGCGTTGCTGCTGATCGAGAGCGAACGTCTGCTGAATCTTCGCGATCGTTTTGATGTTGTCGCGCGGATTGCGCAAGGGCCCCGCCGGCTGCGCGGCGGGACCGGACAAATATCCCAGTGCTGCGAGCTTCGCCATCTCCTCGGGATTCGCAGCGCGCTGCGGCTCGAGGTTGAGGGGCACGCTGGCGAGCGATGCGGCAAACGCCCGCGCGTCGCGGCGGCGTTCCGCGCGAACGTTGTTCCGCTCGTGCGGATCGTTCACGATGTCGTACAGCTCGGGATCCGGACTCTCGATGTATTGCTCGGTCCGATCGGTGAGCGAGCGCAACTGGCTCCAACCGAGGTGAAGCCGCGGCGTCATCGTTTCGCTGTAGATCGCGCGATCAGGTCTGCTCTTCCCGTCGGCCAGGTCGATCAGTGACATTCCCGGGAGTCCGGCGGGCGTCGTGGCGCCGACAGCCTTGGTGATCGTCGGAAGAATGTCGACGAGTTCCGCAGGGGCGGTGACGCGCCGGCCTTTCATCTTCTCGCCCGGCAGCTTGACGATCAGCGGAACGTGCAGCTCTTCGCGATAGAGCAGGATTCCATGCTCCGCTTCGCCGTGATCGTTGAGCCCTTCGCCGTGATCGCTGTCGAGAATGATCAGCGATTTGTCGTAAAGGCCGCGCCGGTCGAGCTCGGTGAGAAAGCGCCCGACGATCGCATCGGCAGTGGCGATTTCTCCGTCGTAGGGATTCGCGTATCGCGATTTGAACGGTTCGACCGGCTCGTACGGCGTGTGCGGCTCGAACAGATGGAGGAAAAGAAAGAACGGCCGCGTCTGTACGCCGTCGAGCCATCGCAGAGCGGCGTGGACGGTCTGGTCGCCGGGGCGCTGCAGGTTTCCAAGGTTCTCCGCGTCCCACACTTCCATCGAGTCGTCGTAGAAATCGAACAGAGAACCGAGGCCAGTTTCGGCGCGAAGGACGTATGCGGAGACCGCGGCCCCCGTCGCATATCCGTGCGCGCTGAGCAATCGGGGCAGCGTGAGCTGCGGATCGCGGTCGAGATGGTACCCGGTGTTGCTTCGCACGCCGTTCACGTACGGTAACAGGCCGGTCATGATCGTGGTGTGCGAAGGAAACGTCAGTGGAACGTGCGAGTAGGCGTTATCGAAGACGATTCCGTCGGATGCAAGGCGATCGATGGCCGGCGTGTCGGGGAGTTTCGCGCCGTAGAGCTTCAGATGGTCGGCGCGAAGGGTGTCGATGGAGATGAGGATGACTGGCGCGTTGGGGAACGTTTCCGCGGTCTTTTGCCTGCAGCCAAAGGGGACAGCAATCGCCAGAAGAAGGACCAGAGATCGGAATCGGGCCATGTATTGGAAGAACGGTATCAAAAAAAACGGGGCGGCCGAAGCCGCCCCGCTGAAAGGAGCCGTCGAAGCTTCTTAGAAACGGGCTCCGACGTAGACCAGATACTGACGTGGCAATACGTAGCTCGTCGTGCTGCTTGGACGACCAAATTGAGGATTCAGGGTGTAGCCAGTCGGATAGCCCATCGCATCCTTCGGGCTGGTGGGGTCGGCTTTGATCGACGTGTTCCAGGCGAGCTGGGTGTTGGAATTGAGGAGATTGGTGACGTCGAACTTGACCCACGGTGTGATCTTGTAAATCGGGATGTTGTACTGCAGTGACAGATCGAACAGCGATGTGCCGTTGAACGACCCGGCACCGCGATTGCCGAAGAACAGCGTCACTGTGTTACTGGCATTGTGGTAGCCCGGATTGTCCGCCTTTGAGATCGCCGAGCGCGGGACGGCCGCGGTATAGCTGAACGTCAGCGGCGAGTCATACCGGTAAATCAGGCCCGCGCTCAGGTTGCCGAAGCGGTTGAAATCGAGATTGTACGTGGTCCAGAGGCGGAGCCGGTCCGCTTCATACTGTGCGAGATGTCCGAGCGGCAGCTCGCGCGGGCTCTGCATCTCCGGGCGGACGCCATAGGCGCCCGTGGAGAATGACTGCCCGCTTTCGCCCTCGTAGTTGCCGTCGTTCTTGAACTGGTGCGTCCAGTTTCCTTCAACGCCCCATACCTTAGTGATGTCGTAGTGCGACTGCAGCTCGAGGGCTTGGTAGTCGCGCTTCATGCCGTTGGTGTTCTGGTAGACCACGTTATCAACACATCCGACGTTGATTCCCTGAAGCGAAACGTTCGTGCAGCCATAGGCGATGTTCGTGAACGCTCCGACGAAATCGGTATAGCGGCGATCGGTGAATGTCGCCTTCGCCCAGCCGCCCTTCGGGAGCTGCGTTCCGGCAGAGAACGACCACTCGTTGTTGATCGGGGCGTGGAGTCCCTTCGCCACGGAGATGTTGGCCGTTGGAACGCCGGCCGTGTAGAAGACGTAATTTTTTGGATCGAAGCCCGGTGCAAAATTGCGTCCCTGTCCTGCCGGGCCGACGTAGTAGCCATAGAGGTACGCCGGGTTGCCGACGGGGGAGTTCGCCCCGATGATTCCGGGGTTGTATCGGCCGACGTACTGCGAGTAGGTCACGTCGAATTTGAACCGGCCGTTGGCCAGCGGATCGTAAGACGCCGCGAGGCGCGGAACGATGTTGGACGTGTCGACAGGTGGAGTGATCGGGATCGCCCCTCCGGTCGATGTGGTCTTTGCGTGTTCGTATCGTGCACCGATATTGAACGATAGATGGCTGTTCAGGTTCCAGCGATCATTGACGAAGAACGAGTCGGTCGTCGTCGTCAGCTTGGCGCCGCGCGTGGCGATCCACAGCGCGAGGCCGGTGTAATAGCTCCCGTTCGCGGAAATAGGAACGAACGACGGAGCGAGCCGGCCGGTGGCATCGATCACCGGAGAACCATCGGGGTTGACTGCATAACCGGTGTAGAAAACGTAATTGGTCGCCGTCTGGCTGTTGCCGCCAGTGCGCCAATCCTTGAAGTCTTCGAACCCTGCCTTGATATCGTGGCTGCCGAAGCGCGGGGTTGAGACGAAATATGACAGCGCGGCGAATGCCTGGCTGTTGTCGCGATCTTCTGGATCAGTGGCATCGAAGTACGGAGCGTTGTACGTGCCATTTGTGGTGTTGCCCGGGAAGGCTGTGCTCGACTCGAACGGGCTGTCCTGGATGTCGGTCAGCGTGCCGCCGAGGCCCCGGAAACCGAAGGTCTTTTTGGAGTAGCGCGCCTCGGCAAACAGGCTGCTCGTCAGCACACCGTTGTAGAAGCCGGTGTATTCCCTGTTCGGCCGGCTCGAGTTCTGCGAAATGGCGGAAGTATCGAGCGGGGTAACCTGAAATTCGTTGGTGTTCTTCAGCGGATTTTCGATGTAATCGAACTGCAGCGTGTGATTGGAAGCGATCGTGCCGGTCAGCTTGACCTCCGGGCGGCGATTCGTCTGCACGTTATTGACTTGCGCACCGGTTACCGGCGTGATGTTCGAAATGGTCTGCTTTTGGTCGCGGCCGGCGAGGAAGAACCAGAGGCGATCGCGGAGGATCGGGCCGCCAAATGTCGCTTCCCAGACATTGGAGAGCGTATCGCTATGCTTGACCCGCGTTCCCGCCGGAACGCCGGCGCCGCGATAGCCGTTTTCAAATGGCGTGTTCGCGGTCCAGCTCGGGTTGGTCATGTCATCGCGGATCGACGCGGTGAACTGGTTGCCGCCGCTCTTGGTGATGACATTCAGCACGCCGCCGGTGAAGTGCCCGTATTCGGCGGAGATGCCCGAGGTCAGGACCTGAGTTTCCTGGATCGCGTCTTCGATGAACATGTTGTTTGTGTTGCCGAAGATGTTGTCCTGGAAGTTGACGCCGTTGATGAGGAAGTTGTTGTCATAAGCCAGACCGCCGCTTATCGACATCTGCCCGGCGACCGGCGTCGTGGCGCGGCCACCACGGTCGCCCGTGACGCCCGGCGAGAGCGATCCGATCGCTGTCGGCGTCCGACCGATCGGCAGCTCCTGGACCGTCTCTTTCGTGATGTTCGCGCCGACGGTCGTGTTCTCGAGCACAGTCGGGCTGCTGGCGGTGACGGTGATCGCCTCGGCGACTTTGGTCATTGCCAGTTCCGCATCCGAGTGCGCTTCGAGACCGAGGGACAGCGTCAGCTTCTTGCGAAGCGTCTGCATCCCTTCGAGGGCGAAGGTCACCGTGTAGTCACCGGGCGGGAGTCCACGCAGGATGTACTCGCCGGTGGTTGTCGTATATGCCGTGCGCTCGCCCTGGAGCGCCGGCGACGTGACGGTCACTGTGACGCCGGGGAGTACGCCTCCGTCGGGTCCCGTCACTTTACCGAGTAATGTGGCGGTCTGTACGCCCTGGGCGAAGAGCATCGTCGTGCTCGCCATGAGCGCAAGGACCACCAGGGAGACCAGGAAAATTCTTCGGGCCATTCGTTTCCTCCTGATGTTGTGGCACTGCCTAAATTGTTGTTTGCTCGGATTTCGGGCTCCCGAGCTCGAGGTGTACTGCTGGCTTGTCGAATCTGGACGACGAAACTTGCAACAGTCGAAGCAAAGTTTCGGCCGAGTCCGATTGGACCGGCAAACTACAGCATCAAACACGGTTGAAGGCAAGCGTTTTGGGATGCCCATTCGGTGAATTCGGAGATTTGAAACGCACGTTCAAGAAAAAGATGAACATGGGATAGTGATCATGCGCACTTGGGCGTATATCGCGACTATGTTAGGCGGCCGAAAAGAGGCGCTCAGATCTCTGCGTCTCTGTCGTGATTTACCGCAGATTCCCGGAGAGTAAGCGCCGCGCCGAGCTTCTGCTCCTCGGTCAGCACCCTCGCCAGCAGGATCATCGCCGCGACGCGCGGGCGACCTCGGGACCGAGCGCCAGCCGCGCTTCCCGCTCTGCGCCCGCAAGATCGTGCCGCCCCTCAGCGATCACGGCGAGGATCAGATGCGCGTCCTCAGGGCTCATCGTGATCGCCAGCCGGGCGTTCGATTCCGCGCATTGAGGTCGCCGAGGTCGAGCTCGAGCTTGGCGATCTCGGTCGCGGACGACGTGGCGAGCTGCGGTGAGAGCCGGATCGCTTCGCGATGAGCGTCGAGCGGCTCTCGCGACCGGCCGAGGCGGCGGAGGTCTCCCGCCAGCTGCATGGAGACGTCGACGATGCCGGGGTCTTCGCGCAGAATCTCGCGGCAGACGCCACGCTTTCCTGCAACCGCCCCTGCTGGTTGAGTCGGAACGTCTCCTGGATCTTGCCGACAGCCAGAAAAACGATGAAGGGGCTGGGCCGGATCATGACGCTGGACGAATTCGGAAGTGCTTCTCCAGATCGTAGTTCTTCCCCAGCACGGTGTCGACGACATGGATTTTCATCGCGTAGTCGCCGGGGATGAATCCTTCGAGCGGGAGGGCGAGGCCGAGCGCGTAGCGGTCTTTCTCGCCTTTCAGCGGGGCGGCTTGCGTTGCCTGCAGCGGGAGCTTCATTTCCGCCGGCCCTTTCGCCGTGTTGCCGCGAATGTCGATCTTCACCTGCATCGAAGGCGTGCCGTCGGCCGATTTGCCGGGATTGCGCAGCTCGACGAAATACCAGAGATCGCCGCGGGGCACGAATTGCAGATCGCCCTTGGGGACGACTTTCAATCCGCCGAAGATAAAGGGATCGGTCTCGCTGGGCGCGACCTTCGTCGGGATGATGCTGTTCGAAAGAATCAGCGGCGAGACCGCGGTCGCGGCGGGATCGAGTTTCTCCACGGCCAACGGCGTGCGCGTCGCAGTGAGGACATGCCCGTCCGTGGTGGCGAGGCCGAACGTCGCTGTGTACGTTCCCGGGTCGAGCCGGAGTGACTCGTCAATGTAGGAATCGGAACCCGAGGCGATCATCGTGGCCGGCGTCTCCTCGATGTCGACGACCGATCCGCCGGCGTTCTCGACCACGGTGAAGAAGGTGATGTTCTGCGCGACGGCGATGTCTGCGCCGGCGGGAACATAGAGTTGCGCGGCCACGAACGGCTCCCCGGCGGAAGTGACGAACTCGCCCCAGGTGAGACTCGCCGGCCCGACGATGTCCTTTCCATCCGCTTTGAACTTTTTGTAAGCCGCGTCGAGCAGAAGATTTTTGAACTCTGTCGATCGGGCGCTCGGCGGTGGGGAAGATGGTGGAGCCGAGGTCAGATTGGGATTGACGATGAGTGCGCGGGCCGCCTCCTGAAAAATCGCGTCGGGATTTGTGCGCTCGGTGTAGGCCACGCGCCAGTCGTTGCTTCCTTCGTCGAGAAAAATGAGCGTGAAATCGCTTTGAGCGATGTAGCCCGGTTTCTTGTCGTGCGCGTACATCCAGACCATGCGATTCGGCTCGCGCGTGACTCCCGGCATGATGACCTCGCCTTGCACATCAACGCGCGGTCCGTTCGCTCCGGGTGCAGGCGCTCCGGCGCGCCCGCTGACGCTGTAGGGCGGGCCTAACAAAATCAGCGCTTTTCCGGGATCGGTCAGCGCGCCGCGCATATTCGAGTTTCCGAACTGCTTGTCGGCGACGACGACGCGGCGCTCGAACTCTTCACGAAACTTCCCGCGCTTGGCCCAGAACAGATCGATGAACGCCTGGGCCTCGGTATTCGAATGGATCGACTTCCATTGCTGGATTTCGTCTTTCGTCATCAGGAACTTTTCCGGACCGTCGGCCCAGCTGGCCAGAGGATCGGTGAGCTGGGCGATGGCGTTGCCGGAGAGCACGATCGCGAGGACCGCGAAAGCCATAGTGAAGCGCATGTGTTGTCTCCATTGTCATTCCGAGCCCCGCAAAGCGGGGCGAGGAATCCCCTGCGATTCGATGGGCATCCCACGCGCGCGGCGGCGCGCGGGATGACAAACTACGATTAGAACCGGACGCCATGCATATCGCAAGCGTGTTGTGGGTCAGTTCGGGCGCTGTTGTGCGAGGAGCCGCTGTCCCTGCGCACGAAAGGCCCGCGCGCCGGCGTCGTTGCCGAGGTCCTTCATCTCTTTTGCTGCCAGAAAATAGGTTGCCGGCATCGGCGACGCTTTCACCATCGCGTCGAGCGTCGGCTGGATCTCGCTGAAGCGATGTTCGGATGCCAGCAGCAGCGCGAGCTTCGTGTACGCCTCGGTCGTCGCGGGGAAACGTTGAATCTCGTCGCGAAAGGCGGCTTCCGCTTCCTGATTGCGCCCCATGCGCGCGAGGATGTCGCCGCGCGTCGAAGAGATCGTCGGCTCTGGATGTGCGCCCTGTGCGGCCTCCGCGCGGTCGATCATCGCCAGCGCCTCGTCGAGTTTCTGCTCGTCGGTGAGGATGCGCGCAAGTATGATCATCGCCGGAACGCGTGGCAGAGCGAGCCGCGCTTCCTGTTCGGCGAGCGGCAAATCGTGCCGCGCCTCGGCCACGCCGGCGAGCACGAAATGCGCGTCGTGCGGCTCGAGCCTCATCGCCTGCTGCGCATTGAGCTCCGCCGCCTTCAAATCTCCGCGGTCGAATTCGAGCTTGGCGATTTCGATGGCCACCGAATCGACGAGCTGCGGCGAGAGGCGGATGGCCTCCCGATACGCGGCGAGCGCTTCATCGGTGCGGCCGAGGCGGCGAAGATCGCCGGCCATCTGCATGTAGATGTCGACGAGGCCCGGATTGCTTTTCAGGATCTCGCGGCACAGCTCGATACTCTCGCGGTATTTTCCCTGCTGATTCAGTTCGAAAGTCTTCTGCACCTGCTGCAGCACCTGGATGTTGTCGCGTGGGTTCTTCAGCGGCCCGCTGTTCTGTGACGCCGCTCCGGTCAAGTACCCCAGAGCCCTGAGCCGCGCCATCTCCTCGGAGCTGGCCGGGCTTTCCTGCCTCAGATTGAGAGGAATCGCCGCGAGCTGATTCTCGAACGCCAGCGACTGCCGGCGGTCCTCGGCGCGGATGTTTTTTGTCTCGCGCGGATCGCTGACGATGTCGTACAGCTCCGGCTTCGGGCTCTCGATGTATTGATCGCGCGCGTCGGTGATCGATCGCAACTGGCTCCAGCCGAGGTGCAGGCGCGGGTACATCGTTTCGCTGTAGATGTCGCGCGTTTGCGGATGCTCGGCGAGTTTGATCAGCGATTCGCCGGGAAGTCCGGCAGGAACGCTCGCGCCGACGGCACCGGCGATCGTCGGAAGAATATCGACGAGCTCCGCCGGCGCGGCGACGCGTTTTCCGGCCATGCTTTCGCCGGGAAGCTTCACGATCAGCGGAACGTGCAGCACTTCGCGATAGAGCAGAACGCCGTGCTCCGCTTCGCCGTGATCGCCGAGTCCTTCACCGTGATCGCCGCAGAAGACGATCAGCGCTTTGTCGTAGAGCCCGCGCTTTTGCAGCTCGTCGAGAAAGTGGCCGAGGTAGAAATCCGCGGTGGCGATTTCGCCGTCGTACGGACTCGACGCGTACTTGGATTTGAACGGCTCGATCGGCTCGTACGGCGAGAGCGGCTCGAAGAGATGCAGAAAGAGGAAACACGTAGGCGTGTGGACTTTGTCCAGCCATCCGAGAGCGGCGCGAATGGTTTCATTGCCGGGGCGCTGGATCGCGCCGAGAGTGGCGGATGCCCACACCGGCATGGAGTCGTCGTAGAAGTCGAAAATCGAGCCCATTCCGGTCGAGCGGCGGAGAACGTACGCGGACACCGCTCCGCCAGTGGCGTAGCCCTTTTTCGCCAGCAACTGCGGCAGCGTTTGCCCGTTCGAATCGAGCTTGTATCCGATGTTGCTGCGGACGCCGTTCTGGTACGGGAGCCGGCCGGTCATGATGCTGACGTGCGACGGCAACGTCAGCGGAACGTGCGAGTAGGCGTTCTCGAACACGATGCCGTCGCGCGCCAGGCGATCGATGGCCGGAGTGTCGACGAGCTTCGCTCCATAGGCGGAAAGATGATCGGCGCGAAGAGTGTCGATAGAGATGAGGATGACCGGCGCGTCCGGGAACTGCGTCTTCGGAGCGCGGCTGCAGGCGGCCGCGAGGAGCAGAAGTGCGCCGGCGAGCGCGCGGTACTTAGCCGCGGACACGGAACGCTCTGTCGAACTCGTAGTCCTTCCCCAGCACGACGTCCACAACGTGCACTTTGATCGTGTAATTGCCGGGGCGGAATCCGTCGAGCGGGATCGCCTGGCCGAGAGCGAAGCGGTTCTCTTCGTCCTTGAGCGGAGCGAGCGACGCGTCCCTCATCGGCAGACCAGCCTGCACCCGTCCTTTCTCCGTCGTCCCCTCGATGTCGACCTGCACGCGAACGTTTGGCTTGCCTGCGTCCGTCAGGCCGGGGTTGCGCATCTCGAGGAAGTACCAGAGGTTGCCGCCTGCGTCGAAGATCGCGTCTCCCTTAAGAATGACTTTGAGGCCGCCGAAGGTGAAGGGATCGAGCGGCTGCCAGTTCGTTTTCAGCGGGATGATGGTTCCGGCGAGGTTGCCAAACCAGTTTGAGGCGACGCCGAGC
>VFSW01009443.1_pt1 | contig 13922 bp, 4 predicted proteins | sample 5358111 | NCBI WGS metagenome assembly VFSW01 (sample SAMN11554181, study PRJNA540505) | mine drainage metagenome | isolation source: sediment from site ElyBrook_90M | place: USA: Ely Copper Mine, Vershire, VT | collected 2017
CGGCGGCCAGCGCGGCGGCCAGGTGCAGGAGGACATTGTGCAGGCGGTGGCCCCAAGGGTCTTCGCCGAAGACGGCGGCGTCGAACGATTGGGAAAACGCGGTCAGCACGCGGTTGGAGACGAAGCTCATGGCTGCGCGCGCGGGAGAGCGGAGGACGCCTTGGGTCCACTGCAGGAGTTTGCCTTGTCCCCCCAAGGCGTACTTGTCCGTCTGCAGGGCGTTGACGTCGTCGAAGTAGACCCAGCCGTAGTTCAGGGTCGGCGCGTACACGGCGAGGTTGGCGAAGACGAGGACGGAGGCCGCGAGGCGGCGATTCCAGCGCGCGGGCAGGAACTTCATTCTTGAGACCGCGCTAATTGTGCATGCAGAAGATGACTTGTATATAAGGCGGAGTGGTGTCGGCCGTGCTCGTCGTGCCCCCCGTGCCCGTGAAGGCCGGCGCGGTGGCGCCGGTGGTACCGGCGCCGCCGGAGAACGCATGGCTGTGCGAGGCCAAGACAAAGTTCGGCGAAGAGTTTGTCCCCCAAAAAGCGAGAGCCGGACTGCTGAGTGTGCCCGTGGCGCTCGGACCGCCGATGGTGCCGGCGGGCGTGAAGGAATGCGTGTGGGCGGCGACGGTCCCGGCCGGAGTGAAGGTGTGCGAGTGGGTGATCGCGGCCAGGTTCGTGAGCCCGGTACCGACCGTCCCCGCCACGGTGCCGGCGCTGGGGACGCCGATGGGGAATCGGCCGTTGAAGCTGAGGAGCTGCTGGTAGCCGCTGGGGCAGGAGCTCGTCGACAGGACGATCAGGCCCGAGTTCAGCCCGCCCGGAGGGCTTGACGTCCACGCCGACCCGTTGGACGCCAAAACGTTGCCCGAAGCCCCGGGGGCGGTCAGACCCGTGCCGCCGTTGCCCACCGCCACGACGCCCGTGACGTTGGCCGCGCTGCCGGGGATGTTGCCGCTCACGTTGGCGCCGGTCAGGTTGGTGAGGTTGACGCCGCTCAAGGCCGGCAGCGGCGAAACGATGGTCGTGGCGTTGCCCACCGAGGTCACGGGTCCCGTCAGGTTTGCGTTCGTGGTGACGGTTGCGGCGTTGCCGGAGATGCTGATGCCGGCCGTGCCCGCGGCGATGTTGGCTGCGGTGAGACTCGTCAGATTCGCGCCGCTGATGGCGGGCAAAGACGCGATGCCGGGGTTTGGATATGTGCCGTTGAGATTGCCCCCCGCGGCGCCCGTGGGGGAGCCTCCGCCGCTTGCCGCGGTCGTGGAGATCGTGCCGTCTCCCCACCGGATTCCCAGCCCGTTGCCGGCGCTCTGGGCGAACGTGATCGAGGTGGAGAGCGCGAGGGCGTACTGGCCGGCGCCCGTCGCCAGGAACGTGCCGCTTGACGCGGTGACGCCGTTCGAGAATGTGCCCGAAGCGGCGTTCAGGCCGTAAGTCACCTGGAGGTTGCCGCCGCTGATGAAAGCGGCGGTCGCGAGGCCCGTGCCGAGCTGCGCCGCATTGGAGGCGACGAAGGCGAACGGAGAAGCGGCCAGGCGCTCGCGCGGCGAGAGGGTCTCGGCGCCGGTCAGCGACGTGCCCGCGTTGACGTGAATCTCCAGCCAGACTTCGGGGCTGAAGAACGCCGAAACCGGTATGCCGCCGGCCGTCAGCGATCCGATCTGGACCGAGTAGATGCCGTTGGCGACGGAGACGGCGTTGCCGCCCGTGTAGTTCGCGTCGTCGAAGAGGAGCGCCCCCCCCGACGACTGGCTGTACAGCTTGAATTCGAACGAGTAGGTGCCGGTCAGCGGATTGCCCGACGGATCTCCAAGCTTGCCCTGATAGTTGAGATAGGCCGGGAAGACCTGGGCGGCCGCGGGAATCGCGGCAAGGGAACCGAGAAAGAGAAGCAGGGCAATGCGGCGAAACGCGCAAGCCGAAATTCCCATTGGGTGGAGTATAGCGTTGCTCATTCTTTGGTGCAAGGTCTGCTAAATTTCAGCTAATTTTACGATGAACTCGCGCAGGACGATCGCGCCGTCCGAGCAGCGAGTCGAGGCGCGCGAGCAGCTCCGCCGGCGCGACGGGCTTGGTCAGGTAGCCGTTGACCTCGCCCTCTCTCAATCCTCGTATCTGCTCCTCGGGGCGAGCGTTGACCGAGAGCATCAGCAGCGGCAGGCGCGAAAGCGCCGGCTCCCGGCGTATTTCCCGGGCGAGGTCGATGCCGCTGTCTCCGGGCAGATTCCAATCCAGCAGCGCGGCTGCGGGAGGCCTTGTCTTAAGGATGAGCCTTGCCTCCTCGGCGCTGCGCGCCGTCAAGACGCGGTATCCTCCCGAGCCGAGAATTCGGCTCAAGATTCGCCGATAGTCGTCATTGTCGTCGACGACGAGGACGGTCGATCCCTTCACGGCGCCTCCGTCCCCCGGGGCAGCGTGACGCGGAAAAGGCTTCCGCGGCCGTCTGGGCCGGGCGCGTAGGACAGGCGGCCGCCCTGCGCTTCGACGAGACGGCGCGAGATGTAAAGGCCCAACCCGGTGCCTTCCGTGTCGTCCAGCGTAGGCGCCAGCCGCGCGAATTTCCCGAACAGCTTCTCGCGCTTCCCGGGCGGAATGCCGACGCCGTTATCGAGAACGTCGACGGATAAATGCGCGCCCTCGGACCGGGCGCTCATGCGAACGCTCCCCCCCGAGGGAGTGAACTTCAGCGCGTTGCTGAGGAGATTGTGCAGAACCTGGCGAAGGCGATCGGGATCGGCGGAGGCTACCGGCATCCCGAAGGGCGCGTCCACGGAGACGCGCACGCCGCGATCTCTGGCGAGCGCTCCGTATTCCGCGGCGACCTCGGTCAGCAGCGGTCCGAGCGGCAGGCGACAAGGGGAGAGCTTGAGACGGCCGTCCTCGATGCGCGTCATGTCGAGGATGTCGCCGATGGTTCGGCGCAGGTGGGCAGCCGTCGACTTCATGCGCCGCACATCCTCAAGCCACAGGCGGACTCCGCGTGCGTCGCTGGGCGCGTCCCGCGACATGAGATCGAGATACGACTCGATCGCCGCCAGCGGCGACTTGAGTTCGTGGGCGGCCATCGCCAGAGTTTCTCCCGCGTCGCGCTCCTTCCTGGCTTGGCGCGAACGCGCAAGAATCGCGGCGCCGAATACCAAAATCGCGCCCAGGACGGTCCAAGGCCATAGCGGGGCTTTGGGGACGATCGTCTCGGACAGCGGCGCGGCGGCAGGCTTGGAGAGGATTGGCGCGGGCGCGGGCCGTGCGGGCGCAGCCCGACGGCGCACGGGCTTCGCTTCGGAGCCGGGCGCCGGGGGCGACGGCGAAGCCGTCGCGGACGGGCCGCCGAGGGAAATGTTGCTGTAGTGCGTGCTCGCGGATTCGGCCGCGCGCGCCGCCCCGCTCGAAAGCGCCGCCAATGTCGCGAGCAGGGGCAGGATCATGTGACGGGAAGTATAGATGACCGCATGAGGCGGCGCAATCCCTGCTAAAAAATAGCTAAATCTAAGACGACGACGAAGACGTTATTTGATAGCCGACGCCGGGCAGGGCGACGATGCTTTCTCCCGCCGCGCCGAGCTTGCGGCGCAGCGCGATGACGTGCTGGACGAGCGTCCTGGAACGGCGGCGCAACTTCCCGGGGCGCCAGCCGCGGCGGAAAAGGTCCCGCCACCGCACCGGACGTCCGCCGGCGCGCAGCAGCGCGGCCAAGGCCGAGAGCTGCTTGCCGGTCAGCAGGACCTCTCGGTAGCCGGCGCCGTCCCGGACGAGGCAGCGGCGGGCGTTGAGGTCGAGTGCGATTGCCCCGTCGGCCGTGCGCAGCACGCTGCTCGGCCAGTTCTCCGGAAACGAAATCTGTTCGACGGTCCGCAGCGACGCTTCGATTCTCGCCGCCAGCAGCTCGGGGTTGACGGACGCCGGGAGAAAATCATCGGCGCCCGCGGCCAGGAGTCGCGGCGCAGCGTTCTCGGCGTCGTCCGGCCCCGCCAAGACGATCACGGCAAGGCCTCGGCGTCCGTAAAGACGCCGCAGCGCCGAGATGGCGCGCGCGGCGTTCGGAATCAGCGCTGAGGCAATCAAAAGGACGTCGGCGGGAACGGCGAGGACAAGCTTGCGCAGCGCGGCACGGTTCGGCGCGGGCAGAATGCGGATGCCGAGCGCCTCCACGGCGGTCCGGGCCGGGAAGGGCAGATCTTCCGCTCCCCCCAGATAATGAACGACGATGCGGGCGGACAGTGCGTCCTTCACGGTTCATGACTGTATCAAACCAACGCGGCGCGGGCAACGGCCGTACCTATAGTGCCGATCCTTCACAGGCTTGTAATGAGGATTTCGCACGGCCAAGCTAGACTTTATGCGATGCCCTATAGGTACGCGCGCGCGCTGTTCTTCGTCGCCTGCGCGTTTCTCTATCCCCTCCAGGCGTCTGCGCTTGATTCCGCGAGCGCGAGCTATCGCAACACCCGCTCCGCTGTCGATTCCTCCGGCCGGCGCAAGACCTCCGCCAGCTTTCGCGCCGACGGCGCGGCCGGGGAGATTTCCGCCCAACCCGTCGCCTCCACGAACTACTCCACGCGCGACGGCCTGGACGGCATCGACTATTATCCGGGCCGCGTGACCGGCGTGTGGGGCTCCTCCGGCACCGTGGCGGGAACCGTTTATCTGCAGTGGATCGCGCCCGGCAACGACGGGTACGAGGCCAGCGCGGCGGGCTCCTTCATCGTGCGCTACAGTTCGGTCGCCGCGAACTCACCCGCGACCTCGGACGCGAACTTCGACGCCGCGACGAACGTGACGCCCGCGCCGCCCGCCCCGTCGATCGACGGAACCCTGCTGACGACGACGGTGACGGGCCTGACGCGGGGGGTGACGTACTACTTCGCGGTGAAGGCGGCGGAGCGCGACGGGCTTCGCTCCGTACTCTCGGCGGGGGCGACCGTGCAGAGCACGCCGGGGCCCGGCTGCGCGACGAATCTCTTCGTCAAGAAAAACGGCGGCGCAGGATACTACAACACGATCTCGCTGGCCGTGGCCGCGGTGCCCGCCTCCTACACCGGCAACTACTGCGTCGTGATCGACAGCCAGGTCTATGCCGAGCAGGTCACGGTCAACGTCCAGCCGGGAAATACATCCTCTCGACTTTCCATCATGGCCGACCCCGGAATGGCCAGCACCGCCGCGGTGGTCGATCCCCCCGCCGGAGCGGCGGCATTCGACATCACGGCCGACAGCGTGACCCTGCAGCTTATCGATATCCGGCCGACGAACGCGATCAGCTACGGCGTGATCGTTCAGGGCGGAGCCGGTTCGGGGTATGACGTCGATCTGTCGAGCGTCAACGTCCTGGACGCCGGCGGCAAGATCTCGACTTACGGAGTCTATCTCTCCTACGGAGGCTACGATTCCGTTCAGTTCTCGACCGTCGTCGTGGGCGGAGCGAACGCTTACGCGGTCCGCCTCGAGACCCCCGGCAACTCCATCGATCTCAGCACGATGTCGACCCTGGGCTCGACCTGCACCGGCAGCGGCTGCATCGCGCTCTCGCTCTACGCGGCCTCGTCGAACACGGTGACGCGCTCGTACATCTCCGGCGCGCACGACGTCGCGGCCTACATCAACATCTCGAACTTCAACTCTTTCAGCGGGAGCACGGTGTCCTCGCGAGGGACGGCCCAGGCGCTCTATCTCACGGGTTCCTCCAGCAACACGCTGAGCGGCCTCGAGGTGCTCGGATCCGGGGCCGCGGGCTATTTCGACGCCGGCTCCAACGGCAACCTGATCCAGCAGAGCACCATGACCGCCGCGGGCGGCTACGCGATGGGCACGAACGCCTCGTCGAACACGATCTCCTCGTGCTACATCCGGAACACGAACACCGGAGGCGACGGCTTCTACCTGGATGCCGGCGCCTACGGCAACACGATCAGCCGGAGCACGATCTCCCTAAGCGCGGCCAACAATATCGCCCTCGTCTTCGCCGCGGGAAGCTCCTCGAACACGCTGACGGGAAGCTTCATCATGAATCCTCCCGGCTATGCCTCGCGCATTTATGCGAACTCGAACCTGAACACGATCAGCCAGAGCACGATGGTCGCGGGGGCGGGCTACGCGCTCGACGTGGCCGGCGCCTCGTCCAATACCGTGACTTCGAGTTATTTCCACAGCGCGTCGGGCGCTGCCCTGTCGATCACGGGCAGCACGGACACTTACATTTCCGGAAGCACGATGACGAGCGCCGGAGCCTCCGCATACGGGCTGTACTTGGCGGGCTGCTCGTCCAACACGGTGACCGGCAGCGTCATGTCCGACCCGGCGGGCTACGGCGCGTTCTTCGACGCGGGCTCCAACGGCAATACGATCTCGCTGAGCACGATCACCGGCGGCGCGGGCGTCGACGCGCTTTACGCCTTGCAGTCCTCCTCGAACATGATCTCCGGAAGCTATGTGTCCGACGCCGGCGGAGACGCCGTCTATCTGGACGCCGGCTCCAGCGAAAACACGATCTGGCTGAGCACGATGATCGGCGGCGCCGGCTACGACGCGGTCTACTTCCTCTCGAACTCTTCGAACACGATCAGGCAGAGCGTCGCGACGGGCGGCACCGCCGTGAACATCGGCTCCTCCCTCGGCACGGCCATCACCGGGAGCCTCCTGACCGGGACGGACGCCGGCGGCTCGGGTCTCTATCTCTCGGGCGCTTCGTCGGGGACCGTCTCCCAGAGCGTGCTGTCCGGCCCCTTGGGCTACGGCGCGACCTTGGTTTCCAACTCCAACGGCAACACGATCTCCTTGAGCACGATCACGGGAAATCAGGCGAACAACTGCGCGTTCTACATCGGGGGTTCTTCCGCCAACGCCGTCTCGTCCAGCTACGTCCGGAATACGAATGCGACCGGCGACGGCGCCTATCTGGACGCCGGCGCCTACGGCAACGTGATCAGCCAGAGCTCGATCTCCCTGAACGCGAGCGGCAATGTCGGCCTGCTGTTTCTCACCGGGAGTTCATCGAACACGCTGACGGGGAGCTTCGTCTCCAATCCGCCCGGGTACGGATCGCGGATTTACGCGAACTCGAACCTGAATACGATCAGCCTCAGCACGATGGTCGCCGGGGCCGGCTACGCGCTCGACCTGACCGGCGCCTCGTCCAATACCGTGACGCAGAGCTACTTCTACAGCGCGTCGGGCGCCGCCGTGACGATCATCGGCAGCACTGACACCTACATCTCCGAGAGTACGATGGCCAGCGCCGGAGCCGCCTCCTACGGGCTTTACTTGTCCGGAAGCTCGTCGAACACGGTGGTCGGGAGCGTCATGTCCGATCCGTCGGGCTACGGCGCGTACTTCGCCGCCGGCTCCAATTCCAATTCGATCGTACAGAGCACGATGACGAGCAGCGGTCTTTACTTTGCATTCGACCTCATTGGAGGTTCGTCCAATACGATCATGCAAAGCTATATCGCCAACCCGTCGGCGACCGCGGCGTATCTCTCCGCCTCCGCCACATACAACACGATCAGGCAAAGCACGCTCATGACCAACGCCGGAGGATCCTACGCGATCTTCTTCAATGGCGCTTCTTACGACACGGTCATTCAGAGCTCTCTCTCCAACCCTGGTGGAACGGCGGTGCGGATGGGCGGCGCCAACGGCAACGCGCTCAGCCTGAGCACGGTGACAGCCGGAGGCGCGGGATACTCCGCGCTAGTGCTTTATTTTTCTTCCTCAAACACCGTGGTCAACTCCTACGTCCAAGGTTCGACGGCGGTCTATATCTCCGCTTCGACGGGAACCGTGATCGGCGGAAGCGTGCTGGTGGCGACGAACACCTTCGGCAGCGCCCTGCAGATGGACGGGGGCTCGACCAACCTGTCGCTGTCGAGTTCGATCTTGACGGCGCCGGTCGCGGGCGCTTCGATCTACCTGGACAAGGGCAACAGCGGCCCGATCCTCTTGTCGACGAATACCCTTTTGGGCGCGATGTATGGCGTGTTCGTGGCGACGCAGACGGCCGGCGCTCAGATTTGGGTGACCTCGAACACGATCATCCCGGCGGTGACGAGCGGCAACAATACCTACGGCCTGTATTTCAACGGCCTGGCGTCGGGCGCGACGATCGAGAACAACGCGGTGGTCTACCGGACGGCGGGCACGATGGGCGCGTTCACGAGCTACGCTCTGTACGCTCAGAGCTCGTCGGGCCTGCTGATCGACCACAACCGCATCGATGAGCCGGGCATGATCACGGCCGGGTCCTTCGTCGGGGCCGACTTCATCGGGACGATGAACACGTCGTTCAAGTTTAACGACACGAATTCGACGGGGACGGGCTTCACGAGCGCCTATCTGCTCGAGGCGACGAACGCCTCGACGGGACTGACGGTCAAGGACAACGTCTTCGTCAGTTCGTTCGCCTTCGCGACGACCGGATCGTCGGCGACGGCGGCGGTGGACGCGGGCAGCCAGAGCGGCTTTTCATCGGACTACAACGATTGGTACAGCTCGAACAGCCTGCTGGGCTTCTCCTGGGGCGGGGTCAGCGCGCAGGGGCTGGCGGCGTGGAGGACGGCCTCCGGCAAGGACGCTCATTCGATCTCGGCCAATCCTTTGTGGGCCGCCCCCGGCGCCGGCGTTGAGGACTTCCATCCGCTTTCGATGACGGGCCGCTGGAACCAGCCGCTTCAAAACATGTCCCTTTTGGACGCGGCGGAGTCTCCCACGATCGACGCGGGCGATCCGGCGGAATCGTACGCGTTGGAGCCACAGCCGAACGGCTCGATCGTGAACTTGGGCAGCTACGGCGACACGGCGCAGGCGTCCGAATCCGCCAACTACCCGGGCTGCGCGGTGACGAGGAGGGTCGGCGCGGGGCAGACCTACGCGACGATCTCGGCGGGCGTTTCCGCGCTGCCGTCCAGCTTGCCGGGAAGCGCGTGCGTCGTGATCGAAGACGCGGCGACTTATCCCGAACAGGTCACGGTCCAAAACTTCGTCAACAACGGGTCTTCGATCTCCATCTTCACGGACCCAGCCGTGGGCGCGCACGCGATCGTCGCGCCGAATTCGGCGCTGTCCACGGGCGCCTTCGTGATCATGAACAGCAGCGTGAACATCATGAGCGTGGACATCGCGCCGACGGCGGCGGTGAGCTACGGCGTGGCCGTCTCGTCGTCGTATGTGTTCATCAGCAGCGTGAACATCGCCGATTCGGCCGGCAAGATCGGGACGGCCGGCATCCTGCTGAATCAGGCGAGCGACGTGACGGTCTATCTGAGCACGATCAATTCCATCTCGCCCGTCATGCACAACACGGTGTATCTGCTCAATTCGTCCTCCAACACCTTGATCGGCATCTATTCTCACGACGACTTCAGCGACGGCCTCGCCATCATGACAGGCTCGAACAACAACTACGTTTTCGGGAGCACTTTCACCGGCACGAACGCGGGCTCGACCAAGCTCTACCTTGGCGGCTCGTCGAACACTTTCACTCAAGGATTCCTCTCCGACCCGAGCGGCGCGCAGGTCCTGTACATCAAGGCCGGCGCCGCCAACAATGTCGTCAGCTTCAGCACGATCAACGCCATGGGAACATCCGGCTACACTTCGTTCCAATGCGACTACAACGCGTCCAGCAACACCATCACAAACTGCTATCTCGGCGCCGCGGGCACCGGCGGCGGCGCCGATCCCATTCAAATCAACGCCGGCTGCGACAACACCGTGATCGCTTTCAGCACCGCGATCGGTTTCAACGGGAACTTCGTCGCCGGCAACGGCACGACAGTCATCGGAAGCAACCTGACCAGCACGGGGCTCAATCAGACCGCGCTCGTCATCCAATACAGCACGGGCGCGAGCGTCAGTCTGAGCACCGTGGCCGCCACCAACAACAGCGTCGTGATGGACATCATCGGCGCCTCATCCAACGCCATCAGCGGCAGTTATTTCTTCAGCCACGGAAACGGTGTCAACCTTCACGGCTCCAGTTCCAACACCTTCACTCAAGACACGATGTATTGCGACGGGGCTTCCGCGACTTGTCTGTACATCGTCAACGGCTCCTCCTACAACCTTGTGACGCAGAGTCTCATCGAAAACCCTCTTGGCAACGAGGTCCTGTACATCAACGACTCCCAGTACAACACCATACGCCTCAGTACGATCACGGCCAATCATGGAGGCGTCAGCAACAACGCGGCTCAGATCGGGTACGGCGCGCTTTACAACACCATCACGCAGAGCGTCATCTCCAACCCTTCCGGCGAAGGCCTTTGGCTGATCGGAGGCGCCAACTTCAACACGATCAGCCTGAGCACGATCACGGGCGGCGGCGCGGGCCTGGATGCCGTCGACATCTTTTCCTCCTCGTCCAATACGTTCAGCGGCGATTACATCCAAGGCTCGACGGCGGTGTACGTGACGGACTCGACCGGCACCGTGATCGGCGGAAGCGTGCTGGTGGCGACCAACACGGCGGGCAGCGCCCTGCAGATGGACTCCGGGTCCACGAACTTGACCTTGTCGAGCTCGACCCTGGCGGCGGGCGCCTCGGGGGCGGCGGTCTATCTGAGCACCGGGAACAGCGGCCTGATCCTTTTGTCGACGAACACGATTACGGGGGCGATGTACGGCGTGTTCGTCGGAACGCAGGCGTCGGGAACGCAAATATGGATCACGTCGAACACGATCGTGCCGGCGGTGACCGCGGCCAATAACACGTACGGCCTGAGCTTCAACGGTCTGCAGTCGGGCGCGACGATCGAGAACAATACGGTGGTCTACCGGACGGCGGGCACGATGGGCGCGTTCACGAGCTACGCGCTGTACGCGCAGAGCTCGTCGGGCCTGCTGATCGACCACAACCGCTTCGACGAGCCGGGCATGATCGCCGGCGGTTCTTTCATCGCCGTGGACGCCTTGGCCGTGAAGAACACGGCATTCAAGTTCAACGACGTGAATTCGAGCGGGACGAACTTCACGAACGCCTATATGCTGGACGTGACGAACGCGTCGAACAACCTGACCTTGGCGGACAACGTCTTCTTCAGTTCGTTCGGCGTGACCGTGTCGGGTTCGTCGGCGACGCTGGCGGGAGACGGAAGCGTGACGAATTTCACGGCGGACTACAACGACTACTACAGCTCGAACAGCCGGCTGTCGTTCCAAAGCGCGGCGGGCGATCAGCAGGGGTTGGCCGCATGGACGGGGGTTTCGGGCAAGGATGCGCACTCGATCTCGGGCAATCCGCTGTGGGCCAACCCGTCGGCCGGCGTGGAGGACTTCCACCCGCCGTCGGTCGTGGGCCGCTGGAATCAGTCTCTCCAGAATATGTCGAGCGCGGACGGCGCGCAGTCGCCGACCATCGACGCGGGCGACCCGGCCGAAGGCGTCGGCTTGGAACCCTCCCCCAACGGCGGACTCGCCAACCAAGGCTCCTACGGCTTGACGGCGCAGGCGTCGGAGTCCCGGCCTTCCTACCCGGGCTGCGCCGTGACGAAGCGCGTGGGCGCGGGCCAGGCGTACGCGACGATCTCGGCGGCGGTCGCCGCGCTGCCGGCGTCGCTCCCGCCGGGCAAGGCGTGCGTGGTGATCGAAGACGGCGCGACGTATCCGGAACAGGTGACGGTGCAGAACTTCACGATGAACGCCTCGTCGATCGCGATCTTCGCCGACGCGGGACAGGCGCCCGCGGTCTCCCCTCCGTCGGCGTCGACGGCGGCGTTCTTCATCCTGAACTCGTCGGTGAGCGTGGCCGGGATCGGGATCGCGCCGACGAACGCGATGACGTACGGCGTCTATGTCTCATCGGCGTACGTGCAGCTCAGCAGCATGAACGTGCTGGACGCCGGCGGAAGGATCTCCGCCGCCGGATTCCAGCTCGACCCGAGCGCCGCCTGGGCGTCGATTTCATATTCGAGCGTGACGGTCGGCGGAGCGGTCGCCGCCGCCTTCTACCTGAACTCGAGCTCGGGCGCGCAGGTGTCCTACAGCTCGGCGCAGGCCAACTCGGCCGGCGCCTACGGCTTGTACCTGAACACCGCGTCATCGAACACGTTCACGGTGTTCCTCGCGTCGAATCCCGCGGGCTATGCCGCCTATCTGAACTGGTATGCGGACTACAACTTGATCTCGCTCAGCACGATGTCCGGCGGCACGGCGTCGACCGCCGCGCTCGACCTCAACATCGTCAACTACGACACCATCGACCGCAGCTACGTCGCGAGCCCCTACGGGGCGGTCTACGTCAACGCGTCGTCGAACACCTTCACGCGCAGCACGTTCACGACTTCCGGCATCGATCAGTCCGCGCTGTACATCAACGCGTCATCCAACTCCGTCAGCCAGTGCTGGATCGCCGCCTCCTCGGGGACGGCGGCGTTCGTGAACGCGTCATCCAACACGCTGAGCCAGAGCACGTTCACCGCCAACGATTCGGCCACGAACGCGCTCTTCCTCAACAGCGGCTATGCGAACAACCTCGTGAGCCAATCCTACGCCTCAAACCCGGCGGGCACGGCGATCTTCCTGAACGGCTCGTACAACGTCTTGAGCCAGAGCGAGTTCGTCAGCGACTCAACGGCCGCCGCCGTCTTCGTCAACGCGAGCTCGAACACGATCGCGCAGTGCACGGTGATCAACCCTCTCGGCACCGGGATCAACGTCAACTACGGCTACGACTCCGTGACGCTGAGCACGGTCACGACGGGGGCGTCCGGCTATTCGGCGATCTACCTCAACGATCCTGGGAGCACGATCTCTCAGAGCTACGCATACAACTCGGCCGGTGACGCGCTGTTAGTCAACAAGCCCTACAACACCGTGAGCCAGAGCACGTTCTCAAGTTCCGCCTCGGGCGGGCGCGGCGTGTTCCTGAACGATTCCCATATCGCGCTGTCGCAGTGCTGGGTTTCGAATTCGGCGGGCGACGCGGTCTTCGTCAACTACCCCTACGACACCATTTCCGCCAGCACGATCACCAGCGGCGGCGCCGCCTACGAGGCCGTCAACGTCCATGCGGCCGGCACCACGATCATGAATTCCTACCTCCAGGGACCGCTCCATGGCGTCAACATCTGGGCCTCCACCAACACCGTGATCGGCGGCAGCATGATCGTCGCGACCGGGACGGCCAATTCGGCGCTGTACATGGGCGGCGGCAGCGTGGGCCTGGCGGTGTCCTCGAGCGTCCTCTTGGCGCCGTCCCAGGGCTCGGACGTCTTCCTCGACGCCTACAACTCAGGCGTGATCGTCCTCTCGACCAACGTCTTCCAGCCGGCGCAGTTCGGCGTCTACGCGTCGACGATGCTGCCGGGCTCTCAGGTCTACCTGGCGTCGAATACATTCGCTCTGGCGGCTTCGCCGGCGTACGCCACGTTCGGTCTTTACGCGAACGGACTGATCACGGGCGCAACGATTCAGGACAACGGATTTTATTTCCGCATTCCGTCGTCCGCCGGCTCAAACACGGCGACGGCGCTGCAGGCGCAAAGCGCTTCGGGGCTTCTGATCGTGGGGAATCGCATCGACAATCCCGGGATGATCACCGGAGGCGCGTTCGGCGGGATGAACTTCATCGGCACGAGGAACAGCGCCTACAAGTTTAACGACATGAACTCGACGGGGACAAACTTCACGAATGCCTATTTGTTGACTGCGGCGCTCGGGTCGACGGGCCTGACCGTCAAGGACAATGTATTTTTGAGTTCATTTGGGTTCGCGACGAGCGGCTCTTCGGCGACGGTGGCGGTGGACGCGGCCAGCGAGGCCGGCTTCTCCTCCGACTACAACGATTATTTCAGCTCGAACGCGGCGCTCGGATTCCAGTGGGGAGCGCTCGGGGCGCAGGGGCTGGCGGCGTGGACGGCCTTGTCGGGCGAGGATGCTCATTCGATCTCGGGCAATCCGCTGTGGGCCAACCCTTCGGCCGGCGTGGAGGACTTCCACCCGCA
>VFSW01009444.1_pt1 | contig 13922 bp, 13 predicted proteins | sample 5358111 | NCBI WGS metagenome assembly VFSW01 (sample SAMN11554181, study PRJNA540505) | mine drainage metagenome | isolation source: sediment from site ElyBrook_90M | place: USA: Ely Copper Mine, Vershire, VT | collected 2017
ACGAAAACGGGGCTGGCTGACCGGGAGTGGATGCTCAAGGCGGGCAAGATTCTCCCGATTCCCAAGGGAGCGCAGATCGCCATTCAGAACAACGTGACCGAAGCGCGTGAGTCGGACGGACCAGATACCGGCCATGCATGGAAGTATCCAGAGGACAGGCTGAAGGAGATAGTCGCCATCACCAATCCCAAGCAACTCGAAGCGGGGAAGGGTTCGGCGGAACTGGTTCACTTCAGCCACAACACCCCGATGGTCTTTGAGCGATGAGCTTCAGCAAGCGCCTCGCAACCGAGCAGTTACAGAAACTCTCCGAAGCATCGGCTCAGTCCGAATCCGGCCTCTGGATTCCGCAGCACCATTCCCTGTCTGAAATCGAGTCCTTCAACTCGCACTACGACGCCATGTGCGACCGCCTGCGCCGCCAGTACGGGGATCAGGAGTCCATCGAGGACCATCTTGGTCAGGACGAGTTGCAGTGGATTGCGAACGAGTACACCATCTGCGCCTGTGACGAACGCTACTGGATGGAGAACTACGCCTACATCAACGATGACGGCGTTCTTAAACGGTTCTCTCCGCGCCACTCGCAGTCGATGATGATTGACATGTGGGCCGAGCGGGAAGAGAACGGATCGGCGATTGAGCAGCAGGTACTTAAAGCCAGACAACAGGGTATCTCGACGGTGGTGGAGCTCGCCATCGCCAAGAAGGTGAACTTCGGCATCGGCGTCAAAGCGGCAATCGCCTCCTACGACCAGGACGCCTGTGAGCGCATGGGCGGTATGACAGAGCTTGCCTTCAACGAGATGCCATCGTGGATGCGTGCCAACCCCACCAGCGACCGCGCAGCCAGCCTGAAGGCATTCGCAGCCACGAACACCCGCCTGACGCTCTACAGCGGCAAGAAGGCGGCAGGCATCGCCCGTGGTGACACACCCAGCGTGCTGCACATCTCCGAAGTCAGCATCTTCCCTGACGCCTCGAACGTCATTGAAAAGTCGCTGTTTCAAGCCGTCCACCCCAGTCCCAACACATTCATGATTCTGGAATCGACGGGCAACGGCAACACGGACTGGTGGGCTCGGACGTGGTACTCCAGCCGGGACTACTGGGCTTCCGGCGGGGCGAGACTCCAGCCGGTGTTCTTCCCGTGGTTCATAGCCATCGACATCTTCCCGACTCCTTCGTGGCGCAAGGACCATCCAGTGCCGGCGGACTGGGACCCTCTGCCCGAGACTCGCCGCATGATGTCGAAGGCTGCCGAGTACATGCACCAGACGCCGCTGATGCGGAAGTACGCAGGCGACAACTGGAGGATGGAGAACTTCCAAGCCTACTACTGGGAGCAGATGCTTCTGGAGGCCCGGCGCAAGGGTGAAGAGAACTCGTGGTACCAAGAGATGCCGATGGACGACAACGAGGCTCTCAGGCCGAAGAAAGACCTTGTATTCAACCTCCAGGAGACGGGCAAGCAGGAAGAGACTCGCTCCGATTACACCGTCTGGTCCATCATCGGCGAGCAGGTACAGGAGCGGTACTACCCTGACGAGTCCGAGATTGACTACGATGCCGAGCGGTTCCAGGTATCCTTCGACGGCACCATCACCGACCTCCGCGGCAAGGTGGGCAAGACGTTCTGGTGGGAGTTCATTCCCCTCAAGCAGCCGGAAGAGAAGGGCATCGACCTGTTCGATGCGGAGCGCAAGCTGCTCATCTTCAAGTGGCCGGAAGCGGGGTACATCTACTCGATCGGCATGGACAACTCCGGCGGTACGGGCAAGGACGGCAGCTACATCTCCGTGAATGGAAAGGCCAAGTACGGCAATGAGCCCGACTTTCAGGCGGCAGCGTTCTGGACGAACAAGGTGGACCCTTCGCTGATGCACCCCTACGTCATGGCGTTGGTAAGCCTGTATTCTTCGGAGATGGCTCCCGGCGAGTTTCCCTTGGTGGGAATTGAGCAGGTGTACGGTCTGGGCGACACGCCCCAGATCCAGATGCTCTCGATGGGGTTCAACAAGCGGCATCTCTACCACTTCAGCCGCCTAGACGGCAAGAACCCTGAGGCCGACAAGAAGAAGTCGCACCGGCTGGGCTGGTACACGACGGAGTGGAGCAGGAACTTCATGCTCTCGACGTACAAGACGGCGGTCGAGAACCACTGGCGCAAGGTGAACGACCCATTCCTGCTGAAGCACGAGATCCCCGCCTTCCAGATCGACAAGACAGAAGGCGGCAAGACGCGGTGGGACCATCAGGACGGCAAGAGGGACGACCGCATCTTCGGAGATGGCATCTCGTTTATCATCCTGAACGATACGGAGAGCTTTTCTCGGCGGGTGATGAACAAATTTGAGGGCGATGAAGAAGAATTGGTAGTAGATTATGGGTATCCCGTAGGCATCAATTCGACTTACGAAGAAATGACGGGGGCAGCATGATAATCATTCCCGGCGCAGACAAGAGCGCAAGCGACTGGTCGATGGAGAACGGCAAGGAAGTTCTCTGGTACGACAAGAACCACACGACCAACCACGTCATCATGACCTCGCCCATGCACCCTCGACGCCTCGGCTACGCCCGCTACAAGACCACTGACCCCAAAGAGATGTACCGCGTGTTTCGCAAGCTCCATGAGCAGGAGCGCGAAGAGAATGAGGCGACCCTCGAGAAGATGTGGAATCGCGGCCGCGCCCGGTACGAGCAGTTGCGCTCGACCCTGAACCAGCGCCTCTTGTCGGCGGGGACCGGCGAGTGGGAGAAGGCATTCATTCGTGAGGCATTGCGCCTGATGGCTGAACGCGACCACAATGAGCAGAAGAACACCCGCTACGGCGTGTCGGGCATGGAGTTGGGCGATGCTCCACTTGAAGGCGGAAGGACGAGGGTGAACTAAGTGCCAGAAACCGAACAGAGTTGGCAGGCCCCGGTATTTGAAGCCAGTGACGATACGAAGCTGAACTTCGTGAAGCGATGCATCGCACAGGGCATTGCGTGGCAGAACGAGAACTGCAACACTGCCTCGCTCCAGAAGGCGATGGACATTCTGGCGGGCAAGTCCGGCGGCCCTGCGTCTCTGGGCTGGAAAGGCCCCAAGTTCTCAACCGGAGACCTCAAGCGGGACATCACCGAGATCGTGGAGACGCTGGCAGACATCCGGCCCTATTGGGGCTACTCGACCGACAATAAATCCTTCCTGGCTCAAGCAGACATGATGAGCAAAGTGGCCAAAGCCATCTACATGGAGTCGTTCGTAGATAGAGCCATCAAGGATGCCTTGCAGTACGCAGCGGTGTCCGGGGCCGGATTCCTTTACCCGTACTACTCACGCTCGCGGTTCGGATCTGGCGACGGCGAGTTCAAGTTCATGGCGTTGGGCCAGCCGGACGTGCTCCCGATTCAGCTTCCCCGCGGCAGGTCGTATCAGGAAGCCTACATCGTCACACTCGCCGTTCCAATGGGCGTGGCCGAGGCTCATGCCCGTTTCCCCGCCTTCCAGTCCCAACTGAAGCCCTTCGCCAAGAAGAAGTACGGCCGCACCAAGGGCGGTGGCACGGAACGCGCGTACGACATGAACCGCTGGCGCCTGCACAAGATAGACGGCCAGATGGAGCAGTTTACCGACATCTACTACACCTACATCCTCGACCTGAGAATCAACTACGGCGAAGTGGATGAAAAGGGGCGCCCGGTCATCGGACCTGACGGCAACCCCATCGGCAAAGAACTGGAGATGGGCGAGGTCGGGACAAGCTGGTACTACAAGGTGCCGTATGTCGGCCAGATGATTACCCGCTTCGAGAATGGCCGCAACGTCACCCGCATGGCGAACGAGGATGACTGCCGCGTGTACCCCTACCGCCGGCTGATGATTTCCTGCGACCAGGCCTTGATGTACGACGGCCCCGCCTTCGACTGGCACGGCATGGTTCCGGTGGTGCCTTTCTATCTGGACGCATGGGCATGGGAAGACTCAGGCTACTCGCTGTTCAACGGCACGGCGGCAACTCAGGACGCGATTGACGACCTTGTGCGGTCCATCTACCGCGTGGCGATGGCCAGAGCAAGGCCCGGCAAAGTCTTCAACATGGACATCACGACGCCCGGCAAGGAAGGCAAGCTCACGAATCGCCAAGCGGAGGCGATGGACCCGTTCGACCCCGACACCACATGGGCTATCGACGGCGACATCAAAGAGCCGGTGCTGCGGCCTCCGATGCCGGAGTGGTGCTACAACATCCCTGAATGGGTGCCGAAGGTAGTGGAGTTCCTTGAAGGCACGATCCAGCGCCAGTTGGGACTTGACCAGGTGAAGTCGCTGGAGAAGCTCCGCGGCAACATCTCCGACCCAGACAAGCTGTTGGAGGCGGAAGGCCCCACGGTCATGGGCACCTCGCGCTCGATGGAGATTGGCTTCAGGGACTTGGCCAAGATGCTGAAGTACCTGATTGTGCAATACCTCCCAACCCGCAGCCTGATTGACTACGTGGGCGCGGACGGCATTGCTCCTACAGTCTTCGACTACGCCCCGGAGATGGTCATTCCGTCGCACCTCGAAGGCGAGCAGACGGTGAACGCCAAGGGACAGCCAGTAGCTTCAACATCGGACCAGTTCACCCGCGCCAAGAACTTCCTGCGCAACGTTCGTGAGCACATTACGCCTCACTCGATGCACTACATCGCGCAGTCCAAGCAGAAGCTCAATCTGCTGGCGCTGCTCGGCAAGGGCGTGCCGGTGGACCCGGAGACGATCGCCGGCCAGTTCGACCTGCCCAACTGGGGCACGATCGACGGCTCGACCATCAAAGAGAAGGTCGTCAACTGGGCCAAGGAGCAGGTGACTGAAAAGGCTGAGATTGCCAAGCTCGAACAGTCGCTTGGCCTGATGCCTCCAGAGCCTCCGGGGAAGCCCGGCCCTAAGCCGGGGCAGCCAGGCGCGGGACGGCCAGCCTCAAACGCCAAGCCTCCACAGGTAGCGCAGAAGGGCGTAGCCGGTGGCGGCAGGCCAGTTGTGAAAACTAGCTAAGGAGAAACGGATGAAGACGAGCACACGCACCGCGGTAAAGCACACTACGCACCTGATGGCCGAAGGTAAGACAGCCGATGGAGGCAGGGCGCTCCTTCTGGAATCCTTTGACTTCATCCGTGAGGAGAAGCAGGTGGGCAAGCTCATCGCCGTCTTCGGTCCCGGCGGCGCGATCCGCGGCCTCACCTTTGAGGAAGAGGAACTGATTCCTCAGCGCGACATCACCGTAGACGAGTAGCAACCAGCCCCGGTTCCCCGCCGGGGCGTTTTCCCTAACAATTCTCGAAAATCCTAAACCATTCCCAAACTTGTAAATCTTTTCGTTGCAGCAATTATGCGCGGGGGATAGATTTTTCTCAGTCAAGGATTACTGGCCTCTCTTCGGACACGGCTCAAGTCTCCTTAGATTCAAGGAGACACACAATGGCAAAGCGCAAGGCTCGTAAAAAGCTGACCGTGATTGGCCCCCACCTCGGTGGGAAGCACATGAAAAAGCATGGCCGTGGCCGCAAGCATGGCGGACACAAGAAGGGTCACCGCAAGTAGATGGGATCCTTCCCCCAAGCCGTATCGCAGCAACCTCCTCAACAGGACCAAGGGGCACCGTCTCCCGGCGGGGGCGGTGCTTCTCCTGTCATCAAGCTGGCAATGCTCTCGCAGGCCATTCAGGGACTCGCTAAAGAGTTTCCGCAGGGCCAGCAGGGAATCCAGATGATGCTCAAGGGGTTGCAGATGATTCAGGCTTCGGCGTCAGCCGCTTCAGCCCCGCAGCAGCCCGCTGCACCGCCCCGGTAATCCTGACTGAGACTTTGAGGAGAACACAATGACAGAACTCGAATGGCTCAAACAGGAATCGGGACTTACCGATGACGAACTGAAAACCTACGAAACCATTTTGGGCGACGGCAAGTTCAAGGCCATGCTCAAGAAGGTCATCACCGCGAACGAGACTCTGGCTGCGGCCAAGCAGACCGCCGAATCCGAACTCGAACAGTTCACCACACGCTACAACTCAGAGTTTGTGCCCGCCATGCGCGACGTGACGCAGCAGGCAGTCGCCAAGGAAGGCGAACTGGCCTCGCTCCGGGCGAAACTGGCGAAGGCAAAGGAATTTGGTCTGGTGATTGACGACGAGCAGCTGGTCAAATCCGCAGACCTGACCCCCCGCGCACCTGGCTCTCCCAATCCAGACGCGCTGACGCGGGAGGATTTGAACCGCTTCTCCAGCGCCCAGTCGAGCACCCTGATTGCTCTCCAGAACCTCAATGCAGAGCACTTCGAGTTATACGGCAAGCCTCTCGGCGGAACCGATGAGCTTGTCACAGAAGTGAATCTGCAGCGGTTGCTGGGCAACCAGAACTACACCCTGCGCAATGCGTGGGAAGCGAAGCACAACGTCGCGGCCAAGCGTCAGGAGATGCAGGCTGCCGCGCAGAAGAAGCACGACGACGAGATTCGTGAGGCCACCCGGCGCGAAGTGATGGAGCGTCAGGGGTCCAATCCTCACATGCGGAGCGGGCAGACCAGCCGCTACGACAAGTACAAGGCATCCGACGCGAGTCAGGACGGCAAGAAGCCGTGGCAGGCTGCGCGTGGAAGCAGGGAACGCAATTCAGGCTGGCGCGAAGCGGCATTATCCAAGGTTCGCGCTGGGCAGGCAGCGTAAGCAGCACTAAGGAGAAATTCACATGGCTTTTGGCCCGTTATTTCCAGAGCTTAGCGCGACAACCCTGAACGAACTGGTTGATGGATATATCTACCAGAACTCGTATGTGGGGACTCCGTTCCAGAGGTACATGCGTGCCTCCGGCGCGTTCGACCCATTCGGCGGCGGCGCTGGTATGCAGATCCCGCAACTCTATCAGGGTGTGGGCGGCGGTTCGATCTTCCCTGGTGAAGACGTGACCATCATGGATGAGCAGGTCATCACTGCCAGCCTGTTCCAGCCCAAGGCGTATGCCAAGTACAAACTGGTGAACGACTTTGTGGTGGAAGCTCAGAACAAGGGGCCGGAAGCTCGTGTGGCGTTGCTCGAAGCCTACCTCAATCAGATGATGGAAGGCATTGACTTTCAGATTGAGGGCGACATGTTCCGCCACGGCCAAGCGGCCGGCAATGGCGTCTCAGACAACCGTCTTGCCTCCATCAACGGCATCTCGGAAGCCCTGAACGACGGCGTGACCCCCTCGTGGGATGGCAACGTGTTCCCGACCTACGGCGGCCAGGCCCGCAACGGAGCCATCGGCGCTTCGCTGAACTCGACGCCTATCTGGATGGGCGACCAGAACGGCAACCCGGCGCCTCCGAACTACCAGACGTTGCTCAAGACCTACTTGCAGCCGATTCAGAACGGCGGCGACAAGTTGGGCGTGACCTCGTATCTGGGGTACTCTTCGATCACCAGCGCCTTCCAGCGTCAGGAGCGGTACTTCACCCGCGACGATAAGCACATCAACTGGGAAGGCATCAAGCTCGAAAACGCGACGATCTTCTACGACGACATCGTTCCTTCGAGCGCACCGAAGCCTTCGATTGCGAACCTGTTCCAGTCACCAAACGGAACCGCTCCGACGCCGGGCGCGATTCAGACTGGCCAGTTCGTGATTACCACGGCCATGCTGGGCAACCAGAACATCTCGAACCTGCCGAACTTGGGCTTCACATCGAACGCCTACAAGGGCAACACGGGCGGCCTGAACACCATCGTGGTTGGTGAGCCACTGTTCTGGATCACCCCGGATGTGTGGAAGTACCGCGAAGCAGACGGCGCTCCGGTGAACTACTACTTCATGGACCCGGCGCGGTGGCCAGAGAACCCGTTCCTGTATGTGCAGTGGCTCAGGCATGTGTTGAACTTCTACAACCCGACGCCTCGTGAAGATCAGCAGACTTTTGGAATTTTGGCGTAAAGCGCCGAAGGAGAACCAGTCATGGCAAGGATTTCAACACCGGGAATTTGGCTCCCTGGTCCACTGAACGGCATCAATTCGACCAGCCCCACGTCGCAGCAGGACACGGCGGGCAATCCGTACTTCATGGGCCTGAACCCTGGCAAGCTGGTGGTTCTCGGCGCGAACGAAGCGCAGAACGTGGCAGCTCCCGGCTCGACTCTCTACGATGGCTCGTACCAGTACGTCCAACTGGACTCTGGCGCGACCGCGGCGTATGCGACGGCGGGCTTTGCGGCCTACTTCCTGCTCGACACGGGCGGTCCTGCGCAGGGCACGAACCCGGAAACCGGCTACCAGTACTTCAAGGTGACGACCGGCGACGTGGCGCACGCTCTGGGTCTGGACAACATGTTCTGCGGCGTGTTCATCAACCCGACCTCGGCAGATGGCGTCAACTACACTCCAACACCGGGCAACTGGGTGGAAATCTTTGTCGGCGGTGGCCGCGTGACGGTGCAGGTTGGCGCGGTGGCAAACGTGGCTGTCGGGAATGCGGTGTACCCGGATACGGGCTACATCGGCAAGTTTGAGGGAAACGCTGCACCGACAACGACCCCGCGCAAGAACGGACTGGCGTTGACGGCTGGCACCAGCGGCAGCACGGCGATGGCGTTCTACCCGGACATCATCTTCCACTTCCCCAACTAGCTGCGAATAAGGAGCAGTCATGGCAGGCATTGGCAGCACCAAACCGATTCTGGGAGTCTCGGACGTATTCGGGGGGCACTACTACTCGCCCCTCGACTACTCCGGCTCGGCAAGTTACGTGCAGGGCGGCGACTCAATCGGCGCAACGAGCTTCGGATTCAATTCGAGCATTCAGACGCTCATCGGCTCGGTATCACAATCGGGAACCTACTTCGTGATTCCGCGTCCTCTGACGAGCGGGATTCAGACGCAGTGGCAACTGGTGTGGTTCGTTACGGCCACCGGCGCGGAAGTGGCGGCGGCAACGAATCTCTCCGGTGAGACGGTGAGATTGAGCGCGATCGGCTACTAGATTCTTGGTTGCCTAAACCTATAGGTCGGGGCTTCGGCCTCGACCTAATTTTTTGGAGTGACGATGGCTCTAGTTGACATGATGAGCGAAATCACGGACCTCGTTCCGGGGTTGAGCCGCATTCGCGCCAAGAAACTCGTCCAGAGGGCCTTTCAGTACGTGCAGGACTCCTGCCTGTGGTCGTTTCAGTGCCAGCAGGGTAGCTTCTCGACGCCAAACATCTCGACGGGCGGCTCATGCACATTCACGCTGGGCTCGAACCAGGTGGTAGGCGATGCAGCGGCATCGGCGCAGTGGCTTGCGCTTCCGTTTATGTGGCGTCCGACGACGCAGCAGATTCGTGCTCAGGGGTACACGGTCTACTCCATCATCGCAATGGACTCGACCAACCCGAACGCGGTGGTGCTGACGCTGGACCGCCCTTTTACGGACCCGCTTCCGTTCTACACCGGCGTGGGCTACCAGATGTATCAGGCGTACATCCCGGCCCCGGTCGGCTTCCGGCGCTACTTCAACGTGTCGGACATGTTCGATTTGTGGTCGATGGACATCTGGACCTCAGTGCGGACAGAGAACCTGCTTGACCCGGCGCGGCAGATCGCTTCGAATCCGTGGGCCATGCTGCCCATCGGCGTGGACCTCCGCGGCAAGGGCACGGCAACTCCTTCGGCCACGCTCGGTCAGCAGCTCTACGAGATGTACCCCTACCCCACCGTCGAGATTGCGTACATGTGGTGGGCGAAGGTGGACTGGCCGAAGTTGGTGAACAACTCAGACACGCTGCCTCCTCAGATCACCGAAGAGGTGGTGACGCAGAAGGCTCTGACGTGGGCCTACCGTGACGCGGAGAGCCGCAAGGACATCATGGCGGCCAAGGACAGCGGCGGGAACTATCTGGCGCTCAAGAAGGTGGCCGAAGAAGACTTCCTTGCTCGTCTGAAGACGCTGCGGTTGCAGGACCGCGACGCAGTGGACTCGTATCTCATAAAGATGAAGGCCGCGACGGTAGGCTGGGCGGTCAACCCGTGGTTCAATTCATCCACGATGCGCTCGGCGCCGTGGGGGAGGTAGGAATGGCTAAGAGTGGATGGATAAAATCAAGTATCAAGCACCCAGGAGCAGAGAAGGCAGCGGCGAAGCGCCACGGGCTTTCTACCAAGGAAGAGGCTGAGCGGGAGAGCAAGTCCAGCAACCCGAAGATTAGCTCGCGCGGGAATCTGGCGAAGCGGTTCCTCGGCACAGCCAAGAAGGGCAACATCCACAAGCGGCGCAAGGCGGCTCGCAGAAAGAGGGCGTAATGGCTCAAGAATATGGCGCGGCGCAACCGCTCATCGACCTTGCGCGCAAGTATCACGACAATTTTTCCAAGGTGCTGGACATGATTCCTTCGTTCGGCACCAAGCCGGTAGCCGACAAGAATGCTGAAAGCAGCACAGACAGCGGCAAGCTCCCTCCTGAGTGGGAAGAGGCGAACCGCAAGTCCATCGAGCAGCAGAAGGCTTCAGAGCGAAAGCCGATCAGCAAGCGCAAGCTCGGCGGCAAGGCAACTCGCGCCAAAAGCGGAGCCAAGTCGAAGGTGGCAAAAAGAAAGTCGGAATAGCCATTGGGGTACAACTACATCACGCTTGCGCAGTTGAGGGCCGAGTTGCTGAACCGCTTGCAGGACACGGCGGCGGTCAACGTTACGGCGGCTGAGGCGAATCTCTATATCGTCGAGAGCCTTCGCGTCCTCAATGCAAAGACGTTTCAGTGGAACACCGATTACAAGCTCGACTTCAACCCCGGCGATACGTGGAAGTCTCTGAACGTGGCAGGCTCCCCGCGTGAGCGCACTGTGACCGACACGGACCTCTACACGCAGATGGAAGCGATGCTCTACGAGCTCATGAGCTGGGGAACGTGGACCGGAACCAACCAGTACAACATCGTCATGCTTCAGGGTGCTCTCCAGTACCGCCGCGACGAGCTCCTGCTGCAATGCGCCGGCAACGTGGTGAACCTTCTCCAGCCATCGCCGGTACTGGACCTGATTACCACCCTGCCCGACTCGACTCTGGACCTTCGCCGGGTGCGCTGGATTGCGGTGGATTCGAGTTCGACCGCGCCGTATGCGCTCGGCCGCGAGGATGTGGCGACAGTCCATGCCTTTCAACCTGCCCACCAGATTGAACCTGGGGAGCCGGTTTCATGGCTCATCACGGACAGCGAGCCTCTGACCTTCGAGTGCTCCTGCCCTCCGAACCAGCCAGGCACATGGGACATGCTGGTCAGCTTCTCCGGCGCCACGCTTGCCCCCCCCGCTACGACGGTTCTTGGCCTGCCGGACGACTGGTGCTGGGTGGCACTCTACGGCGCCCTTGCAGACGTGCTGGCGAACGCCCCGGAAGGCCGGGACGCAGCGAGAGCCAAGTACTGCCTTCAGGTGTACGAGCAGGGCAGGAAGGCCATGCAGGAGCTTCCATGGCTCAGCGAGGCCTCGGTGGCCAGCATTGCGGTGGATACCCCCGGTTACGAAGAGATGGACACGCAGGCGCAGAACTGGGAGCAGACTCAGAACGCGACGGACCCGACCATCGTGGTAGGTGGCGTGGATCTGGTTGCTCTGGCGCCCTTCAACGCGACGGCAGCAACCATCTCCGCGGTCCTCACGGTGACAGGCAACGCTCCGGTTCCGGTGGCCGATGGAGACATGGTGCAGTTGAGCCGAGACGGTGTGGACGCGATTCTGGCCCGTTCGCAGCATGTGGCCATGTTCAAGCAGGGCGGTGCGGACTTTGCGGCGACCCTCCCGCTGCTGGAGCAGTTTGAGGCTTACTGCCGTACAAAGAACCGTCAGTATGCGGCTCTGGGAATTTTCCGTCCTGACCTTCTGGATGCCGGACAGAGAAACGATGAGCGCGACCCAAGATTCGAGGTAAAGCAAGGTGGCTAAACGTCCAGACAACTTCGGCGGCATGGACCTGACCAGCCCCCTCAATCGCATACCGGCGGGTCGTGTGGCGATGGCGGAGAACGTGCGTGGCTACATCGAAGGCGGTTTCACGCTCCGCAACCGACTGACGGCTCCCATCGTGACGGTAGATTCATCCATCCACACGATTCAAAGGCTTAACGACACGACACCGGCAGGCCCTGTGGGCGGCTATGTGTACATCATCGGCACGGATTCCGGGTCCATCTTCGACAACTCAACCAAGGTTGCCTCTGGGTTGACGGGCAATCCCGTCTCCATCGTTCCATTCAGGCCAAACACCAGCGTCCAGCCGTGGGCATACATCGGTGACGACGCGCCGTATCCGAACGTGACGGTGGATTCGAGCTATTCCTGCACAGGCATGATTAAGGTGCGCTCCGATGGCGTCTCTCGGAAAATGGGCATTGAGGAACCGCAGATTGCTCCGGTAGTATCGACCAGCGGGACGACCACGCCATTCAGCGGCACATTGAACGCCAATTCCGTGCCGTGGACGAACTATTCGGGAGCGAACTCCAGCTACAACTACTCCCAGACAACGCAGCCCGGAACGGGCGGAGTAGGTACGCCGTTCATCGTCTCTCTGGCCGCTGGCAGCCAGTCCATCACCATTGCCGTGACCGGCTCGGCCACCATCAACGGGGCTACGCACGCGCCGGGGGATGCAGGCCCAACCGGGTCAACCTACCCGACCAACTTTACCGGGTCTGGTCCAAAGATTGTTGTCGGGGCCTTCACGGACGGTTCCGGCAACGTGCTTCTTGGGCCGTCCTCGGTTCCCCTGCTCGCCAACATCGGAGCCGGGATTACTTTGCAGGTTCCTGCCGGTGCCACTCAATTTCAGATCGGCATTGATTCGGACAACGCGCAGTTTTCTGCCAATACCGGGTCATTCTCGGTGTCTGGCTCGGTCACAGTCTACTCGGTGGCTACCAAGCAGTCGACATTGGGAAATGTGACTGCCTATGTCTGGGGAGATTCACCGCACTCTGGGCCGGTCGCTTCGTACATCTGGAAGAATCCTGCCGATGTTGGATCGGGCGCGGCTAGGTCTATCGGCTCTGCGCCGGTGACGACGATCAACAACTCATGGCAGATTGACACGACTCCGGCGGGACCATCCACGGCTCCGCAGTGGGATCAGTTGACGAGCAGCGGAACGGTGAGTGGAGAGATTGCGCTGTTCTCCACACCATTCGCCGCATCTGCTCCGCAATTTGCCAACTTCAATGCCTGCATTGTGGGAACCATCTTCTTCCCATCTGGAGGCTCGCATACCCTGACCCTGGCCTACAAGGATCAGATCATGCTTGGCATCGGCGGTGGCGTGGCGGCAAGCTACTCTTCCGGCGTGGCTCCTGCGTCGTACTCGCCGCAGGGCATCAACGGACAGACCATCTCCGTGGCCAACGGCTTGCCTCTGGTGTTTGTGTCCAGCCCGAACGGCTCAGGAGGAGAGCAGACCACAACACTCAGCATCAGCGTTCCGGCAGGTGGAGGTTCGTTTCAGTTCGAGATTGACTGGGATTACTGGTATCACTCCGGCCGCACGCTGGTGATGACGATCGATGGAGCCGTGATTCCTCCACTGCCCTCTGGAGCTCGCTCGAACGTATCGTATGCCTACACCTACTACGCCTCGGAAACAGGTGCGGAATCGAATCCGTCTCCGCCCTCGTCGCCGCAGATTACCCCAGTGCTTGATAACATCGTGACTTCGACGTATTCGCCTGACCCGCAGGTGGACAAGGTGAATTACTACCGTCAGGACACAGGCCTGGCGAGTTACACCTACGTGGGCTCCGGCCCGAACACGAACCCGCCGACAGCCATCATTGACTCGCTCTCCGACCTTGCCGCGGCGAGCAATCGGCAACTGGAGTACGACAATTTCGAGCCGGTGCCTTCGATTGACTTGCCGCGCTCTGGAACCTGCACGGTGTCCGGGGGAACGATTACGCGCACCAGTGG
>VFSW01009445.1_pt1 | contig 13919 bp, 16 predicted proteins | sample 5358111 | NCBI WGS metagenome assembly VFSW01 (sample SAMN11554181, study PRJNA540505) | mine drainage metagenome | isolation source: sediment from site ElyBrook_90M | place: USA: Ely Copper Mine, Vershire, VT | collected 2017
CATTCGGGTGTGCCTGGCGCTTATGGCTCCGGTGCTGTATGGCGCCTGGCGTGGGTGCGGGCCGGTTCCCGGGCCGTTGCCACGGCGTGATACTTGCTGCCCGCTCAGGCTCCGCTAATGACCGGACACCTCGAACACGTAGGTTCCCCAGTTGTCAATGGGATCCTGGGAAGCCAGCGGCGGGATGTACTCGGTTGCCAGCCAGACGCCCTTGCCATTCGGGCTGACGGCAGTGAACGAGTAGTCGCCCCAGCGAGGCTGGAAGTAGGGGTAGGCGTCTGAGAAGCTCAGATGCGGGCCCGCGCCAGCGGCCGCTATCGCGATCTTCGTCGAGCCCAGCGTGGTGTAGGCGGCGCTCGGGTTGATGCTCGTGCTAGTGACAGTGAACACCATTGCGGCGGGACCGTGTGGCGGCGCCAGGACGGCCGGGTAGAGCAGGTAAGCGCCCTTCGCCGCGACATATCCCTGGCTGACGACCCGCTGACCGCCCGTGTCGATCTTGAACCAGGCGGCACCGTCACGGGCAGTGGGGTCACCCTTGATGGCCAGTGCCGCGTCCAGCGCGGTCCATAGCTGGACATGCCCGTCGGAATGCGTCACCTCCACCGGGGCGCTCAGCCGGCTGTCGTCCGGGTTGAGGAATGCCTCGGAGGTGATTGTCGCGGGCAAGCCGTTACCGGTGCTCGCGGCCGGCACCGGGAACGTATAGGCCTCGCTCGAGAGGAGCTTGCCGGTCAGCACAGGAGATCCGATGCCCGTCGTCACTGACGCGTCGTTCTTCAGCGACCACAGGCCCAGGCTGCTTGAGATGGCGTTGTTGTTGCCATTGGCGTCGAACGGGAACGAATTCACCAGGTACGAGGTGCCGGTGCCAGTATCGATCGCGGGGTCGAGTCCGGTGACCGGGATGCCGCCCAGTGAGACGGGGGCGGATGTCCAGTCGTTGACCGTCAGGTCTTCGGCGACGAGCTGGGGCTTGGAGATCGCGAGCACGATCGCGCCCTGATAGTTCGACAGGCTGTTGCCGCAGTACTCGTCGGTCGAGACGACCAGCGCGTTGTTGTCGAACCCGACCTTCGGCTGGTCACCGAGGCAGTTCCCGCCCATGGAGGTGTCGAACTGGTAGGTCGCGAATGAACCGCTCGCGTTCAGCACCGCGACGTCAACTGTGGTGTTGGTCAGGTACGGGTTCGGTCCCCCGGCCGGAAAACCGATGAGCGTGAAGAAGAAGCTATGCGTGGCCGGGTCGTAGAGGCAGCGCGGGTCGCTGAAGGCGTTGGCGTCGTTGTAAAGCGTGGCGAGGCTGATGTCAGGGGTAAGCGGCGTGCCATTGGTGGTCGTCACCCGGGCCGCCTCGTTAACCAACTCCCAGACCAGCGGGGACTTGCTCATGGCCGGGATGCTGCCCACGCACAGGCCCTGGTCGGGCGGGGTCACCTCGCCACCGATGAGGCTCGTGGAGTTGACGTCGCTAAGCCCGTTGAAACCATGGGTCACTTCGGCGCCCGTCCTGCCGCCGAGGGTTTCGCCAGTGATCGACGCGCCGCCGCTGATCGCTGCCGCCCGCGTCTGGCTGCCCCGCTTAGCGGGGAAGGACCCGCCTGGGGACAGGAACGGGACTACGCGCGGGCGCCCCTTCGTCCCGAGGAGCGAGCGGGAGGCGTGCAGGCCCGCGAAACCGCGGGCTACCGACAAGCGCATGGCGTGACCGGGGGTGCCATGGAGGGTCGCCGATCCGGCCATATGCGCTCGCGGCGTGGCGGCCACGGAGGCCGAGGCCGGAACGAGTGCAAGGCAGGACAAGACTCCAAGTGCCCCGACGAGGGAGACACGTCTCACAATTACCACCCCTTAGCTAGTCACTGCGTTGAAACGGCGAGTGCGGACACTCGGGCTCGCTATTCAGTTGGCCGTGGCGGAGACGGCGACAGCACGATAGTGCTGCAGCTTGAATTCTGCTGGCATAACATGTTTTCTGACGCCGGATCTTGACATGGGGCCACCGCCGAGTTTCGTGAGTAGCCGCCGAGCCGGGAAGGATGTCACGATGCCGGGTGAATCAGGTCGCGCCGACTTCCCAGGCGGGGGATAGTTTCGGCCGATTCGTCGTGGCAATGAATCCGCCTGGCCAGGACCAACTGGCCGCCAACCGCCGGACACGATGGACTGAATGTAGTCAGTCACGTTCAGGTCGTTACATCAGCCGCCGGCGTCATCCAGCCAGGGGTAGTGACCCGCGCCCGGCTGGACAGCTAGCTGGCCCGCAGGGAAAGGCGATCCAGCGGGCCTCAGTTCCGGTACCGGCGTCGATCCGTACGAGCGCCGCCTCCGCCGGAAAGCCCGCCAAGGTCAAGGCAGTTGCCGGAGATGGGTGCGCTGCCCGTCGTGATCGAAGATGCCCAGCATCTCCGCCGGACCGCCGTGAGCCCCGAATGCGTGGGGAATCATGGTGGAGAACTCCGCCGCCTGGCCGGCCTCGACCATGATGGTCCGCTCTCCCAGCAGCAGCACGACGGTGCCCGACAAGACGGTGAACCAGTCTCTGCCGGGATGGACTTTCAGCTCGTCGGTACCGCGCCGGGGCTCCGGCTTGGTGAGACGCATCTTGGCCACGGTTACGCCGTGCGGCCCGGGCTCCCGGCTCAGAATCCAGGTGGTCATCCCTCGCGCCGCGTCCCGGTACGGCCGGATCACCACGTCGTCGTCGGCGACGGACTCCACGAGCTGATCGAGGGTGGTCCCAAGAGCCCGGGCGATCAAAGTCAGCTGGTCGAGGCTGATCCGACGGTGGCCCGTCTCGATCCGGCTCAGGGTGGAAGGGCTCAGGTAGCAGCGGGCAGCCAGATCGTCGAGCGACCAGCCCAGGGCCACGCGCAGCCCCCTGATCCGCTTGCGGACCAGGCCGTCGAGGTCACCTTCTTGCGTCATACGCAAGACCATATGTCAATAGCGCAAGGCGCACGTAGGGTGAAAGTATGGAAAGCCAGCACCGCCATCATGACCAGCACCGGCATCAGCACCAGAACCACCCAGCTGGCGAGACCGACGACTCGGCCATGGCCGAGCTCCTGGACCTCGACGCCGAGGTACTGCACTCCTACCTGTCCGAAGTCACCGCCTGGATCCACGAGCTGGCCGCCGATCCGCCCCCGCGCCGGATCCTCGACCTGGGCAGCGGGACCGGTACCGGCACCTTCGCACTGCTCGAGCGCTTCGAGCGGGCCGACGCGATCGCCCTGGACCTGTCCGCGCAACTGCTGCACCACCTCATGAGCAGAGCCCTAGGTCTCGGCCTGGCCGACCGGGTCCGCACCGTCCAGGCGGACCTGGACGCGACGTGGCCGGCCATCGGCACCGTTGACCTGGCCTGGGCGTCCTCGTCCCTGCACCACATGGCGGATCCCGATCGCGTCCTCACCGGGGTCTTCGCCGTGCTGCGCCCCGGCGGGCTCCTGGTTGTGGCCGAGATGGGCTCATTTCCGCGATTTCTGCCCGACGACGTTGGCCTCGGCCAACCGGGACTGGAAGCGCGCTGCCATGCCATCCTGGCCGAGGGACTGGCCTCCGAGGTGCCGCATCTAGGCTCCGACTGGGGCCCGCGCCTATCCCTAGCCGGTTTCACGATCGAGGCTGAGCGGCCCTTCGTCATCGATCTGACGCCGCCGCTGCCCGCTTCCACCGGCCGTTACGCTCAGGCCTCACTTCGACGCATCCGGTCCGGTCTCGACGGCCGGATGAGCGCCGATGATCTTGCCACGCTCGACACCCTCACCGACAGCGACGGACCCGATGGCGTCCTGCGGCGCGACGACCTTAACGTCCGCAGCGCGCGGACCGTATGGGTGGCCAGGCGGCCGTGAGCCGCCAGACCGGCCGGGTGGGCGACGCGGCCGAGTTCAGCTGGCGGCCGTGCGATCCGGCGGTTCGAGCACAGCGGCGACCCGGTCGACGCCGATCCCGCTGATCAGCAGCCGCTCCTTGGCGCTGGTGGTGAGCCGCGCGCTCCAGTCGGTGAATCCGCCATCGCCGAACTCCTGCGGCTCCCCGTCGGCTACCGCGTTGATCTTGAAACACCGGTCCCGGTAGTAGCCGCGCCCGGACTGGCGGTCCTGGTCCGCCACAACGGTGAGCGCGCCGGACCCGAGATCGGCGGTGACGCCTGCGGCGATCTTCTCCCCGGCCTCCGAGCGCGCCGTGACGGCGACCTGAATCCCGGCCAGCCCGGCGGCCGCCAGCCCGGCCGCCGCGCACCACACCTGCTCGCATACGGCCGTCCGCTGGAACCGATGGCCGCCCTGGTCCCGGCCGGCGGTCACCATCGCGAACAAGGTGAAATGCGCGCTCCACCCGGCCTCGAACCGCTGCGCCCGGACCACTCGCTGCACGGCGGCCAGCCGTACCGCGTCGTCGCGGTCGAGGCCGAGGTCGCGCGAGTGGAGGCGCCGAACCGCGGCCTCAAGCGCCAGCGCGTTGGTGGCGTCGGCCGTGACCTCACAGGCGCGAGTCGCCGTGATCACCTTGTCCTGGCTGACGGTCCCCAGGACCGAGTGTGTGCCGAGCGGTACCAGCGGGGCCAGGGCCAGCACGTAGAACTCGGGCGCGAGCTGGGCGATCAGCAGGTCCTCGGCGCGGCGCAGTGCCTGCCAGGACGTGCTGGCTGGTACCACGAACCTGTCCCGCTGGTAGCGGCGCAGGATGCTGGCCGCGGTCTGGTTGGCGGCCCGCCGCCTGGACACCTCGAGCATCACCGTCCCGAAATCACTCCCGCTCAGCGATGTCAGCTGGTCCACGACATCGATCCCGCCGAGCTTTCCGAGCACCCGAGCCAGTGCCGATGGCCCCGCCAGCGTGCTGTCCTGAGTCCGATCCATTTTCAGATCTTCCCCGGCCGCTGCGCGCGCCGCATCCAGATTTCGGGCGGCAGCGTCGCGGGCCGGAAGACCGCCGGATCGGGAGAGCCGGGCAGCGCGCCGCTCGGCTACGGGCCGACCGGGATCTCGCTCCGGGACTGGACGCGTCGCCCTGTTGAGCTTTGGCAGCACGGCCGATATACCTGGCGCCATGAGGGCGATCATCCGCCGCGCGGACCCGGAGGACGCGGCCGAGATCGGTGTCATGCATGTCCGGTCATGGCAGGCCGCGTACCTCGGATTGCTGCCCCAGCAATATCTCGACCGGCTCGATCCGGCCGATCGTGCCGAGCGCTGGCGACGGGCCCTGCGCGACGTCAGCTGGCCCCGGAGCGGCGTCCTGATCCTCGATTCGGAAACCGGCATCCTCGGCGTCGCCGGATTCGGGCCGACTCGCGACACCGACGCCGACCCTGTGAGCGTCGGCGAGGTCGCCGCCATCTACCTGCTGCCAGAGGCCTGGGGCCTGGGACTTGGGCGGCGGCTGATGGGTTCGGTGCTTGGCCATCTGGCGGCCGCCGGATACCAGCAGGCCACCCTCTGGGTGCTTGACGCCACTGCGCGCGCCCGCCGGTTCTACGAGAAGTACGGCTGGACCGAGGATGGCGCGGCCAAGCGCGAGGATCGGCACGGCATGCCAATAACCGAGCTCCGCTACCGAAAACCCCTGCCCGGGTCTGACCGCGGCTGAGGCCGACGCCCATCATTGGCTCCGGCAGTGCTGTCAGTCAGGGCGAGGTGCGCTCAGGAGAGGCGCCGGCGGCGGACCCACCAGAAGCAGAACCCGGCGAGAGCCAGCGAGAGCGCGTGGAAGATCGCCGTCTCGTACCACTGGAAGGCCCGGTAGCGGTAGGCCGGCTGGTAGATCACGAGCTGCGGCAGGTGAAGCCTGGATACGCGCTGCCCTGCCTTCTGCTGCTCCTGCACGGGCCCGCCTGCCTGGTCGCGGCCGGCGCCCTGCTGGCCAGGGTGACCGCGATTACCCTGACCGGTCGTTCGCGCTGGAGCCTGGGAGCAGGCCCGGCCCGGCGAGCCGCGCCTGACAAGCAAGCTTGACAGCCCCGGCATCCCGGGACTAGCGTGCGATGTAAAGCGAACTTGATAGGCGGCGCCAGGGGGCCGGGAATGAGGAACAAGATCCGCGCTCTGCGCGTGGAGCGCGATCTGGCCCAGGGCCAGCTTGCCGCCGCGCTGGGCGTTTCCCGCCAGACGATCAACTCGATTGAGAACGAGCGGTACATCCCGTCGCTGCCGCTCGCGCTGGCGCTCGCCAGGTTCTTCGGCACGACGATCGAGGAGATGTTCGATGACCGGTAACCCCCGCCGGCCGGCGGCCCAGCCGAAGTGGTGGAGTGGGACCGTCCGGGCGCTGCGCGGCGACGGCAGGGATGAGCGGTTCGCGCTGATCGACCTGCGGGCCACCGCCTTCGCCGGCCTGGTCAGCTACCGCGCGGCCCGGCGGCCGCCGGGCACCGCCAGCTCGCCGGTCAATGCCGTCCGCGCTGGTCGCTGGGCAGCAGTGAGTACATCAGGCTATCCCGCCGTCCGTCCGCGCTCGGCAGCCAGGCTCTGAGCAACCCCTCCCGGGTGAACCCGGCCCGGCGCGCTACTGCCTGCGAGGCGTCGTTCCGCGGCGCCGTGGTGAGGTTGAGCCGTTCGATCCCCAGATCGGCGAAGGCCCAGCCGGAGATCAGGAGCACCGCGTTAGTCGCCGCGCCCCGGCCGCGAGCCTCGCGGCGGAGCCAGTAGCCCACCTCGGCCATCCGCGGATCGCCGGCCTGGAACGAGAGCGCGATCATCCCCAGGCCAGCGCTGTCGCTGGCCCGCGCGATCACGAACGGGGTGCTGGTGCCGTTGGCCCAGCCCTGCTTGGCCAGCTCGGCGAAGACCTCGGCGTCGGCGATCGTGTACGGGTAAGGGATCGATGGGATGTACCGGCTTAGTTCCCGGTCGCCGCACGCGTCGGTGACCCAGCCCAGGTCATCGGCCGTCAGCAGGCGCAAGACTATCCCGTCGCCGGAAAGCGGCGGATCAGGCACGGCGATTCGCACGGGGAGCAGCCTAAAGGCCACGATCCCCGGCGCACATCCGACTCCCGGATGCCCGGGTCCGCCGCTCTCGCGGCGGAACGGCTAGCGGGAGGCGCTCAGCGCCGGGCCGGGCGAGCGGCCTGGGCGGAAGTGCAGGTCCAGCTCGTTCAAGTAGCGGCGCCCGAGCTCCGAGCCATGCTCGGCGATCCAGTCGGTGAGGACGATCCGCCCGGTGGCCGGGGCGCCGGAGTCCGCGAGCCCGGCCGCCATCGCCCGGTACTCCTCCCCGGTCAGCAGCACATCGCGGAGGATCAGGCCGAGCGCGGTGGCCGTGGGCGAGATAACCCAGCCTGGCACCGGCACGAGCGCGGCGTGACTGCCGACCGCGTCCCGGACCGCCAGCACCATCTCCCGGAATGTGGGGGACTGCGGCCCGACCGCGTCGGCGGTCACGGAGTCCTCCCGCGCGCCCATCTCGACACAGAGCCGGGCCAGGTCATCCACGTGGATGGCGCGCACGCGGTAGCTCCCGTCGCCGCCGATCGCGAATACGGGCAGCCGCCGCAACAGCCAGGCGATGTTGTTGACCAGCACGCCTTTGCCTCCGAACAGCACGGCAGGCCGAAGGATCGCTGCCGGGATGCCCGTCCCGGTAAGGTATCCCTCCACCTGGGCCTTGCCCTTGAAGTACGGATACGGCGAATCCAGGCTGGCGTGCGTGATCGAGACATGGACGATCCGCCGGACGCCCGCCCTTGCCGCGGCGTCGAAGAGCACCCGGCTGTTGGCCACCGCGATCTGGTGGCTGACCCCGCCGTGCGCGAACCGGACCCAGTAGTTGTTGTAGAGCGTGTGCACTCCGCGCAGGGAGCGCTCGAGCCCGGCGGGGTCCGTGAAGTCGAGCGGGTGCGCCTCGATCGGCGTCCCGGCCGGAGCGCGTCCCGGATGCCCGGTCAGCGTGCGTACCCGGTGACCGGCCGCGAGCAGCTCGCGGGCGATTACCGCGCCCGAGTAACTGAACGCCCCGGTCACCGCGTCGATCTGCGCCTGCTCGGACATCATCGGCCTCCGTTCTCCCTGCCGGGACTGCCCGGACTGCCCGGCTCACTCGGCTTCTCCCGCCCGGATTGGCCGGTGACCAGGCTGAGCAGCCCGACCAGCGGACCGGCCCGGTCGAGCAGCCGGGCCAGCTTCCTTGCCTCGCCGAAGAGCTCAAGCGCGCTAGCCCGGTCGCCGTCGAGGTTGGCCAGCAGCTCCAGGCCGAGGATCCCGGCCGTGACCGCCTGCGCGATCTGCCTGGACGGCATCAGCCGCCCGGCCGGGGAACGTTCCAGTCCCCGGCGGATCGCGGTCTCGGCGACGTCGCGCCAGGGCGCGATCACCGCCGCGACGCGGTCGCCGAGCCCCGGCATGGACTGCGCGCCGCTGATCATCTCGACCAGCACGGTCACGTGCCCCGCGTCCAGGTCCTCGGTAAAGATCGAGCGCCCGCAATCGACGAGGTCGGTCAGCGAACCCGTGTGATCGAGCAGTTCGCGGTAGGCCTCCATCCGCCGCGCGCTGATGTCCTCAAGGGCGGCCAGCAGCAGGTCGGCCAGCGAGCCGAAGTGGTAGAAGATCAGCGCCTGGTTACAGCCGGCCCGCGCCGCGATCCGCCGGGCGCTGGCGCCGGCGAACCCGACCTCGCGCAGCGCCGAGATCGCCCCGCCGATCAGCGCCGCCCTGGTCTCGCTGGCCGCCTGGGTCCCGCCGGCCGCCTGGCGCCGATCCCCTGATGATGCACGGGCCTGACTCACGTTCGCTAACCGCCCCGACTTGTTGAGCGATCGTTTTAAACGATCGCTCAAATCGTAGATCGTCGCGGTCGGCCGGTCAAGGCGCGGCCGGGGAGTCCCAGCATCATGGAGCTCATTTTGCGGATTTCCCGGCCTAAGACTCCATGATCACGGGCAGCGAGTTCGCCGCCAGGGTTGACGTTACGGGTCTTGGTAGATCGCCATGCCCGTAACGATCCAGTAACGCCCCCCGCGTAGCTTCCAGATCACAGGGCGCTCTGAGCAGCGCGGATCAACCAGATCGAGGTGGCATCATGGAGCAGTTCGAGATCATTACAGTCATCGACCGGCCGGTCGCGGAGGTTTTCGCGGCCCTACTGGACTTCGCCTCGACGCCGGACTGGATGCCCGGCCTGACCGAGGTCCGCCAGACCAGCCAGGGTCCCTTCGCCGTGGGGTCCACGCTGGTGTACGCCGGCGCCTTCCTCGGCCGGCGTTACGAGTCTTCAGCCGTGTGCACCACATTGGTCGAGAATCAGCGCCTCGCCTCCACCACGACCTCCGGGCCGTTCCAGCTGGAGATCGCGTCGACGCTCAAGCCATCTGGCGCCGGAACCAGGCTGAGGAACCTCTACCGCGGCGAGAGCAAGGGCTTCTTCAAGCTCGCCGAGCCGGTCATGGTCCGGCTGGCAAGGAAGCAGTTCGAGGCCGCACAGGAGAACCTGAAGGCGCTCCTGGAAGGCCAGGCGCAGCGGCAGGCGGTCCGATGATCGATCCAGCCCGGCTGACGCCATGGCCGGCGGCCCGCCATTGGCGGCCAGGGTCGCCGGCTGACCGCCGAGCGGCACGAGCCCGCTCCGCTCAGGCGGCCGTCCAGGCGGGCAGGCCGGCGTTGCGGATGGGCTGGCCAAGGTAGCCGCGGGCGATCATGGTCACGTACTGGTAGACCGCCTCCTCGGCCGGCGCCAGCGGGCCGGGCAGCGCGTGCGGCGACGACTGCGCTCGCTGTACCGACTCGCACGCGCCCCAGTCCTGCCGGTTCGTCAGGTCCCAGAAGTCCATCGCGTAGCCCGGGTCGAATCCCGGCGCGGCGGCTGCCTCAGGCGCGAACCACCAGGTGCATTCGATCAGGGTGCGGTCCGCGGCGAGCGGCAGCAGCCGGTGCACCATCACGTAATCGGGATGCAGGCTCAGCAGTATGTTCGGAAATACATTTACATAGAAAACGGTCCGCAGCGCGCTCTCGCCCAGGCCCCGCAGGGCGACACCGTGGCTAATCCCATCGAGCGACATCGTGGTCATGCCGTCGCGAAGGGTCATCGTGCCGCCGACCCAGGCGCCGTGCGCGTCGTGGTTCGCGCCGCTGGCCGGAGGGCTCACCCGGCACAGTTCCGGGTGGATGGACGGGCAGTGGTAGCACTCGTGGTAGTTCTCGGTCAGCGTCTTCCAGTTCGCCGCGGCGTCGTAGTCGTGCTGCCCGGCGATTACCAGGCGGCCCATCTCATATGGCGCGACGTGCTCCTGGAGATCCGCTAGCTGGTCGGCCAGCGGCTCCGCCGTACCGGAGCCGTCGACGAAGATCAGGCCGTGCCACTCGGTGACCGGGAGCTGGACCAGGCCCCATTCGGCCGGCTCGAATCCGGGCTGTCCTTTCAGCCCAGCCGCCGCCCGGACCTCGCCCTTCAGCGAGTAAGCCCAGGCGTGGTAGGGGCAGATGATCGCCCGCTGATTGGTTGCCGAGCCGCAGGGGAGCAGTTCGTGGCCGCGATGGCGGCAGAAGTTCGCGAACGCCCGGAGCACGCCGTCATCGCCCCGGACCAGCAGTACGCCGCCGGTGCCCAGGGACTCCGCGCGCTGGTCGCCGGGGCTGGCCAGGCGCTGGCTGAATCCCGCGCAGAGCCAGCCCTCCCCGAAGAAGCGCCGGCGTTCCCACTCGAATACGGCCGGGTCGGTATACGCCGCCGGCGGCAGCATCCGGCTCTGGCCGAACGGGCGGAGCGTGTCCGTGACCCCGGCCGTGCTGAGCGGGGCAAGGGTCACGGCTCGTGCCGTCGGAACGCGCCGCGCCGTAGACTGACTGATCATACAGTCAGCGTATGGCGGGACCAGACGTATTGTCCAGGTGCCGCTTGTCCAGGTGCCGCTTGTCCAGGTGCCGCCTACACTCCGGCTGGCTCCCTGGTCAGGAGCGCCGGAGAGTCGGACCAGCACCTGACGATGTCGCGCATCGAGAGCAGTCCGATGACATCGCCGTGCTCCACCACGATGAGGTGCCGGAAGCCATGGCTGATCATCGTCCGCGCGGCCTGCAGCAGGGTCCAGTCCGGGGCCGCGAAGACCACGTCAGCCGTCCGGTGATCGCCGACCAGCTCGGCCGAGGGGTCCTGGCCCGCGCCGACCGAGTCGAGGATGTCGCGCTCGGTGAGCACCCCGATCCCGGAGTGCTCCGGGTCGGTCACCACCGCGGCGCCCACTCGCTGTGCCGACATCATCCGCGCGGCTTCGCGAAGGGTATGGGATGGGCCGACACTAAGTACGACCCTGGTCATTCCGTCTCGAACATTCATATCCGGTCACCCCCGGATCATCGCCGCACCGCTGGCGCGGAACGCGAAAATGGAGAATCCGGCCCGGATCCGCGTCCCCCTGCCGCCGCGATCACCAGGCTGGCTGCCGCGATCACCAGGCTGGCCGCGTCAATCGCCAGGCCGGCTTGTGAAATTGTGATCGCTAGTTCCCAGCATCCCCGATCGGCCGTCCGAAGACAAGGCTGGTCTTCGCGGCCGTTCGGTGATATGAGGAGGCCGGGTCAGGCCTTCCGGGCCGCCGGATCGGTCCGCTTGGCCAGCAGGTCTAGCACCTCATCATGGAGCGGGCCGTTGGTGCATACCGCGCTGCCGCCCTCAGGGTTGGCCTGGCCGGACAGATCGGTGAAGACGCCGCCCGCCTCCTCCACGATGACCTGAAGCGCGGCGACGTCCCAGAGCGAGACCTCAGATTCGGCCGAGATGTCGACCGCTCCCTCGGCCACCAGTACGTGCGACCAGAAATCCCCGTACGCCCGGCTCCGCCAGACCGACCTGGACAATCCGATGAACTGGTCCAGCTGCCCGGTCCGCTCCCAGCTGGACAGGTCCGAGTAGGACAGCGAGGCGTCCTGGAGCCGGGACACCTCCGATACCCGGCAGGGGCTGGCCTTAGTCAGCGACCGCCCCATCCAGGCGCCGCCGTCCTGGGCGGCCCACCAGCGCCGGCTCAGGGCCGGGGCCGAGACCACGCCTACGGTCACCGTGCCCTCGGCCATCAGCGCGATCAGCGTCGCCCACACCGGTACGCCGCGGACGTAGTTCTTCGTCGCGTCGATCGGGTCGATCACCCAGCAGCGCTGGCCTACGCCGGTTCGGCCGAATTCCTCGCCAAGCATCGCGTCCCTGGGCCTGGCCCGGCCCAGCACGCTCCGCAGTGATTCCTCGGTGGCCAGGTCGGCGTCCGTGACCGGGGTGAGATCGGGCTTGGCCTGGACGTTCAGGTCCAGGGCGCGGAACCGGCGCATAGTGATGTCGTCTGCCGCGTCCGCCAGCACGTGGGCGAAGCGCAGATCGTCATCGAAACCCGCCATAGAGGGGAACGCTATCGCCTACCGGGTCACATTGACCATGCGGCCTGCCTGATCATGCTGACTACCCTTCCCCGGCGTCCTCCTGGCTACCATCCGGAGCGGTCCCGTCCTTGCTCCGCAGGAGTCGCCGCAGGGACTCCAGCCGCGCCAGCGGGGACTCACCGCTAGCCGAGGCCCAGTCGTCCAGCGCGCACTCCGGGCCGAGGTGGTCGCAGCCTGGCGGGCAGTGCTCGGCACCCTCGGCCAGGTCGGCGAAGGCCCGGACCAGTCGGTCGGCCGAGAGGTGGCCGAGGCCGAAGGAGCGCAGCCCTGGCGTGTCGATGATCCAGCCGCTTGGGGCAAGCGGCAGCGCGACCACCGAGGACGAGGTGTGCCGGCCCCGCCCGGTGACCGGGCTGACCGTGCCGACGGCCCTGGCGGCGTCCGGGACGAGCGCGTTCACCAGCGTTGATTTCCCCACCCCGGAGTGCCCGACCAGGACGCTGATCTGGTCCGCGAGCAGCCCGCGCAGCTCTTCGAGCATGGCCGGCCGGAGCGGCTGGCGCAGAACCAGACAGCGGAAGCCCAGCGGTGCGTAGAGCGCGAGCAACGCCTCGGGTCCGGCTAGGTCCGCCTTGGTCAGGCAGAGGACCGGCGCCAGCCCGGCGTCATAGGCGGCGGCGAGGAAGCGGTCGATCAGGCCGGTCCGCGGCGGCGGGTCCGCTAGCGCGCAGACGATCACCAGTTGCTTGGCGTTGGCCACGATCGCCCGTTCGACCGGATCGGTGTCGTCGGCCGAACGGCGCAACACGGTGCTGCGGGGAGCGATCCGCACCACCCTGGCCAGGGTGCCGGGCGCTCCGCTCACGTTGCCAGCCAGGCTCACGGTGTCGCCGACCACGATGTTGCCCCGGCCCAGTTCGCGGGCCTTCATCGCGGTCACCTCGCGGTCGCCGGCCAGGCAGTGGTACCGGCCCCGGTCGACCGCGAAGACGAACGCATGGATGGCGTCCTCGTGGGCCGGCCTGCGCCGGGTCCGCGGCCGGGAACCCCGGCCGGCCCGGACCAGGATGTCGTCCTCGTCCATCCCCCGGTGCCCGGCCGGCCGGGTCACTGGCACAGCACTTTCACCGGCACGCCCCCGTCACCAGGCCCGTCCCGCACCAGCACCGCACTTCGGCTCGCCAGCCCGCCTCATCGCAGCATCATCGCGCCAGGCCGAGGCTCCGGGTCCAGAACCTGGTGAATCCAGGGAACGTCTTGCTGGCCGTCTCCGCGTTGGCGACCCGCAGGCCGGGCACTACGAGACCGAGCACCGCCGCCGCCATCACCAGCCGGTGATCATCGTGGCTGTCGAAGATCACCCCGTCACCGCGCAATGGCTTCGGCGCGATCCGCAGGCCGTCCGGCAGCTCGGTTACGTCGCCGCCCAGCTTGCCGATCTCGGCGGCCAGCGCCGCCAGCCGGTCGCTCTCGTGCGCCCGCAGGTGGCCGATCCCGGTGAGTTCCGAGGGCGACGACGCGAGCGCGGCTAGTGCCACCAGCACCGGCGTCAGCTCGCCGACCGCGCGCAGGGCGGCGCGGATGGACCGGATCTCCCCGGTCC
>VFSW01009446.1_pt1 | contig 13917 bp, 12 predicted proteins | sample 5358111 | NCBI WGS metagenome assembly VFSW01 (sample SAMN11554181, study PRJNA540505) | mine drainage metagenome | isolation source: sediment from site ElyBrook_90M | place: USA: Ely Copper Mine, Vershire, VT | collected 2017
AAGCAGACCCACGTGAAAAAGAAACGATGTCAGGCTGTACATCGGCCGTTTTCTCCACAGCCGGCCAACCGGAAAAAACCAGCCCAGAGTCTGCCGCCGGATTTCCTTCCACGGCAGGATCCTGTCAGAATTGCGGCGGTACGCCGCGCCGATCCCCACGGCGGTGAGAAGAAAAACCCGCAGCAGCCCTAGTACCATCAGCGAAAACGCCAGCCGGAACAGCGGCCCGCGTCCGAACTCGATCCAGGCTTCCACTCGTTACTCCTCCTGGCGTGACTCTCCGTCGAAAATAACTGCCTTGTACAGCAGATCGTGCAATTCGACGATTTGGCAGTCGATGTGCTGGTCCTCCACAAGCTCGCGTAGCTGCTTTTTGCAGTTGGCACAGGGCGCGACGCAAAACTTAGCCCCCGTGGCCCGGATCTGATCGGCTTTCGCCCTGCCACCGACCAGCGTGCGGTAGGGCCGGATCTCGTCGATCGACACCGTGCCCCCGCCTCCTCCGCAGCATATGTTGTCGCGGCGATTCGGTGTCATCTCGACGTAGTTCTGGCAGAACGCCTTCAGCAGTTCGCGCGGTTGCTCCACGATCCATCCGGGGCGGGCGATATTGCAGGGGTCATGGTAAGTGACCGGCTCGGTGATAGCGTTGCGTTGCAGCTTGAGACGTCCTTCCTTCCAAGCCCTGTGGGTGTACTCCATGATGTTCAGCACCGGCAGAGCCTCCCGGCCGCCGCAGTAGGTCGGATAGAAGTACTTCGCCGTCCGCGACGCGTGGCCGCACTCTCCGATCAGGATCTTCTTGACTTTGAGCCGCTCGGCCTCGGCCTGGATCTTCTGAAGCACCCGTTCCAGCACTTGGTCGCTGTAGAACAGGCCGTAGTTGATGCCGTCGAAGTAGCCAGTGCCAATGGTCCAACTATCGCCGGTCGCGCGGAAAACCGCCGCGTTGCCCATCAGGGTGTCCGCTTCCATTAGAAAGTCGGACACCGCAGGCAGGAACAGATACTCTGCGCCCTCCTGATCGATAGGGAACGGAATGTCGATGCCCTTTTCCTCCCGCATCTCTTCGCTGAGAAACTCCAGTCCGTCCAGCAGCGCCGGCACAGGAACCGCTGACGTGTTGCCCGTCGCGCCGCTCAACTGTTCGCGGACGCTGACCGCCAGCGCCCGGGGCACAATACCGATTTCTGAGAGAATGTAGCGGCCCAGGTGTGTGATCAGGGCGTGATCGATGCCCACCGGACACTCGAAGTGACAACGGCGGCAAGCTGTGCAGTTGTAGAAGGCCTCCGCCATCTTCTGGATGCCCTCATCGGTCAGGCCCGGGTCGCCAAGGAGCCGCCCACGCAACACGCCCGATACCGTGAAGTGGCGGCGGTAGACCGAAAGCAGCAGTTCCGACCGATAACAGGGAAGATCCTTGCTGTCGCCCGTGGCCAGGAAGACCTGGCACTGGGCCGAACAGCGCGAGCACTTTGCGCTGACGCGCACGTACTGATCGAGCGCAAGCCGGTAGTTTGTGTGTTTCAGAATCGCGGCGAAGGCTTCCAGGAACCGGCGCGGCCGGTCGGCTACCTCGAAGTCCTCGACGTGGTACCGCACCGGGAGACGCTGCCTGCCGATGACTTCTGCCTTCCTGGTATTGGCGAACGCACGCTTATGCTCTTCCGCAGTCAGTAGCTGCATTTGTCCTCCGGTCCCGGGCTGCCCGCCGCCGGTGTGCGCAGGCTTATGCCCTCTCCAAGTTCACCTCCGCCATTGCCTGACAAGTCCCTTCCGGCGCAGCCAGATCACTTAAGCTGACTCTCTTCAGCGCGCCAGTGATTTCCCTGCTGATCGCGCAGAACGTGCCGAAGCAGTCGCATGCTTTCACTTTGTCGCAGTAATTCGGGTCCAAGACGCAGTCCATGACTCCGATTGGGCCGTCCACCGTTTCGACAATATCCAGGAGCGTGATCTCCGCAGCCGGACGAGCGAGAAGGAAACCGCCCTTGTTGCCCCATACGCTCTTCAGCAGGGAGGCATTCCGCAACGGCATCGTCAACTGCGAGAGGTACAGCTTGGGAAGGCGCTGGCGCAAGGCGACATCCTTGAGAGAGACAGGCCGACCGTCGCCCGAGTGCTTGGCGACGTCGGCCATGAGACGAATCGCGTAACAGGCGCGTGAATTGATGCGCATAGGATCGCCCCCTCATGAGCGTGTATATCAACTCGCTCATCATTAGACCACCCGTCCAACCCGTTGTCAAGGACAATCGCATCGCGGAATCTGAAAGAGTGCTTCAAACGACCTTCCCCGTTTCCGGCATGGAGGCGCCGTTCTGGCTGCGGTAGCGCTGAACTATTTCTGGGGCTACCTGAGTTCGCTCAGATAGCCCCGTGACGCCTTTGAAAACAGGCTGGACAGAACGTCTACTGCTTCGTCTCGCCAGTGGCGAACTTGTGGAGCTTCACCTCGACCTTCTCTTCCAGGCCGTCGTAGTACTCCTTGAGAACCGCGATGACCTCCGGCTTGGAGAACTCCGGCGGCACAGGCTTGCCTTCGCTCATGAGTTTCCGAAGCATGGTTCCGGAAAGCAGCAAGCGCGCGCCACCCTTGTAGTTGCCGTTCTCGTCGATCACCGCCTTGCTTTGGTGCGGGCATGTCTTCATCGACGCCATGCTGCCGCATTCGTAGCAGTAGAACGTCCAGTCCATGCACAGCGGCCGCAGGACCAGGGCGTCCGGCGGAATCTCGTTGAAAATCTTCTGGGCGTCGAAGGGCCCGTAGTAGTCGCCGACGCCGGCATGGTCGCGTCCGACGATCAGGTGCGAGCAGCCGTAGTTCTGCCGGAACACGGCATGCAGCAACGCCTCGCGCGGCCCGGCGTAGCGCATCTCCATCGGGTAACCGCCTTGAACCACACGGTCCTTGCGGAAGTACTTGTTGACCAGGGCGTCGATGGCCTTGACGCGGACCTCGGCCGGGATGTCACCAGGCTTCAGCTTGCCCACGAGTTGGTGGACGTAGACTCCGTCACACACCTCGATGGCCACCCACGCCAGGTAGGCGTGCGATCCGTGCATTGGGTTTCTCAATTGTAGAGCCGCTACGGTACTCCAGTCGCGTTGCTGGAAGATCTCACGAGCTTCAGCAGGTCGCTGGTAGATCCCCGGGAACATTTCGGGGTAGTAGGACTCAGAGGTCACCTTTACCGGACCGGCCAGGTTTACGGGACCCTGCTCCATCACCTTCTGAACGCCTGGGTGAGCGGGATCGACGGTGCGGAACACCTGCTTGCACTCGTGTTCCTTGTCGATCGCGTACTTCTCGGTCACCTTCATGGTGCCCATGATGGCTTCGGTCTCCGTATCCCAGAGAGCGACTTCCGCTCCAGGGGAAATGGAAGCCGCCAGCTCCTCCGTGGCGGACAAAGTGATCGGGATGGGCCAGAACAATCCCTTCTTGGAAGGCATGGCGTAGCTGTCGCAGCAGCCTTGCCAGTCATCCTTGCCCATGAAGCCGTCCAAGGGGGTAAAAGCCCCGATCCCCATCATGATCAGGTCGCCGCTCTCGCGGCTGGTTATGGGGACCCGTTTGAGGCCCTTTGCTTTCTTCATTTCGGCTGCCCTGGCTTCGCCTTCCAACAACAAAGGCTTCAGATCGGGACTGCCGTGGGGTGGTACAAGTTTGCTCATATTATAGCCTCCTCATTGGCTAGATCTGCGTTCTTCAACACTTCAAGCTTGCTTTCGCGCGCCGGGCGGCCGGCGTGGCGGCGAGCCGCCTCCAAGAGGCCGCGGGCCCACTCGGGAGCGGCCGCCGCGTGCAAATGGACATAGCTGGCCAGGACGTTGCCGGCAACTACGCCGTCACGTCCGGCAAAACATCCCGTGCCGCGAATCACCGAGAAGGCCGTAGGCGGCCCGTTGCCATCCAACAGGATTCTCGAGTAATGTAACTCGTGACCTTTCAAGACCGTCCCTTCCGGGAAGAAAGGGTTGGGGCTATCCACCTGCAAGGTGGCGTATCCATGACCTTGGGGCGTGGGACGGACTTCGACTGCGAACGGCAGAACGCCGGTCATGGGGAAGTTCTGCTCTCTCCACAAGATCGAGCGGGCCAGGAGCATAAGGCCGCCGCACTCCGCATAGATCGGCAGTCCCTGGCGCGCTCGATCGCGGAGAGAGGCCAGAAACGCCCCGTTCGCCGCCAGGGCAGCCGCGTGGGTTTCGGGGAAACCGCCGCCGATGTAAAGGGCATCCAGGCCGGCAGGGCGCTGGCGGGCGGTCAACGCTTCGATGGCGACCAGTTCGGCGCCCGCCGACTCCAGGGCCTCGAGATTCTCCGGGTAATAGAAAGTGAAAGCGGAGTCTCTCAAGAACCCGATCCTCAGGCCGCGGCCGTCAACAGACTCCTGAGCAGCATCCTCGACCCGTTCCAACCGCGGCGCTTCCCGCGCGATGGCAAAGAGGCGTGGGGTGTCCAGGTAGTTCTGGGTCAGGGATATGAGATTGGCCCTCAGGCGCTCCCTCTCGCGGTGCTCTTCCGGCGTAACCAAGCCGAGGTGTCTTGCCGGGAGCAGGACCCCGGAGTCCGCCCTCGGGACGGCGCCGAGGACAGGCAACCCGCACTCGCACTCGATGGCCTCGCGGATGACCTGCTCGTGCCGACGGCTGCCGACACGATTGAGTATCACGCCCGCGATGTGAACTTCCGGCTCCAACTTCTGGCAACCCAGGACGAGGGCCGCAACCGTGCGAGTCACCTTGGCAACACTCACAACAAGCACTACCGGCGCGCGGAGCGCCTTGGCGAGCGCGGCTGTGCTATGCGTGCCCTTCGCATCCACTCCGTCGTAGAGTCCCCGGTTACCCTCAATCAGGTTCAGCCCCCTGGGTATGCTACGGCGCAGGAAGGTCCGGGTGACTCCCTCGAAGCCCATCAAGTACGAATCCAGATTGCGTGCCGGGTGGCCTGAGGCCCAGGCGAGCCAAGCGGCGTCAATATAATCCGGCCCCTTCTTAAACGCTCGAACGGGCAAGCCGGACAGCGAAGCCTCCAGGAGCAGCCCGAGTGAGACAAGAGTCTTTCCCGATTCTCCGGAGAGCCCAGCGATGACGAGGCGTGGCGGCACGTTCATTTCTCCTGCACCGCGGCCGGCGCTCCCTGTTCCTCCAACACCTGGAAGGAGTAGTTTTCCGCGAGGAACTGCCGCACGTACCATCGCATGACATCCTGGCTGCTCATGAACATGTCGAGCTGACTGCTGCTTACCAGCAAACGACCCAAGATGTCCAGCCTGGCGGAGATCTCCTCGGCCGGTCCCTTCTTGAACCACGCGTTCAGCAAGTCCCCACGCCGGTCCACCTGAAAGCCGTAGTGAATAAGGCAAGCCTCGAGAAAACAGGCCCTCAAGCTGCGGCGCTGTCGCGTGGCGCCCCCACCGGCGAATCGAAAAGAGATGTAGATCGCACTGGGGGTGTCCGATAGGCAGGCGTCCACCAGAGAGAAGTGGTACGCCAGCCGGGAGTTGAAATTCATGTACTCATCCGCCACCAAGAGGTAGCTTCGTTCGCCGAAGCCCCGCGTGGCACTGCTATGGGAGGACAAGGATCCAGCCATGACGGAGGCGAGATCCCTGAAGCTGGCGGGCATCTCGCGCTTCCAACTCACCGACGGATGAGTCAGCCCTTTCCACAAGCTCTGGAATGGCCTGCAGGTAATCTCCGAAGGGGACACCGCGCGCCGCTGCGGATTCTGGGACACGATGCCACCGCCCAGGTCGAGCACATAGACGTGCAGCGGCATGGTCGTATCGAGCTTCCTGCATTGCTGCTGGTTCTGCTCAAGCTCGATGTCGTCCACGACGAACATGGCCTCGACCGCCTTCTCGTGACAGAACCTGAGCACATCGTGAGTGGACTTGCAGCCCGCCGGACGAAAGTTGAAAGCCGAAGGGTCCAGCAGATTCAGGGTCAGCAACCGCCGACTGATGGGGTCGGCACTCCGCTCCTGGGGACGGTCTTGCCGGCCTGTTCCGGGGCGGGGCGTTTCCCACAACAAGCCGGCATACACCTTGGCCTGAACCGCATCCAGACTCACGACGTCCCCCGTCTTCAGACGCTCAAAGGCGCCGTTCATGAGGAACACCGAGGGGACCCTGAACTCCCGCAGCAAGGCGGCCGCATGGCCGGTTACGTTCCCCCACTCGGCGACCAGGCCGGCAACGCGAGGAAGGATTTCGACGATCTCCGGAGAGGCCTTGCGCAGAAAGACCACGGCGCCCTCAGGCGTCTTCCCGAGGTCTTGGATGTCCTCAATCAGGCAGACAGGGCCGGCGACCTGGCCTGGGAAGACGGTCCGGCCGCCCGCCAGAACCGGTTGCGTGCGCGGCCGGGATCTCCGCCACCCGCGGACTTCGGCAAGCGCGAGCGGCCGGGCTTGGAGGATCCAGAGCTTGCGCTGCTTGTCCATTGCCCATTCCACGTCCTGGGGTGTTCCGAAGTGCTCCTCCAAGCGGAGACCCCATTCCGCGAGAAGCGTCAGTTCCCGTTCTTCCAGGCTCGGTATCTCGGCCTCCGCGGGCTCCAATTTCCGTCGCTGAAGCCCCCCACCGGCCAGCGCCGTTATCTCTTCGTCCCTGCGGACCAAGTGACGTTCCACAACGGCGTGGGGACGCTTCCGGGAGAGAATGAACAGGTCCGCGGGGATCTTTCCGCTGGCGATGTCCAGCCCCAGTCCTTGCGTGGAGGTCACCCAGAGCACTTTGTTCTTCGGATCGCCGGGGTCCCTTGTGTACATGATCCCCGACGCGCGGGCGCGGATGACCGGCAAAAAAAGGACCGCCATCGGACTGTCTACTTCGAGCAAGCCCGTGCTGAGCCTGTAGGAGAGTGCTCTCGCGCTGAACCTCCCGGCCACAACCTGTTTGTACGCTTCCACAACCTGGTCTTTGGGGACATTGATCAGGCTGAGGAACTGGCCAGCGAAAGTCTTCTCGCCTCCTTCACCGCGCGCACTCGACCGCACCGCAAGTCCCATTTCGCCTGTCTTCAGGGTCCGCGCCCGCTCGCTGATCGCAACCTCGACGGCACGCGGCACAGGCTGAGCCATGACCATCTCGGCTAGCTTGGTGGAAACCAAGTGCAGCGCTTCGAGGTTGTCCACATCCGTGGCCCGAAGGGCATCGCGAATCGACTCCCAGAGGGGTATCCCACAGAACTGCCTGTAGGCTGCCGTGGTCAGGACGTAACCCTCGGGTACCGGCAGTCCAAGCCGGTTCTTGATCTCACCGAGCGCCGCGGCCTTGCCTCCCGCATCAGAGACCGCGTCCATGCCGAATTCCGTGAGCCACATCGAAAGCTTCGGAGTCACCAGTTCCTGACATGCCGCGATATATCGCTCGACTTCGCCGCGCTGCTCGTTCAAGGCGTCCGCCAGTTGCGTGTAGCGAAGCCCGGTCAGTGCTTCGAGGGCGCCGACGGTGCCCGAGGCCTTTTCGAAGATGGCGGAGACTCGCGCCCCAACGACGTCGCGCTTCGGGACAACGAATTGGAGATCCTCCTGACGCCCGGCGATCAGCTCCAGGCATTCGTTGTTGAGCGAAAGCAGTTCCCGGAAAGCCTGATACTTCCGCCGGAGCCTCTCCTCGGAAGCATCGCCGGATCCGGCGGTGCTATTCGAACGCCGCCAGGACGAGATCACGGAAACCAATTTCCTGCCCGCACTCTGCAGAAAGGACAATGCCCCGCTTTGCACTTTGCCGCTCGCCTTCATTCTACGCCGGTCAGTGGGCGACCCCTCGCCTTCTGCCGAATAGCTTCGCGGCGAGAAAGTCGATTGCAAAGCCGCCTGAGGCTGCTGCCAGCACGGCCAACATCCCGTAGAGCGCAGCGTGTTGATTCGCCAGAACCGCAATACTCTCGGGGAAACCGACCTTCACAACTTCCAGCGGAATGGAGGATTCTGCGATGACCTTCCCGTCACGGCACTCCAAGACCTCGACAGCATAGGACGCCGGCGGCGCCCTCTTGGGCCATTGGAACTCGGCGGAGAATGTGGCTCCCTCGGCAAGAGGTGTGTCCATCTTCAGCCCGCAGGAGTAAACGCTGTAGAGGCCCTCCTCCGTCTTCAACGCCAGGAAATCGGACCGGACCTCGGCCGCTTGATGGGGGTTCTGTTCAGGATCGATTCGCAGTTGGGCTTGGATGGAGGCTTCGTCGAGCAACCTCTGGCCGATGACCTCCGCGTCCAGCAACGCTCTGACGGGCTCCGGGCTAAAGCAGAGGAACAAAGATGGCGCTCCCGAAATGCGAACGCTACCGGCGTTCAACCAGATGAAGCCGAACCGCCCCTTCCTGTTGAAGTACTCTTCCTTGTCAGCTCCGCGCAACACCACGATGGCCTTGGAGCCACGCCCGATCAGCCCTTCGACCCTGAGCCGAGCGCCGTTGTAGAAGGAGCCCATCTCGATCCGCTCGGGGGTGAGTTTGAGGCGGGGGCGCCCAGGTCCGTCGGCCCAGGCTGCGACCGGCAGACTGAGAAGCAGCAGTGACACAGACCCGCGTGCCAGCCGGGAAGCGGCATCTCTCACGGCCGTTCTCCCCCTGCCAGGCCGCCGCCATCACCCTGCTGCTCGCATTGGGAAACGAGGATCTTCCTGACACCATACCGCCACAACAATAGCGTGGGGATGAGCAGCCCGAAGAACGTCCTCAGGAAGACACCGGAGAAATCGGAGGTGTGCGCGTTGGCACGATACATCGCCACCGCCAACTCGGTAAGCATCACCAGGTCGAGAGCGATGATGGCCGCAACCCGTCTTCGCGTGCCGCTCCTGACCCTCTCCGCTTTGGTTGGCAACATGTTGCTGACCCGCCTCAAAATCCTCATCACCGGATGCCGGTTCTCGTGACATTCATGAATCTGAGCGCCCTGTGCGGCTCCTTGTAGTAGTAGCGGACCTCGTCGCCCATCGCCCACGTGCCGGCCGGCAGATCGAAGTACTCGTCCGGGACGGCGAAGGTGACTAGTTGCCGCTGGCGGGAGGAGTACACCGTGATGGTCTTTCTGTCTCGGTCGATACTAGGGAACTTGACCCCCTTGACCGCGGGATCATCCGCAAAGACGCTGTCCCGCTGCAAGACTAGATTGAACGCTATGCTCTTGAAGGTCTGGGTTGCGGGATCGAAAACCACGACCTTTCGGTTTTGACTGTCCACTGACATCAGCTGGCCGGCCTTGGGCGCCGGCCCCATTTGGCGGGGATCTTCAGGAACCTGGATTGTGACCGGAGGCAGAACGCCGTACTTCATGGCCGGCGGCTCCTGGCCGTAGGGCTCTGAAATAAGGGTTACCAGCCCCTTGGCTGCATCATACGCGATCACCCGACCCTGGTTGACTTGCCCAAAGCCGCTGCACCCCACCAGAAAAAGCAGGCAGGCTATCGACAGGAGAGCGAATCCATTTGTCCGAGCTACCATTTGCATTGCTCCTTTCGCCGTTCCTGATTCCTACTTGCCCACGGCGCTAGCCCTGCTCTCGCTCGTCCGAAGGGCCAGTTCCTCCCGAACTCCTTTAAGAAACTTAAGGAAGATAAAGAGCGACTGGGCAGCCACCAGAATGAGTATGAGAGCCGCCGCTGAATCGTCCAAGAGACGTTTCACCTCCGGCAAGTAAGAGCCGATGAGCTTGAGCGTGACGGAGACGGCGCAGCCGGCCACGGCAACCCCAAAGAAAATTCGGATGCCGTATCCCTTGACATACTTGGTCGCCACCGAGCCGATCTGAGCCCCGACGGAAGCGCCCACCAGCATGATCACGGCCGCTACCAGCTCTGTGCGGCCCTTGTATGTGTAAGTACCCGCGCCGTACAGCGCGGAGATGACCACCCCAAACAAATCCGTGCCGACAGCGACATGCGTCGGAACACCCAAAAGGTAGATAAGAGCGGGCATGCGGATCAATCCGCCGCCGATTCCCAAGATACCCGCCAGCCATCCGGTCACAAAACTGACCAGGATGGGCAGCCAAGCTGAGCAATAGATGCCTGCACGGTCGAAGTGCATCATGGGCGGGATCTTTACCCTCTGTAAAGTCCGGTGCCACTGGATCCCCCCGGAGGGCACTGCCTGTTTCGGCCTACCAGCAGTCAAATCCTCCCTGTGCCTCTTCTTTTGCTGGTATACGTCGGCGAAAACCAGCCAGGCGATCAGAGCCAGCAGTACCAGGTACCCAACCCGAACGATGAGGTCGACTCTGCCGATCCGCTCTAGCCACATGATCATCTGGGCGCCTGCCTCAAACCCGGCTACGGTCCCAACGGTCATGACGATGCCCAGCTTGTAGTCTACGTTGCCGAACTTGGCATGGCGGATGGTGGAGATAAGCGAATTGCCGGCCATGTGAGTGATGTCGGTGCCGATGGCGAACGCCATGGGGAAACCCAGGATGTTCAAACCCGGCGTGACCATCCATCCACCGCCCATGCCGAAAAAACTGCCGATGATGCCGACGCCGAAACCCAGGATGAGCAGGCCCGGCCAGAATATGTGAATACCTGCAATAGGCATCTGCACGAATAACCAATCCACGGGATCTGTCCTCCTATGGACTAATGTTCCGCCAATGCGCGCGATTTCAAATCGATACCGCTGCGCACTAGAAAGAAGTTAGTGATCGAGCCCAAAACGAGCGCCAGCACCGGAATCCGGATCACCGTCAGCAAAGCGAAGTAGAATCGGCTATCTTTGTAAAGGTTGGTTCAGCATGCGCGCCAACCCGTGAGACCGCGGGAATCCGCGACGAAGACAATTGGGCTTGCGTCACTCGAGGCGCCGAAGCTGAGCGCGGGCAGTAAGGCGAGAGCCAGCGAAGCCAGCAGCGCTGATTTCATCATTCGAAAGCGCACGATTTAACCTCCGAATCCTTTGCCAGCCAGAAGCGGAAACGCGCGAAGATGCGCGGGCCCCGGCCTCGGGCGTAACGCCAAAAATACCTGCTTGCTCGGCCGCACGTACGCGTGCCCCTCGGCCGGACTGAGGAGATTCGCTGGGGTGAGCATCATGCCGACCAGCATCTTGAACGTTACCGCCAGGGCCAGCAGAGCGAGCACGATCAACAGTTGCTCGCCGCGCAGATAGCGGGACACGTGCGCACCGATCTGAGCGCCGATCGTGGACCCGGCCGCCAGCACCAGCGCCAGGACGAGATCCACCGTGTGGTTTCTAGTAGCCTGCATAAAAGTCACTCCGGAGCACGTGAACAGGACCTGGAACAGAGATGTCCCGACTGCCACGTGCGGGGGCATCCGCAATAGGTAGACCATCATCGGCACCATGATGAAAGCGCCGCCGACGCCCATGATGGCAGCCAGAATCCCGACCAGCACACAGAGGACAAACGGCACGAAGACCGAATGCCGCACCCTGGAATGTGGAAAGTCCATTTGGAACGGAAGCCTGCTCAAGAGGCTTCTTCCTGCAACCGGGCGTCGAGTCTTCACGGCGAGCGTGCCCCGGCGCAGCGACTGCAGGCTGGCGACGAACATGGACCCTCCGACGCCGCCGAGAAGGATGATGTAGGTGATGGTGATCAGAAGATCGGCATCCCCCAAGGTTCTCAGAACCTTGATCAACTCGACACCGATTGCCGAACCAAGCAAGCCCCCAAGCAGGAGGATGCTGCCCATCTTGTAATCCACGTTGCCCAACCGGAAGTGGACGGCGACCCCGGAGGAAGAAGCAGCCACGATTTGACAGGAGTCCGAGGCGGCCGCGATGGTCGGGGGAATTCCGATCATCATCAGGATCGGAGTGAGAAGAAAACCTCCTCCCACACCTAGGAGTCCCGAGAGGAAGCCCACCATCGAGCCCGCTCCGACCAGAAGGAAGAGGTTGATGCTGATTCCCGCGACCGGCAGGAAAACCGACATGTTCCAGCCTCGCTTTTCCGGTGCTAGCATTATCGCAAGAGTCAAATATGACCTCGTAAGTCATAATTTAGACCCTTACAATTTACTTGACCTAGTACAATTTAAACCCGATTAACTCTTAGCGCAACGTATTTTTTGATAAGGGGACCTTAATGACTGAATATGGAGCTCTTGTATTGCCGAGCCAGCCCGGCCAGGGCGCTCCGCAGCGGTGGGTTAAACGTGAGTGGCAGGAATCAGTTCGTCCAGGTCAAGGCTGGCCACACCGGGGACGGCAAGGGCCACGCGCCTGACTTCGACCACTTCATCGGGCGTGGTGAGCTTGCCCTTGATCTTCACCGCGCCCCGCGAGGCCGAGACTTCCACTTCCAGGTGCGACGTGGGCGGGTCGATCGCCAGGTTCGCCCGGATGCGGCTGGCAAGCGCCAGGTCGTCCATCGCGGCCTGGCAGTCCTTGGTGAACTCGAAGCACTTCTGCTGTTTCACGACGGCCTCGAGAACCATGCAGGCCTCCTCGATTCTCATACGCTCCAGATTGACGACCAGGTCGTAGAGAGAGGGGTCCTCCCAATCCACTCCATACAGGAATTGGGTCCACTTGCGCCGGCCCTCATCCACCTTCCGGATGTAGGCTAGGCTCTCCTGTTGGCTGAGCTTTAGGCGATTCTCGACCATTGCCAAGCGAAACTCGAGCGGGGCGATGATCCGAACCCGCAGCACAGGAGTGGCGCCCTTTCGCAGGAGATGGCCAGCGTTGCCGTGGTAGACGACTCTGCCGGTCCTTACCTCCTCTGCGAGAGCAGCCTGAATCAGAGCCAAATACAGATAGCGCTTGTGTCTGAACCGCTCCAGGAAGCTCGGCGGCTTCAGAAGGGCGTCGAGAAGTTCGTCTTGCGAGACCCCGCTGGCAGCGGCCCTCTCCACGATCACCTCCCGATCGACGCAGCGGTAGGAGAGCTTGTTGGCGAGGCATTCCGCCAGCGTCTTTCCGCCACTGAATGACCCCCTTGAAATAGTGATAACTGCCATGTCTCCGCTGCCTCCTGTCTGCGAGCTAGCGCAGTTTTGGCACCATGATATCATGGATTTTAGTTTTCCCAGCCGATTCTTACATTGAGCGAAGACTCCTCCAAACTCGTACGTCCGCCTGGCAAGGTCTATATTGTGGGCGCGGGACCGGGCCATCCGGAACTGCTCACGATTAAGGCTGAACGCCTGCTGAAGACCGCCGACGTCGTAGTCTACGACCGGCTCGTCCAGGAAGAAGTTCTAGCGCTCGCCAAACCCTCGGCCGAGCGCATCTACATGGGCAAGCCGCTCGGGAAACACGATTCGCGCCAGGACGAGATCCACGAACTGCTGTTGAGCAGAGTGCGCGAAGGGAAGATGGTGGTGCGGCTGAAGGGGGGCGACCCATTCCTGTTCGGCCGCGGGGGCGAGGAGGCCGAGTACCTGGCCGACCACGGTGTGCCCTTCGAGGTGATCCCGGGCGTTTCCTCGGCGCTGGCTGCTCCTCTGAGCGCCGGGATCGCGGTGACCCATCGGGACGTGGCCTCTGCAGTGACGATCGTGACCGGCCACGAGGCGAAGAAGGAACACAGCGGACTGGATTGGGATGCCCTCAGTCGCGTGGGGACCCTGGTCTTCCTCATGGGCGTCAGTAACGTGGAAGTCATCGCGCGGCGGCTCAGGGAGCACGGCAAGGCCCCCAGCACTCCGGCTGCCATGATCCAGATGGCCTTCTGGCACAACGAGCGAGTCGTCACGGGCACGTTGGCGACTATCGCCGACCGGATCCGGGAGGCCAACATCGAGCCTCCAGCGACACTCATCGTGGGAGAGGTGGTTCACCTTCGAGAAAAACTCAAGGATTCTCAGCGCGACCTACGCCGGCGGCCGGACGACAGCTCGCGCTTCGACCCTGCCCCCGCGCCCGACCAGTTGCTTCGTCTGGCTGCCGCCGGCATTGGCAGCCAACTCCTCCGCCTGGCCCTCGCGC
>VFSW01009447.1_pt1 | contig 13916 bp, 13 predicted proteins | sample 5358111 | NCBI WGS metagenome assembly VFSW01 (sample SAMN11554181, study PRJNA540505) | mine drainage metagenome | isolation source: sediment from site ElyBrook_90M | place: USA: Ely Copper Mine, Vershire, VT | collected 2017
CCGCCGCGCCCCCCCCCCCACCCCCCCGACCTCCGGCGCCCCCACCGCCGGCCGGCGCCGGGGCAGCCGGTGCGCGCGCCGCCGGGCCCCAACGCGCTCCGCGAGCAGGCGGTTTTGGAATACGCCGCCGGCGAGGCCGACCGCATCGAACGCTTCGACGCGTGCGAGTGCGCGCGCCTGATCGACGAGCGCACGCGCCAGGCTTTCATGAAAGAGTCCGGCGCGCACGCCGGCGGGCACAGCGGAATCGGCGAGGACCGGCAGCAGCGGCGCCCAATCGGTGCGCCGGACGCCGGCGTCGTCGGTGTAGAGCGGCAGGGAAATGGCGTCGACTTGCGCCGCCGCGATGCTCTCGAGCATCATCGGGCCCTGACCTTCGAAGCTCGCCGCATCGACGCCGAGAACGAGCGCGGCGGCCGCATCGAACAGTCGCCCAACCGAGGAAGTCCGGGCGGTGCGGATGCGCTTCTTCCAAGCCGCCGCCGCGAGCGCGGCGCCATCGACCGCGGGGAGCCAGGCATGGCCCGCTTCCCACATCAGGCCGGCCGCCGAACGCCAAGGCTCACGCGCCACCCGATCCCCGCCGCCGACATGGAATGGGCGCATGCTGCCGACGCGCCGCCAGGCGCCCGGCGCCCCGACGAGCGACTCTCCACCCCAGAGATCGCCGTCGCTGCCGAGACCCATGCCATCCCAGGCGAACGTAAGCCAGCGCCCGACCTCCGGGTGTTCTCCGGCCAGCGCGGAGGCATGCGCGGCGTGATGCTGCACGCGCACGAGCGGCAGATGCTGCGCTTGCGCCCAGCGCGTGCTTGCGTAGCCTAAGTTGGCGTCGCAAGCGATCCGGCCGGCTTCGATGCGATACAGCGCTTGCAGATCGCCGATCACCTGTTCGAAGACGCGAACGCCGCGCGGGCCATCGAGCTCGCCGATATGCGGCGCAACCACGGCGCGCCGCCCCCAGCCGAGCGCGATCGCCGCCTTCATGTGCCCGCCGACGGCGAGGGTCGGCTGCGCGAATTCCCACGGCAAATCCAGTTCGATCGGCGCGATCCCGCGGCCACAGCGAATGGTGCGAGCCTTGCCTCCGATCACGCGGCAAACGGAATCGTCGGCGGGGCGTACGATCGGCCGGTCATGATGCAAGAACGCATCGGCGATTGCGCCGAGCCGGTGCTCCGCTTCGGCCCCGTCGGTGATCACGGGCTCGCCGCTCATGTTGCCGGAAGTCGCGACGAGCGGCGCGCCGAACTGCGCGAGCAGCAAATGGTGCAAAGGGCTGTAGGGCAGGAACACGCCGAGGTCCGCAAGGCCCGGCGCAAGCGCGCCGCTCAACGCCGCAGGCTCGCGCCGGCGCGCGAGCACGATCGGGCGCGCAGGCGACGCACAGGCTCGAGCTGCCGCCGCGTCGAGCTGCACGCATGCGCGTACCGCATCGAGGCCGTCGCCGCCAATCTGGGGAAACATGACGGCGAGCGGCTTGTGCGGACGGTGCTTGCGCGCGCGCAGGCGCAGAATCGCGGCCTCGTTCGCCGGGTCGCACATCAAGTGATAGCCGCCGACGCCCTTGACGGCGACGATGCCCCCGTCCTTGAGGCAGGCAACGGTCGCGGCGAGCGCCGCTTCGCCGGTGCGCGCAGCCAGTCCTCCGTGGTGAAACGCGACGCTCGGACCGCAATCAGGACACGCGAGCGGCTCGGCATGGAAGCGCCGGTCGAGCGGATTCTCATATTCGCTCCGGCACCGCGGGCAGAGCGCGAAGCCCGCCATCGACGTGTTCGATCGATCGTAGGGCAGCGCCTGGATGATCGTGTAGCGCGGCCCGCATTGCGTGCAATTCGTGAATGGATAGCGATAGCGGCGCTCGGACGGATTGCGCAGTTCCTCGGCGCAGCGATCGCAACAGAATAGATCCGGCGGCAGATGCACGTCCGCGTCTTGCGCGTCTTCGCTCGCGAGAATCAGAAAATCGCAGGCGCCTTCGACATCGGCCGCCGCCGCGGTCGCCAAGCGCGGCCGCGCGAGCGGCGGCGCGTCGCTGATCAGCCTCGCCTCGAAGCGGCAGACGTCCGCCGCCGCGCCCTCGACGTGAATCACGACTTGGCCGGCGCCGTTGCGCACCCAGCCGGCCAGATCGAGCGCACACGCAAGGCGGTAGGCGAATGGCCGGAAGCCTACGCCTTGAACCTGTCCGCCGACGACGATGCGTCGCGCGCATCGGTTAGGCGGACCGTCAATATCGTGCCGGAGCCGGATCATGCGCCGTTTGTCTCGCGCCCGAGGCCCACCAGATGCGGCAGGCGCCTTCGTCCGAAACCATGCAAGGTCCGATGGGCTCGCGCGGCGTGCAGGCCCGTCCAAACAGAACGCACTGATTCGGATAGATCTTGCCGAGCACGACGCGCGCGCAGTCGCATCCCGGGGGCATTTCCCCGGCGCGCTTGCGCGTGGGATCGACGCTGAGCTCGAATCGCCGCGCCGCGTCCAGCTGCGCGAACTCGGCTCTGAACGCGAAGCCGGACCGCGGGATGGTGCCGATGCCGCGCCAGGTCGCATCGACCACGTCGAACGCCGCTTGCAGCAGGCGCCGTGCGGTCGGATTTCCCTGCGCCTGCGCGACCCCGCCGTAGCAATTGTCGAGAAAGGCCCGGCGCTCGAGATGCTGCCGCAAAACCGAATAGAGCGCGGCGAGCAGACTATCGGTCTCGAAGCCCGCGACGGCGGCCGGGATGCCGTGATCCTCGGGGACGAATCGCCATTGTTCCGTGCCCATGATCGTCGCCACATGGCCGGGCGCGATCAGGGCATCGAAGCCGGCCTCTTCGCTGTCCAGCAACATGGCGACCGCCGGCCAGGTGAGCCGCGCCGACAACAATATCGTGAGGTTGGACGGCAGCCCCTCGGCGATGACGCCGGCGACGGGCGCCGTCGTCGTCTCGAAACCCGCCGCGAAGAAGACGACGTCGCGCTCAGGATGGGCGCGCGCGATCTTTACCGCTTCGCGCGGCGACGCGATCGGCCGGACGTCGCCGCCGGCGGCATGCGCCTGCATCAGCGATCGCGGCTCTCTGCGCGGCCCGTTCGTGGGCACACGCAGCATGTCGCCAAACGCGACGACGATGACATCCTTGCGCAAGGCGAGTTGGATCGCGGCATGAATGTCCTCCTCGGGGCAGACGCATACCGGGCATCCTGGACCCGGAATGAGCTCGATCGCCTGCGGCAGCGCGCCGCGCAGGCCCGCCATGGATATCGAGCGCTCGTGTCCGCCGCAGACGTTCATCACCCGCACGCGTCCGCTCAAAGGCAGAGCGCGGATCCGCGCCAGCCATCCCTTCGCAGCGGCGTGTGCGTCGGACACCGGCGTCAAACGGCCGCGCGGCTGTGGGCGAGCCGCGTCTCGAGCCACGCGATCCAAGGCGCGAGCGTCTCGGGGCGGCGCGCGGACGTACGCATGATCTCGGCCGGATTGGCGAGCGCGCGCACATGAGCCTCGGCCTTCGCCGGCGAAAAATCACCGAGCACGTCGAGAAGATCGATCTTCGACAACATGATGAGATCGGCGCCGCGGAACATCGTCGGATACTTTGCCGGCTTGTCGTCTCCCTCGGTGACCGCGAGCAGCGCGACGTTCGCATGCTGGCCGAGATCGAAACTCGCCGGGCAGACGAGATTGCCGACATTTTCGATCAACAGCACGTCGATTGCGTCGAGGTTGAGCGCATGCAGCGCATCGTGCACCATTTGGGCGTCGAGATGGCAGGTCTGGCCGGTCGTGATCTGCACGGCGGGTACGCCCTTCGCGCGGATGCGCCGCGCATCGTTCTCGGTCTCGAGGTCGCCTTCGATGACGGCAATGCGAAACCGGCCATCGACGGCATCGATCGTTTGTTCGAGCAGGCTGGTCTTGCCGGAGCCTGGAGATGACATCAAATTGACCGCCAGAATTCCATGGCGCCCGAGGTGAGCGCGATTGTGCGCCGCCGCGCGGTCGTTCGCGTCCAAAATCCCGGTCAGAATCTCGACCGATCTTGCGCTCACGGGCCGCATCGAGACGGCGCCCTGGTGATCGGCTATGCGGACGACGTCCGGCGTCGCCGCGCATCCACATTGATCGCACATGATTTGCGTACCTCCTCGGCCGATGTTAGCTCGCGCTGGCCGCGGCGTCCGCCTCGACGGTCATTTCCACCCGTTTGAGCAGCAGCTCCGCCCCGGACCGAAGATCGACCTGCCAGCTTGCGCACCGGCCGCAGAGCAGCCTATTGGCGGGCGTTTGCGTCTCGGCCGCACAGATCCTACAGCGGACCCTGACCGGCACCGCCTCTATGTCGAGCGCAGCATGCGCGGCGATCGTACCGCCGCGCGCCACGTCGAACGCGCGCGCGAGCAAGGCTCCGTCGACACCGGCCAACGGGCCGATGGCCACGACGATCCGGGTCACATCGCGGGAGCCGTTCGCCGCCGCCGCGCGCTCCACTTCGCGCAGCAGGCTCTGGCAGACGGAAAGCTCATGCATTGCCGCGCAATTCGTCTTCCGCCGCGAGCATCTCGTCGTAGAGCTCCCATGCGCTCCCGGCCTCGGCGGCCGAAATCTTCTGAATCGCGTAGCCGACATGAACCATGACGTGGTCGCCAGGCCCGACCTCCTCATGCTGGAGAAGGAACAGGCTCACCATGCGCTCGATGCCCTTGGCATCGCAGCGCGCCATCCAGCCATCGCGCTCCACCACCCGCATCGGCACCCCCAGACACATGATGCATCTCCCGCACTGGAATAGCCCTGTCTACTCCATCCCCGCGCCCACGGGTATAGGTGTCACCACGTATATTGATCGGCGGCGGAGCGCATAGACTCGGGGAATGTCGACTGAAGCTGCAGCGATCCGCACGTTGCTCCTCGGGATGGGCAACGTCCTGTTGTGCGATGACGGCATCGGCATCCACGTCATCCGCGCTCTGGATGCGTCGCAGCGGACAGGGCGCTTGAGCCCGGCGATCTCGCTGCGCGACGGCGGTACGCTCGGCCTCAACCTCCTGATGGAATTCGACGGCGTCGGCACGCTGATCGTCATCGACGCGATGGAACTCGGCCGCGCGCCGGGAACGGTGCGCGCATTCGTCGGCGCGGACATGGACGAGCAACTCGGCGGCAAATGCCGCACGGCGCACGAAGTCGCGCTTGCCGATCTGATGACGGCCGCCGTCTTGGCAGGCCGCGCGCCCGAACGGCGTGCGCTCGTCGCCGTCCAGCCCGCCTCGATGCAATGGGGCTTGGATCCGACTGCGGCGGTGCGCGCCGCGATACCCGCGGCCTGCGATACGGTGCTGTCGCTGCTCGAGGATTGGGACCGTGCCGCCCGTAGTCACTGAACCTGCCGGATCGCGCCGCGGGCTCGCCGAGAGCGTACTGCGCGAGATCGTGGAACGGCTCGCGCTGCTCGCGGCGAGCGGCGAGACGGCCGCGATCGATTTGCACAGCCTGCCGATGACGCCTGCGGATCGCGGCGAGCTCGAGCGGCGGCTCGGCCGCGGCGAGGTCACGGTGAAGCTCGATGTCGGCGGCACGAGCGAACTCTGGGAAACCGGCTACAGCGGAGTCTGGTGGGTGCGGCACCTGGGCGCCGCAGACCGTGTCGCGGTGGAGCGCATCGAAATCGCCGCGATACCGGAGATTCTCGTGGCGCATGACGAGGATATCGCGGCCGCCGCAGTGCGCGCACGCGAGGAGGTCGAAGCGCATGTCTCGGCGTGAAACCATCGGCGAACTATTGGTGCAGCGCGGCATCTCGCGACGGGCACTGCTGAAATACAGCGCCTATCTCGCGACCCTGATGGCCCTGCCGCCGACGGCGGCGCGAGCGATCGCGGATGCGCTCGCCGCGGCCCGGCGACAGTCGGTCATCTGGCTCTCATTCCAGGAGTGCACCGGCTGTACCGAATCGCTGACGCGCTCGTTCAATCCGACGATCGAGGACATGATCTTCAACCTCATCTCGCTGGATTATCACGAGACCTTGCAGGCGGTGTCGGGCGCCGCCGCCGAGGAGGCGCGCCTTACCTCGATGCGCGAGAACAAAGGCAAGTATGTCCTCGTCGTCGACGGTTCCGTCTCGACCAAGGACGGCGGCGTGTATTCCACGAATGCCGGCAAGACCAACCTGCAGGTGCTGAGGGAAACCGCGGAGCACGCGCTGGCGCTGATTTCGGTCGGCACCTGCGCGGCGTTCGGCGGCATACCGCATGCGCATCCGAATCCGACGGGCGCGGTGCCGGTATCCGAGATCATCACCGACAAGCCCGTGATCAACATTTCCGGCTGTCCGCCGATCCCGGAGGCCATGGCCGGTACGATCGCCTACCTCGTCACGTTCGGCAAATTGCCCGACCTCGATCACTTGAACCGGCCGAAATCCTTCTTCGGCGACACCATCCATGACCGCTGCTACCGCCGCCCGTTCTATGACAAGGGCCTGTTTGCCAAGAGTTTCGACGATGAGGGCGCGCGCAGGGGCTGGTGCCTGTACGAGGTCGGCTGCAAGGGGCCGGTCACCTACAACGCCTGCGCGACGCTGAAATGGAACGGCGGGGTGTCGTTCCCGATCCAATCGGGACATGGCTGCTTAGGGTGCTCGGAGCCGAATTTCTGGGACAAGGGCGGATTCTACCGGCCGCTGTCGACCAGCACCGGCAGTCCCGCGGCGGTCATCGGCGGCGCCGCGGCGGCGGGCGTCGGCATCGGTGTGGCGAGCGCGCTGCTCGTACGGCGGCGCAAGAGCGACGCAGCCAAGGAGCCTCATTCATGAACCTGCTGGCTTTTGCGCGCGGACCGGCGCTCACCGTCGCTCTCGCGGTATTCGTCTTCGGCGTCGCCTGGCGGCTGCTGTCGCTGCTGCTGCTTCCCTGGGCTCGCGACCTCGCGGTCGCGCGGGCCACCGCGCCGCCGGCGCTCGTCGGTGCGGTCAAAGGCTTCGTGCGCCATCTATGGCCGCCGCGACCGCTGGCGCGCGGTGCGCTCATCGTCACGGTGAACGGCTATGTGTTCCATCTGGGCCTGGCCGTGATCGTGTTCGGACTCGCCCAGCACATTCTCTTCCTGCGCGGGCTGTTCGGCGTGCATTGGCCCAATCTGCCGAGCGGCGTAATCTCGGCCGTCGCGGTGGTGACGCTCGCCTCACTGTTCGTGGCGCTCGGACGCCGGCTGACGAATCCGGTCCTGAAGCTGATCTCCACCTCCAATGACTATTTCAGCTGGTTCGTGACCATGCTGCCCGTCGCCACCGGACTCATCGCCGTGAGCCATCTGTGGGCGCCCTACGAGACGCTGCTCGCGGTCCACATGCTCAGCGTTTCGCTGCTGCTGGTCTGGTTCCCGTTCGGCAAGCTCATGCACGCGTTCCTCGTGTTCCTGACGCGAGCCGAAACCGGGATCGTCTACAGCCGCCGGGGAGCCGAGATATGAGCGCGCGCATCGTCGTCGATCCCATCACGCGCATCGAGGGTCACTTGCGCATCGAGGCGCAGACCAACGACGCCGGCGCGATCACCGGCGCCTACAGCTCCGGCACGATGGTGCGCGGCATCGAACTCATCCTGAAGGGCCGCGATCCGCGCGACGCTTGGGCGTTCGCGCAGCGCATTTGCGGTGTTTGCACGCTCGTACACGGCATTGCGTCCGTGCGCGCCGTCGAGAACGCGCTGGATTACAAGATCCCGCCGAATGCGCAATTGATCCGCAATCTCATGATTGCCGCTCAGTTCGTGCATGACCACGTCATGCACTTCTATCACCTGCACGCGCTCGATTGGGTCGACGTCGTCTCGGCGCTCAAGGCCGACGCGGGCGCGACATCGCAGCTCGCGCAATCGATTTCCGGATATCCGAAATCGAGCCCCGGGTACTTCGCGGATACGCAGAAAAAGCTGAAGAATTTCGTCGAATCGGGGCAACTCGGAATTTTCGCGAACGGCTTCTGGGGAAATCCGGGCTTCAAGCTGCCGCCCGAAGCGAACCTCTTGGCCGTCGCCCATTATCTCGAGGCGCTCGCCTGGCAGCGCGAGGTCGTGCAGATCCACACGATCTTCGGCGGCAAGAACCCGCACCCGAACTTCCTCGTCGGCGGCTCGCCGTCTCCGATCAGCGTCGACACGACGGGCTCGGGCGGAACCTCGGCGACCGCGCTCGACATGGCGGGCCTCAACCAGATCAAGAGCGTGATCGGACGCATGAAGGAGTTCGTCGACCAGGTCTATGTTCCGGACACCCTCGCGATCGCCTCGTATTACAAGGATTGGTTCGCGCGCGGCGAAGGCGTCGGCAACTTTCTGACCTATGGCGATTTCCCCGAGAAGGGGAGCGATGATCCCTCGACCTGGCTGATCCCGTCGGGCGCGATCCTCGGCCGCGACCTCACTAAGATCCATCCGATCGATTTGACCGACCCGAATGAAGTCCAGGAGTTCATTTCGCATTCTTGGTACGACTATTCGCGCGGCAAGAACGAAGGCCTGCATCCCTACGAGGGCCAGACCAATCTGAATTACACCGGCCCGAAACCTCCGTTCGAGCACCTTGACGTCGATCAGAGCTATTCCTGGTTGAAGGCGCCGCGGTGGAAGGGCCGGGTGATGGAGGTGGGTCCGCTTGCGCGCGTGTTGATGCTGTACGCGAAGGGCCACGAACCCACGCGTGATCTCGCAAACTATGCGCTGAAGAAGCTCGATCTGCCGCTGTCCGCAATGTTCTCCACGATGGGCCGCACGGCCGCGCGCACGCTCGAAAGCAAGATCATCGTCGATCAGATGGACGGTTGGCACGCGAGTCTGGTAGCCAACATCAAGGCCGGCGATCTCGCGGTGCACAATCCGGCGAAATGGGATCCGGGATCCTGGCCCAAGGAGGCGCGCGGCGTCGGCTTCACCGAAGCGCCGCGCGGCGCGCTTGCCCACTGGGTCGTCATCAAGGACGGGAAGATCGACAATTACCAGGCGGTCGTGCCGTCGACCTGGAACGCGGGCCCGCGCGATGAGCGTGGCCAGCCGGGGCCCTACGAAGCGGCACTGATGGACCGCCACACGGTCTTCGATCCCAAACAGCCGCTCGAGATCCAGCGCACGATTCACAGCTTCGACCCCTGCATCGCCTGCGCGGTCCACGTCGTGAACGGCGCCGGCGAAGAGCTGATGCAGCTCGAGGTTCGCTAGAGGCCATGACCATGACGAGCACCATCGACGTCCATGCAGCCGCGCAGACGTTTCTCGCGCACACCGAAGCGCATCTCGTGAGCTACCTCGAAGCCTGCGTGCATTGCGGGCTGTGCGCCGAGGCTTGCCATTTCTACCAAGCGTCCGGCAACCCCGAGCACACGCCGGCCTACAAGCTGTTCCCGATCGCGCAGGCCTACCGGCGCCAGAAATTCCCGCTCGCGTGGCTGGGGTTGGCGCCGCGCATCGACGCGGACGACTTGAAGCACTGGGAGACCCTGCTGTTCGACACCTGCACGCTTTGCGGGCGCTGCACGACGGCCTGTCCGATGGGAATCGACATCGCCTCGATCGTCACCGGCGCGCGCCGGGCGTTCGTCGCGGCGGGCTTGGGGCCCGCCGATCTGCTCGCGGCCGCGGACAGCTCGCGCGAACACGGCAGCCCTTTGGGCCTCACCGCGCAGAAGCTGCGCGAGCGCATCGAATGGCTCGCCGACGAGCATGGCGTGCCGATCGCACTCGACAAGTCGAAGGCCGACGTTCTCCTCACCGTCTCATCGGTCGAGATGATGAAGTATCCGGAGTCGGTCGTCGCGATGGCGAAGCTGCTCAATCATGCCGGCGTCGACTGGACGTTCAGCTCCAAGGGTTACGAAGCGACGAATTTCGGCTATCTCTCCGGCAAGAGCGACATCGCCAAGCTGATGGTCGAGCGCATCGTCGACGCGGCGCAGAGCGTCGGCGCGAGGACGGTCGTCGTTCCGGAATGCGGCCATGCGTTCGGCGTGCTGCGCTGGACGGCGGCCAACATGCTCGGGCGGCCGCTGCCGTTCGCGGTTCTGCACATCTCGGAATTCCTCGCGCAGCTGAAGCGCGCGGGCAAGCTCGAGCTGACTCCGCTCAAGGAGTCGATCACCTATCACGATCCCTGCCAGATTTCGCGGCGCGGCGGCGCGGCGCAGGATGCGCGCTACCTGCTCGAGGACTTCGCCGAGGACTTCCGCGAGATGACGCCCACCGGCAACTTGAACTGGTGCTGCGGCGGCGGCGGCGGCGTCCAAGCGATCGCGCGCGCCGCGGACCTACGCTACAAGGTGTTCAAGATCAAGATGGATCAGGTCGAGCAGACCGGCGCGCAGACGATGGTGTCGTCGTGCTCCAATTGCCGCCTGACGATGGACGAGAGCAAGGCGCATTGGAAATGGGAAGGCGGGCTCGCGAGCCTCGTCGAACTCGTCGCCGACCATTTGGTCGAGGAAACGAAGCCCGCCGTCTAGCTAGTGCGTCCAGGCATAGCCGAACTCCATGTCGAACTGATGCATCTTCAGGTTGATCGTCTGCGTCGGATCGAACGTGTTCGGCCCGCTGATGCTCTTCTGCGGCGCATACGTGAACGCGAAGTTGAATTCTCCATGCCCAGCCCGGTGGTGCGTGAATCCGAACGCGATGTGGTTCTCGATCACGCCCGGAGCGAGGATGTTGAACGTCATCTGCGAGTTCGGAATAGGCTGCGTGCCGTGGCTGACGCCGACGCGTCCGATCCAGTCATCGTCGACCTGCCAGCTCAAGCCGAGCTTATAGACCGTCATGTCGCGCCAACCGAAGCCCGGCCCGTGCATGCCCCCCAGACAGCTCTCGAGGTCGGTGCCGCCCGCGCCCGCGGTCGGACAGGAGAATAAATTGCCGATCGGGTTGCCGATGGATGGAATCTTGCTGTACCAAATCCGCTGCACGTCGAAACTCAAGGCGATCGGCGGCGCCGGCTTGAACGTGAGCCCGACGGTCGCATTGGCCGGAATGTTGAATCCGCCGTTGCCGGCGAACAGGTCGCTGTATTTCTTGAATTTCGACATGTAGATTTCGGAGGTGTACGCAAGCGCCGCGCTCCACTCCGGAGCCGGCCGCCATTCGACGCCGACCGAAGCGCCGGCGCCGTAGGACATGTCGGCACCGGCGTTCGACAGCGCCGTCGGCATCACCGTGCCGCCGCTCGCGGCGAAGGTCTTCGTGTACGGCGCGAAATTGGCGACGCCGCGCAACACGAAGCGCTGTGCGGCGAAGATCGCCGACGCCCCGACCGATAATTGCTTGTCAATCGACGCGTGCGCGATCGAGAGATTGATGAATGCCTGCATCAGGTCGACACCGGTGGTGCCGGCGCCGTAGGTTCCGGAATACGTGCTCACCGGCGCTTCCGGCCCCGCGGCGAAGGTCGCGGTGCCGCCGTGCCAGACGGTGTTCATGCCGCCGCGCGCGTAGAACGCGGCGCCGAGGCTGTCCTGCGCATCGAGCCGCCGGTTCTGCGCGACGTAGGGCATCGGAAACAGCTTGTCGCTGCTGTTGATGTCGTTCGGCCCGATCGTGAATGCGCCGCCGTTGCCGTTCGCGAGGCTCGGCGACGTGGAATAGCTGCGGTCCGGGCTGAACAGGCCGAGCCCCGCCTCGATGCGCTGATCCACGAACGCGAGGCCCGCCGGATTCGTCGCGATGATCATGACTTCCTGCGGATCGGCGCTGCCCGCGCCGGCGAGTCCCAAGCTCTTCGTGCCGGTGCCGTCGGTGAAGTATCCGTTGGTCGCCTGCGCGGTACTCGCGAGGAGTAGCGGCGGCACGACCAACCCAAGCCATGTGACGATTCTCATAGCCCTCGCCTCCCCCATTCGTTCGCACCGTGAATCGAGCGATCTGACGATATTTCGCCGCCCGAGTGTCACTGCGCGCGGCGCAAAATGAAGCGAAATACGTTGCCTTCGGTCGTCGATTCGACCAGTTCATTGCCGGTGGTGCGGCAGAACGCCTGGAAATCCTTGACGGACCCGGGATCCGTGGCGAGTATCTCGAGCGTGTTGCCCGGCTTGAGGCCGGCGAGCGCCTTCTTCGCCCGCAGAATCGGCAGCGGACAGTTGAGCCCTTTCGCGTCTAATGTCTGATCAGCCATGGATTCCCCGCCGAATTTTAAAGGTCTGGTTAAATGAACAAATTGATGTCGGACTTCGTCGCGACCTCGATGTAGGTCGCCGCCCCGCCGAGTTCGGGTCCCTCGATCATGTCCTTCAGCGTGTATTCGAACAGGTCCATCGTCATCTGACACGCGATCATGCGTACGCCGGAGTCGACGGCGGCCGTACGCAGCTCCTCGATCGACGCGACACCCTTCTTCTTCATGAGATTGGACATCATTTTCGATGCGGCGGCATCGACGCCCGGAATCATCGAGGCAATGTTCGGCATACCCATGTGCATGCCGGCCATCGGCATCTTCATCGCCGGATTGCCGAGCGGCGAGAGCTTGAGATCGAGATTTTTGAGAAGCAGCGGCAGCCCGTAGAACGTGAAGAACATCGTGACGTCGAGACCCATCGCCGCCGCGGTCGTCGACAGAATGAACGGTGGATACGCCCAGTCGAGCGATCCTTTCGTCACGATGATCGACATGCTCTTGGACGCCATCGCCTTCCCCTCCGCTCGACCCGACATCCGGTTTTTCCCGAATCTATCAGGTTTAAATTCATTAGCAAAGGGTGATAAGGTATTTCGCGCAAATAGTTCTAAGGAGCGCACCAATAGTCATGGGACGGTCTGTGCGGGCGGCGATTCGCTGCAGGACAGCGGACGGCGGCAAGGGGCATGCGGCGTAAAGCGGTATTCATCGGCAGCGATCAATGGCGCGCACCCGGATTCGGCAGCGATCATCCGCTGTCGATCCCGCGCGTCGCGAGCGTCATGCGTTTGTGCGCCGCACTCGAGTGGCTGAGCCCGGGCGAATTGCGCGACAGCCCGCAGGCCTCGGTCGCCGAGCTCGCGCGTTTCCACGACCCCGAATACATCGAGGCGCTGCAAACGGCGGATGCTGCGGGCGTCGCGAGCAGCGGGGTGCGCGAGCGATTTGCGTTCGGCACGCGCGAGAATCCCCTGTTTCCCGGCGTGTTCGCGCGCGCGGCGACCGCGGTCGGCGGCTCGGTGCTCGCGGCCGAGCTCGCGCTCGATGGCCACCTCTGTTTCCATCCGGCCGGCGGCACCCACCACGGGCGCGCCGACCGCGCGCACGGCTTCTGTTATTTCAATGATCCGGTGTTCGCATTGCGCCGGCTCGCGGACGCAGGCCTGACGCGCATTCTGTACGTCGATCTCGATGCGCACCACGGCGACGGCGTTCAGGATGCGGTCCGCGACGATTCTCGCATCCACACGATCTCGATCCACGAAAGGGGCCGCTGGCCGTTCACCGGCGCAGCGAGCGACCGCGGCGGCGGACGATCGAGCAATTTTCCGGTCCCGGCCGGGTTCAACGACACGGAATTCGAGTTCCTGATGCGCCGTGCCGTGCTGCCCCTTGCCTCCGAGCTCGAGCCTCAGGCCGTCGTCGTCGTCTGCGGCACCGATGCGCTCGCCGAGGATCCCCTCTCCCGGCTCGCGCTCAGCAACGGCGCGCTCTGGAGCGCGGTCGAGGCCCTCGTCGACAGCGCACCCGCTGCGGTGGTCTTGGGCGGCGGCGGCTACAATCCATGGACGGTGGCACGCTGCTGGACGGGCCTTTGGGCGAAGCTCAGCGGCCGCGACATTCCGCCGATGCTGCCAGAGCATGCGCAGCGCATACTCGCGGCACTGTCGTGCGACCTCATTGACGATAGCCGGATCGATCCGGCATGGTGGACGACGTTGGCGGACCCGCCGCGCGCGGGTGAACTGCGCGGGGAAATCCGCGATCTCGT
>VFSW01009448.1_pt1 | contig 13915 bp, 7 predicted proteins | sample 5358111 | NCBI WGS metagenome assembly VFSW01 (sample SAMN11554181, study PRJNA540505) | mine drainage metagenome | isolation source: sediment from site ElyBrook_90M | place: USA: Ely Copper Mine, Vershire, VT | collected 2017
GCTGGGATCCGGACCCTGTCCTTGACGGCTGGGAGGTGCACGAATCGGTGTTCGCCGGCCTCGAGCCGTACCGGGTGGAGGCGGCATAGCGTGGAGCTCCCTCATGACCGGTAGCGGCGGTGTCGTCGCCGCTACCGCTGAGCACGGGGAGGGGGCGAGGACGCTGTCCCGCGGCGCGGACCACCTCGGGTTCATCGAGGCGACGCTCCGTGACCTCTCGGGGTTCGGCACCCTCGCGAACGAGCTGCTCCAGAACGCGGACGACGCGCCAGACGCCGTCAGCGTTACGTTTGACGTCCGCGACGACGCGCTCGTGGTCGAGAACGACGGGCAGTTCCGACAGTGCGATCAGCCGGAGTCGCCCGAGTGTTCGTGGTTCCTGGACCCGGAGAAGGACTCCCGCTGCGACTTCCACAGTTTCCGGCTCGTCGCCTCGGGCGACAAGCGCAACCGGGAGGGCACGACAGGCGCATTCGGCATCGGGTTCATCGCGGTGTACCAGATCACCGATCACCCGGAGCTGATCTCGCGCGGCCGCCACTGGATTCTCCAGGACGAGAAGCCCGAGGACCAACGGATCCGCATCTGCCCCGGGTGCGCCCAGGACTCGCACCCGGGCCACGCGGTTCGTCCTGCCCTGGGCCAGGGACCCTGATTCGTTCCTCCGCCGCCGCTGGCGCGCGAGCGCCGTCACGGACGCGACGCTGGACGACCTCGAGCGCGAGGTGATCGACGCACTGCCGACCGGGATCCTGTTCCTCAAGAAGATCACCTCGGTCGAGGTGCTGAGACGCGGCACACTCAGCCGGCAGATCACGCGCATGGTGGACGACGATCGGATCCTCGTTGCCGACGGCGAAGACGAGCGCGAGTGGGTCGTGGTGCGCGGCGACTTCTCGGCCGCGGCCGTCGCCATCCGCGACTCGTTCCCAGGCAAGATCGAGCCGAAGCGCGGCGCGGACGTCATGGTGGCCGTGCCCATCGGCGTCGACCTCAACGGCCTCCTGGCGCAGGGCCTGCCGACGCAGCAGCGAACTGGACTTCCCTTCCACGTCAACGCCGATTTCTTCCCCTCGTCCGACCGAAAGAAGCTGATCTTCGAGTCCGACTTTCAGGGCGACTGGAACCGGGCCGCGTTACGCGGAGCTGCGGAGGCGGTGGCCCGCGCGCTGCCGGTCCTGCGGGACGCGCTGGGTCCCGTCGGCGTCTGGAAGGTCGTGAGGGCCGGGCAGGGCGGCGCCGGCGGCGGCGCGCGGAACCCCGACCCGGTGTTCAGCACCTTCTGGGAGCGCCTCGTGCCCGCCCTCGCCGCGGCCGAGATCGCCCTCGGCGCCGATGGGCGGTGGCACCGGCTGGCCGAGGTCGTTCGCCCGCAGCAGGACGAGGAGGCGGCTGCCACGGCAGAGCTGGAGGCACTGGGGCTGACGCTCCTCCACGACGACCTGCGGCCGTACGCGTTCAGCCTGCCGCAGGCGACCGGGCTGCGGACCCTCGCGCTCGGCGACCTCACGGCAGCGCTCCGCGACCGTGGCCTTGCCGGCGTTGTCTCCCGAGATGAGGTGCCGCAGGCCCTCGCCACTCCGGGCTCGCTCGAGCGCCTGTGGGGCGCGATCGAGGCGCTGCTCGATCCGAAGCGTACGTCGGCGGAGGCACGTGCCGCGATCCGCGCCTGTGCGGTCGTTCCGCGAATCGGAGGCGGCCTAGCTCCGCCGGCGGACGCCATGATCGCCGACCACGCCACGGCTGCTCTGTTCGGCGCGATCGCCCCGATCGCCTTCGCCGATGGGGACCGGCTGGCTGAGTCTTCCACGCGACTCCTTGGCCTGTGCGAGCAGTTCGGCCCGAGCGCCGCCATCGAGGCCCTCGAATCCCTCTCACGCGGGGAGCTTGTGTCCGCGCGGCGTGCCGGCCGGCTCGACCCGCGCGAGCTGCTCCAGTGGTTCGCGTCCCGCCAGGATGAGGTCCTCCGTGACTCGTCCCTCAAGCGCCGGCTCGCCTCGCTCGCCATCATCCCCAGCGGCTCCGGACTCGCGCCTCTCGGCGACCTGGTCATGGTCGGAGACTTCGACGATCCGCTCGGGCTCACGCAGTTCGTCGACCTTGAGGCCGTGCACGGCCTCAAGACGTTCCTGTCAGACCTCGGGGTGGCCACGCTCAACCTCCCCACCTACGTCCAGCGCCCCCCCCAGTGGGTCGCCGCGCTCGCCCCCGCGCGCAGGCGCCAGATCCTCCGCCTGCTCGCCGAGCGATTGGGTGCGCTCCGCGACGATGAGGCGACACGCCGCGAGGCGGCCAAGCTCGAGCTCGCCGATGTGGGCGCCGCGTTCATCCGGCCCGGTGCCGCATACTTCGACACACAGGTCGTCCGGGACGTCCTTGGGCCGGCCGCACGGCTCGTGCGCCTGACGCCGGGCCACGAGGAGGCCGACGAGGGCGCCCTTGAGTGGCTGGGGGCCCGGGAGACCCCGCGCGGAGCGCACATCCGCGCGCGGGGGCAGGCGCTCACCAGCACGGCGCCCGACGACGCGAGCGCGGCGGCGATCGGCCGGATCCTGGGCTACATCGGCCGTCAGCCGGAAGGCTCAGGCCTGTGGGAAGGGCTCGCGGCGCTCAAGACGCTCGGCTGGCTCCCGGCGATTGGGAACCGGACACGGTGGTTCTCCCCCGCTGCGATCTTCGCCGGCTTCAGCGCCTCGCTGTTCGAGAGCCAGGCCGATTTCCTTGACGTCCCGATCCCGGTCCAGCAGGGGATCACCAACTACCTCGAGTGGCTCGGCATCGAGTTCAACCCCTCAGTCGACCAGGTCGTGAGGCACCTGCGCCAGCTGATTGATGACGGAGCCCAGGTCGGCAAGAACATCTATCTGTTCCTCAACAACAACGCGTCCGACCCGGGCGTCGATGCCCTCGTCGGCACCGCGTGCCTGAAGTTCGGCGACGAGGCGTACCGGGCCGATGAGGTCTTCTGGGGGGAGCACGGACTCGCACCCTATGCGCACCGGCTCCCCGACGAGGCCCGCGCGTACGGCGCATTCCTCGCCCGGCTCAACGTCAAGGAGCTCCCGGATCACGCAGACGCCCTCCGGGTGCTGGCGAGCCTCGCGGCGGACGTCGGGCACCGGCCTCTGGCGGACGCGCAGGCCGAGCTAGCGCTGAACTGCTGGCGGCTCCTCGAACGCGCCCTCGACGCAGGAGAGGTCGATACCGCGGTCCTCGCGGGCCTGCGCGATCGGCCGTCGATTCCCAGCCCGGCCGGGATCCTCGAGCACCCCGGGTGGCTCTTCTTCGAGGACCGACCGGGCCTGGCCGGCAAGTTCGGCCCGGAACTGAAGGCCGTGGTGATCCACCGCGTGATGGGTGCGTCCCGGGCGATGAAGGCAGCCGGCGTACGGGATCTCGGCAGGGTCGTCGAACTTCATGTGATCGAGCAGACAGAGCCGGTGCCGGGGCGCGCCGTAGCGGAGCGGATCAGCCAGCGCAGCGAGCTGCTCGCCCGCGTGATCGAGGTCCATGCGCGGAGCACCGAGGAGGTGGACCGTGGCCTCCTCGGCGAGCTGGAGCCCACGGAGGTGCGCGACCTCCTCGTCCGCTACTCGATTCCGCTGGGATGGAGCCGCGCCGACAGCAAGGCCGAGCGGCCGTCGGCCCTATACACCGCGACCGAGCGCCGCCTCTTCTACGTGGCCGACGGCGTCCCGCCGTGGGCTGCGATCGCCCGGGAGCTCGCGATCGCCCTGTTTCCCTCGCTCGAGCCAGGGGGCCCGGCGTCCGGGTTCCGCGATGTCCTTGCGGCCGACAGCGCCGACGTCGCGTCGGCGATCCTCGACGAGCTCTCCTATCCCCGGCTGGCCCCGGCGGGGCAGGCAGGGAATGACGAGTCGCCCCTCGAGCCACTGGGTTCTGATGAGCCGGCGACTCTCCAAGGCCGCGGAGTCCCTGCCGGGGACGGCGAACCCGGCGGCCGGGAAGAGTACGAGCCCGAGCCCCCGGGCGGCGAGCCCGCTCCCGAGCACGGGTCAGCTGGGGATCGCGCGGGGCAGGCGCCGGAGACCGGCACATCTCTGCAGCCGCGACGGCGTCCCCGGCAATCTCGCCTCCGGACCTACGTCGCGCCGACGAGCGGCGAGTCCGCCGCGCGCCAGGAGGACGAGGACGAGGCCGCACAGCGCACGGCGATCGAGGAGGCCGGGATCGCCCGCGTGGTGGAGGCGGAGAAGGTGGCCGGCTGGACGCCGGAGGTGATGCCGCCATTCAACCCCGGGTATGACCTCATCTCGACCTCTGCACTGGGCGAGGTCAGGCTGATCGAGGTGAAGTCGACGGCCATGGAATGGGGGGCGCTCGGGGTCGGCGTCTCGCACCGGCAGTTCCTGACGAGCCTCGACGAGGGCGACCGCTTCTGGCTGTACGTCGTGGAGCGCGCGGAGGACGACGAGCACTTCCAGATCCACCGGATCTACGACCCGGGCCGGCGCGTGGACCAGTTCATGTTCGACGACGGGTGGCGCGGCGCTCACGAGCCGTACCCCGGACGAGAAGTGAGCGATCCGGTCGACCCTGCCGAGGACGAGGAGAAGGAGCCTTGACTGCTCCTGTCCTCGAGGGCCAGGCGCTCGACGCGGTGCGGCATCGCGGCTCGCACGTCCAGATCAGCGCGGCGGCTGGGTCAGGCAAGACCGAGGTCGTGTCGCAGCGCGTCGCCCGCCTGCTGGCCGATGGCGAGCAGGCGGGCTCGATCGTCGCGTTCACGTTCACCGAGCGCGCCGCGGAGGAACTCCGTGACCGGATCGAGCAACGCGCCGCGGAGCTCGTAGGCCCGGCCGTCCTCGACCAGATCGGGCGGCTCTTCGTGGGGACGATCCACGCCTACTGCTTCCGTCTGCTCCAGCAGTACGTGCCGCGATACGAGACGTACGACGTGCTCGACGAGGACCGGCTCACGGGGTTCCTCTCGCGCGAGGCGCAGACTCTCGGGATCCGGCAACTCGACCGCCAGAACCGCTTGTTCACGGCGATCGGGTCGTTCCTCAAGAGCGTCGACGTCGTCGAGAACGAGCTCCTCGACCCAGGAGCCATGCCCGAGCCGTTCCGCTCGGTGCTGCACGCCTACTACGACGCCCTTGAGCGCTACCGCCTGTTGACCTACGGCCAGCAGGTGGCACGCGCGGTCGCTGAGCTCGCGACGCCCGCCGTGGCGGACGCCGTCCACGCGGACCTCCGCCACCTGATCGTCGACGAGTACCAGGACGTGAACCCGGCCCAGGAGCGTCTCATCGAGCTCCTTTCCGGCCCGCTCGTCGCAGTTTGCGTCGTCGGCGATGACGACCAGGCGATCTACCAGTGGCGTGGCTCCGACGTCGCGAACATCGTGACCTTCCAGGACCGCTACCCGAGCGTCGCCACGTTCAGTATCAGCACCAATCGCCGCAGCCGCCCCGGCATCATCTCGACTGCCAACCGCGTCTCGTCGACGATCCCGGAGCGTCTCGCGAAGGTGATGGGTACGCATCGCCCATCGACGGAAGACCTGCCCGAGGTGGTCGTCTGGTCGGCCGCGACCGAAGCCGGCGAAGCAGCCGAGATCGCCCGACTGATCAAGGAGCTCCACGCCGCGGGCGTGCCGTTCCGGGACGTTGCGATTCTCGTGCGCGGGCGCGCGGCCTACCCACGGCTCGTGGCGGAGCTCGCGACGCAGGGCATCCCCGTCCAGCCCGGCGGCCGAACCGGCCTCTTCGACCAGCCCGAGGCGATCGTCCTTGCCCGCACCATCTGCTGGATCTCCGACACGGACTGGCGAAGCACCTATGGGCCACCCGAGACGATCAGCGAGGACAGGCTCCTCGCCGAGTACACGCGCGTCTTCCGCCTCTCGCCGCCGCAGGTGGCGCAGGTCCGGGGCGTACTTCGGGCGTGGCGCGAGGAGGTTCCGAAGACGACCCGGACGGCGGACCTCGTCGGTGAGTTCTACGCGGTCCTCGCGAATCTCGGCGTACAGGGCTGGGACCTCGCCGACCCGCTCGCGGTGAACCGGCTCGGGACCCTCGCGCGCTTCTCCTCGCTGCTCGCCGACTACGAGTCCGTCCGCCGACGTGCACGGCCAGATCCCTCCGTGCCTGGCGAACAGGTGGGTGGGCAGGACCGCGGCCTGTGGTACTACCGGTACCTCGCGATCCACATCATCAACTATGCGCAGGGCGCGTTCGAGGGCTTCGACGGCGAGCCAGATTTCGCCCTCGACGCGGTCGACCTCACGACCGTGCACCGCGCGAAGGGCCTCGAGTGGCCCGTCGTGTTCGTGCCGTCGCTGACCGCGAACCGGTTCCCGTCATCGAAAACCGGGCAGCGCCAGGACTGGCTCGTGCCCCGGACGGCCTTCCATGCCGACCGGTACGAGGGGGCCGACGCGGACGAGCGGCGTCTCTTCTACGTCGCAGCGACGCGCGCCCGGGACTGGCTGTCGCTCTCCCGCCACGGCTCGGTCACGAAGCAGGCGGTCGGGCCGAGCCGCTACTGGACCGAGCTGTCCGACCTCGAGGTCGATCCAGCGCGCATCCGGCTGCCGCGGATCGAGCCCTCCACAGGCGGAGCCGATGAGACCCTGCCGCTGACCTTCTCCGAGCTGGCCGCCTTCCTCGAGTGCGGGATGGCCTACCGCCTGCGGAACCTGCTCGGCTTCCAGCCCCGCCTCGCTCCGGAACTCGGCTACGGCAAGGCCGTCCACCACCTCATGCGGGCCGTCGCCGAACAGACGAAGGCGACGGGACGGATACCCGGGCCGCTCGAGATCGACGCCCTCCTCGACGGCAGCTTCTTCCTCCCGACCGCGAACAAGCCCGCCCACCGCAACCTGAAGGCCGCAGCGCGTCGCCTGGTCACGAACTACGCAGCCAACCACCCCGATGACCTCCAGCGGGTGTGGGAGACGGAGCGGCCCTTCGAGCTTCACCTGCCGGGCGTGACCGTCGCCGGCCGCGCGGACGTCATCCTCGACCGGGAGGGAGGGCGACCGGACGCGCTCGCGATCGTCGACTACAAGACCTCCGTCCACGGGGACGCCGGCGACTACGCGCTGCAGCTCCAGATCTACTCGGATGCCGGCCGGCGCGAGGGGCTTGACGTGCGGGGTGCGTACGTGCACGACCTGAAGTCGGGCGCACGGTCGGCCGTCGATGTCGAGCAGGCGGCGCTCGTCGCCGCCGAGTCGAGCGTGGCCGACGCCGCCGTCCGCCTGCGGGCCCGCGACTACTCGGCCAACCCTGGGCCACGATGCCGCGCGTGCGAGGTGCGCACGGTGTGCGCATCCGGACCACGAAGCGCAGGGACGTAGAGGCAGGATGCACACGTGAATGTAGGCCGGACTGCGAGGACGGGTGGCCGGCGATCGCGGGCGTGCGCCGGAGCCGCGCCGCGGCCAAGAGCGCGGCGCGACACTGAAGCGGGAGCGTGGTGGTGGGTATGCTCGTTGCGCTGCCGGGCCGGCGCCCGTCCTGTGACTATGCGTGACTAGGGAGACCATGGCGACCGCGATCCCGCTCCTGCCGAACCACGCGCCGACAAGCCGATCGCTCGAGTCGTGGCTCTGGGAGGCCGCGAACATCCTCCGCGGTCCCGTCGACGCGTCGGACTTCAAGGCGTACATCTTCCCGCTGCTCTTCCTGAAGCGGATCAGTGACGTCTACGACGAGGAGCGCGCCGCTGCGCTCGAGGAGTCTGGCGGCGACCAGGAGTACGCGCTTCTCCCCGAGCTGCACCGATTCCAGATCCCCGAGGGCTGCCACTGGCAGGACCTCCGGGCACGCGCCGAGAACATCGGGCAGGCGATCGTGCACGCCATGCGCGAGATCGAGACCGCCAACCCGGGCGCGCTCTATGGGATCTTCGGGGACGTCCAGTGGACCAATCGGGAGCGCCTGTCGGACCGCCTGCTCGCCGACCTCATCGACCACTTCAGCCGTATGGATCTCTCGAATGCGGCGGTCCCCAACGACATCCTCGGCGACGCCTACGAGTACCTGATCAAGAAGTTCGCGGACCTCACCAACAAGAAGGCCGGCGAGTTCTATACCCCCCGCTCGATCGTCCGGCTGATGGTGGGGATCCTCGACCCGAGGGCCGGCGAGACCGTCTACGACCCGGCCTGTGGAACCGGCGGCATGCTCCTCGAGACCATCCACCACGTGCGCGCCGCCGGCGCGGACGACCGGCTGATGCTTGGCCGGCTGTTCGGGCAGGAGAAGAACCTCACGACCTCGGCGATCGCGCGGATGAACCTCTTCCTCCATGGCGCCGAGGACTTCTCGATCGTCCGCGGCGACACTCTCCGCCACCCGGCCTTCCTGTCGGGCGATCGGCTCGCGGCATTCGACTGCGTCATCGCCAACCCTCCGTTCTCCCTCGGCCGGTGGGGCGAGGAGATGTGGCCCGCGGACCCCTGGGGCCGCAACTTCGCTGGTACCCCATCCCACGAGTTCGGTGACTGGGCGTGGGTGCAGCACATGATCGCGTCCATGGCGGATCCAACAGGTCGCATGGCCGTTGTGTTGCCTCACGGCGCACTCTTCCGAGTGAAGACCGAGTATGAGATCCGCAAGAAGGTGATCGAGCTCGACACGATCGAGGCGATCATCGGGCTCGGTCCGAATCTCTTCTACGGCACCGGGCTCGCCGCGTGCATCGTTGTTGCCAGGCGTCGCAAGCCTGCAGAACGCAGCGGTAGGGTCCTACTCGTGGACGGATCGGACATGTTCCGCCGCGGTCGCAGCCAGAACACCCTGGAGCCGGAACACGTCTCGGCACTCCTTTCCGCCTATCGAGCGTTCTCGGATCAAGACGGCCGCACCTGCGTTGTGACCGTCGACGACATCCGCGAGCGCGACTACAACCTCAACATCGCCGGCTACATCGCCCGGGCCGATGACGGCGAGGAGGTGTCGACCGCCGACGCGATGGCTGGGTTCCGCGAGGCTCTCGAGGCCACGTGGGCGGCCGAGGACCAGCTGAACGAGGTATTGGCTGAGCGGGGCGTGGCATGAGCGAGACCAAACGCATCACCCACGGGGAACTTGAGTCGTACCTCTGGGGCGCGGCGACGCTTCTGCGCGGCACGATCGACGCCGGCGAGTACAAGTCGTTCATCTTCCCGCTGCTGTTCCTCAAGCGCCTCAGCGACGTCTACGACGAGGAGTACGACGAGGCGCTCAGCGAGTCCGCCGGGGATACCACCTACGCGGCCCTGCCGGAGCAACACCGATTCCAGATCCCTGACGGCGCCCATTGGACCGACCTGCGACGCACGGCGAGCGATGTCGGCCGCGCGATCACGAGTGCCACGCGCGATATCGAGCGGGCCAACCCCCGCCTCGACGGCGTGTTCGGCGACGCGCCCTGGACCAACAAGGAACGCCTCGCGGATGCCGCTCTCAAGGAGCTGCTCGAGCACTACTCGAAGGTCAGCCTGAGCCTCGCGAACGTCCCTGAGGATGAGCTCGGCGTCGGCTACGAGTACCTCATCAAGAAGTTCGCCGACGACTCTGGCCACACCGCCGCCGAGTTCTACACGAACCGCACGCTCGTCCACCTCATGACGCAGCTGCTGGAGATCCGGCCAGGCGACAGCGTCTACGACCCGACCTGCGGCTCGGGCGGCATGCTCCTCTCCGCTGTCGAGGAGCTGCGCCGTCAGGGCAGGGAGCACCGGACCCTGCGGCTCTACGGCCAGGAGCGCAACCTCACGACCTCGGCCATCGCGCGGATGAACCTCTTCCTCCACGGCATCGACGACTTCGACATCGTGCGGGGTGACACCCTGGCCAACCCGGCGTTCACCCAGGGCGACCGGCTGCGCCGGTTCGTTGTCGTTCTAGCCAACCCGCCGTAAGAGATCAAGGCATGGGACCCGGCCGCCAGGTCCGGGTCGTGATCTTCCGGGCCTGACTGGGTAAGATGGCGTAGTCGGCACGCCGCCCCAGGGTCGCGCCGACTACGCCTTCTGGCAGCACGTCCTCGCCTCGATGGACCCGGCGACCGGCCGCTGCGCCATCCTCTTCCCGCACGGGGTCCTGTTCCGGGACGAAGAGCGGGAGATGCGCCGGAAGATCATCGCTGCTGACGTCGTCGAAGCCGTGATCGGGCTCGGGCCCAACCTCTTCTACAACTCGCCGATGGAGGCCTGCATCGTTGTCTGCCGCTCGCGGAAGCCTCCGGAGCGGGCCGGGAAGGTCCTGCTGATCGACGCGGTGCGCGAGGTCACCCGTGAGCGCGCCCAGAGCTTCCTGACACCTGACCACATCACCCGCATCGTGGGGGCGTACCGAGCCTACCGGGACCAGGAAGGGTTCGCCGCCGTCGTGACGAAGGAAGAGGTTGCCGAACGCGACGACAACCTCTCGATCCCGCTCTACGTAAGGCGCTCCAACGGACCAGAACAGAAGGATTTCAGTCAGGTCATCGACGCCTGGCGCCAGAGCGCGGCTGATCTGCGGGTCGCGGCCGATGAGCTGTTTGACCTCCGTGGGTCGGAGGACATCTCGTGACGACGGCCAGGCCACTGCCGGAAGGATGGCGTTGGGTCCAGTTCAGCGACGTCGTCCGCGAGGTGAGGCAGGCGACCCGCGATCCCCGGGCAGATGGATTGTGTCGTGTGGTCGGACTTGAGCACCTTGACTCCGACGATCTGCGCCTCAGACGGTGGGACGACATGTCAGACCGACCAGATGGCACCACATTCACGCGGACCTTCCGAGCTGGCCATGTCCTATTCGGAAAGCGTCGCGCGTACCAGCGGAAGGTCGCGGTCCCGGACTTCGATGGGGTCTGCTCCAGCGACATTCTGGTCTTCGAGCCGTCTTCGGACGACGTCCAATCGGGCTTCTTGCCGTACTTGGTCCAGTCGGACGGCTTCTTCCATCACGCCGTGGGGACCTCGGCTGGGTCGCTCTCACCGCGAACGAAGTGGCAGGAGCTGGCCAGGTACGAGTTCGCCTTGCCACCGGGCGATGAGCAGGCACGCATCGTCGCAGTCCTTGACTGCGCCCGCGCCGTGATGGATGGAGTCGGCCGCTCCCTTCAGGGTGCTGACGCAGTGCTCCGCGCCTCGATGAAGGAACTCCTCGCAGCAACTGCGGGCTCGCGCTCTGTTCCGTGCTCTGCACTGGCCGACGTCCAGGTTGGGAAGAAGCTCTCACCCGACAAGCGTCAAGGCGTTCGCCCACGCCCGACACTCCGCGCTGTCAACCTCCGGCTCGATGGCGTTGACCTACGTGACGTGAACGAGATGGACTTCACACCGGAGGAAGACGAGTCGCTGTCAATCCGTGCTCAGGACATCCTGCTTGTCGAGGGTGGCAACCGAGACGCTGTGGGCGCCCCCACGTGGGTGTCAGAAGACCCTCCAACCCCTCTCTACATCCAGAACACGATCGTGCGACTCCGCGTTCCACCCGAATCGAAGGTGTCCGCCCAGTTTCTCTATTGGATCTGGCGCGCCAAGTTCGCCGCACGCCACTTCTAGGGGCTCGCGGTCGGAACCAAGCTCTATCACCTTGGCCCTGGTCGTGTCGCCCGGATCTCAATGCCAGTGCCGTCTCCCCACTTCCAAGCCGAGTGGTCCGCGCGGCTCACCCTACTCAAGGAGACGCGCGACGCCGTAGCACGACACGCGAGTGCGACCGCGGCGCTCACGGCCGCATTGCGGAGGGAGATGCTGGGAAGCAGCAGCGATGTTTGACGAGGCGACCACCGTCGAGGCCATGGTGCTCGACCGGATGACGAAGTCGGGATGGATGTATCGACACGGTCCATCGCTGCCGCGATCGGCGTCCGATGTCCTGCTGGAGCCGGAACTCGCGCAGGCGCTCGCGCGGCTGAACCCCGAAATCGGCGAGCAGCCGGACCGTGCGGATGAAGTCGTCTACAAGCTGCGCGCGGTCATCGGCGGCGTCGCAGGCGGCGGACTCGTCGGCGCGAACGAGCAGTTCATGTCGTGGGTGCGCGGCGAGCAGTCGATGCCGTTCGGTCCCAACAGCGAGCACGTGACGATCCGACTCGTCGACTTCGAGGACATCGGACGCAACAGCTTCATCGTCGCCAACCAGGTGACGTTCTCGCTCGGCGTCCAGAAGCGCTTCGACATCGTCGGCTTCGTCAACGGGCTGCCGCTCGTGCTGGGCGAGGCGAAGACCCCGGTCCGCCCTGCGGTCACCTGGGTGGATGGCGCGGCCCAGGTCCACGACGACTATGAGATCAGCGCCCCGGGCTTCTTCGTCCCGAACGTCTTCTCCTTCGCGACCGAGGGCAAGGCGTACCGGTACGGCTCGGTCCGGATGCCCCTCGAGTTGTGGGCGCCCTGGCGCGCGCTTGATGACGCCGTCTGGGGGCTGGGCGAGGTCCAGACGGCCGTCGACTCCATGCTGCAGCCTGAAGTGGTGCTCGACATTGCGCGCAGCTTCACCGTCTACGCGACCGACCGCCGGCATCGGAAGATCAAGCTGATCGCGCGCTACCAGCAGTACGAGGGGGCGAACCAGATCGTTGGCCGGGTGTCGGACGGGCGGGTCCGCAAAGGCCTGATCTGGCACTTCCAGGGCTCCGGCAAGAGCCTGCTCATGGTGTTCGCCGCGTTGAAGCTGCGCCTGCACCCACGGCTGGGCAACCCGACGGTCCTCATCGTCGTCGACCGGGTGGACCTGGACACGCAGATCACCGCGACCTTCAATGCCGCCGACATCCCGAACCTGGTGACGGCCGGGTCGCGCGCCGAGCTGCACGAGCTGCTCACGCGGGACGCCCGCAAGATCATCATCACGACGATCCACAAGTTCGCGGAGGCGGACGGGGTCCTCAATGGGCGCAGCAACATCATCGTGATGGTGGACGAGGCCCACCGGACGCAGGAGGGCGACCTCGGGCGGAAGATGCGCGAGGCCCTCCCCAACGCCTTCCTCTTCGGACTGACCGGGACCCCGATCAACGCCCGGGAGCACAACACCTTCCTGGCCTTTGGCGCGGAGGGCGATCCCGGGCGGTACCTCAGCCGCTACAGCTTCGCGGAGTCCATCCGGGACGAGGCCACGCTGCCCCTGCGCTTCGAGACGCGCTCGGTGGACTTGCGCATCAACCGCGCGGAACTGGACGCGGAGTTCGACCGCCTGACGGATCAGCTTCCGGACGAGGACCGCGCCGAGGTGGCCAAGCGGGCTGGCCACTTCTCCCACCTGGTCAAATCGCCGGAGCGTGTCGTCGCCGTCGTCGCGGACATCGCCCGCCACTACCAGGAGCGCGTCGCCCCAGAGGGCTTCGGCGCGCAGGTGGTGACGATCGACCAGGAGGCGTGCGTCCTCTACAAGGCGGCCCTCGACCAGATCCTGCCAGCCGAAGAGAGCGCGGTCGTGATCTCGGTCGGGCAGACCGCCCCGCAGGGGTGGAAGGACACGCTCCAGCGCTCCAAGGACGACGAGGCGGCGCTGCTCGACCGGTTCCGCGACCCCGTCGACCCTCTCAAGATCCTGATCGTCACCGCGCGTCTGCTCACCGGGTTTGACGCGCCCAACCTGCAGTGCATGTACCTCGACAAGCCACTGCGCGACCACACGCTGCTGCAGGCAATCTGCCGCACCAACCGCCCGGCCCCAGGCAAGACGCATGGCCTGATCGTCGACTACCTCGGCATCTTCGACGACGTCGCGCAGGCTCTGGCGTTCGACGACCGGGACATCGAGCAAGTCGTCTCCAACCTCGAGGACCTCAAGACCGAGCTACCTGGGGTCATGGCGGCGTTGCTCGCCTACTTCCCGGGCGTAGACCGCGGCGTCCCCGGCTGGGAGGGTCTGCTGGCGGCGCAGCAGTGCCTGCCTGACAACGAGCGACGAGACCGATTCGCGGCGGATTTCACGGTCCTCGCGATGGTCTGGGAGGCCCG
>VFSW01009449.1_pt1 | contig 13911 bp, 9 predicted proteins | sample 5358111 | NCBI WGS metagenome assembly VFSW01 (sample SAMN11554181, study PRJNA540505) | mine drainage metagenome | isolation source: sediment from site ElyBrook_90M | place: USA: Ely Copper Mine, Vershire, VT | collected 2017
GGTATAAGCCTCTGCTCCGGGCTGCGGAAAACAAATATTTGAAGCATATTAACTAAATATTCTCGAAAGATTTTTATCTTTATCAGTTGTACAAAAACCAATTTTACAATGGCAAGTCTCAAGCTTTTACTGGGAATGATCCCTTCCACTTCTAAAATTGAGCAAGCTGAAAAGGCCCTGGCAACTGAATTTGAGAAACTCCGTGTATTTGCGGGATCTGATCAGCTGGCAAAATACAATGAGTTGAACGGATTGGTTAATTCATCCGATTTTATTCAGAAACGAAAGGAAATTGAATCGCTCAGGTATAAAGACTCCGAGGAATATGACAGGGAAAAAGAGTTCTTATCACTTAAGAAATCAAAAGATATTATCCTTTATTTCAAGACTATAGGAGGGCATGAGCTGAAGAGGTATAAAGATCTTGAAGGCTCCGACAGGATCAATGAATTTGAAAAACTGGAAAAGTTTATAAAGTCTCCCGAATTCCGTGAAAAACAAAAGATGAGACCTATCACTTTTAAGGATACTGATGAATATCAGAGGTTACTTGAATTTAAGGCTCTGAGGTCGGATCCGGAGATAAAAGCCTACCACAAATCAAAAAAGAAAGGCGAAATAACAAAAACAAAGACAATACTCAGGTACGAGGAGCTTGCGAATTTCATCAAATCCCCGGCATTTCTTTCAAAAAAGAACATGAAGCCTGTAACCTTCAAGGATTCCGAAGAGTACAGGAAGCTCCTTGAATACAAGAGGATAAAGGGAAGTCCGGAAATTAAGCAATTTTATAAGTTCGGCGAGTCGGGTGAATATGCCAATTATCTGAATACTCATGAATCGCATCGCCTGTCAAGGTTTAATGAGCTCAAAGAGTACGTGGCTTCTGAGGAGTTCAGGGTGAGAAAAAATTACCTGCTGGACAAAAAAAGGTTCGAAAAAACCGAAATGTTTAAAAATATCCGGGAGTATGACAGGCTTAAGAAGGACCGTGATATAATATGGTACCATAAGGTTAAGGATTCCTCCAAATTCGATATTTTAAAGCAGCGGCAGATGACATTCAGTGATGAGTTTGAAGGAGACAGACTTGACACCGGCAAATGGCTTACCAATTATTACTGGGGCGAAAAGCTGCTAAAAGACAGATATACTGTTGAACCTGATCTGCATTCATATACGGAAAAAGAAAATTTTGAACTTCGTAACAGCGTCCTGAAGATAAATACGAAACCCCAGAGAGTAAACGGTAAGACATGGTCGCCAGCTAAGGGTTTCACTCCAAAGGAATTCGGCTATACTTCAGGTCTTATCAATTCAGGCGACAGCTTCAGACAGAAATTTGGAATTTTCACTGCCAAGATAAAGCTGGGAAATCCTGAGGCAAAAAGTGCTTTCTGGATGCTTGCTGACAGGATCACCCCCCATATCGACATCTGCCGTACATCAAAGGGCAGGATTTGGTTTGACTATTTTCCGGCTGAATCAAATAATCCCAAAACCCATCTCGGAAAAAGATATACAGGTGACTTTTATATTTATACCCTGGAATGGACGCCCGACAGGCTTATCTGGAAGATCAACAATACAGAGGTCTTTGCCCAGACCTCAAATGTCCCTCAGGAACCAATGTACGTCCTTCTTGGCGGCGGTCTGGATAAACCTATAAACGGGATGACATCGATGGAAATCGATTGGGTAAGAGTGTACGAGTTTAAATAAATCAGGACATTGCAACCGGATAACATTGAGGTTGGTACAGAACTCACATCTGTGCCAGCCTCTTTTTTCTTACATGCTGTAGACGTATATTTGTAGTCATGAAATAATAATACACATGGAATCCCAATTTCTCTCGCAGCGCGAGATACGCCGGTACAGAAAACAAATTATGATCAGTGAGATCGGAATTACAGGACAGGAAAAATTGAAAAAGGCCAGGGTCCTTGTTATCGGTGCGGGTGGCCTGGGATGCCCTGCACTTCAATACCTGGCAGCTTCCGGCGTGGGAACTATAGGCATTGCAGAATATGATATGGTTGAGGAATCTAATCTGCAGAGACAGGTACTCTATGGATCAGACGATACGGGAAAGCTGAAATCAATTATTGCTAAAAACAGGCTGGAACATCTGAATTCGCTTATTGAATTTGAATTATTCAATCTCAGGATAGATGCTTCAAATTCGTTGAAAATTATGAAAAACTATGATATAATAGTTGATGCCACAGATAATTTCGATGCCAGATATGTTATAAGCGATTCGTGCGTTATACTGAACAAACCGATGGTACATGGTTCAATTTATAAATATGAGGGTATGATCTCGGTCTTCAATTATAACGGGGGGCCTACATACCGGTGTTATAACCCCAGCCGGATTAATGAATCTTTCAGGAATCCGCTTCCTGCCGATGTGGGTTTGTTCGGGGTGCTCCCCGGAATAACAGGAACGATTATGGCCAATGAGGTGATCAAAATTATAACCAGCACAGGTGAGATCCTGAGCGGAAAGGTATTATTCTTTAACATATTGAACTATACTTTCAGCACTTTTACTGTCAATTCCATTCCGGGGAATCACGACATAAAGAATCTGAAAGATACAATCCCGACTTAGCAAAGTGTTATTATCCAGATATGAGATTATTACTTATAAGCAACTCAACAAATGCCGGAGAAGAGTATCTTGACTATCCCAAAAGGCAGATAAAGGCATTCCTCGGGAATGACTCCGTCAGGGCATTGTTTATACCTTATGCTGCTGTTACTTTTTCATTTGATGATTATGAAAAAAAGGTCTCCCTGAGGTTTCAGGATATCGGTCATGATATTATATCAATTCATCACTTTAGTGATCCCGTGGCTGCAGTAAATAAAGCTGAGGCAATAGTTGTGGGAGGAGGAAATACCTGGAAACTGCTTAAGATGCTCAGGGACTACAAACTCATTGATCCCGTTCGTAAGAGGGTTATTGAAGGGACTCCCTATATAGGCTGGAGCGCAGGAGCTAACGTAGCCTGCCCAACAATTATGACAACAAATGATATGCCTGTTATCGAACCCGGTTCTTTCAGCTCATTCAATCTTATCCCCTTCCAGATTAATCCTCATTATCATGATCTAAATCCTCCGGGTCATGGCGGGGAGACCCGGGAGCAGAGAATTGAGGAATTTATTGAGGTAAATCCGGGAGTTTTTGTTGCCGGACTGCGTGAAGGTTCAATGCTTCTTTGCGAGCCGCAACGAATCAGATTACAAGGTAAAGGTAAGGTAAGGATTTTCAAAAAGGGATCCCTCCCTGCTGAATTTGGCACTGCAGATGATCTCTCCTTCCTTCTGGGGAAATGATTTTTTTTATTCAAATGAATTACCTTTGTTACGATTGTCAATCAGCTGGATCACTTTCTTAAAATATGAAACTCACATTAAAAATACTGAAGATATCTGCGATACTGGTTCTCGCCATTTTAGTCATTCTTTTTTCAGCTTCGGTACTGATGCAGGATAAGGTTGCTGATATTATACTAAGCTCACTGAATCAGAATATCTCGACAAAACTGAAGGTGGGTTCAGTCAGACTCTCATTTTTAAAGAAATTCCCGAAAGCATCACTGGAGCTGAGAGATGTACTTGTTCATTCCTCATCCGGTTTTAAATCTGCTGCCTTTGCCGGCATCAATACCGATACTCTGCTCACAGCGCGCAATGTTTCAATAGAGTTCAGGCTGACTGATATACTGAGTAACAACTATACAATTGAGAGGATCCGTGCAAGAGCAGGCAGAGTGAATTTTTTTACTGACTCCGACGGAAACGTGAACTATGATATTACAGTAAAAAGTTCAAATCCCGGGAAGGAAGCCCTTATTATTAATCTTGAAAAAATCTACCTCACCGACATAAAGTCGTATTATAATAACCTGGCTGCCAAACTTATAATTAATGGCGTGATACACAAGAGTACATTAAAAAGCAGGATACAGGGAAAAAATATCGGGTTTAACGCCGATGGAGAGCTGCAGATAGACAGCCTTCAGCTGTTCAGTACCAGAATTACAAGGCCCATAATCGGAGAGATTGACCTCAGTCTGCAAAAGACCGCAAAAGGGATAACATTTAAAAAGGGAATTTTCCGGATGGAAAACTGGGATTTCGGCCTCGATGGATTTGTCTCTGCTGACAATATGTTAGATCTGAATATAACGGGTCATAATATTGACGTCTCAAAAATCAGGAACTGGCTACCTGAGAAATTACTTAAGATGATAACGGAATATAACCCATCGGGTATCCTGGCGGGTGAAAGCAGGATCAGGGGGCTTCTGTCGCGGACAGTCAACCCTCATATTGAAATAAACTGGCGCCTCAGTAACGGCCATATAACTTATGGCAAAAGTCATCTTACAATCAATAACCTATCCCTTTCAGGAAACTATTCCAACGGATCGAAAAACCGTCCCGAAACGGCCTCTTTCACGTTGAAGGATATCAAAGCCAGACTCGGTTCATCGGAGTACCAGGGGTCTCTTACAATATCCCGCCTTAATAACCCCTTTGCCGAAATTGCCATCAGGGGCAGGGCTGTTCCCGGAGAGCTCAGGGAGTTTTTCGGAATTCAGGAAATCTCCTCTGCGGGCGGATATGTTGATATTGATATTAAAGCAGGTGGAGCTCTGGATTTCAACAGGAAGAATGTACTCCCTGCCCTGGCCGATATGAACGGAGAGGCAAACATGGTTTTTAACTCCTTCCGGATAGGTTTTAATAATGAAAAATATCTGTTTGAAGATGTAAATGGAAACCTGTCGGTCTCCGGTATATCCGTGGCTAAAAACCTGAAGCTGACCTACCGGGATCAGAGAATTACCGTGGATGGTGAATTCAGGAACCTTCTACCGTGGATGGATGGAAGACCCGTGACGATGGTCGCAACCGCTGATATCGCTTTCAGCAGGTTTATCCCTGAAGCATTTCGCATGGATTCACCTCCTGCTAAATCGGCACAGGGGAAAAGAAAGGCATTCAGCCTGCCAGGGAACATGATCATTGATCTTAATTTTAAAATTGACAGTCTTACATATAAAACATTTTCTTCATCAAAAATTTCAGGTGCCCTCAGTTACAAACCTAAACTGTTAACTTTTAAATCTTTGAATATGAAATCTATGATGGGGAGCATCTCAGGAAATGGATTCATTCTTCAGAACAGCGATAAATCTGTTCTCTCAAAGGGAATTTTTAATGTAACCCGGATTGATGTGAACAAAGCCTTCACTTCATTCCGCAATTTCGGGCAGAATTTCCTGAAAGCCGAAAATATTGCTGGTTCTCTCTCAGGCTCATTTTCAGTGCTTCTCCCGCTTGACTCTCTACTTCATCCAAAGATAACCTCCCTTACCGCAGAGGGTAAATATACACTCATCAACGGAGGCCTGATAAATTTTGAACCGGTAAAACAGCTCTCATCTTTCATTGAACTCTCGGAGCTGGAGAACATAAGCTTCGCCCAGATGCAGAATGACTTTTTCATCAGAAACAATTATCTCTATATTCCCCAGATGGAAGTAAATTCGTCTGCGGTAGATCTTTCTGTAAATGGTAAGCACAGTCTGGATAATGACTATGAATATCATGTCAAGGTGCTTTTGTCGGAGATACTCAGCAAGAAAAGGAAGAAAAATAAAAAAAGTGTCACCGAATTTGGTGCAGTTGAGGATGACGGGCTTGGACGGACCTCCATGCTGCTGAAAATCAAGAATAAGGGTGAAGAGGTCAAAGTTAGTTACGACATCAAAGCCGCGGCCAGTGAGATAAAGGATGATATAAAAAAAGAAAAAAAGACGCTGAAGACAATACTTAACAAGGAATACGGATGGTATAAAAATGATACTTCGGTCGTTGAGAAACCAGCCGCAAAAAAGCCGAAGTTCAGGGTAACGTGGGAAGAGAATGAGGGCGCACCCGGGACAAGCACATCCCCCGACGCAGGTAAGTCAGACACGGGGTCCGGGGCAGTAAGGAAGAAATAATATCAGAAAGCCGGAGCCGCCCGGAAATTTATGAAAAACAATATATTAATAACAGTAGAACTTGATCATTTACAATCATAAAACTATAGGGAAACTGCTTTTATTCCTTTTTGCCATATGCACAGGCATGGGATCGCTGATTTATACCCAGAATCTGGTCAGCCGGCTTAAGACCGAAGAGCGGGAAAATGTACAGATGTGGGCTGAGGCCACATCCCTTCTTGCCATGTCTGATACTACTCAGAATGTTGAATTTCTCTCTACTGTCATTGATAATAATAATACAGTGCCAGTCATCCTGACCGATGAATCAGACAGTATTATCTCAGCCAGAAATTTCAACTCTGAGAAGATGAATGATCCCTCATACCTGAAGTACAGTCTCAAAAGGATCAAGGAGAGCAACAATCCCATCGTGATAAAGCTTGAAAACGGGCATTTTAATCTGATCTATTACGAGGACAGCACAATACTCACAATGCTGATCTATTATCCTTATATCCAGCTGGGAATAATTGTTCTCTTTATTCTGGTTTCATATCTTGCCTTCAGCTCATCGCAAAAAGCAGAACAGAACCAGGTATGGGTCGGAATGTCGAAAGAGACTGCACATCAGCTTGGAACGCCAACATCCTCGCTTGCCGGCTGGATAGAGATCCTGCAGCACAGGCATCCTGAAATTTCAATTACCAGGGAACTTGCCCTTGATGTGGAAAGGCTGGAAAAGGTTACTGAACGGTTTTCACGTATAGGATCAAAACCCTCACTGACGAATGAGAATATAATACCTATCCTTACCCGGACCATAGGTTACCTTAAATCAAGAACATCATCAAAGGTCAGGTTCATAACTGATTATAAAACCGGGGGAGAGGTAAATGTTCCTGTCAATTCAGCACTTTTTGAATGGGTGATCGAGAATGTTTTTAAAAATGCAATTGACTCCATGGAAGGAAGCGGGGAGATAACTGTCAGGCTGGTCGATAGCGATAAGCATGCTCTGATTGATATAACTGATACAGGGAAAGGGATACCAAAGAGATCCTTCAAAAAGATCTTCAATCCGGGCTTTACTACCAAGCAGAGAGGCTGGGGACTTGGCCTCTCCCTTGCCAAACGTATCATAGATGAATACCACAGGGGCAGGATCTTTGTAAGGAACTCCGAAGTGGGCAAAGGGTCGTGCATCAGGATCATTTTGAATAAAGATAAAATCTAATAGTTATATTTGCAGCCTGTTATGAACAGGAAAGATATTGAGATAATGGCCCCTGCAGGATCTTATGACTCTCTGAGGGCTGCCATCATGGGTGGTGCGGATTCGGTTTACTTCGGAGTCGGGCAGCTCAACATGAGAGCAGCCTCATCAGGCAATTTCACTCTTGAAGATCTGAGACAGATAGCCATCATATGCGCTGAGAAAGGAATAAGGAGCTACATTACTCTTAATGTGGTAGTATACGACCATGAAATTGAGCAGATGCAACGGATTGTTGATGCAGCAGTGGAGAACAACATTTCAGCTGTTATTGCCTCCGACCTCGCTGTAATAAATTATGCTTATTCCCGTGGAATTGAGGTCCACCTCTCAACACAGCTTAACATCACAAATATTGAATCATTGAAATTCTATTCCCGGTGGGCAGATGTAGTGGTTCTTGCCAGGGAATTAAATACCGATCAGGTAAAGCATATCCGGAACTGCATCATTGAGCAGAACATTACCGGACCGAAGGGAGATCCCGTCAGGATTGAAATGTTTGCACATGGCGCATTATGTATGGCCGTTTCCGGCAAATGTTATTTAAGCCTGCATGAGAACAACAAATCCGCAAACAGGGGTGAATGTTATCAGACCTGCCGGAAATCGTATGCCGTGAATACAGAAACGGGCTATGAGCTTGAGATTGACAATGAATATATTATGTCTCCGAAAGACCTGTGCACTATCGGGTTTCTCGACAGGCTGCTTGATGCCGGTGTGAGAGTTCTTAAAATTGAAGGCAGGGCAAGGTCGGCAGAATATGTGAGGGAAGTGACCTCCTGTTACAATGAAGCCCTGCTTGCAATTGAGAAAGGGACCTACGACAAAGCCATGAGTGAAGCCTGGAGGGAGAGATTGTCCACGGTCTTCAACAGGGGATTCTGGGATGGTTATTACCTTGGTCAGAAGATGGGGGAATGGAATACCGGTTATGGCTCCAGTGCAACAAAAAGAAAGGTGTATCTCGGCAGGATCACCAATTATTTTACACGTATGAATGTGGCCGAGATAAAGCTCGAAAACGGTGACCTTAATAAAGGAGAAACAATTCTTGTAACCGGACCTACAACAGGTGCCGTTTATTATGATGTGGATGAGATACGTGTAGACCTTGAAGTTACTGTGAAAGCCCTGAAGGGGGAGCTCTGCTCCATTAAAACCCCCGACATTCTCAGACGATCCGATAAGGTATATAAATGGGTTGACGCCAAAGATCTTATCCTTCAATAAATCTGCCTGTTCACCAGGTTATCTTCTCTGCCGCATCAAGAATTTTCATGGCATTAAATTCAATATCATCGGAATCTGTCTCAACGATGATCAGGTTTCCCCTGTTCTTTTTCTTTAATCCGAACCGGTACGCCTTATCATAATAGTTAAGACTTATTTCAATTGCCCTGGCAAGATCACCTGATTCAATAGCTTTAATTGCCTCCATTGTGTTATCTCCCCCAAGACGCTTTCTGATCCTTTCAACAGATTTTATAAGAGATTCCGCAGGATAGGCTGCATACTCCTCAATAAGTCTTGGCAGCCTCAGCCGCATCTCCATCATAAGGATCACCGAAGGGGTATTCTGCATATTTTCATAGAATCTGTCCGGAATAAAAACTGTTCCGATATTCCTGCTTTCATCTTCCATCCATACCGGCTGCTTTTCATCTTTCGTCCTCAGGTCATCAAAGAGCAGGTTGGCAAATTGCTCAGTTGTCGGCTGGGGTGGTTGTCCGAGGGATCCGAAAGCAGATCCCTTGTGATTTGCAAGCCCCTCAAGATCGACGACCTGATGGCCTATGGTTTTAATATGCCTGAGAATGTGAGTCTTGCTGCTGCCTGTCAGTCCTCCCAGGACAATCATTTTCCTTTTTTCGCCCAGGCTTTCAAGAATATACTGCCTGTATGATTTATATCCTCCTTCAAGTATCTCTGTTTCGATATCTCCCAGGGAGAACAGCCAGGCCATAGCTTCAGACCTCATTCCTCCCCGCCAGCAATGGACAAGGAGCTTCCCATTTACAGCTGTCTCCAGGGCCCTGGAAAGTTTACCGGCCATAGAGGGGCCTGACTGCTCCAATCCTGCAAGAATTGCCGGAATCCTTCCCTTTTTTTTGTACAGCGTTCCAACAGATTCTCTCTCCAGGTCATTAAAAAGCGGGATATTGACTGCCCCGGGTATATGACCTGAATTAAATTCCGATGGTGATCTGACATCACAAACAGGAATATCCTCTGCCAGTTTCAGGAATCTTTCAACTGATATCTTCTTTATACCCATATTACAGCATTGATCGGAACATTTAAGGCAGGTTTATCAGCTATGAGGGTCACTGTTCCGTAAAATATGTTCCAAAAAGCCTCTTAAGCTCTTCAATCCTTACAGGCTTGGAAACGAAATCCTTTATGCCTGAGAGTTCGGCCCTCCTCTTTGACTCTGGCATATTATCGGCGGTAAAGGCGACAATCAGTACTGAGCTGTCATAATCAAGAATTTTCCGGGCCGATTCGAAACCATCCATTTCAGGCATAATGAGGTCCATGAATATCAGATCATATTTCTTTAATTTTGCCTGTAAGTAGCCGGCATAACCATCGTTTGACAGATCAAATTCATAACCAAGGCTATTCAGCATTTTCCCGATAACTTTCTGATTCATAATGTTGTCTTCAACTACCAGAATCCTGATATCGTTTCTTACTTTTTGGTTAACAGCAGTTTCCGTAACGTCCTCAATATATGGAAAGCTGTTCTTTATTATATTGAGCATATCGCTTAATGCGAAAGGCTTTATAAGATAATGATCAATACCCAGGGAAATGCACTGCTTATAATTTCCCTTTTTGTCATTTGAACTTATCATGAGCATGATAAAGTTATCAGAGAGTTTGTTTTCCCAAATGGCTTTTGCCGCTACGAATCCGTCAAACTCCTCATCATCAAATATGATAACAAGCCTGTACCGGCTATCAGGATAATTCATATTAGACCTGATCTGATTGACTGTAGACTTCTGTAAAGTTGTAATCGTAATGGACAACCCAAGTCTGTGGAGTTTCCCCAGTACCTCCTCATCGCGGTTCTGGTTTCCTGTTATGACCAGGGTTTTTACTTTATCATATCTTCTGATGTTCTCAAAAGAAAGATTCTTGATCTGCCTGTCGTTTGAGTATGTAACGATTGTAAAGGTAATCTTTGTGCCACGGTCACCAGCCAGACCTGACGGACACTCTGCATGCAACTCACCACCCATCATCTCTATAAGCTGCCTTGAAAGAACCGTTCCGAAGGCCGATCCATCGTTCTTTCTGACAGCTTTCGACTCTATGTTTACTATTTCACCGAACATCTTTTTAAGGCTCACCTTGTCGAAACTAATACCGGTATCGCACAGCTCAAAACCCAGGGTTACAACGCCGTTGTTATTTCTTTGAAGGGAGCATCTCAGGCGGATCTCTCCGGCTTCAGTATTCCTGACCGAGTTGTTAATCAGATTGGTAAGCACCTGCCTCAACCTGTAAGGATCTCCTATTATACTTTCGGGTACGTTATCATCAACCGTGAATGTCATTTTCAGATCATTTTCCTGCTGGCTGGTCAGTGCGAGATCCGCGCAGTAATTAATCTCCTCCCTTAAATTGAACGGAACTTCATCAAGAATCATTTTCCCTGATTCAATTCTCGAAAAGTCAAGTATATCATTAATGATATTCAGCAGAACTTCGGTTGATCGCCTGAGCAGCCTTATTACATCCACCACCTCTTTCTGATGTTCAAATTTGTTAAGGACATCTGCCATTCCTATAATGCCATTCAGTGGTGTACGGATCTCATAGCTCATTCTTGTCAGGAACTCGGATTTGGCAATATTGGCCTTTACCTCCTGCTTTCTGGCTGATTCCAGCATTGTTACATCAATCAATATCTCCATGGTAGCCTCTTCTCCCATAAAAATTACCGGTATGCTGTTCCTGAACAATACTATCTCACCGATCTCCTGCTTGATTATTATAAACTGGTCAGGATTAAAGGTCCCCGCAATATTTTTCGAGAAATAATCACTCTCCTCGGGTAAAGAGGTCTCAGGGAAGATTTTATCCTTCATAGCTGCTTCACTGGGATATGAATAAAGACTTGCGGCGACCTTATTTGCCTTGATTATCTCCCTGTTTTTATTATGAATGATTACCCCTGCCGGCATCTCCTCTATCAGCTTGATAAGCATTTTTTCAGAAATCATATATCGTTCCATTTCTGATTTCTGTGATCTGAAATACCTCCAGAAAATGAAAATTATGATCTGGATCAGAAGCAGTGTACCAAGAACAATAAACAGGGAATTCCTGATAATGTATTTCTGGAAAAAATCTGTGGGAGCCGAAAAGACCAGGCCCAGATCTCTCTGAAGAAGCTGGGTGGAATAGTATGAGGAGATTATCTCTTTCCTCTTTCCGTTAATTGTTGCATTGTGGATAATATTTTCAACTGAGCCGCTTGCCATTCCCCTGGTTATAGCACCAAGCTGTGTATATTCTATTTTATTTGAATTATTGTCGTAAATTATTTTCCCTGAGTCGCTTACAACCCACTGCCATTGATAATCCTTAAGATTGAACACTGAGAATATCTCTGAAAAGTATTTCTGGTAGTCAACTGTAACAACAAGGTCACCAATGGTCTCATTATCATTTATTATGGGAAGGTAATAGTCAAATTTCCCGTTTTCCCTGACAAGTTTTTCATTATCAAGCATGCCTGCCTGGGAATGAAGTACAAAAATCTGTTCAAGCCACTCCCCGGTTTCGCTTTCAGTGTCTTTTTTCAGTGTGAATTCATTTTTATTTTTGTCATAGATCTTGATTCCGGTAACAAATTCCTCATATTTTGAGTAGTAGAGTTTCATCTTTTCTATTGATCGGCGGCGGCTTTGGGGATCAGTAAAAAAATGTGGAAGATCCCCGGAAAAGTTTATACGGTTCAAATCGCTTGGAAATCCGTTGTTGATTTCATCAACCGACAGGCCTACAATCTGGACCTGACGGTCCAGTAACTCGATTATATAATTTATCTGTTTATTATACAGGCTCTTATAATAAAAATAATTGGCAAGCATGATTATAAGAAAAGCCGAATAAACAATTGCCAGGATCTTTCTCATATGAGATTATGGTTGATAAAACAAAGGATATAAAGATATATTTAATAACCAATTTTTCTCTTACCTGTACTTGCGATCATCTCCCTCCATAATGTTCAGATAACTTTTGTAACGCAGGAAATCTATCTCACCATTTTCCACAGCGTGTCTTACGGCACAGCCCGGTTCATCCAGGTGGAGGCAGTTACTGAATTTACAATCCTTTGATATTTTGAATATCTCTCTGAAGAAATGGTAAATTTCGTTGCGTTGCATATCTGCGACTCCAAATCCCCTGATGCCGGGAGTATCTATTACAAAGCCTCCAAAAGGCATCCGGTGCATTTCAGGAAAGGTAGTAATATGCTTTCCCTGTTTGTGGTAATCCGATATCCTGCCGGTCTTAAGCTTCAGTGCAGGATTAAATGTGTTCAGCAGGGTAGTTTTTCCCACACCGGAATTTCCTGATACCAGGCTGATTTTATCCTTCATCATCGACTTCAGGGTGTCAAGGCCAATGTTCTCATTCACAGATATCGCGAAACATTCATAGCCGATCTTTTCATACATCGACCGGAGATATTTCATTTTTTCAATTTCCGCTTCACCGTAGATATCCGTTTTGTTGATAATAATTGTTGCCGGGATCCTGTAAGCTTCTGCGGTAATGAGGAACCTGTCAATGAATTCCACCGGTGTCTCGGGAAGGATAATCGTTGCCATCAAAAAGACCTGGTCAATATTTGCAGCGATTATCTGGTACTCTTTTGAGAGATTGGAGGCTTTGCGCAGGATGTAATTCCTGCGTTCGAGAATTTCAGTTATAATACCTGTCTCATTTTCTTCGTCAGGTTCGAACAGCACATTATCCCCGACTGCTACCGGATTGGTTGTACGCAGTTCTTTTATCCTCAGTTTTCCTCTTATTGAACACTCAAGGGTTGTTCCTTTGCTGAGTACCCTGTACCTGCTTCCGGTGGATTTTAGTACGATTCCCGTTTCCAAAAGATATATTTTAGGACAAAAGTAAGGAAAAGATAAACACCAATGACCTCAAAGTGTCGGGGCTCAGGGCACGGGGCACAGGGCACAGAGCGGAGAGATATGAGATATGAGATATGAGATATGAGAATCATGTGGGTTTCATATTGACAACTAAGGGAGAAACAAAGGTATGTAATACAGGTCCCTTTAAAAGCTGTACAGGTATTAAAGAAGGAGATCCCTCGTTAACGCTCGGGATGACAGGACTTTAGGGGTAACATAGGGGGAAGAAGCGGTGATTCGCCTTAAGAAATAATTACCGGCAAAAGAAATAACGCATATAAGGCGAATCGCCGCTTCTTCCCCCCTGTTTATAAAAATTGACCTGTCATCCCGAACGCAGTGAGGGATCTACAAATTCCGGTAACAATAGCTCCTTTGGAAATGTACCTAAGAGTAGGTCTATTTTCATGTTTTGGTGAAGATATTATAAGTCAAG
>VFSW01009450.1_pt1 | contig 13911 bp, 13 predicted proteins | sample 5358111 | NCBI WGS metagenome assembly VFSW01 (sample SAMN11554181, study PRJNA540505) | mine drainage metagenome | isolation source: sediment from site ElyBrook_90M | place: USA: Ely Copper Mine, Vershire, VT | collected 2017
CCTGGTTCGCTCTACGGGCTCCGCCGGCTGGGGTGCCGCCGGCGGTGTGCGGCACCACGCCGAAGACCTGGCCCGCGTCGCCGCCGTCGGGGACGAAGAAGCCCACCACCCCCGCGTCGCCGGCATCGGGCGTGACCAGGACCCCGTAGGGGGTGCAGGTCGAGGCCGCGCGGCACCCGGTCGTGACGCCGGCGTCCGCGTCGCAGCACGGCTCGACGACCGTGCCCATCACCGTGGTCCCGGTGATGCCGCAGGCGGGCAGCCCCGCGACCGCGCCGATGCCCGCCGTGAGCAGCGCCTTCCCCTTCAGATTCTTTCGATTCATGTGCGTGACCTCCAGAGTGCTGCGCTGAGCGCGGGTGCGAGCGGTGGCTCTCAAAAGCAATTGGCGCGCCAGCGCCAAAGCCGCGTTTTGGCTTGAGCCCCCCTCCCTCGGAGTTGCTTTCCCTGACACGAATGTCGCGGTTTCCTTTACGAGTCCGATCGGTGTGCTACTCTGAGAGAACCGGATCGATGACGCGCTCTTCCCTGAAGTGGTTTGCCTGGTTCGCGCTCATCCTGGGACTCTGCGCGGCGGCGGCGGCGGACCCCCGCGGCTGGCAGCGCTACTTCAAGCTGCGCGACGAGGTCCAGCGCCTGCAGGACAAGAATCGCGTCGCGGCCCGCGAGAACCAGCACCTCCTGCGAGAGGTGCGGGCGCTGCGCGACAACCCCGCCGCCATCGAGCGCGCCGCCCGGCAGGAGCTGGGCTTCATCCATCCGGGGGAGATCGTCCTTCAGCTGCGCGCCGCCGCGGCGCCTCCGGCACCCGGCGACGCGCTGAAGGCGACCGCGAGCAAATGACCGGCAACCGCCGAAGCTTCTCCCCGCGCATTCCTCCGCTGCGCCGGCTGAGGCAGGGCCTGCCCCTCGTCATCCTGGGGTTCGGCGTGGTGCTCGTCGGGCTCGGGCGCTTTCGCAGCTTCGCGGCGTGCGGTTGGGTCGAGATCGCCGCTTTGGGCCTGATGTGGGCGGCGCTGGTCGGCATCGGGCTGCGCCGGCTCTCGCAAGCGCTCGATGGTCGGGTCCAGCGGCTGCCCGACGATCTCCAGCTCGGGGCGCTGCTCGTGACGGTGGCCGAGGCGGTGGCGCTGCTCGCGGGCGGGGTGCACAGCCCCCTCTTCCCGATGGTGTATCTGGTGATGGCCTTCCTGGTGGCGTTCCTGGCGCCGCTCGCCGGAGGGCTGCTCACCGCGTTCGCCGTGGCGCTGGACGCGCTGGCCTTCTTCGGGCTGCACGCGCTGCCCGGGGCCTGGACCGAGCTCGCCGCCCACGCGGGGTTTCTGACCCTCTTCGCGGTCCTCTACCAGGGGGTGCTCGCGGCGCAGGTGGTGGCCTCCCGCAAGGCCGAGGGCGCGGCGGTCGCCCGGCGGCTCCGGCAGCTCGAGGAGCGGGCGCGCGAGTACCGGCTCATCGCGAGCGGCAGCGACCGGGCCGACGAGAGCCCCGAGGCCCAGGCGCGCTGGGTGACGGCCGCGGTGAAGGAGGTCGAGCAGGCGCTGGGGGCCGCGCTCGAGGTGGCCGAGTGCGCGCTGCACACCCACACCTGCGCGGTGTTCCTGCTCTCCGCCGACGACAAGGATCTGCACCTGCACGACTGCCGCAGCCGGAGCGATTCGATCCGGCGCGAGCCCTTTCCCGCGGGCGAGGGACTCCTCGGGGGCGTGGTGAAGCGGCGCATGGCGCTCCGGCTCGCGGGGCCGATGAAGGGGATCACCTACTACGACCGGAGCACGCCCGTGCGCAGCGTGCTGGCGGTCCCGCTGATCGACTGCCGCGGCCGGCGCAGCGGCGTGGTGGGCGCGGCCGAGGGCGCTCCCGAGGCGAGCGCGCCGCCCGAGGATCCGGGCGGCTTCGTGCGCGGCGTGCTCATCGCCGACCGGCTCGAGGAGCGGCCGTTCGAGGACGAGGACGAGCGCCTGCTGCTCGCCGTGGGACGCGAGGTCCTGCGGGCGATCGAGATCGAGCGGGTGATGGGGTACATCAAGGCCGCCCGCGACGAGAAGGACCAGTTCTACCGCGCCATCGAGGAGCTCAACCGCACGACGAAGCCGGAGGAGGTCTTCGACGCGGCGCTGGACATCTCCCGCGGGCTGGCGCCCATCGACTTCGGCGCCATCACCCTCGTCGAGGAGGAGCCGGGCAAGCCCCGTCAGCACCGGGTGGTCAAGGTCTCCGGCGTGCACGGGGGGCAGGTGCTCACCGGCCACCTCTTCCCCGACAACAACGGCCTGTGCGCCAACGTGGTGCGCTACGGGGCCTCGTTGCCGGGTCGGGGCGTGAAGCTCGGCGATCGGCCGCTGGTGTTCGACGAGGGCAGCGAGCTGCGCGGCGTGCAGTCGCTCAAGATCCTCCCGCTGAAGAGCGGCGATCGCGTGATGGGCACGCTGGTGGCCGCCGCGCGCCGCAAGGGGGCGCTCGACGACGAGGCGGTGCGGATGCTCGAGGTCATCGCGCTCCAGACCGCCCAGGCCTTGCAGCGCGCCCAGCTCTTCGCCGCGGTCGAGCGCATGGCGACGACCGACGGCCTCACTGGGCTGCACAACCACCGGCACTTCCAGACCCTCATGGACCAGCAGCTCGCGCTGGCGCAGCGGTACTCGAAGCCCCTGTCGTTCCTGCTCTGCGACATCGACCACTTCAAGTCGGTCAACGACACGTATGGCCACCCCACCGGCGACCAGATCCTGAAGGGGGTGTCGCGGATCCTGCAGCACGAGGCCCGACAGACCGATCAGGTCGCGCGCTACGGCGGCGAGGAGTTCGCGGTGATCCTGCCCGAGACCGACTCGGGGGCCGCGCGCACCACCGCGGAGCGCATCCGGGCCGCGGTCGAGGCGGCGCGCTTCCAGACCGAGCTCGGCCCCCTGAAGGTCACGCTCTCGCTCGGCGTGGCGACGTTTCCGGACGTGGCCACGACCAAGCAGGCGCTCATCGATCAGGCGGATCAAGCGCTCTACGCCGCGAAGCGCGGGGGCCGGAACCGGTGGGTCGTCGCGGAGAAGAAGCGCCAGGCGGGGTAGCCCGCGCCGCGACCGTCGCTTGATCGCGATCACTCATATCTGACTGGTGCTGGGTTAAGAAGTTTTGTAGGCTGCGTGAGGTTTGCTTAAAAGGCCCCGTCCAAAGCCCAACGTTTGATGAATGGTGTGATGGCAGCGACATCCGAGCGACTCGAGGCTTTGCTCGCCACCGGGTTGGATCTCTACGCAATGAACCGCTGGGAAGACGCGGCGCGCTGCTGGACCGAGGCGCTCGCCCTCGATGAGTCCGACCCCCGCGCCGAGGAGTACCTGGCCGCCCTCGCCGCCGAGGGGCACGGCCCGCCGACGCTTCGCGTGGTGCCGACCCCGGCAAGCGGCGCGGAGCGTTTCGAGCGGCGGGAGCCGGCGACCGTGGGCCTCCGCGAGGTCGTCGATGAGATCGAGCAGGGGGGCGCCGCGGCTGGGGAGCAGGCGCGGACGTTTGACAAGGCGCGCTTCATCGAGATGCTCCGCAAGCTGGAGCTCGAGCCGGCGCTCGAGGTGCTCTATCGCATGCGCGACGTCGCCCCGGAGAACGCCTCGGTCTCGCGCGGCATCCAGCTGTTGAAGGATCGGCTGCGGGTGCAATACCTGGCGAAGGTCGGCCGGCTCGACCAGGTGCCCACGCGATCCGCGGCCGCGGCGCAGATCCTCGCGGAGCACCTCCCCACGCAGACCGAGAACCTCGTCCTCCGGCTGGTCGATGGCATCGCCACGGCCGAGGACATTCTCGAGTCCTCCTCGGCCGGTCAGTTCGGGACGGCGCGGGCCCTGGGCCACCTCGTGGAGCAAGGCGTCCTGGTGATGCGCGCACCGACGCTGCCAGCTCCGGAGCCCGAGCCGCCCTCCCCGCTCCGGGTGGTGACCCCGGCCAGCCCGGTGTCCGCGGCCGCGCCGGCGCGGTCGGGCTTCGACGATCTCTTTCGAGCGGCCATGGACGCCTACCTGCGGCGCGACTTCAAGAAGGCGCTCGAGCTGTTCCTGAAGTGCCAAGCGGAGCGCCCGGCGGACACGCGGGTGAGCCACAACATCCAGCGCCTCGGGCAGCGAATGAGAACCGAATGAAGGTCGTCAGCGTGGTGAGCCAGAAGGGAGGGGTGGGCAAGACGACCGTCGCGCTCAATGTCGCGTTCGCCCTGGCGCGCCGCGGGCATCGGGTGCTGCTCGCGGACACCGACCCCCAGGGCGGCATCGGCCTCTCGCTGCAGCGACTGCAGCCGGGCGCCGGCCTCGCGGGATACGTCGCGCGTCGCCTCCCGCTCCAGAGCCTGGCGGTCAAGACGCGGCTCCCGGAGTTCCACGTGCTGCCGATGGGCAACATCGCCATCCAGGACACCCACGCCTTCGCCGCGCGCCTGGCCGATGGCGCCGAGCTGCGCCGCCTGGTGGGCGACGCCGCGCCGCTCTACGACCTGCTCGTCCTCGACACGCCCTCGGGCTTCACCGGCGTGACCATGGGGGCGATGCGGGTGTCCGACTCGGTCCTGAGCCCGCTGCAGTCGGAGCCGCTCGCCATGCGCTCGGCCTCTCAGCTCCTCGAGGTGATCGCCGTGCTCCGCGCGGAGGGCGCGCCCCTCTCCCTCGGCGGGTTGCTGCTCACCATGCTGGACGTGCGCAATGCCGACTCGCTCGGGGTCGCCATGGAGGCGTGGTCGGATCTGCCCGCGGCCGCGGTGTTGCAGACGACCATTCCCCGCGACGCGGTCTTCCTGCGCTCGAGCGGCGCCGGCGTGCCGGTCGGACTCCTGAGCCTTCAGCCGCCCCCGGTCGCCTCGCTCTTCGAGCAGGTGGCCATCGAGCTCGAACCCCGCATCGGCATACGGAAGGATGAAAAAGACGGTGGCCCCATTCCGCTCTTTGCCTGATCCCGAGACGCTGCGCCGCCTCCTCGTCGACGCCGGCGTCCGCTCGAGCAAGGCGGCGAGGGCGCCGCCGACGGCCACCGATCGGATCAGCTTCGCGGGCGAGGCCGTGGCCCCCTCGGTCCCGGCCGCCAAGCCCGCGTCCAGCGACTTCTCCGACGTCCTGTCGCGAGGAGAGGCGGACGCGGTGCAGCTGGAGCTGGAGGATCTGCCCACCCTCGCCGAGATGAGCGAGGCCGATCTGCGGCGGTCGGTCTTCGGAGGGCGAGGGGAGTCGATGCCCATCGAGGAGCGCCTCACGGCCTTCGTGCAGTGGCTCATGGGCGGGACAGGTGCGTTCGCCGCCTTCGTCGCCGACACCGACGGGCTGCCGCTGACCAACCACAACGCGCCCGAGTCCTACCTGGCCGCGGTGGGGCCGCTGGGGCGCGCGCAGGAGACGATCGCTCGCTTCGTGCCGTCGCCGGAGGCCGGCAGCAGCACCGTGGAGCTCGATCACCAGAACGTGCTCCAGGTGATCTGGTCCGAGACCACCGCCGGTCGCCTCGCGGTGGGGCTGGTGCTCAGTGGAGCGCTGAATCAAGACATGGTTCGCCGCATTCGAAAGATCACCCAGATGTCCGTCAAACCCCGAGGAGACGCCTGATGGAACGGCCCAACCTGAAAGATGTCGTCGCCGATGTGCCGTCGCTGAGAGGGGTCTTCGTGACCGCGATGCCCGACTGCCTGTTGTTCGATGCCTGGGTGACCGCCGAGGAGACCTGGGTCCCCGAGGACACCGCGTCGTTCTTCGGCGATCTGGTCCGCGCGAACCGCGAGGGGCTCAAGGCGCTCAAGTCCTGGTCGACCGAGATGCAGGTCACCATCGAGTCGGCCGACGTGCTGCTGGTGCTCCGCGAGCTCCGCAGCGACTTCGTGGTGACCCTCGCCTTCCAGCGCGCGGCGCCGCTGGGCATGGTGCGCATGTACACCAAGCGGCTGCTGGAGCGCCTCGACGAGGTGTTGCCGCGGCTGGAAGCGAAGGAGCGGCCGCGCGGGGTGCGGATCCGCGAGTTCCTGGAGAAATACGCGCCCGACCCGCACGCGGCGCTCGCCCGCGTCGCTCTGCGCACCGGCCTGCCCATCGAGGCCCTGCGCAAGGCCGAGGCGCTGGCCGCCGTCGATCTCGACGCGTTCGAGGGGGCAGTGAAGGACATTCTCGGTCTCCAGACGCTCTCGGTTTGAGGAAGGACGCACATGCCCACCCCCACTTCGCCTTCGGATTCCCTCCGCGTCTACCTCACGGACCACGACTTGATGGCGCTGGCAGGCGCCCCGGCGGTCTACCACTGTCACCACTTCAACTTGTTTCTCGACCAGACCATCGACGATGCCCTGGGCGCGGCCGGGGGGACTCAGCTTCGCTTCACGGCGGCCCGTGAAGCGGCGCACAGCTTTCTGTCCTTGCTCTGCCTGCGGAAGGGCGCGGTGACCCCGGTCGAGAAGATGCAGTGCGCGATGGAGACCTTTGCCGCGATGGGCCACGGCAAGCTCCAGGTCAACGCCGAAGCCGGAGGCGGCACCGCGGTGGGGGAGTTTCTGCACTACGGCTACTCTTGGCTGGAGAAGTACGGCCAGAAGGTTCGGCGTCGGCACCCGGCGGATGCCTTCGCCGCCGGCTTCGCGGCGGCGGCGGTGGAGGTCGCCTTCGGCGTGCCGCGTGAGACTCTTGAGGCCACCGAGGTGGCGTGTATCGCCATGCGCGCCGAGCAGTGCCGCTTCGAGATCAAGAAGGCCGGGGCACCGGCGGCGCCCGTCAAGCCCGTGCGCGAGGCCGAGGTGCGGGCCCAGCTGAAGCCGACCTTCACGGGCCGCGAGGAGGAGACCATCGTCGCCATCGCCAAGGGGCTGCGGGACTTCACGGCGGGCGTGGCCGGCGACCAGCGCGGCCTGGTGCAAGCGTTCGGGGTGTTCGTCACCATGCACCTCGCGGGCTACTACAATCGCATCTCGTACGACGCGGTGGCCTCGATCGAGAAGACCGCGGCGGGCTCGGTGGGCGTGCTCGAGGACCTCCTGCGCGAATCCGGGCACGTCTGCGTCTTCAACACCTTCGGGGGCATCCTGGCCTCGCCGGAGTGGGAGGGCATGGTGGGCAAGCACACCGGTGAGCCGTTGCCGATCGTGGCCGGGTCACTGGCGATTGCCCGGGCCCTGGGCTTTGGCCACTGGACGCTGCAGGAGTTCGTCGTCGGCCAGAAGCTGGTCGTGCGCGCGCCCGCCACTTACGAGAGCGTCTATTACTTGACCCGGCATGGGCAGGGGAAGCGAGGCAACGAGTACTTCTTCCAGGGGGCGGTCCTCGCCATCGCGCAGCTCGCGCACCGCGTGAAATGGACCGAGACCGTGCGGCTCACGCCCGAGGTCTACCAGGCGCTGTTTCACGGCGCCGCCTTGCCGTGGAAGGTCGAGCAGACCCAGTCCACCGTGCTGGGGCACCCGTTCTCCGAAGTCGTCGTCAGCCGTGTCGGCTGAGCTGGAGCACGACCCGGAGCCCGAGTCGCTGTCGGACGAGCTGGTCACCGTCGACGCCGTTCCCGGCTGCCACCGGCGCCTCACCTGGGAGCTCCGGCTGCGCCAGGCGGTGCAGTCGTGGTCCGACTTCCGCGCCGCCTTGATCGCACAGGGGGGCCTCGACCAGACCCGTCTGGCCTCGGTGTGGGAGCTCGAGCTTCCGCCGGAGGGCCACCGGCTGATCGTCGTGCCGGCCACGGGCAGGGTGCAGCTCCGGCTGCACTACCTGACGCTCGCCGAGGCGCGGTCGGGGACGGCGCTGGCCGTGGCCTCCGCGATCGCCGCGTGGGTGCGGTAGCGTCGACCGGGACAAGGCCCCGAGGGCACTGGGGCGTTCCGTGCCCCGCGCCCTCTCTGCCCACTGTACCCCGGCCCCTTTTCCTGCCATAAACCAGTCCCCCGAATGCGCAAAAACTTCGTCCTCGACACGAACGTTCTGCTGCACGACCCGCGGGCGCTGTTTCACTTCGCGGACAATGACGTGGTCATCCCGATCTACGTCATCGAGGAGATCGACCAGTTCAAGCGCGACCTTTCGGAGCTCGGGCGAAACGCCCGGCAGGTGGCGCGCTACCTGGACCAGATCCGCGCGCAAGGGAAGATCGCCGAAGGGGTCAAGATCGAGGGCGGCGCCACGCTCAAGGTGATGTTCAGCCAGCGCGACCTCCCCAAGGCGCTCGCCAACGGGCAGGGGACCGACAACCGCATTCTGGCGGTCGCGCTGGACGTGAAGGACAAGCAGCCCAACGTCCCCACCATCTTCGTCACCAAGGACACGAACCTGCGCATCCGGGCGGACGCGCTCGGGCTCACCGCGGAGGACTTCGACACCGAGAAGGTGGAGATCTCCGACATCTACACGGGGATGGTCGAGGTGCCGGTGGCCTCGGCGGCGATCGACGAGTTCTACGCCTCCGGCGAGCTGCCCATCGAGCAGATCCCCGACGCGAACTTCGCCCCCAACGAGTTCGCGCTCCTGCGGGATCGCGAGAACGCGCAGCACACCGCGATGGGGAAGTTCCGCGCCGATCGCGGCAAGGTGGCCTCCCTGGTGCGGACCCCCAAGGAGGGCGTGTGGGGCATCCGGCCGCGCAACAAGGAGCAGAGCTTTGCGCTGGACCTGCTCCTGAACGACGAGATCAAGCTCGTGACGCTGGTAGGGAAGGCCGGCACGGGCAAGACCTTGATGGCCATCGCCGCGGCGCTCCACAAGACGATGGAGGAGAGCGTCTACCAGAAGATGCTCGTCTCCCGTCCGATCTTTCCGCTGGGGCGAGACATCGGCTACCTGCCGGGCTCGGTGGAGGAGAAGCTCAATCCGTGGATGCAGCCCATCTTCGACAACGTGGAATTTCTGATGAACCTCTCGCGGGCCGAGAAGAAGGCCGGGCGCAGCTACCACGAGCTCATCGACCTGGGCATCCTCGCGATCGAGCCGCTCACGTACATTCGCGGCCGGTCGATCCCCAACCAGTTCATCATCGTCGACGAGGCTCAGAACCTGACGCCGCACGAGGTGAAGACGATCCTGACGCGCGTCGGCGAGAACACCAAGATCGTGCTCACCGGCGACCCCTACCAGATCGACAATCCCTACGTGGACGCGACCAACAACGGTCTGATCCACGTCGTGAACCGCTTCAAGCCCGAGAAGCTCGCGGGCCACATCACCCTCTCGAAGGGCGAGCGCAGCGCGCTCGCCGAGCTGGCCACGAATCTCCTGTGAGCGGACCGGGCACAGCGGGTGCTCCCAGGCCTCCCTGGCGCGACCTGTTCGGCGAGGACGCGCTCCGGCGAATGCTGCGCCTCGCCGGGTTCACCTCCGAGGGCCGCATCGCCTGGATCGGCGAGTCGCCCGATCGTTCCGCCCAGGCGCTCGAGCAGCTTTCCGGCCGCACGGTAGAGCTCCGGGCCGACGTGGAGTCGCTCGGCGCGGTCGGCTGGGGCATGATCGTCTCGCCCGGGCTCGCGCTCGAGCGTGGCCTCGAGGCGGCGATCAAGACTCTGCGGCCCCTGCTGGAGACCGACGGGCTGCTCGTGGTCGTGGGCCGGGTCTTCGTGGGGTCCGAGGTGCCCGGCCCCCTCGCCGCGCACTGGAACACGACGCTGCCCGAGCCGGTGCGAACCGTGAAGGACTCGCTCGCCCAGTTCGCGGCGCAGTCCTGCGAGCCGCTCACCTGTGAGCTGCTCGGCGAGCCGACGCTCTCGGAGCACGATCGCCAGCTCGTCGCCGCGGCCACCCGCGCGACCTCGGGCGAGGCGCTGGCCGAAGCTGCCTCGGGCGTGCGTCACGGGACGAGTCTCGGCCTGCTCGTGGGTCGGCGCATCGAGCCCGGCGCCCCGCCCCGGTGGCCCCGGCGCGGCGGCGGTGAATGATCTCCGCCGCGGTCGCGCTCGCCGGGGTCCTCGCGCTCGCCCCCGCGGAGGTCCCCCTCGCCCCGGTGGCCTCGGCCACGCCCGGGCTGAATCTGGAGCCCCGATCCGCGCCGAGCCTCAAGTCTCCCTGGGGTGCGCTCGGCCTCTCGCTCGCCTGTGAGCTGCCGACGGCCTTGCTGGGCCCGTCCTGCGGCCACCTCTACACTGGGGAGGACGCCCACTTCTTCCTGACGGGCGGCTTCCGCGTGCTCGACTTTCTGGCCCTCGCGGTGCTCGAGAAGTGGGGGCCGGGCATCGCGCCGCTCTACGACGTGCTCCAGCCCCACTTCAGCCGCAGCCTCGGGGCCGAGCCAATCGCGTACCCGGTCGACCTGGTGCTGGTGGCGCTCTGGTGGGGCACCGCGGTCTACGATCTCGTCGACGTGGTCTTCTCCGCCCGGCGGGTCAACCGGAAGGCCCGCCTGAGGCTGTCGGCTCCCGCGCCGCCCGCGCCGGGGCTGACGCTCGTGCAGTTCTAGGTTCAGGCCACCACTGCCGGGCCTTGCCCGACGCGCTTCGCGAGGGACGAACCGAATCGCGCCGCGGCCACGCCTCCCAGCGCGGCGGTCGCCGCCACCAGAGCCCAGGTGGTCAACCAGCCTGCTTGGATCAAGAGGCCCCCGAGCGCCGGCGCCACGATCGCCGAGACCGAGTTCAACGACTGCGTGAGCCCGAGGACCAGGCCCTGTTCCCGGCGGTCCGCGATCTGGGTGATCAGGCTCGTGAGGGCGGGCCGGAGCACGCCGTTGCCGTACGAACCGAAGACCGCGGTGAGCCCCAGCAGCCCGACGGTCTCGATCTGCCCGAGCACCAGATAGCAGATGACCAGCGAGAGGAAGCCGGTGAGCACGAGAGTCGGCTCCCCGAAGCGCTTGACGAGGCGCCCGATCAGTCCCCCCTGGAGAATGAGCCCCAGGAAGCCGACCAGCCCGAAGAGGTAGCCGACCTCCGCCGGACCGAAGGGGTGGCCCTCCCACGTGAAGCGCCGCTCGCAGAAGAGGGCGATCCCCGAGGTGAACGTGGTGAACGAGAAGGTGAAGCAGAAGAACTGGACCAGCAGTCCGTCGAGGACGGGCATGCGGAAGTAACGCGCGTAGGCCGAGACCTCGAACAGCGAGAGGCGCTGTCCGCCGGGGGCCGCCGGGCCGTCGTCGGTCTGATGCACCGGCGGGGGGCCGCCGGGCAGCAGGGCCGCCGTGCACAGGATGCTCAGCGCCGACATCCCGGCCGCGAGCCAGATCGGCGCGGTCAAGCCCTGGTGTTTCGCGAGGAGGCCGGTCACGAAGGGGCCCAGGAAGAACCCGAGGCCGAAGGCGACGCCGATGATGCCGAAGGACTTGGCCCGGTTCTCGGCGGTGGTGTGGTCGGAGATGTAGGCCTGGGCGAGCGAGAGGTTTCCCGCGGTGAAGCCGTCGATGACCCGCGCGAGGTAGAGCATCCACAGCGACGAGGCGTTGGCCATCACCAGAAAGCCGATCAGCGTTCCGGCCTGGCTGACGAGCAGGAGCGGCTTGCGACCGAGGCGATCCGAGGCGCGGCCGATCAGCGGGCCGGCGACGAGCTGGCAGGCGGCATACACCGACACCAGCAGGGTGGCCTGGAACGGGGTGGCGTGGAAGTGCTCCGCGTAGATTGCGAGGAGGGGGATCACCAGGGTGAACCCGAACACATCGACGAGGACGATGAGGAAGATCGGAAAGAGTGGGGAGCGCGCGCGCGCCATGGCCGTGGATGACTTAGAGCCTGCGCCCCCGGGTCACAACCGAAAAGCGGCTCTTGGGGTGAAGGAGCGGCGCGGGGCCCCTCTGCTCAGCACCGGTCAAGTCAGTCGGTGCAGGCCTCCTGGGCGAGGAGACGCCGGTGGGGGCCCTCCTGGGGGTGATCGACCGGGTGGTCCACGAAGAAGAGACTCACCCTCAGAAGGTTCGGCGCCTCGGGGTGGCGGCGGGCGTAGTCGCGGCACAGGAAGCGAGCCGTGGCCTCGCGCGTGAGCAGGATCTGCTGCCGCTGCGCCGAGCCGCGCGGCCACTCGACGACGAGGTTGGCGTAGAAGTGGCGCCACCTCCGGGTGCTGAAGGTCTCGGACACGAGCGCGGGCGCTTCGAAGGTCACCGGACCCTCGTCGGCGAAGAGGTCCACCTGGGTGCCGTCCTGGCGCATCGCGGGCGCGACGAAGTAGCCGTCGGTGACGGTCTCGGCGTGCCGCGGGGCGAAGACCACCCAGTACTGCTGCAGCCCGAGGGCCTCGACGAGGCGGCGGGCGGGCTCGGGGAGAAACGGCCGGTCGCGGTGGGTGCCGACGACGTAGAGCCCCCCGAGCAAGAGAAAGCCCAGGGCGGTCGCGGCGGGCCACGCCGCGAGGTGCCCGGCGGCGGGCGGCGGCAGCGCCGCGGTGGGCGGCGGCCACCTTCGCTCCCAGACCCACGCGGGCACGAAGAGGAGCCACGTGAACAGGCACAGCGGAGGAAACACTCCGAGGCGCATGAAGATCCAGAACCCGGTGTGGAGCCCCAGGCCCAGCGCGATGGCCACCCCGCGGAGGGTCTGGCGTCGCCAGGGTACGAGCAGGAGCAGCGGCAGCGCGATTTCGACCGCGATGACCGCGTAGCTCAGGGGCTTCAGGAATCCGGGAAACTGCGCGAGCCAGCGCCCGGCCCGCGTCTCGTACCGCGAGAGGGTGAGGGCGCGCAGGACACCCTCGCCGTGCTGCCACCAGGCGGACTGGAGCTTGCCGATGACCGAGGATTCGTAGATCAGGACCAGCTGGCCCGCGAGCCCGACCGCGAGCGTGCCGCTCACGCGCAGGGAGGCTGGCCGAGGGCGCGCGCCCGCGGCGCTCGCTTCCCAGGACCAGACCTGGCCCAGGGGCAGCCAGAGGCCAAAGAACATCAGCAGGCGAAAGAGGTCGTCCTGGCCGTCGTGCAGCAGGGGGTTGCGCGCCTGCAGCGACAGGGTGAGCACGGCCGACGCCGCGGCGGCGAGGCGCGTGTGGAAGCCCAGCGTGAACGCCAGCCCCGCCAGGGCGGCGAGGGCGAAGAGGCAGGCCGCGTAGCCGAAGGTGCCCGAGAGGGTGTGCAGCGACCACACGAACGACCAGTCCAGTAGCCGAAAGGCGCCGCGGGGCAGTGCCCCGGCGTCGGTGTAGTGGGCGGTCAGGTCCTCGGCGCGAATGCCGAGATCGATGAGCAGCAGCGCGCCGATGCCGATCCGTCCGACCGCGAGGCTGCGCGCGTCCACTTCGAGCTGCGAATCGAGGTAGCGGAGCAGGCGTTGCATGCGAGTCCTCCGCGCGGAGCGCGGCCTGGGCTACGGCTTCGTCGGCCGGTTCAGCACCGAGAGGAGCTTCTCCTTGAGCGCCGGACTCGTCCAGGTCGGCAGCATCGCGTCGGTGCGCTGCGTCCACTCGGGCTCGGGGCAGAGGTCGAGCGGCGAGGTGCCGCGCAGGTCGGCCTTGGTGGCGGCGTAGGCGGCGCTGGGGAGCGTGGCGAGCCGCTGGAGCTCCTTGAGCGCCGCTTCGGCCGCGTCGGCAAAGACCACGTCCACGAGTCCGAGGCGCTGGGCGTCGGGGGGGTTGAACAGCTGCGCCCCGAGCAGCCCCTCCTCGTGGGCGAGCACCGGCACGCGTCGGCGAACGATCTCCAGGATGCGCGGGGGAAAGCGCAGGCCGAGGGCGACCTCGTTCAAGCCGATGCGGAGCTTGGGATCGTCGTGCGCGACGCGGCGGTCGCAGCACAGCGCGAGCACGCACCCGCCGGCGATCGCGTGGCCGTTGACCAGCGCCACCGTCGGACCCGGATACAGGTAGAGCCCGACCACGACCTCCTCGAGCATTCCGAGGAACGCGCGCATCTGCGCTGCGTCGAAGCTCGCGAGCTCCCTGAGGTTCAGGCCGGCGGAGAAGGCGTCCGCGGTGCCGGTGAGCAGCAGCGGCGCGCCGGCCGCCGCGCGAAGCTGCTCCGCCAGGAAGCGCAGCATCTCGGTGCCGAGCGCGTTCTTGGCTGACCCGCGGAGCGTGAGGG
>VFSW01009451.1_pt1 | contig 13911 bp, 17 predicted proteins | sample 5358111 | NCBI WGS metagenome assembly VFSW01 (sample SAMN11554181, study PRJNA540505) | mine drainage metagenome | isolation source: sediment from site ElyBrook_90M | place: USA: Ely Copper Mine, Vershire, VT | collected 2017
AGCAAATTCGACAATCCCTGACCTGGGATCAGGGCGCAGAGATGGCGCAACATGCGGACCTGCGGATCGACACGGGGCTTCAGGTTTACTTTCGCGACCCACGCAGCCCATGGCAGCGCGGCACCAACGAGAATACCAACGGCCTGCTACGCCAGTACTTCCCAAAGGGAACCGATCTCAGCGCACATAGCGCCGATGATATCGCGGCGCTGGCGATGCCCCTCAATTCAAGGCCGCGAAAAGCCCTCGGATGGAAAACCCCTGCGGAAGGCCTGGACCAGTATCTTCGATGAGCTAGAATGTTACGTTGCGACCATCGTTTGAATCCGCCCAGTATGCGAGCGGGGAGTACAGAAGCTGCTCGCTAAGCACGGGCTGCGCGCCAGCATGAGCCGGCGCGCCGATTGCTGGGACAACGCAGTGGCCGAAAGGTTCTTTACCAGCCTCAAGCTCGAACTCGTTTACCAGGTTCGATGGCGAACTCGTGCCGAGATATGCACGGCGATTTTTGAATATCTCGAGTTGTTATACAACCGCTGTCGCCGACATTCGTCGCTCGGCTACCGTTTGAATTCGAACGGCGAAACCGGCGGCTATTGGCTGCCTAACCCGGGTGTCCACCAACTCGGGGCAAGTTCAGCCTGGCGCTTGGTGAGCGACGCGCGGTCGAGGCGAGAACTCAAGCGGGACGAAGGCCTTCGCGTCAGGCCGTTTCACTTGTGGCAGGTGCAAGTCGGGCTTAGCGTGCCGTCGTTGCAGACGGCCCGCCCGTCTTGGCATCCGCATTCGCCGCCGTGCCAAGAACAGCATCCTCGGCCCATAGGGACACGTATCAGCAACTCAAACAAGGCGAATTCGACCTCGCTGGGCATCACACTTCCGCCAAACGAATAGTAAAAACACTGCCCTCGTGCTTCCTACTCGTTGCCGACAGCTCCGCCCCGCTCATCGCGAGATAGCGCTTTGCAAGTGCGAGCCCCAGGCCCATACCTTGGTATCGCCATGCTTCGCCGTTGTCCTCTTGCGAAAGCGGCTCAAACAGTCTTGGAAAATAAGATGGGTCAATGCCGATTCCGGTGTCTTCGACATCCACACAAATCCTATCGTCAGACCCGCGATAGACCCTCACCGTAACCCGGCCACGCTCAGTAAATTTAATTGCGTTATCGAGCAGATTCGCCAGCGCATGCCCGAGGCAGTATTCGTCGATCGTAATCGTGATTTCAGGATCTTTGATCTCACAGGCTACCGTTATTGCCTTCCGCTCGGCTTCTGGTTGAACTTCAAACAACTGACGATCGATCAGTTCGGAAAGCTTGATAGTGGTAGGGGCCAAAGTGAAAGTGACGGCGTCCAATTTCGATAAATCGAGGATCGCCCTAAAATTCCGTTCGAGCCGGCTGCTCGCGTCGACTATGGCCTGTGCCGAATGACGGATTTCTCGAAATTGATTCCCAGGAGGGATCACGGCTACCAAGAGTTCCGCATGCCCAACTATCGCGTTAAGCGGCGTCCGGATTTCGTAATTTACGTTTTTAAGGAATGCCGATTTCAATCGCTCACTCTCATTAAGGGCTGTCTTGAACCTCTCGGGAGTAGGTGCCTCTTCAGAGTCGTCCTTCACTAGACCCATCTCCAACGGCGCCAAAGGCCAAATCGTCGCGTCTCGCAGTTCAGTTCAGTGCCGACGCGTTTTAACCTGCATCTTAGGCTCACATGACTCTGCCCAACTAAACATGAGGTTACCAGAAATCAACCGATAGTCAATCACTTTGAAGCCGCTTTACACATGATATTGGATGTCATAGAGTAAGTCGGATGATGATTGTTGGTAAGCGATGACCGTTGGAGAAAAAAGTGTTCGGCCAGTCGTTATAGTAGTAGACAACGACGATGACACGCGCGCAATTCTGTCTAGGTTTCTTCAAAATGAATTTCAGGTCTTGACGGCCCAATCTGCGGAGGAGTGCTTCGAGATCCTGAAACGAGAAGCGGTCGACCTCGTGTTGCTCGAGCTGCTGATGCCCGGAATGAACGGCCTTGCGATTCTTCGCGAAATCAGGAGGAACCTTGCGATCGCACAAACCCCAGTTATTGTTGTGACGGCGTGGGATGATGTGGGCGCCTTGGCGGAGGCGAAGCAGCTGGGTGTCAAAGAGTGTCTGATCAAGCCAGTGTTTCGCCGACGACTGCTGCGCAGCGTTCGAACACAGCTACAACCGCGATTCGGACGCAAGTGAGGGGAGCGGAAGACGGTCAGTCCCGTATCGGGCAAATAAATCCTGGTCGCTGGACGGACTGGTTCAACCGCAGAGGGCACGCGATTTGAGGATAGAACGCGATTTCTTGAGTAGGACGACGCGTTCGCCTACCCAAGAAACTGGAGTAGGTTACGCAACAAAGAAAAAGAAGGACAAATAACAGCCGAACCGGCCTTTTTCACCGAAAATCTTGAAATTCGCGCGAGGTTGACTTCAACTTCATGACGATCGACAAGTTCGAGCACAGCAAGGAGTTGATCAACAGGATGAATCAGCGGGCGCACAGCGACGGACGCGAAATCGGCATCACGACCTACGCCATAGTGATCTGCTGCGACACCGAGCGCGAGGCGCAGGAAGTCCGGCGCGAGATCGTGGACTAGGGCGACTGGGCGCCGCGACCAATATCATGAAGGTGCCCGGAATCCAGAGTGGGTCGTTTCCCGCATTGAGGCCTTCCGCGAACGCTTCATTCTCGGATGGGGCGGCCATCCGATCGTCAGCACGCCCGAGCTGGCGGTCGATCAAATAAAGACGTTAAGCGCGATGGGTATCCAGGGAGTGATTCTCGGATTCTTCGACTACCACGAGGAACTCGCGTATTTCGAGCGCGCCGTGATGCCGCTGCTTAAACAGGCGGGCTTGCGCAACTGACCGTTGCGCGCGAGCGGCGCGGGACTTTTTTAAGTGGGAGCATTTCCATTGAGCGCGTGAAGCGCCTGCGCCGCATCGTCTGCCTGCGCTTCAGAAGTCGACTTGGCAGCCGCTGCGCCTTTTGTGACGGGCGAGTCGAGCGAAGCCGTCTCCGCGGTGGAGGCTGGCGGCGCGTCGGCTGCGACAACCTGCGCCAGTATTCCTTCGAGGATTTCAGGCTTGAGCGGTTTGCTGATGTAAGCATCCATGCCGGCCGCGAGGCAGGTATCTCGATCGCCGGAAAGAGCGTGGGCGGTCAGGGCGATTATTTTGGTATGGCGCCGCGAGCCCTCGAGGCGTCCGATCTCTTTGGTGGCCTCGTAGCCGTCCATCTCGGGCATTTGACAGTCCATCAGGACCGCATCGTAGGGTATTCGCGTCACCGCTTCGACGGCCTCGCGCCCGTTGCTCACGCAGTCGACATCGGCGCCCACTTCTTGAGCTGAAACTTCGCCAGCTTTTGATTGATCGGATTGTCTTCCGCCAGCAGCATCCGGAGTTTGCGGTTTACAGACAGCTTCAGCTTTTCCCTGGACGCAGCCTGGGCGGGAGCGGTCTCCGCTTTTGCTTTTCGCCCATCAGGTTTGACTGCATTTCCATGTACCAGGATTTTCAGCAGGGCGTTATAAAGCGAGGACTGCGGCACCGGCTTGGAAAGCCATTCTCCCACTTCGAGCCCCTGCAGCCGGACACGGAAGTCATTCGCGGTACCCACCGACGAAACCAGGATCACCACGGTCGCGGCGAGCGCCGGATCTGATTTGATCATCCGTGTCAGCTCGATCCCGTCGACCTCGGGCATCTTTACATCGATGAGCGCTACCTCGAACGAATGCTCGAGCGCCGCCGCGTGCATCAGTCTGAGCGCGGAGCCGGCGGAGTCGGCCGTTTCAACCTCCATCTTCCACGCGGATGCCTGGCTGCCCAGGATCTGACGGCTGTTCGCATTGTCGTCGACGATGAGCACTTTCACGTCTGCAAACGAGGTGAAGCGCTCTGAGGCCGGTTTCATGACGTCCTCCGGTTTGGCAAATTTCGCTGTGAACCAGAACGTTGAACCGGAGCCGGCCGTGCTCGAGACGGAAATCGTTCCGCCCAGCCGCTCGACCAACTAGCGCGCGATCGAGAGTCCCAGTCCGGTGCCGCCGAAGTGGCGGGTAGTTAAGGCGTCAACCTGGCTGAACGGTTGAAAGAGCAGTTGAAGCTTGTCCTGGGCGATTCCGATTCCGCTGTCGCGCACCTCGAAGCGCAAGAGCGTTTCCCTCTGGTTTTCGCTGAGCTTGTTGACCTGGACGGCAATCTCGCCGTGCTCGGTGAATTTGATTGCGTTGCCGATTAGATTCAGCAGCACCTGGCGCAGGCGGCCGGGATCGCCGCGCAGCCCTTGTGGCGCTTCGGAATCGATCGACACGGTCAATTCGAGGCCCTTGCGTCGCGCCTGCTCGACCAGCAGTTCGACCGCCCCATCGACCGCCGCGGTCAGCTCGAACTCGATCTCCTCGAAAACCACCTTGCCGGCGGCGAGCTTGGAAAAGTCGAGAATTTCGTTGATCAGCGTCAACAGCGCCTCGCCGCTCTCGCGCACGTCATGTGCGAAGTCTCGTTGTTCAGGGTTGAGCTGGGTATCGAGCAGCACACCGGTCATGCCGATGACCGAGTTGAGGGGGGTACGGATCTCGTGACTCATGTTGGCCAGAAAATCCGACTTGGCCCGAGCGCCCTCCAGCGCCGCGTCGCGCGCCGCGGTTAATTCGGCCTCGGCGCGTTTCCGATCGCTGATGTCGTGCGCAATGATCGAAAAGCCGGCCACCCGGCGGGAGGAATCGAAAATCGGCGAGCGGGTTAGCAGAACATCGACGCTGCTGCCATCCTTGCCCTGCGTGTCGTTTCGAAGCGCTCGACCTTGCCGGTGCGCGAGATGAGGCTCAGGTGCTCAAGCACCTCTGCACGGCGAGCGAGCGGTACCAGTATCGCGACGTTACGACCAATCATTTCCCCGGCGTAATAACCGAAGAGCCGCTCGGCCGCGACATTCCAGCTGGTTATCGTCAGATTGGTGGATTCGCTATAAATCGCGTCGCCCGACGCGTCGACGATCGACGCGAGCAACGAGCGTTCCGTCTCGGCGCGCTTGCGCTCGCTGATGTTGCGGACGTCAATCAGCACTCCGCGAGTTGATCCGTCGGCGTTTTTGAATACCGAAGCGTTGAGGGAGACCGGTATCTCCTCGGCGGTCTTGGTCAGCAGGCAAGCCTCGGCTTCGCGCACGAAACTGGCCTCGAGCGCACGCCGCGCGACCTCGATCGCCTTTTCAGGTTCGGTGAAAATAGATGCCAGCTTGATGCCGATCAGCTTCTCGCGCTGATAGCCCGTCAAGCGGGCCGTTTGCCCGTTGACGTCCGTCAAGGTGAGTTGGGAGTTGATGACCAACAAAGCGTCGGGCGAAGACTCCACCAGGCTGCGGCTGTATTGCCGTTCCTCGGCGAGTTTGCGCTGGATGGCGCGAGGCTCGGTGACGTCGCGTGCCACCCCGAAGATGCCGGAGACCGCGCCCGCGCGTGAAAAGACCGAGGCGTTGAACGAGACCAGGATTTCCCTGCCGCTGGCGTCGCGCAAGACGAGCTCGTAGTTGATCACCGAACCGTCGGCGAGGGTCTTTTCGATTGCGGCTGCTGCGCGCGCCGGCTCCGTAAAATAACTGTCAAAGCGGCTGCCGATCAGAATTTTCTTAGGCACCTCGGTGAGCTTCGCCAGTTGCTCGTTGCCGTCGCTGATGCGGAGGTCGTGGCCGACCACCACCATCGCGTCGACCGAAGACTCGACGAGGCCGCGGGTGTAGTCGCGAGCCTCGCGCAGGTCCTTCTCGATCTGCTTTAGCCGGTTGATGTCACGCCCGATCCCCGCGACACTGATGACGTCTCCGACCGCGTTCCGAACGGGAAAAAGACTGACCGCGGAAATGAACGAGGTGCCGTCCTTTCTGTGGGCGGTCTGCTCCAATGACACGGGTTGTCCGGTTTCCACAATCCGCCGGGCGGCGGCAAGGCTTTGCGGAAGGTCTTCAGGCGGAACGAACAAATCGACGCCCTTTCCAATCGCCTCCGCAGCCGTGTAGCCGTAAGCTTTTTCCGCCGCCGGATTCCAGGTGCTGATCTTGGATTCCGAGGACACGTTTATTATGGCGTCGTGCGACGCATTGACGATCGCCGCGAGGAGCGCCGCCTCGCGCTCGGCGCCCTTGCGCTCGGTGAGGTCGCGTTGGACGGCGGAGATGGCGAGGACTTTTCCTTCGCGATCGCGGATCGCGAACAAGACCGTGGAAACCTCGAGGCACGCTCCGTCCCTCCTGATATTGAGGCCCTCGAAGCGAACCACCCGGTCCGGATGCGCGATGATCTGCGCGGTTATCTCCCGCGCATGGGCGTGGCGCTCGGGGGGAATGTGCAAGGTCAGGGGTTGCCCCATCGCTTCGGCCGCCGTATACCCGAACATTCGCTCGGCCCCGCGGTTCCAATAGCTGATGCGCTGATCGAGGGAGACGATGGTGATCGCATCGTCGGAGGACTCGACGATCGCCGCGAGCCGGGCTTGTTGGCGTTGAAGCTCGACCATCTCCGTTATGTCACGCCCGATGGCGCCGACGCCGCTGAATTTGCCGTGCACATCATAGGTCGGAAAGAAATTGACCCACGATTCGAAGGGCGTGCCGTCTTTCCGCAAACTACGCAAGCTGAGGTTCGTTGGCTTGCCGGTCTGCGATAGATCGGCCATCGCGGCGCCCACTCGCGCATGTTCCTCGCGAGGAACGAACTCGAGTATACTTTGGCCGAGGGCTTCTTTGGCGGGTATGCCAAAGAGTTTCTCGGCGCCGGCGTTCCAACTCAATACGCTGTTGTCCGGCGAAGTGTTGATAATCGCGTCGCCGGAGGCATTGACTATGGCCGCGAGCGTGCGCTGTTCGCTCTGGGCGTGCTTGCTTTCGGTGATGTCGCGTTGGATGGCGGAGAAGCCGATGACTTTTTCCCTGGTCATCGCGGACCGCGAAATAGACCGTGGAAACTTCGATTCTTGCGCCGTTCTTTGTGAGATGGGCGCCCTCGGAGCGAACCACCTGTTCCGGTTGTGCCAGGAGACCGCTGGCAACCTGCAGCACTTGGGCGTGGCGCTCGGACGGAATGTTCAGCGTCAGAGGTTGCCCGATCGCCTCGGCGGCGGTGAAGCCGAACAGCTTTTCAGCGCCACGATTCCAAGTGAGTATCGTGAGGTCCATGGAGAGGCTGACGATGGCGTCTTCGGACGACTCGACGATCGCGTCGAGCCGCGCCTGCTCGCGCTCCGTGCGTTTCTGCTCGGTGATATCGCGGCCGAACCCGAGTACGCGCTCGACTTCACCGTCGGCGCGAGCAACGGTATGTTCAGTATTTCGAGCCTGAGCTGGTGGCCGTTCAAGGTGCGAAAATCTACTTCAAAGCGGACCGCCTTGCCGCCAACCAGGCACGCGACTACCTCGCGGGTCTGTTCCTCGTCGACTACGCTCAGCGAATAGATACTCTTGCCAACGAATTCGTCCTCATTAGCCTCGAAAATTTTCGCCGCGGCCGCATTCGCCTTCAGGGTGGTGCCATCGATGGCCTAAATCATCGCCGCGTCCGGTAGGAGATCGAGACTGATGTGGAATGACTCCGCATCGCTCAGCCGCGCGGGTCTCCGCGCCAGGAGTCGAACGGAAGGTTCCCGCCTTTGCTTCGTCGCCATTCAGAACCTAAAGCCTCCGGTCAGCCACAATTCGTCGCCGGTCGATCGATTTTGCGCCGCGAACTCGAAGTCGTATTTGACCGTGAAGTTGACGGGCAGTTTCCACATATCGACCGTCTTGCCGACCAGCGGACCCAAGGCAAGCACGCGTCCTTTGAACGGGCCGAAAATAGCGCCGCTGCCCGAATCGGCCGTGGTCTGCTGCAAAGCGTAGCCGGTCATCCCGACCACGAAGCCTTTGGGCAGATGTTGCGCGAGGACGAAATCGGCGTGAAATTCCTCTCCGCTGTTATAGTTGGTCGCGGTGTTTTCGCTGTTGATCGTGTAGCCGGCGAACACCGAAGCCTCGCGTCCGTGCTCGTTGTCCATCCAGGTCAGGCCGACGTCAGGTTCAATCGCCCAGCGATTGGTTCCGATGTTGATGATGCGCTCGCGGTCGTAGCTTCCGGTCGGAGCGTAGAAGGCCAACGCGGTCGTGAGATGAAATTTCCCCCAGTTCCAGTTCAGCATTACCGGAAGAGCGATGAGGTCGCCGAGTCCGCCCGCAATGGAGCTCTGAGGCGAGGCCGATACGCCAACCGGTGCGACGCGCAAGGATTGAGACGAGATTCGCAGCTGGGTGATCGTGCCAAAGCTCCAATAGCTGCCGAGAACCGGAATTCCCGTGATGTGGGCCACGAAGAGCGCCGACGTATAGCTGATGGTGTGAGAGTTAGCCTCGATCCCGCCGTGCTGCGTGACGGCTTGGGCACTGGCGTCCTGGAACATGAAATAGGTTTTGACCAGCGTCGTTCCGGGAGGGCCCAGATATCCGGCGAACAGATCCATCAGGCCTGGGCGGTAGGTGCTGATGCCGAATTCGGAGGCGCAAGCGACGGCGCCAAATCCTGGTACCGCCAGCACCGCCACTACAATGGCGGCGTATAGCGGCGGGAAGCAGCATGAAGACGAGCTCGTCCGTATCAGCCCGCCGCTGCGGCACATTTGCGTGCCGCCACGGCCTGCACAACCCGGTTCGTGATCCCGCAGCTGTCTCATTGGCGCGTCGCATCATAAGAATGAGCAACATCGATGCCGCGGGTCGCGGCGTGCTCAAACTCACGCGAGTCTTCTCTAAGACGGAGTTTGTCCAGCGCAGGCGATTCGATCGTCGCACGGCGAGGTTTCGAGCGCCTGAAGGCTCGCCACTGAGACGTCGGTTTCGCGTGAAGCTGTCTCACCTTCGGACTCTGCAAACGCAATTGGAGCCGGAGCGGCGCCGTGCGAAAAGGTCGCGCGCTTCGATCCCGAAACACGCGAGGAGACGGCAGCAAGATGCACTTCCGCGAACTTGATTTGACCGGGATGGTTGGGTGCGTGCTCGCGGGCGAGAACTTTCGATGGCGCAGTTGTGGGTACGCGAGTCGTGGCGCGCGCCGGCCATATCTTCCGTAGCAACGAAAACTCCGGAAAAATCCTGCTCAGCTTGCATTCAAACAGCTCGCGGCTGCCTATGCCTTGTGACTCGGGCATGATCAGATCCAAAATGATCAGGTTGGGCGCGTGCTCGCAGAACAGCGTCAGGGCCCCGAGCGCATTTTCGGCTTCATCCATCGTTCGGATGTCATAAATCGCCAGTTGATAGCGGATGGCCTTCCGGACCACCGAGTCGTCAACGACCAGCGCACGAACGGACATCAGATTCTCCTCCCGTCGGTCGCCTGAGCAACTTTAGGGCATGCGCGAGCTTGCGAATCGCTTCGCTATCGCGATTGGTGACCGCTGACTGCGGCGCTGATGCCTGCTGACAGCTCCGAGCGATAGACCTCAACCAAATCGAGAAACACGTCCTTGGCTGGCACGCTCGAAAGCGCACGCAACTCCCTGATGGTCGAGAGATCGAACTCTTTTTTCCCAGAGCTGGTGCCAGGTTTGGCCGGTAGGGCAACCGCCGGCGCCCCCGCTGATCAACGACAATTAAATCTGCCGACCGCATTGACTCACGATTTTTGTTATGAGGGTCCGCCGCACTGGTAACGACGACCGCTTGACCAGCCGGATGATCTCCAGCTTCTCGGCGGCGCTGTACCTCATGTATCGGACTCCCCATCGCCGAGTACGCTTTTTTTAAGCAAGCGGTTTTCGATCATCAGCTCGGCCACCAGCTCCTTGAGCTGACGCGCCTACGCCTGGATCTCTTTGACCTCGTCGCCGGTTGCTTCCCGCGCGGTGTCGCCCGCCAGACGCCTCTTGCCCGCCTCCAGGAAATCCTTCGCCCAACGATAGCAAAGGTTCTGGTTGATGCCTTCTTTGCGGCACAACTCCGCGATGCTGTCCTCGCCGCGTAAACCAGCAATCACAATGCGGATCTTTTCCTCCGCTGAATACTGTCGCCGGGTCGCCCGCCGAATATCCCGAACCCCCTTTTCCGCCTCTTCCGAATCCTTCTCCACTTTCGATCTCATCGTCCGCTCCCTCGCGGTTAAGATGAGCTGAAAATCCTCTCTTCCACAATCACTCACTTCTGTCCAACTTGTGCTGACGGGTAAAACGCGCGGCGGAAGTTCTAATCGACGAGTGTCCGTTGGTGGGTATGTCGATCAAGCCCGCCCATCCTGATTCTCCAGTTCGAATTAGGGCATTCGGCGAACTAAATTGGGGCATCGAGAGCCAAAACAGGGCAGTGCCCATTACATCGAAGAAAGAGTAAAGGGCGCCGCGCCAGATTGGATTCCGGCGACCGTGCTGCTGCGTGAACCGCAACGCCTCGGTTATTCGGGTTTAGACTTGGATTATCGCTCGCCAGCTTGACGAATCGCGTTCAGCACGAACAGGAAATGCCTCGGTGAAGAGACATGTTGAAGCAGACTCACCTGTTTGAGCACATTGAGTTCACCGCGCGTAATGCCATAATGCTTGATCATAACGCGATTCGATGTGAACTGCTCCCATGCGTCTTTTTTCCGTTTCGCAGCTTCCGATCTCGTTGCATAGTCGATCAAGAATTTTGCATCAGGGTACGAAAGGAAGAGCATCTCACGCCGGTCAAGTCCGAGGACGAGGGCAAGCTTTCGGAGAAGCGGCAACGAGGGTCTGCGCCGGTTGCCCTCGATGTATGCGATGTGGCTGGCCTTTACACCGATCTCCGCAGCCAGCCCTCGTTGGGTAAGCCCGAGCGACTCGCGCGCCTCTTTAACCACCGCACCGAGAGTGGTGTTCTTTTTCATATTTCGTACTCCGAGAATAAGACCCAGCGTAGACGGATAAAGTGCATCATGCCGGCGAGATAGTGCAGATTTTCTGTGGCCGGAACACTCAGCTGAAAGTCGAACCCTGCGACCGAGCGCAGATGCGTCTTGGCTCTTGAAACGAGACCATCGATATCTGGAGCCTTGCCAGTCTTCACGAACTCGCCGAACAAGTGTTGAGCCGCTGGTTTCGGATAGACCGCGAGAGCAGATACCACGTCGGCCGCAATCTCTAGCGGATCGCCCAAATGATCTTCATAGCTCGAACTGAACGAGAGCTGTATAGGATGAGGGACATCGAAGGTGTGATCCGTCAAATGATGTCCCACCTCATGCCAGAAGGCAGAGGCTACCGCCACCGGGTGGTTGGCGGTATTCACACAGATGAGCGGACCCCTCGAAATATCGGGATCATCGATGTAAAAGCCCCGCAGGCTATTGCCAGCCTCGCCTTCGAAGCGTTTGGCCTGGAAGCGAGCACCCAATTGGGCAGCCACTCTAGCTAACCGACGAGGTTCTCGTATCCGGAATACCTCGGCGTTCAAGGCGGGAAGCGCGCTTCGAAAGTCAGCCAGAAGTTCCCGCATCTGCCGTCGATCAAAGAGCGCCCCCAGTTGGCGCGCATAGTCCTGGCGCGAGGCGGAGTGAAATTGCTCCTCGATGCGGGAGACCGTGAGCTTCCTCGAACTGCGGCTAGCTGACCCCAGAATCTCGCGAATGAAAGTGTCGAGCGCGCTCGTGTGCGTTGTCGCAGCCATCACTCCCTGCTCTTGCGCTGCGAACATACCATCGCGACCCGTCCGTTAGCTAGCTAGACGCAAGACTTCGTCAGCGTTTCTCAGCGCCCCATTCCCTTCGAGTCATGTAAGCCATCCCCTCATTCGCGAACGAACTGCTCAAGCTTAATCGCGTCCCTGAGAGACGTGTTCGCCGTGACGTGACTCGCATCTGTGCGACGCAGGGGCAAGCAAGGAACGAACGTGACTAAGCGATATAGTTGAGCACTCCGAGTGAACGACATCGGTGAGCGCGAACCAAAATAGCGGTCTCAGAGACCCTTCGACAGATAGCAACCGCGCGACGCTCCTCACGCTTGCGGAGAGACAGGCACGAGCCGGTCATGCGGCTCGCGCGCCGCCCAGCACTCGCCGGAGTGAACGAATGCTCAAAGCTGAAACTGGGGAATTACCGAAAAACCAGGAGAACCATCAATGGAATTGCGTCAACTAACTTCAGATAACGAACGTCGATTATTCGCGAAATGTCTTGCCGAGGCTCGGGCTACACGCGGTTTGGGCTTCAAGGAGACCGTCCGATCCCAGCTTGGAAGCGCTCACCTCGCGTTCGGAAACCTCTATGCTCTTTATGCGCGAGAGGGGGATCCGCCCGAACGGATGCTTGCGGGGTTCATTTTGCACGATCTCGGAGCGCTCCCGCAAAGCTATCCGAAACCGGACGTAAATCGTTTTCCATCTCATTCGGTACTCGAAGGGGGCGAGTTGTGGTCGCTCTCGCCCGGCATGGGTCGTGTTGCGCGCAACGTTGGGGCGGCGGTCGCAGGATTCCTTCAGGCGAAAGCGATCCTCCTCTACTCGATACTCAAGCCGATCGACCTTACTCCCTGCTACGCCAAACTCGGATTCGTGAACGCCTGCGAGCCCGTCAAATGGCCCTACGCTGAGACGCTCGACGGCGGTGAAATTTGGGTGCAGCCGTTGATCCTCGAAGGCGCGCGCCTCGAAGCGTATGTGCGCGCGGGGTTCGAATACCTCTTCCATGGGCCCGGCGATCGGCGAGCACTCCGATTCAATGTCGACTTTCCGGCTCGACCGGAAAGCAACGCGGCGGGAGCCGAGAACGCTGCCAAAGCAACTTCAGTCGCCTCGTCGGTCACCTCGTCCGAAAATGGGCACGAACAAAACGGAAACGCATCGCTCTAATATGGAGGAACGGAGATGAATACTGAAACACGCAGGATTGGACAGACAGAGAACGTTGGATCGCACCTCAGATCGCTGTATCGAACAATCCCGCGCTGGCGAGAGATCATCGCAGCGGTGAGAGCTGGTGAAGCGGAATTTCAACACATGCTGGCCAAGGCCGGCCTGCTTGAGCTCGGTACGTCGACCAGCGCGGTACACCCGGATAATGACATCGAAGTCCATGCGTTCATCCTTGGAATCGTATCCGAAGATCGGTGGGACGAAATTCAGACCAAGTCGTTCCTGACGTACGCCTCTCATTGGATAGACGACTTCTTCGACAGTCCGGACAGGATTGCGGACCCAGGTCAACTGCTGCGTGATCGGTATGATATACGCCAGACGCTCGCGAACATGGGTCCAGTCGGTGCAGTCGGATTTGCGATGGCCAACCGCGTGCCGCATCCGCAGGCGATCTACAAAACCCTCCATCGGATGCTCTACGGATGGCTTGTGCAGCGATCCCACGACTATGCCGAGAGACAAAATCTGGTACGAGAATACCGGGATGTCGCTGCGCGCTTTGTGGCTGCGCACCTGTTCGAGAGAATCCGCGAGTTGCAACCCGAGGCGTACTGGACGACCAACAAGAGCGTCTTGGAGATATCGAACGCCGCAGAGCGGGAACTCGACTTCACCACCGCGGAGCTCTGGAATCTCGTGTACGCGCCCGCCCTTTACTATCAGGACGCCGACGAGGAACGCGCGCGAGGCGAGCTGAGTTTCGAGGAGAGGGAAGAGCCCAAATTATCTGAAATGGTGAAGATGATTAGATTAGGAGCCAAGCACCTCGCCCGGACATATCCCCCTGGCAGTCCACAGATGCGTCAGCTTGAGTTCCTGGCGCGATCCTTCGGCAATCTGCCAGTCGAGGTCATAGACGAATATCGATCGCTTTGTGCGGGAACTGTCCAGAGCGGCGTTGCGAGCGCTGGTACTGTCCCAGAGTTCTCGTAGCCAGCTCACTGCCCTTGTTCCGTGGCAATCCAGCCA
>VFSW01009452.1_pt1 | contig 13910 bp, 9 predicted proteins | sample 5358111 | NCBI WGS metagenome assembly VFSW01 (sample SAMN11554181, study PRJNA540505) | mine drainage metagenome | isolation source: sediment from site ElyBrook_90M | place: USA: Ely Copper Mine, Vershire, VT | collected 2017
GTGTTTGGTCGCGTAGCTCTTGAATTCGACGCTGCCGGAATTTTCGTTGGTGGCCAGCGCGGGCAGATTTTTTTCCGGCGTGGACACCAGCACGGTTTGGGCCGGATCAAAATTCGGGTCGGCCAGCGTTTTCAAATTGGCCTGGTCGTTGGTGTTGACCTGCCAGTTGGCATAAAGTTTCACGCGGGGCAGGGCGCCGGTGAATTCAAAGAGCGCGTAGTCGCCGTTTTCGTTTGGCACGGCGGTCAGTTCCTCCAGTCGTGTTGGGTGAGGAATGCCGGGTTTGGGCATGACTTCAAAACGCTGAATGATGCGGAAACGATGCAGCACCGGGTCGAGCTGTTGGTTCATCACTTCGAGATACCCGGCGGGGCCGAGCAGATAGCGGGTGTTGGTGAGCAGCCATTCACGGGTGAGGAGCGGGGCGGTGGCCGGGTCGCCGCGCGCGGCGAGCGCTAACGTGTAAGCCTTCATGTCTTCAGGCATGCGCGGCATCTGAACGATGTCCAAGCTCTGGATGTTGTAATATGGAAATAGCTGCTGGATCCATTCAATTTTGTAAAGCTCATCGAACAGCTCCAACCCCTGCGGGGTGCGGAAAGGCAGTTCGGCGGCGCGATGTTCGTAGGGTTTGTCACGCAGAAATTGCACGACGGGATTCAATGAGCCGACTTCGTATTTTTGCTTGTAATCCCAGTGGACGATCCACGGCAGGTTGGCGCGGCCCATGTCAAACAGCAGAAATGCGCCGAACAGCACCGCGCCGGTTTTGGCGCGCGGGCCGTTGAAATAACCAGTGAGAACCAACAACACCAAGCCCGCTGCCATGGCGAACAAAATCACCGCCCAGCCGGCCTGGTTGAGACTGAACGCGGCAATCAGCGGCGCGGAATTGTCGTGCGTCGGATCCATGTCGCCAAAGCCGACTTTTTGCAGGTATTGGATCAGCGCCGGTTTTTGCGCCGCGTAAATCAACCAGGCGAGCGCGCTGGCTCCCACCAGGCCGAGGCTCGCATAAGTCCATTTGCGATCGAAGCCGCTGACTTTGGCCCACCAGTTTTTGAACTGCCGGCTGACGCCGGAGGCTTTCATGGCCTTTGGGTCGAGGTAACGGCGGTTCAACGCGTGGACGCCGTAGGCAAAAATGATGACGAGCGCCCAACTGAAAAAGATGATGAACTTGGCCGGATTGCGGATCGTGGAAAAATAGGGAAGCTGGTAAAGCAGCGCGTAAAACGGCGCGAACCGGCCCCACGCAAACAGCAGGCAAAACAGCATGACGACGGCCCAGAATTGGATCATCCGTTTTTGCGCGTCGGGAAAAATTGAATTTTGCCGCCGGAAAGCCTGCGCGATGGCCCAGCCCGCGATGAGCAGCACCAGGATGCCGCAGTAATTGCCGCCGCCGGTGAACCGCATGTAAATGCCCGGTCCCGACGGTTGAACTCCCTGGCTGCCGCTGTCAAAATACCGGTCCAACCTCGGATCGCGTCCCGCGCCGCCCCAGTAAAGGCCGTTGCGATACGCGTCCTGCAACGACGGCTGCATGTCCTTGGGCGTATCCATTTTGTAGCCGAACAGGCCGGGCACGAGCAGGCCGAGGGTTTCCGCCTTGGGCAGGCTCCATTGCGTGGCCCAGTCCCAGTGCTCGGCTTTGGTTTCCGTGTCTTGCGCGGTGCCGGCCACGCCTTGAATGGAAGTGCCAACCAGCGAAAGCACCGTTTGCACCGCGATGAAACCGGCGAAGACTGCCACCACCGCCACGCGGCTGACACCGCGAACCGCTTTTTGCAGCACCGCGCCTTCGCCTTCCGCCATCGCGTGGAAAAAAACGAAAAGGGCGACCAACATGCTGAACAGCGCGCCGATGTCCGCCGCTTCCATGACATTGATGCCCACGCAGAGGCCGGCCAGCGCCAGCCGCGTCCAGCGGACGAGTGCCGGCGTTGTCGGGTTGCAGCCGACCACGAGCGCAAGCGCCAAAAAATTCATGCCGATGGCGATTTCTTGCGAAGCCAGCCCCCAGCAGGCGGTCTAAAAATAGGTTGAATTCAGCACGGCCGCCAGCGCGCCCATTGCCGCTGCCAGCGGCGACAATTTCAGTTGCCGGAAAAGAGTCCACGCGCCAAGGCCAAGAACGAGCAAGCCAATGGGCGCGTAAAATTTGGCGTAGGCAATCGGAGATAGCAACAAACGCAGCAAGGCGGTGATGCCGGGCGTGAAGGCTCCGCCGCTTTGTCCGAGATAATTGAGATCCACCCACATACCCGTAAGACCAGCAGGCATCTGCACCCAAGCGGCGTTTTCCACGCCGAGTGGACCGTCATTGGAAAAATGAACGTATTCTGGCAGGAAACTGCGCCAGAATAGGACGGCCAGCACTAAAGCGATCAGTCCGATGGCCGGCCAGTCGCTTTTGACCGCATGCGTTTGTTTCTGATTCTTCATGCAAATGATCCTTTGATTAACCTGTTACTAACGAGAATCATCTTGCAACCACTTGTCCTGTTGGGACTTCAAGAAATTCCTTGACCTCGGTTTTAATAGACCCCTTCCGAATGATTATTATATGCGGATAAAGGTGGATCTCGGCAGGAGATTTTTCAGCAACGCCATCCTCATCCCGAACAAAACGATTCATTTGTTCGTAAAGCTCATCAACGATTACCCTTGGCCCGTTAACCAGCTTCGACCAGATTCGCCACCGACATTTCATGGCCATCTGGACATCTTCGATTACGTAAAGTCCACCGTCGTTTAATTTTGGCCAGAGCGCCTTGAATGAGGCATAAATTTGATACGGGCGGTGCCCACCATCGTCAGCAATGACATCAAAATTGTCGGCAATGCCATTTAGAAAATCAGAATCACATTGGTTGCCTATGCTGATTGAGAAACCATGCTGCTCCATTTTTTTGCAGGTTGCGTCAATATCCACACCATAGATTTTGGCATTAGGAAAACGATTTTTCCACCACACAAGCGAGCCCCCGCCAGCGACACCTATTTCAAGAATTGAATTAATTTTGCCCGGCAAATGCCGGTCGTAAACGGCATCGTAATTCGACCACTTTAATCGCCTGAATTGAGTTTTTGATTCCATGTTATCGGTTCAGTAAGTTGACCACCTGAAAACAGCATCTGGTGCCAGAGTTATTTGTTTGATTATTGGAGCGGTCTTAACAACCGCCGTCGATTTAATAACTGCATGCATGTTAATAGGCACCCGTCAAAGTCGCCTGTGAGTTTTTAATGCCGTTTGGGTTCGGAAGCAAGATTTTTCACTATTGACCATGCTTCGGTTTGGAACTCCACCAAACCTAGGCAAGACAAATTATGAAAATCGCGTCATATCTTTGACGCACAGAATTGCAGCCGCCTGGCTTGGGTGGTATTTCGACCAAGCCACTTGTCCTATCAGTGAAACGACACCCCAAAAAACAGCGGGGCGATGTTTCAAGACATGGCCTTCGCCGCGCAGACACTTCGGTCCGAGTTGTCCTAGGCTTTCATATCCGTATGTTTTCATCTCGTCAGGCTCCCAGCCGGACAAATGCGCCTGCAGATCGCCTCCAGCTCTCTGTTTTTGGGGCAAAAACCGTTGGGGGTCAAAAAAATTACTTTCTTCCGCGCGATTTTTTCCATATCCCGCATGAGTTTCAGACCGCCTTCCTTGGTGAAATGTTCAATCACATCCAGCGCGATGCAGGCGTCAAATTGTCGGGGTTGAAAATGGCGGGACAATTCGCGGGCGTCACCGTCAACCAGATAATCATGGGTCTTTTGCCGTTTGGCTTCCTCGAAATCGGGCTGGTAGCCTTCAAAACCGGTCGTGTTCGGTGCTTCCAATTCACGGAGCTTGCCGGAAACGCCGCAACCCACATCCAAAATGCTGTCGCAGCCCAACAAGGCTTTGCGCAAAGCCAGATGCACCAGCATGGCATTGGGATCAAGCCCTTGGCGGCGGAGTGAACGGATCAAACTGATCTGGCTTTTCATAGTAAATCTCGGCCGACGTATTTTAATGGAACCATAAATCGTCAAAAAAAAACCAACGTAATTGCCTTGGCATTCATTCTCTCAATCCACTTTGGGGCGGCCCAGTTTTGCCAGCGACCGGACTTCGGCCCAGCGGCCCAATTGCAGGTGCAGGAAACGCAGCATCCAGAAATCCCCATGCCGCCGCATCCGGTTGTTGCTTTCCCGCCACTTGCGTGTGGTCGCTCCCATGCGAAAGGCTGCCGCCACACCGCCAGCATAGGAACGCCAGACAAAGCCCGGCTTGCGGGTTAACATCAGCCAGACGATGGCTTCGCAAAAATATAATAACAGGTGAGACAACAGCATCAACCGCAGAACATGTTGCCCGTTTTTGAGCCAGAACAACGTGCCGTTGCGGACGGCCAGAAAGCGTTTTGCCTCGTTGGTGCGAAATTCCACGAGCCGCCCGCCGCCCGCCGCATTGGCCGCCGCCGCGCCGCGATGATGCACCTTGGCCGCCGGCACACTGACGGCGCTGCCGCCGGAAATCCAGACGCGCCAGGCCAGGTCAATCTCATCGGTGTAAGCCTGCACCTCCGCCGGAAAACCGCCCACTCGTTCAAAACATGTTTTGCGGATCACAAAGGCGCAACCGTAGGCCGAAAAAAGTTCGCGCGGACGGTCATGATCGGGGACGCTCACCACGCAGCCCAGCCAGTCAAAACCGAGCGCGCCAAATCCCTGGTAGGAGTCATCCGTATAGTCGAGCACGTGGACTGCAAAAATTTCCGCCGTTTCGCTGGCGGTGGCGGCCAGCAGCCGTTCCACGCAGTCCGGCTCCAGCCAGACATCGTTGTTGAGAAAAAACAGCAGCGGCGAGCTGGCGGCCCGCGCCCCGATATTATTGCCTTCGCAATACCAGAAATTTTCCCGGTTGGCGATGAATTGCATCTGCGGCAGACGTGCGCGGAAGTTGTCGCAAATTTCCCGCGACTTGTCGGTGGACACATTGTCCACCACCACCACTTCCAGCCGGGCAAAGGCCGTTTGCGCGCAGATGGATTCCAGACAACGGCCCAGCCACGGTTCGCCCTGGTAGTTCAAAATAACCAGACTGATTTCGGCGGGCATGATTTCCTTCAAACCGCCGGCTCGATGACTTTGGGTTCAGGAATGGGCACGATGAACCGCCCGCCGCGTTTTTGAAATTCCGTCTCGCGCTTGATGATTTCCGGCGCGAAATTCCACGCCAGCAGCAGTGCGTAATCCGGCTGGTCTTTCAGCAGCATTTCCGGCGGGCGCACCGGAATCCACGAGCCGGGCGCGATTTTGTTCTGCTTGAACGGCGTGTTGTCAATGATGTAGTCCAGCTCCTTCGTGGTGAGGCCGCAGGTGTTCAGCAACGTGTTGCCCTTGGCTGACGCGCCGTAGCCGATGATGCGTTTGTCCTGCGCTTTCAATTTGCGGAGCAGCGCGGGCAGTTCCGTGCGGATGTGGTTCACGCGTTGCGCGAAAGCCTCCCACGTTGCCGGTTCGGCCAGCCGCATCTCTTTTTCCTTGGCCAGCGCCTGCGCCACGCTCGCGTGCGGCTGGGCTTTCGAGGAGCGATGCCGGAGATGAAACAAAATCGAGCCGCCGTGGATCGGATAATTATCCGCGCGCGCCCGCATGACCGCTGAATCATTGACCAGCGCCGCGATGGATGCGGCGGAAATGTAGGATAGGTGCTCGTGGTAAATCGTGTCGTATTCCGTGTGCTCAAAGAAGTCCACGACGTAAGGCACTTCAAACGCGATCAAGGTTTCCGCATGGGAAACTGCCTCCAAACCAGCGACCAGATCGCGCAAGTCATCAATATGCGCGAACACGTGCCGGCCCAGGATCAGGTCCGCCGCGCCCCATTCAGCCCGCAACTTTCTGGCGGTGGCCGCGTTGAAAAATTCCTTCCGTGTCGGGATCGCCGTGGCCAGCGCGACATCGGCAATGTTGCCCGCCGGCTCAATGCCAAGCACTTCGCAGCCCTGCTCCTTGAATTTTTTCAGGAACACGCCGGTGTTTGACGCGATCTCCAGCACTTTCGAGCCGGCGCCCAGCCGCGCGGTCGAGAGCAGATGCGTCATCATGTTGTTCAAATGCGTGTCCATCGTTTTGGACGTGGAGGTGACGTAGGCGTAATGCGAATAAAGGATTTTCGGATCCACCGTGTCGGCGAGTTGCACCAGCGAACAGTCCGGGCAGAGCACCACGCGCAGCGGCAGCGAGATTTTGTAGCCCGCCACTTCTTCCGGGTTGAGAAAATCATTGACCAGCGCGGTTTTTCCGAGGTCGAGGATGAGCTTGAGGTTGTTCGATCCGCAGGTGCGGCAGTGGGTGCGTGCTTGGATCATGATTTTGGCAGTTGATAAGGCGAATTCGGATTCAATTCATGGCGGATTTCGTCCACCGGATCCCGCCGGTTTTCGCCTTTGAACAGCAGGCTGGTGACGGTGACGACCAGGCCGAAGACATGGCCGACATTGTGATAGGCATGGACGACGCCACGCGGCACATGGATGCGCGTCGGAGCCTGCTCACCGGTATTAATGACCCAGCCTTTGGCCGCGCCCGCCGCGCCGGGACGGTCGTCCCACAGATAAACGCGAAAATCCGACGGCCCGGCAAAAGTGAAATAATCGTCCTGCCCGACGTGCTGGTGCGGCCCGCGCGCCACGCCCGGATGCGACCACGAGGAACACGCCATGAGCGGTTTGAAGCCGGCGGGAATTTCGTCCACGCGGAACAGTTCGTGCAGGCTGCCGCGCCCGTCCTTGAATACCGGCAGCGCTTCCACGCGCACGCCCGGCAGCCCGGGAATTTCAAAAATTCCGCGCACCTCAACTGGCTGCCAGACCGTGGACATGGTCGGAAAAGCTACCTGAAATCACTTCATCTGTGCGAGCTTTTTTTCAGTTGGTATAACAACAAAGCAACAAAGCAACTACGGGAAAGGACGTTGGCATCTTCATCGGTCCACCTTGCGGGTGAAGTCGGTTTACCCGGCCTCTGGTTCCAACGCTTTGTCCTCAGCTTTGTTTCTTTGTTTCTTCGTTGTTAAATTGCGGTTTTAAAGTTCATCTGCGCGAGCATTTTCTTCATTCCCGCGCGCCAGGAGCCGAGTTCGCGGCCGAGCAGTTCCGCCAATTTCTCATTGTCCAGCACCGTGTAATCCGGCCGGCGCATGGTGGCGTTGAAATATGAACACAGCACCGGTTCCACCGGCGGCGCGAAGGGAATCAGTTTTGCGTTCACCGCTTCGTCCAAAATGCTTTTTGTCCACTCAAAGCGGCTCAAACCCTCGTCGTTGACCGCGTGGAACAAGCCGCCCGCGCCGTGGCGGACCAGTTCCAAGGTCCATTGTGCGAGATCCGTCGCGAACGTCGGCACCGAGGCCTGGTCGGTCGTGGATTTCATTGGCCGGCCTTCGCGCGCCGTCTTCAAGATGACGTGGATGAAGGTTTTCGTCTGCGTGGGATGCCAGTCAAACACCCAGCTCGTGCGCAGCACCAGATGCCGCGGCGACGCGCGCAGCACCGCCTGCTCGCCCGCGAATTTGCCGGCGGCGTAATGGTTCAGCGGGTTCGCCGCGTCCGTCTCGGTGTAAGGCGATTTCTTTGCGCCGTCAAAAACGTAATCCGTGCCGTAATGGACCAGCCGGATGTTTTTGTCCGCGCACAATTCCGCGAGCGCCGCCGGGCCGGTGGCGTTGACCGACCATGAAAGCTCGCGCTCCATTTCACACCGGTCCACTTGATTGTAGGCGGCGGTGTTGATGACCACCTGCGGCTGCCATGCCGCCAGCCTTTGCGCCATCAGATCCTTTTTGGTCAGGTCAAACTCCGCGTGGCCGGGAAAGGCAAATTCAATATCGCGCGGCGCGATTTTTTTGAATTGATACGCCAGCAGCCCATCGCCGCCGGTGACGAGAATGCGTTTCATGCCGGCAAAGTTTAAAGGTAAAGGCTCCGCGCGTCCATCCCTTGCGGAAAGCGACAGTATCCCAACCTAATCGTAATCTTAATCCGTCAATAACAACGATTACGATCAAGTCCCGGATTTATATTTGGACAGCACCTTAAAATTGCAGTGATTGACGAGAATTAAACCCCTGTCCGCAAAAAGCGAACAAGGGGTGATCTTTTGCCATGTTCATTCCGTCCAGCCGGACGGGGACGCCGCAGCGCGGCGTCTCTGCCGGTCCATTGTTTATCAACCAGAAATTCTGGCTTTGCTGTGCCTCTTGCGCGATTTTGCGGCCAATCATTTGCGTTGGCTTGGGCTAATGCCCTTTACGGCACATACAGCAGCCGGAAAAAGCCGGCGTCATTCGTGATGAACAGGTATTGCGAATTCGTCACGTCCGTGGGGCTGAACAAGCCGCCGTTCCAGTTGGTCCAGGCGGTGGTCAGGTTGGGCGTGAACTGGATCTGATAATTGTCATACGGCGCCAGTTGCGCGGCATCCACGCGCATCACCGGCAGCACCGTGGGCATTATGGTGGCCGCCGGTGGCGCGGCAATGCGAATCGTCGGCCTGCTGGTGTAGCCGATGCCGGCATCGGTGATGACAATTTTCGTTACCACGCCGCCGGAGATTTGAGCCATTGCCGCGGCGTTGGTGCCGCCGCCGCCAACGATGCTGACCGCCGGACTGGTGACATAGCCGGAACCGCCGCTGGTCACGTTGGCGCCAACCACAAAGCCATTGAATAACAGTGCCGCGGCAAACGCCTGCGCCGGCACCGGATATAATGCCAGCCGGTAATCTCCGCTGCCCGCCACCCCGGGAACCATCAAGGAATAGTTGAGAAAATTGATGTTGGTGGCGGTGAAACTGACCGGCTCATTCGTCCAATACCACGCGGAAAATTTCTGCAATTGGTAGGTTCCCCCGCCCGTGAGATTGGTAAAGGACAGGAACGACATCGGGGCGATGCCCAACACCGGCTGGGAAATGAAGGGCGGTTCAATCACCACCACCGGCGCGCTGGTGTAGCCGGAACCCGCATTGGTGACCGTGATGCCCGTCACCACGCCGTTGCTGACCACCGCAACACCTTGCGCTCCGCTGCCGCCGCCGCCGATGAACCGGACCAGCGGGACACCCGTGTAACCGGAGCCGCCGTCGGCGACGCTTACGGCAATGACAAAACCATTGGTTTCCACGGCCGCGGCTTTTGCGGCATGTGCCGTGGGTGGCGGCGGAGTTGGCGCGCATTTGCCATCGCTGCCGGCGTTGTAGATGGCGGCAATTTCGGCAGCGGACAATGCCCGGTTGTAGAAACTCAATTCATCCAGCAGGCCGCCGTAGGTGTCGCCCAGACCCGTGGTCGCCGCCGTCCGCCGGCCGATGTTCAGGTGATACGCCGGATAGGAGGTCTGCGGCGTGATGCTCCCAAAATTGTTCGACTCCGCCACGCTGCCGTTGTAATACAGAATGGCCGTTCCGCTACTCTTGTCGTAGGTGAGCGCCACATGCTGCCAACCGTTCGTGGTAAATATCCCATTGGTGGATTGAATCACATGGGTATTGCCCGAGGTGTCAACCAAGTTGGCAAACAAGGTGGGTCCGGACCAAAGCTCCAAAGCGGCCGAGGACGGGGAATCCCATTCGACGATGGGGCCGGAAACCGCCACGTTGAAGGCATTGGGCTTGACCCAGCATTCAATCGTGAAACCGCTCCCGCTGGCCCCGAGATCCAGGTTTGAGGCGGCCGGGAAGGGAATGTAGCTGGTGCTGTTGTCGAATACAAACGCCTGGCCGACTTCGCCATTGGTGTAGCCGAGGTTGCCCACCGGGATCCCGTTGTTGCCGCCAACAATGTCATTGACATTGCCTTCCGCCGGCCACCAATTGACCAGGCCCGCTGGCGGCGGCGTGCAGGTGGTCGTTGCTGGCGCACACTTGCCCTCGCTGCCGGCGCTGTAAATGGCGGCAATTTCAGCGGGCGACAGGGCGCGGCTGTAAATGCTCATTTCATCCATGCCACCTGAAAATGCCGTGTTTGGGCTTGATACCGAGCCATAAGTCGTCCGGGCGCCCAGCAGTAGATTCGTATAACTCGTCTGCGGCGTGAAACTGCCCAAGTTTGTCTGCGTGGCGATTGTGCCATTGATATAGAGGGAGGCATTGCCCGAAACCTTGTCATAGGTCAGGGCGACATGCTGCCAAACACCGGGAACCAACCGGTTCGCGGGCGAATAAATCTCATGGTCGGTCTGGTTGGTATCAACAAGATTCGCATAGAGAATGGTTGATGGTTGGATGACAAAATCAATGCCGACATCCCCGCCATTTGCTGTTCCCAGCACTCTTTCGTATTCCGCAATTAACTGCTGCTTCGTTACCGTCGTTGGCTTGATCCAGCCTTCAAACGTGAACCCGCTTCCCTGTCCCACATCCAAATTCCGCGTGGCCGGATTAACCAGCACAAAATTGTTCACGCCATTCAAATTGAATGCCTCGCCCACTTCACCGTTGGTAAAGCCGGTTCCATTCATCAACATGCCGTTGTTGCCGCCGATAATATCGTTGGCATTCTCCTCCGCCGGCCACCAACTGACCAGACCGGCTGGCGGCGGCGTGCATGACGAGAATTGAGTGGTGTTCAGCAACACTGAAAGGCTGTTGTCATTGTAATTCGCACTGACCAGGTCCAGCCTGCCGTCCCCGTTCAAATCAGCGGCACAAACCGAGACGGGATAATTGCCCACGGTTGGCGAAGCGGCCAGCACAAAGCCACCGCTGCCGTTGTTGGTCAAAATCGTAAGGCTGTTGCCCACGCTATTTGCGCTGATTAAATCCACTTTGCCATCCCCGTTCACATCCGCCGCCGTGACCCATTGTGGTGCGCTGCCCACACTCGGGGAGGCAGCCAGGACAAAGCCGCCGCTCCCATTGTTCGTCAGGATGGTGAGCGTGCTGCTGCCGCGATTCGCACTGATCAAATCCACCTTGCCATCCCCGTTCACATCCGCCGCCGTCACCGCGTAAGGATTGCTGCCAACCTGGGGTGAGGCAGCCAGAACAAAGCCACCGCTGCCGTTGTTCGTCAAAATTGAAAGGGTGGAAGACCAGATATTCGCGCTGATCAAATCCAATTTACCATCTCCATTCACATCCGCCGCAATGACAAAAACGGGTCAGCTGCCCACGCAAGGTGAGGACGCCAGGGTAAAGCCACCACTGCCATTGTTCGTGAATACGGAAAGCGTGTTGCCGCCGCCACGCCCGTAATTCGCGCAGACCAAATCCACTTTGCCATCCCCGTTCAAATCCGCCGCAATGACGGAGTAGGGATTATTGCCAACGCCGGGTGTGGAGGCCAGGACAAAGCCACCGCTGCCATTGTTCGTTAAAATGGAAAGTGTATTGTCGTTGTCGTTGGCGCTGACCAAGTCCAGCTTGCCATCCCCGTTGACATCTGCGGCAACGACCGCCACCGCGTAATTGCCGACAATTGTGGTGGAGGCCAGGACGAAGCCACCACTCCCGTTGTTGGTCAAAATTGAAAGCGTGTTCCCACCACTATTCGCGCAGATTAATTCCAGCTTGCCGTCCCCGTTCAAATCTGCGGCCGTGACCCAGATCGGCTGCGTGCCCACGCCCGGCGTGGATGAATTGGTGAACGAAACTTGCGCCGGAACCGGGGCGGGCAACAGGACGGTCAAATTGGCGATGCTGCTGGTGACGCTGCCAAATTGACTGGTCACGACGACATAATAACTTCCCATGTTGACCGGTTGCACGTTCGTCAAGGTCAGCGTGGTGTTTGTGCTGCCAATCAAGGCTGATCCCGGTCCGACCCACTGATAGCTCAACGGGCCGTTCGCCGTTGCGGTCACGCTGAAACCGACCGTGTCGCCTGCCGTCGCCGTCACGCTTTGCGGCTGGCTGGTGATGGTGGCAGGCAACAGGACAGTCAAGGCCGCGATGCTGCTGGTGACGGCACCGTAGCTGTTGCTGATGACAACGGAGTAATATCCGCTGTTCGTCAAGGCCAGGCTGGGAATAATCAACGTGGTGTTGGTGCCGCCAGCGATATTGTTGCTGTTAAAACTCCACTGGTATTGCAAGGGTGTAGTTCCGCTGTCGGCCACAGCAAAGGTTGCCGTGCCACCGACCTGCACCGTCTGGTTGGTTGGCTGGCTGGTGATAACGATGGCACCGGATTGTTTGGTCTCCACCAGCGCCAGACTATGCACATTGCCGCCAACAATAGCCACCACGTTGCTCAAACCAGCGGGTGGGGTTAATTGGCCATAGTTTGCACCGCTAGCGCCCCACGCAACCACAGTGCCATCGGCTTTCAAAGCCATGCTGTCATACCATCCCGTCGCAATGGCCACCACATTGCTCAATCCGCTGGGAATGCTGATTTGACCAAAATTGTTCCCGCCCCAGCCCACCACCTGGCCGCCAGAAGTCAGAGCCAAACCCCAGCTTTGCGCATTGCCAAGGGACGATCCGGCTGCGATGGCCACCACATTGCTCAAGCCAGCCGGGACATTTGTCTGCCCATAAGTATTGCTGCCCCATGCCACGACCTTGCCAGCCGTGGTCAACGCCAGATCAAAATAATCTCCGGCAGCGATGGCTGTCACGTTGGTCAAGCCGGCGGGGATGTTCCGCTGGCCTGCGCTGTTGTTTCCCCAACTCACCACCGCACCGGATGCGGTCAGAGCCAGACTTTGTTCGCCAAAGGCCGAGATGGCAACCACGATGCTTCACCCGCTGGGGATGGTCGTTTGCCCAGCGCTGAGGTCACCCCCGCCGATCACAGTTCCAGAGGCAGTAAGCGCCAGGCTGTGATTTTCACCTGCTGCGATGGCCACGACGTTGCTCAAGCCGGCGGGGATGGTGATCTGACCAGAATTATTTTGCCCCCAACCGACAACCGTTCCGCCCGAGGTCAGTGCGAGACTGAAATAACTGCCGGCGGCGATGGCAACCACGTTGCTTAATCCGGCTGGCGGGGTAACTTGTCCAAAATTGTAACCGCAGCATCCTCCCCATCCGACCACGGTTCCTCCAGTCTGAATTGGTTGATTTTGAGAAGAAGTAGTGTTCAGCCATATCGAAAGATTGTTACTATGTCCGTTCGCACTAATCAAATCCGGCTTGCCGTCGCCATTCACATCTGCCGCCGTGACTGACAATGGATTGTTCCCCACAGCCAATGTGGCGGCAAAAACAAAGCTTCCATTATTATTGGTCAGCACTGTAAGCGTATTGTCAGTGAAGTTTGCGCTGATTAAATCCAATTTGCCGTCGCCGTTCACATCTGCCGCCACGACATAAAAAGGCTGCTGGCCAACATGCGGCGAGGATGACAACGGAAAACCGCCGGTTCCGTTGTTTGTGCAAACCGTAAGGGTGTTGTTATATTGGTTCGCGGTGACCAAATCCACCTTGCCATCCACGTTCGTGAACGCTGTAACTGATCGCGGGTTGCCACCCAAGGCTGGCGAGGAGGCCAGCACAAAGCCGCCGCTGCCATTGTTCGTCAGAATTGTAATCGTGCTGTAGATGTTCGCGCTGATCAAATCCGGCTTGCCATCTCCGTTCACATCCGCTACGGCAACCGAATAAGGCACCGCAGGCACTACCGGTGTGGCCGCCAAGACGAAGTTGCCGTTCCCCGTGTTGGTCAGCACTGAAAGAGTGTTGCCTGCCAAGCCTCCGTAATTCGCGCTGATCAAATCCACATAACCGTCTCCGTTGACATCCGCCGCCGCCACCCAGCGCGGTTGGCTCCCCACAATCGGCGAAGAGGCCAGCGTAAAGCTACCGTTTCCATTGTTCGTGAGCACCGATAGCGTGTTCTCCAAACCATTGGCACTGATCAAATCTACTTTGTCATCGCCATTCACGTCCGCTGCCACGACCAAATC
>VFSW01009453.1_pt1 | contig 13909 bp, 14 predicted proteins | sample 5358111 | NCBI WGS metagenome assembly VFSW01 (sample SAMN11554181, study PRJNA540505) | mine drainage metagenome | isolation source: sediment from site ElyBrook_90M | place: USA: Ely Copper Mine, Vershire, VT | collected 2017
AACCCATGCCCCATCCTAAACGCCAATAGATATTATCGCCGATCGGCGAAACGCCCTGGACGCTGCCCGACCGGCAAATCACCGTGCCCGCTTGATGCAAATCAAGGGCGACAACGCCGGTAGAGCGAATGGTGCAGCATCCAGGACTTGATCATGCCCGCAACACCTCATGTCGAAAAGCACTTCACCGCAACCGAAACCGTGCGGGATGTCGTTATCGGCATGGCCGACGGTCTGACGGTTCCCTTTGCGTTGGCCGCCGGTCTGGCAGCAGCAGTCACGTCGACCAAGGTGATCGTGACTGCCGGTCTCGCCGAAATAGTGGCAGGTGCGATCGCGATGGGCCTTGGCGGTTATCTCGCGGCTCGGACGGATGCCGAACATTACGGGTCGGAGCGATCCCGCGAGGATTGGGAAATCGACAATCTGCGTGAAAAGGAAGTTCACGAGGTTACGGAGATCTTCCGCGGATACGGCCTGGAGAACGAGGCTCTGTCGACGGTCGTCGGCGCGATCACCACCGACCGCAAGCGTTGGCTCGACTTCATGATGCGCTTTGAACTCGGTCTGGACGAGCCGGATCCAAAGCGCGCGCCGATCAGCGCCGGAACGATTTCGGCTTCGTATTTCGTCGGCGGGCTGGTTCCGCTAACGCCCTATATTTTGATGTCGAGCATTTCGGAGGCATTCGCATATTCGGTCGGATTTACGGGCGTGGCTCTTCTCGCGTTCGGCGGTATCAAGGGGCATTTCACGGGGATCAACAAGGCAAAATCTGCCGCGCAGACGCTGCTGGTCGGCGGACTCGCCGCTGCCGCCGCCTATGGCTTGGCTCACGCTTTCGCTTGATTTCATGACGGCCATGCGGCCGCGCAATTGACGCAGGTCAAAGCAGATCGACCGCTGAGGTTTATTGGTACTCCAGACCCCGCAACGAGGCAGGTCGATGAAAGATATCACAGCCCAGATGCCGATACGACCGGACATGATTTGGGATTTGTTGATCCGGATAACAGGCATTGCATTATTTGTCCTGCTCATTATCGCCTACACCACCGGCGAAGAATTCCCGCACACCCACACCATGATCGGTTACGCCATCGCCACCCTGCTGGCCGCCGGCGTCTTTTGGGCGGTCGTCAGGCCGCATCACGCGCAGTTTCCGCCGATCGTCTACAGCCTTCGCGGTATCAAGGTCCTCTTTCAAAACGCTGGCCGGGTTCCAAAAACGCTTGCATCGGTATTTCTGATCATGGCGACCCTGCCCCTGTGCTCGTTAATCCTGATTTTGCTTACGCATACGCTGTGGGGCACCACATGGATCGACGAGATGCACGAGGTTGTTGCTTATTTCACCGTGGGATTGGTCGTCTTCTATCTGGCGATGGTGGGCATCGCCAGCAGCGGACATATCGAAGATCGCCTGCGCAAGATATTCGGCGGAAACAAGCATCCATATTAGCCAAGGCGCCGCTCCTGTCATTCATCTGAACAAGGCGCCTGCCATCATTGCAAGGCAGGCTACAAGCCCGATTGCGGGTATCCATATGGGAACGGTGACGTGTAAATTATTCGACACCACGCCGCTATATCGCAGCCGCAGCAAGGCAAGATTGACCAGCGCGAACAACGCCAGCGTCGCCAGCGAGGTTGATTCAGCAAGCGGTGTAAGCGACACGAACAATGCCAACGGAACAACCAGCGCGGCAATGCAGCCGGTGGCGACCAAAGGCGTGCCAGTCCGCGGATGCACCCGCGCGAAAATGGCCGGCAGCTCGCCCTCTCGGGCGAGCCCATAGATAACCCGGGCCGCCATCGTCATCTGGGCCAGGATCGTGTTCAGCGTCGCCACGATCGCGATGGCGCTGATCGTCGCGGGATTGATACCGGCGACTTCGCGAAAAACGAGGCTGAGCGGCGCCGAAGATGACGACAATCTTTCGACCGACACGGCACTGATGGCGACGGCAGCTACGAGAACATAAAGAATCGTCGAGATGCCAAGGGTAAGCACCATCGCGCGGGGAATGTCGCGGTGTGGGACCTTCGCTTCCTCCACGACATTGGCCAAGTCCTCGAATCCGATAAATGCAAAGAATGCAAGCAAGCTTCCGAAACCGATGCCCGACAACGCCGTGGCGTTCAGCGGCGGTAAATGGGCTATTGTCGCGGCAATGGGAAGGTCAGCATGAATTCCGGCAACGACAACGGTCAGCAGGCCGCCAACCTCGATCAGCGTGAACAGGCTCGCCAGCACCACAGATTCAAGGATACCCCACGCCGCCACGGCGCCAAGCGCGAGAACAAGCATCACCACGATGCTGTCCTGAGGCAGATCGACGAATTGCCGGATGTAGCCAGCCGATCCGACCGTCACCGCGGCCGAGGACACCACACCGGTCACGACCGTCAATAGGCCGATCGCCGTGGCGAACGCGCGGGATTGGAACGCCGCCCTGACATAGGCGGCTTCACCCGCGCTGACCGGAAAGCGCGTTGAAAGTTCGGCATAGGAGGCGACCGTCAACGCCATGACGGCGGCCGCAACCACGAACGACCACGGCGCGAAGATGCCGGCATGCCCGGCGACGACGCCGATCAGGACGTAGATGCCGGCGCCCACCGTGATTCCGGTGCCGTATAGCACCAATAGCGCCAAGCCCAGCCGCCGCTGCAGAGCAACCGCCACTTCGATCGAAGGATCATTGGCCATTTGTCATTCAAAACCAAATGCCGACGCTACCCCTTGCCGCGAGGCAGCATGCGGACCAGCGTGTTATCGTGAAAGACAAAGTGATGAACCAGTGCCGCGGCGGCGTGAAAGGCCGCGACGATCACGAGCGCATTGGCCGAAATTTCGTGAATCCCCGTGACCGAGTGTGCGAAGGCACGATCGCGCATCCAGGGGGATGGAATTTCAACGATTCCCAATAACGGCAACGCGTCGCCACGTGCGAACTGGGCGATGATCCCGATGACCGGCACGGCAATCAACAGCGCGTAAAGCGTGTAGTGGGCAAGACGGGCTGCGGGGTCGGCGAAGGTGCCCAGCCACCCGCCGAACTCGTTTGGCTCAGGGGGTGGCGCCGGATCGGCCACGCGCCAGACCAGACGCATCACCAGCGCAACCAATATCAAGAGGCCGGCGGAAATATGAACAAAGAGGCCCGTCTCGCGAACCGCTCCCTTGGGCAGGTCATCCCCGAAGGTGCCAAGCGTCCAGGCAACGGCAACGAGCACCACCGTGATCCAGTGCAGTAATTGGGGAACGGCTCCGTATCTGTTCGCGGAATTGGTCAATTGCACGAGCTTCTCCTTTATTTCTCCTTCAATGCGAAAAAAGGATCGGAAGCGGCGGCTTCGACAACAAGCTCTTGGTCGCGCCTCCCAGGACAAATTCCCGCAGACGAGAATGCCCGTATGCGCCCATGACGAGCAGATCCGTGACATGGGACGCAACGTACGCTTCGAGGACCTTGCCGATGGGTCTGCCTTTGGCGTCGACACGGTCCAGTACGATGTCGATGCCGTGCCGCGACAGGTTCTTCGACAGTTCTTCGGCGGAATGCTCGTTATCCGGATGTTTCTCGTTAAGAACCGTGACGACGCGAACCCTGTCCGCCTTTTCCAATAGCGGGATGGCATCGGATACTGCCCGAGCGGCCGCGCGGCTGGAATCCCAGGCCACCGCAACGGTCCCCAGTTTGAACGGCCGGGATCGCGGACTGTTTGGCAGAATCAGGGTCGGCTTGCCGGACCCAAATATCACGGCCTCGGCGTACCATCGATCGTTTGACTCCGGCATCATCGTGAGATCGCGGTGCCGTGCGTATTCGACCAGAAGGTCCGGAGCCTCGAACGACCTGCATTTGGCCAGGATGGATTCGCTCGAAATGCCGGATCTTGCCGCAGCGGCTTCGAAAGCGGCAAGAAGGTCTTGCGCATTCTTGCGGCTCTTGCCTGCTTCTCCGGCGATGATTCCGGGCAGACCAACCGCGGCGCCCGAGATGAAGTGGCCTGGCACTTGAACGTGCAGTTCGCAGGAGAGCGCCGCGATATGAGCGCCGAGAGCTGAGGCGACTGAAACCGCATCGTCAACCACGGATAGCGGCGTCGGCTCAGGATAACTCGTCAGCGTGACCAGGATATCGTTGAACGCCATGAAAGCCTCACGTTGAGACTTTACGATTATCGCGGAAATTGCCTCAAAGGTTTGATTCAGCTCAAGCCAACCGCCAACGAAATCGATCCGACCGTGTAATGATGCCACGTCCGTTCCGGTCAAAGACCGAAAACCACGCGAGCATGGTCACCATCGGTTTGGCCTGCCTAACGGCGTACTTCGTGTTCTCCGGAGACCGGGCTTTGTCGCTACCGTCATCGGCAGATATTTCCGCCAACTTGACGGCAGCCTCGGGCGCCGGCGGGAGCAGCGCGTTACACAAAGGGCACGAATTTCCGCCTAATCCGGGTCGAAGAAATGACTTTGTCGCGCCCAGTTCGTCGTGAGTATTCGAATCCCGTTGTTGATTCCGGCAAACAAGGGAATTCCATGACGAACGACACTGCTGTTAACGATACTGCTGTTTTTGATGCCATGTTTTTCGACGCCGCAAAGGGAGAGAACGCCTGGACCGGCCTGACCGGCACCCGCGAGGCGATCCGGCGCGACGGCTACTGCACCGATCCGCTATCGCTTAAATTCTGTCCGCACGACTGGATCGACAGCCGGGGCTATGTTGACCGGGATCTGGCCCAGAACGAGCCGCGAGAAATCCAGACTGCGACTCACGGCTCCGGTGAGTCGTAACGCGCGACAGGCGTGAAACCGGATCGCCGCGTCACTGCCGGCTTTGCAACTGCTTTTGCAACGCCCGAACCGCGGAGTTCAAGAGCGATGCTTGCGTTCTCGAGATGCCGCTGCGATCAATGCCCGGCTGGATGCCGGCGACACGCTCACGCAACGTCAGCCCGGGCGCTCTCCTCCTCTGCGGCAAGCGCATCGAGATCGACGAGGAGCGGATCGTCGGGACGGGGCTCGCTGCGGACCCCTTCGCTGCCGTGAATGTGAATCAGGGTCTGCACGCGCCGGGCATTGAGATAGTCCACATGCTGATGCCGCAGCGCGACCGGCAACAGCATTTTTGGCAGCTCAACCAGCGCGAACGCCGGAGCTCTGCGCACTTCACCGCCCTCCCGCCAAAGCAGCGTGTTGAGGGTGTAAATCAATTGCCGATCGATCTCGCGAGTCGGTTGTTGCGCCAGCTCGGCGGTCACCCCGATGGCGATATTCGCGTTGCCGGCGCGCGTGCGCGAGGCGGCGGACCGGAGCTCCCAGCAGACCAGGTCCGCAGCCGCGAGAACCTCCCGACGCACCGCATCCACGCTGGCCGAGAACCTGGTCGCCTCCGGCACCGACGCAGCGCTTTTTGTGACGGCGTCCACCAGTGCAGCGGCACCCGCGCCAAATCCCGGTGCGGCCTGCTCGATGGCCGCAGCCATTTGCTCGATCCGATCCGCCGCCAGGTCGCGGTCGCGTTGCGCCCTGGCGTCAGCCAATGCGCGCTCGGTTGAGGCGATCTGCTCGTCGAATTCCGCCAGTTCGGCACGCAGGGTCCTGGCGCGTTCCTCGACCGCGCGCAGCCTGGCCTCTGCGCGACCAAGCTTGGCATCGGCCGCACCGGCCACCGCCAGCCGTTCGGCCGCGGCACGCTTTTCTGCAACGACCGTTTCAACCAGGTTCAACCGGTCGGCCAGCTTCTGGCGCGCCGCATGCTTGTCCCCGAGCGTGCTCTCGAACCGCTCGACCGGGGTGAGTTCCCGCTTGAAGAATACCATTTTCAATATCCTCGACGATCGAGATCATCCGCCGAATCACCCGGAATCAATGCGCTCGGAACCTAGTCGGAAACTTGGATGAGATTGCGGCTCAATTTGGCGCAGCCTGGGCGATGCGCGGCCGACGCCCGGTTCGGGTGAAAAGCGCCGTTTTGGCGGCGCACCAATCACTTTCCGGTATTCTCATCGATGCCGCCAATAGGCGACCAGGCGCGCGCCGCGAGGCCCAGAAATTGATCGTGTTTTTTGGTCGCGATCACATGAGGCCACGTCAGCCCCAGGCCGGGCCTCAAAAGGCGCGCGTTAGCGGCGACCGCCGAAGGCAAACGGAGAAGCGCCGGGCAACAAGGACGAATTGATGTCGCTGCCGATGCCCCCCGGCAGTTGGGTGAAGCCTACGCCGAGTGAAAGGCTGAGATTCGGCGCCGGCTGGAATTCGACGCCCGCATGCGCGCTGTAGCCGGGCAGCATGGCGGACGTAGAGTCGAAGGGAGCAAGCGGACTACCGAAGCCGGTATTATATTTCAAGGTGTCGAAACCCGCGTAGACCTTGAACGGCAGCCCGGCCGAATTCTGGAAGTTGTAGCCGAACTGCGCGCCTTCGTAACGAAGCGAGCCAAAATTGCCGGGCACTCCATACTGGTCGAGGCCGGTCATGCTCAACCCCATGCCGCCGCCTTCGCTGCCGACAAACCAGCCGTTCTGAAAATAGTAGCGCATATTGGAAAAGCGGTCGCCCCGGGCGTCACGGCCGTCAAAGCTTGGAAAGTTGCCGTAAGTGTTCGCGCTCTGGCCGTCCGTCAGATCGCCGCCGAAGCCGATGGGCCAGTTTGGGAGCCAATATGCCACGGGAGCGGTTTGGGCATGGGCCGTTCGGTCGCCCAGACAGAGCGCCGCCAGGACGAATACAAGAGCTAACCTGCCTGCGAAAATGGACATCCGCGCTACCGCCATCTGCACCGAAAATATACCCTCCAGATATCAAGAACGCCAGTGCGGCGTCGCCGGCCGTCGCATTACCCGCGGCAGGCATGGCGAAGTCGACCTCTGTCGGCCGATGCTAACCTTTGTTCGGTGACCAGCCATAAGCCTTGGCGCAGGCACCGCCCATCAGCATGGCCCGCTCGGCGTCGCTCAGGCGGTCAGATTTAAGGAAGGGCTCGACGGCCTGCTCGTAGTTGACGACGGCGAACGCGCGCGTCCAGTCCGTGCCCCACAAACAGCGATCGAAACCCCAGGCATCGAACACGCGCCCAAGCGGACCCCAAATGTCCGGGAAAGGATACGGCTCCCGCGACAGCGTGCAGGCGCCGCTGACCTTGATCACCGCGTTCGGACGGCTGGCGAGTTCCAGCACTTTCGGGAGGTCGATCCAGGGCTCGCGCGGCGCGGGCGGCACGCGCGGCTGCAGGATGCCGAGATGATCGATGATGAATCGCGTATCGGGATGGCGATCGATCAGCGCGGTGCCCGCGTCCAGATTGTCCCAGCACAGCAGGTTGACCGGAAAATCGTAGCGGACAGCGGCGCGCGCGATCCGGTCGAGGCCGGGGTCATCAGGCTCGCGCCTGGCCTCTTTCGTCAGCATGATGCGGATTCCGACCGCGCCCGGTGTCTTCTTCCAGTCGGCGACGACATCGGCCACATCAGGATTGTCCGGGTCGACCGGCTTGACGATGGCGAACCGGCCGGGATGGGCGCGTTGTACTTCCACGGCATAGCTGGCGTCGTAGCGGTACATGGAAAAGGCGGAGATGAAGATCGCGCCGTCGACGCCGACTTTGTCCATCGCCGCCACCATCTCGTCACCCGTGACGTGATCGGGCCAGTTCGGCACACTGTGCCAGGGTCGCTTCGAAGTGTTGGCCTCGTAGGCATGGACCTGGGAATCGATGATGGTCATCGGGGCGGCTCCTCTGTGCCAGCCGAGTTTGGACATTGCGGCGGGTTGGTGTCCAGAGGGCAAAGGCTTCGCAACTTTGCAACCGCCGAAGGCCGGTAGATCAGGCGGACGCCGTCGCCTCGGGCCTCGGCCGGCAGCCGGCCCTGCGGTTTTCGGCTGCGTCCGGCTGCCGATCCGGTTGACCAATGCCTGACAGGTCGGTTGCCGCGTTTTGCCAGCACGACATCGGCACCTGGGCCCTCAAGAGCCGCGGTTCTCGTGAGCCGCGGGGGTCGCGCAAGGCACGACCCGGCGCAGATGCGGGCTACAGGATCGGGCGCCCGGCCAGCCTGGCTGCGAACCGTTCCCAGGGCCAGAAGATCTGCCTGGCAAGTGCGCCGTAGAGTTCGCCCATCCTTTGCGATTCCGTGACAAAGTTCGCGCAAACCTGCCTTGCGAATTCGCTCTGAACCTCAATCGCCTTGTCGAACGACCGCACACCGATGAGCTTCTCGACAAAGCACCTGCTCTCCTCGATCGACTTGATGGTGTAGCCGGCGTAGGCATTCGCGATGGTTTGAAGGCTGATCGGGTAAGTATCCACGGCGGCGGCTGCGCCGATGGCAAGGACGTCCGGCGGCAAGACTTCGCCGACCAGGGGCGCGGGCGCCGCTGCCATGGGGACGTCCGTTGACGCGACCATTGCGCCGATTTGATCTTCATCCTTCCGATCGGGCTTCGGGCTTTGCTGTTGGTCACTTTTCTTGCCCCGCTGATCCCCTTTCCGGCCGCGCTGGCGTTGCTTGCCACTCGATTTGTCCTGATCCTGCTGCGTCGTCGACATTGCTGAACTCCGTTGAACTGCAAAATCAGACCAAACGTCAGGACTTCGCCATGTTTGCGATGAAATCGCGGTTCTGGCTTGTTCCTTACGCGGCGTTGATGTGATGGGGCGAAATCCGGCGCGGTCGCGCACACGGCGTGCCGTTCAAGGCCGCCCTCGGCGATAGAGAGCAGACATAAAGGCTTGATGGAATTGGAGGCTTGTCAAGACAATTGGCCTCCCGAACCAGGGCCCGGGAGGCCAACGGCAGCCGAATTCAGCTGTTTATCGGCGAACGACGACAGCCCTCGCTGCGATGTCCGATCCGCCATCTTGTTCAGGCGCTCGAACCGACCTCTTCGTTCTCAGCCCGCTCCAGGGAAGCGCGGATCTCGGCGACCACCTGGTTGTAATACTCGTTCAGCCGCTCTGAGCTATGCAACTGTTCACGAAATCTGTCCGAGATCGCTGCAGAATCCGCAGCATCAGCGGCGATCGGTTCGTGATGAGGGGAAAGCTCGGCCTCGGACATCGAATTGGGATCATGACGTACCATTTTTACTAACTCGCATGATTTGTCGTGAGCGCTGGTCCCCTCATTGGCGGCTGTCTTTGAGGGCATATTTGGGCGCTTCCGGGCCACTTCGATGGTCGAAGAGGGCAAAACTGAGGGCCGCGACAGCCGGAATAAGCCGTGAGAGCCGCTATCCGGCGACGGTCAATGGTGCCGGCCAGGCCGAATTCGCGGCAGCTTGCGGCTACACCGATAGGAACTTCAAATTCACCGCGCTAATGTATACGGCCGATGGAGAAGGCGATTCCCCGCCACCAGTTGGTGTCCTGCAACGCCGGCCGTGGGCAAGAATGCGACCGGGGACTCCGATAGGATGCGCAAGATGCCAGCGAATTTGCTTGCTCGCCTGCCGGTCACCCTCCGCGATATCGAGGCGGCGGCGGGTGTGCTCGCCGGCTTCGTGAAGCGGACGACCTTCGATCACAGCCGCACGATGTCGGACATCACCGGCGCAATCGTATGGCTCAAATTCGAGAACCTGCAGTTCACCGCGACGTTCAAGGAGCGCGGCGCGCTCAATCGGCTTTCGGCCTTGTCTGCCGATGAGCGGCGGCGGGGAGTGATCGCCGCCTCCGCAGGCAATCACGCGCAGGGCGTGGCCTATCACGCGGCCCGGCTTTCAATACCTGCGACCATCTTCGTGCCGGTCGGAACCCCGACCGTCAAGATCGAGAACACGCGCCGGCATGGTGCGAACGTGATCGAAGGCGGAGCGACCCTCGAGGAAGCCGCCACCCTGGCCGCGGATTATGGTCGAAAGGAGGGTTTGACGCTCATCCATCCCTACGACGACCCCTCGATCATCGCCGGTCAGGGCACCATCGCGCTCGAAATGCTCGCTTCGGTGCCTGACCTCGACGTCCTGATCGTACCGATCGGTGGCGGCGGCCTGATATCCGGCATGGCTGTCGCCGCCAAGACCCTGAAGCCCGATATCGAGATCATCGGCGTGCAGGCCGCGCTTTATCCTTCGATGTACAACCTCGTCAAAGGGCAAAGCCTTCCCATGCGCGGTGACACGCTGGCGGAGGGCATTGCGGTGAAGGCGCCTGGCCGCATTACATCCGAGATCGTGCGCGCGCTGGTCGATGATATCGTGCTCGTGACCGAACCGCAGCTCGAACATGCGCTCAGTCTTCTCATCGCGATCGAGAAAACGGTCACCGAAGGCGCCGGCGCCGCCGGCCTGGCGGCGGTCCTTGGCAATGAAGAGCGCTTCAGGGGGCGCAAGCTTGGCCTGGTGCTGAGTGGCGGCAATCTTGACACGCGGCTGCTGTCGAGCGTGCTCACCCGTCAACTCGCGAGAGAGGGCCGTTTATCCCAGCTGAGATTCGACATCGCGGATCGACCCGGCCAGCTTGCGACTGTCGTCGCCGTCCTGAGCAAGGCAGGCGCCAACATCGTCGAGGTGTCCCACCAGCGCATCTTCACCGATCTGCCGGCCAAGGCGGTGCTGCTCGAGGTCGTCATCGAAACCAGGGACCGATCCCATCTTGTTTCAACGATCGACGCCCTGAGGGCGGCCAATCTCGATGTGGATGTTGGCGGCCATTAGCGGCCGGCGCCTTCGCACGCCTGACGCCGCTCGCTTCCGGCCGTGAATCACTCAGCCGCGCTCACACCAATTCCGCAGTGCGAACCCTGTGACATCGCCCGCAGGCGATGACCCGAGGGGCGCGATCAAGAAGCCGCCCGAAGGCGGCTTCTCAATTCAAACCTGATGATTCCGGATCAGGTGGCCGATGCTGGTCTTGACTTGCGACGCGGCGATGCCGAGCCGCCGAACGGTTACTTCAACGAGCTGTTGACCGAGCTGAACACGGTATTCAGGTTGCTGCCGAGTCCGTTGACGACGGCAATGATCGCAAGCGCAATTCCCGCTGCAATAAGTCCGTATTCAATAGCGGTCGCACCGGATTCATCCTTCCAAAACCGAAAAAAAGAACGCGTCATATGATGCTCCAAGGGCGGGTCGCCGCGCGGCGCGGCCAAGATCCCCGACATAACGAAGTCTGGTCCCGAATTATTTAAGTCTGCTAAATCGATGGCTGCAAAACTTTTCGATATTGCGAGCAAAAAAGCTTCAAATTGAAGAGGTTTGTCATCAAACGCTGCGGGCTTTGGCCCGTTTCCGGCACACTGGAGGTGCCGCTTTGCGGTGTGCCGCCGCAGCGCCATCATTACGCCCATGCGGGCGAATATCGTTGCGGCATGGCGAGGCGGCCGTTCGTCGATATCCGATGTGGCGAAAGCGGGACGGAGGCAAACCGCGACCGACGCTGCCCGGCTTATCCTTGGCCGGCTGCTTGACCTGGAACGCGAACAGCCCTTCATCCACAGATCAATTTGTTTCGTGCCGCGGGTTGATGAGGCCATCGGCGATGGTCCATAAGCCTCCCTCCCCGCGGCAGCCGATTCACCCGCCGCGACGACTCCAGAAAGATTGCACGTGGCAAACATCTATCGAAAGATTGCCGAAGAACTGGATGTTCGCGAACAACAGGTCGAGGCGACGGCGGCGCTGCTCGACGGCGGCGCCACTGTTCCGTTCGTCGCGCGTTACCGCAAGGAAATCACCGGATCGCTCGACGATGCGCAGCTGCGCACGCTCGAGGAACGATTGAATTACCTGCGCGAAGTCGAAGAACGCCGCATCGTCATTCTCGATTCCATCCGCGAGCAAGGCAAGCTGGACGCCGCGCTGGAGGCGGCCATTCTTGCGGCCGATAGCAAAGCTCGTCTCGAGGACATCTACCTTCCATTCAAGCCGAAGCGCCGCACCAAGGCCGAGATCGCCAGGGAGGCGGGGCTGGAGCCGCTGGCCGATTTGTTGCTGACGCAACCGGAGAGCAATCCGGAGACCGTGGCCGTACCTTTTGTCAATGCCGACAAGCAGGTGGCCGACGCCGTCGCGGCGCTCGATGGCGCGCGCGCCATTCTGGTCGAACGTTTCGCCGAAGACGCCGACCTGATCGGGAGCTTGCGCGAGCAGATGTGGTCGAACGGGCTGATCGCCTCCACCGTTCGCAACGGCAAGAAGACCGTGGGCGAGAAGTTCAAGGATTATTTCGGCTTCAGCGAACCGCTCACCAAACTGCCTTCGCACCGCATCCTGGCGATGTTCCGTGGCGAGAAGGAAGAGATTCTCGACCTGCAGCTCCTGCCGGAGCCGGCCGCCGCGACGCCGGCCGCGATCGGCGCCTATGAACGCAAGATCATGCAGCGCTTCGCCATTTCCGACAACGGCCGCCCCGGCGACAAATGGCTGGTAGAGACGGCGCGGTGGGCATGGCGCACCAAGATCCAGGTCCATCTCAACATCGACTTGCGGATGCGGCTGTGGACTGCGGCCGAGCAGGAAGCCGTGCGCGTGTTTGCGTCGAACCTGCGCGACCTGCTGCTGGCAGCCCCGGCCGGCGCGCGCGCGACGATGGGCCTGGATCCCGGCTTCCGTTCCGGCGTCAAGGTCGCCGTCGTCGATGCGACCGGCAAGGTGGTTGCCACCGCCACGATCTATCCGCACGAGCCGGCGCGGCGCTGGGATGAAGCCCTGGCGGTGCTGGGCGCGCTTGCGCAGCAACATCGCGTCGAGCTGATCGCGATCGGCAACGGCACCGCGTCGCGCGAAACCGATAAGCTCGCCATGGAGCTGGTAAAGCTGCTGCCGGACCTGAAGATGTCGAAGATCGTGGTGTCGGAAGCCGGCGCTTCGGTGTATTCGGCCTCGGCCTTTGCATCCGCGGAGCTGCCGGAACTCGACGTCACCTTGCGCGGCGCGGTGTCGATCGCCCGGCGGCTGCAGGATCCGCTGGCCGAGCTGGTCAAGATCGATCCGAAGGCGATCGGCGTCGGGCAATATCAACATGACCTTGGCGAGAGCAAGCTGGCACGCTCGCTCGATGCCGTGGTCGAGGACTGCGTGAATGCCGTCGGCGTGGATGCCAACACCGCCTCGGCGCCGCTGCTGGCGCGGGTATCGGGGATCGGCGCGGTTCTGGCCCAAAGCATCGTCCAGCACCGCGACGCCAATGGCCCGTTCAAGTCACGCAAGGCGCTCAAGCAGGTGCCGCGGCTCGGACCGAAAGCATTCGAACAATGCGCCGGCTTCCTGCGCATCACGGGGGGCGAGGATCGGCTCGATGCCTCCGGCGTCCATCCCGAGGCCTACCCCATCGTGCGCAAGATTCTTGCCGCGACCAGGAGCGACATCAGGACGCTGATCGGCAATACCGAAGTGCTGCGCCAGCTCAAGCCGCAAAGTTTCGTCGATGGCGCCTTTGGTTTGCCGACCGTGACCGACATTCTGCGCGAGCTGGAGAAGCCCGGCCGCGATCCGCGCCCTACCTTCAAAGCTGCGGTGTTCAAGGAGGGGGTCGAAACGCTGAAGGATCTCAAGCCCGGCATGATCCTCGAAGGCACGGTAACCAATGTCGCGGCGTTCGGCGCCTTCGTCGATATTGGAGTGCATCAGGATGGGCTGGTGCACATATCGGCGATGTCGAAGTCCTTCATCAAGGATCCGCGCGAGGTGGTGAAGTCGGGCGACATCGTCAAGGTAAAGGTGATCGAGGTCGAGGTCGCCCGCAAGCGCATCGCGCTGACGCTGCGTCTCGATGACGAACCCGGCGGCAGAAGCGAGCGCCCTGCAAAAGGCGCTGCGCGCGACAACTCCCGCCCGTCGACGACATCGCCGGCACCCCGCAAGCCGCCACAGCAATCCGGCGGCGGAGCGCTCGCCGAAGCCTTGCGCCGCGCCACCGGGAAAAGCGGGAGCGGCAAGAGCAACGACTAG
>VFSW01009454.1_pt1 | contig 13908 bp, 12 predicted proteins | sample 5358111 | NCBI WGS metagenome assembly VFSW01 (sample SAMN11554181, study PRJNA540505) | mine drainage metagenome | isolation source: sediment from site ElyBrook_90M | place: USA: Ely Copper Mine, Vershire, VT | collected 2017
AAGCAGCAAAAACCCCTCAAGTCTAATATTCAACAATTGCGAATTAATTTACCGTTATATAAGCAAATGTAAAAAAACTTTTAATTTACGGATCAGATGTATTTGGCAAGATTTTACCAAGAGATATTTTGTTTTAACATTTAGCAAAATCACATGTTATTTCACTTTAGATATTAATTGTAAATACTTGGTAGTAGGTTTTGGTTCAAATAACAAATCCTGAAAACCAAATTCCAAGTACATGAAAGTTCAGTGTCAGAACACCGCCACGGAATTTGAACGTCCAGTTGATCTTTATTCAGTATTTAAACACATTTTAGTCATTTAAAAAATCATGTATTTCCATTTCTCATAATCGCCACCATTAAAATGAAGCAAAGTAATAAAACCCAAGACGGCATTTTGAGATCTGCCATGTTTTAAAAATTACACTTTTACCAATTCAAATTTTCAAGATTCATCATCTTGACGTATTAACGAATCAATTTTTTTGTGTAATTCCTTCATTGAGTTAAGAGTTGATTCATGTTTGTCATCGAAATTAGCTAGTTTTTTCAATATTGCATCATGGTTCTCCTCCAACTCTTCAATCCTGTGCAAAATACATTCCTGCGAGTCAGAAATCCTCTTCTGTCTGTTGTATACCCACCAACTTACTATACCACCTATTATCGTACCTGCCACTATCCCCACATATGTGGAGGCAGCATTACTCATATCTACACAGTCTTTTGAAAGCTCGGTCATACACCCCCAGACACTCAATAAGATCAAAAACATTCTACAACAATAAGATCGTCATGACATGCTTTCATACTTTCTATGAGTATCAATTAACGAGATTGTGAAATTGATCAAATTCTTTTTTGGCCTTATACCTATGATACCGTCCCGCGTTATGTTCTATTTCTTCAATAGATTTTTCAAATTTGACAATTGTTTTCTTTGCCTAGAAGGAAGAAGAACAACCTAATTTGGTTTCATTAAAATCTTGCCAACAAAGTCGCCTTTTAGCATCTTGGCATATGCTTCTACGGCATTTTCAAAAGTATAGACGGAATCAATTATTGTTTTTATCTTCCCTTGCGACATCCAGTATAATCCGTCCACAAGCTCTGCACGTGTTCCCTGGGTGGAGCCCAGGACGTTTATCCCTTTGAAAAATATATGCCTGAGATCAGTCTGTACATCATAACCAGTTGTGGCACCTGTTGTAACTAGAGTTGCCCCGTATTTTAGTAATGTCAGTTCCTTGTTCCAATGAGATCCTCCAATGTGCTCGAATATAACATCTATCCCCGGATTGGTTCCCTTCTTTTTTGCAATGTCTTTTGTGATTGCAAAGACATCTTTATGCCAATCATCCTTTCTATGATCTATTGCGAAATCAGCTCCAAGTTTTATGCATTCTTCAAGCTTGTTTGGGCTTGCAGTGGCAATGACATCACAACCATATAGCTTTGCAATCTGAATTCCAAATGTTCCCACTCCAGAAGTTCCCCCCATTATTAGAACTGTCTGCCCCGGTTTGATCTTTGCCCTGCTCACTAGCATGTGCCATGAGGTCATCATGACCATTGAAGATCCTGCAGCCTCCTCATAGCTTATGCTTTCTGGAATTTTTATCACGTTTACTTCTGGCAGGTGAGCATATTCACAGTATCCTCCCCATAGAGGTCCTGTTTGAAATCCCCAGATTTTTCTGTGTGGACAATCATACTCTCGGCCTTCAGTGCATGCAATGCAGACTCGACATGACATGTTACCATGGGATACAACTCTGTCGCCAACCTCAATTGTGGTTACATCGTTTCCCACCGCAACAACTTCCCCCGCGGCGTCAGTTCCTGAAATATGCGGCATTGGAATATTGATTGGTTTTCCCCTCATTCCCCAAATATCATCATGATTTAATCCTGCGACCTTTACTTTGAAAACAACTTCATTTGATCTTGGGTTAGGATCAGGTACCTCTTTGATTTTTAAAATCTTTGCATAATCATCGTCTGGCGCATACTCTTCATAAACCAGAGCTTTCACAAGTCACATTATTTGAAATGGTAATATTAAGAAATTGCGTATCAAGTCACAGTTTGTAGTACAGCGATATGACATGTAGACCATTGTCAATAACAAGTTCACAAAGAATTCAGATAGAAAGACGATGGCGATAAAAAATAGGTTCTAGTGGTGATGCCCACAACCACAAGAGTCGTGACTTTCTGTCATGCCTTGTACTTCTTTTCCTGCACATTTAGAACATTTGTCTGAGCCAGTAGCAGAAAAGAATCCGATTCCGCATACTACGCATTTTGTGCTTGTCATAAAGGAACTAACTGGTGCCAGTATTTATTGATACGGCTTTAGAAGATGAGATACCAGGATAGTAAGCAGTAAAGACATGCATTCCATTCATGAGCCTAACACAATAACTCAATTGAAACCTTATCTACCACATAAGTGCGTTAATAGGACCAAATTCACGAATTTCATAGAATTTATTAATTGATTATTTCTGTATGGAGGCATGATGTCAAAACCAACGGGTGTATTATTTGGTGTTTTGACCCTAGTTGCGATTCTTGCAATAGATCCATCAGCTTTTGCACAAGAACCCGGAACAACGGTAAACATTTCAGCCGGCGCAGGCTCAAGTCCAAACTGTTCGCAAGCAAACAACTGCTTCAACCCAGATGTTATCAATGTAGCACCAGGAACTACTGTGGAATGGAAAAACAATGATAAAGTCAGTCACACTGTGACAAGCGGTAATCCGTCAGACAATCAGACTGGGACTATATTCGATAGTAGTTTGATTGCATCTGGAAAGGACTTTTCATTTACCTTCAATAACCCTGGCACGTACAACTACTTTTGCCAAGTTCATCCATGGATGACAGGCCAAGTAATTGTGGGAGCAGCAGCCACAACTTCCAACACAACTAGTAACAATACGTCAACACCTAGTACCGCACCAAGCACTAACATGTCAACTAGTACCGCACCAAGCACTAACATGTCAACTAGTACACAACCAGCACCACCTACAACTAGTACACAACCAGCACCACCTACAACTAGTACACAACCAGTCAGTAACACCGATTCAGGACAAATGTCAGGATGGGTCATAGGCATGACAGTTGCCGCAATTATGAGTGGTATAGGAATCTGGACTGCAGTACGACGCAGATAATAGACAAGTCAAAAATGACCACCTTCTCTTTATTTTTATAAAAACGATTCAATTAAAAAATGGTTTTTCACATTGTATGTTTTGTACGTACCATGTTTTTAAAAAGTATTTATCTACATTTATGATCTCTTATTTAGTACGATCTTGTCTGCACATAAACATGTATTATTCCTTGATAACCCAATTTACACTGGAGCAATATGTACAATCATGTGATGATAACATGAAGCCATTCTAGAGTGGGTTTTACATTATTTTTTATAAAACAAATTCTAGGTTGCAGTCATATGTTATTTTTTAGGCACAATCCAGTGCGCCATACTTTTTTTAGAAGAGCGCGAACTCTTGGAATAAAAAGAAGTTGAATTTGATGATATTGCATAGAAACTAAATGGATAAGCATCATAGTGCGCTTTACCGCTTTTTCGGAGGAATCCCACATTTCCTCTTCATATTTACAAAAACCCCCATATGCTTTTTCTGCATATTTAGCACACTTGCCCCAATCTTCTTTGAGAATTTTATTTGGATAGAGTTCACATAGAAATGGTATTTTTGAGCCAAGACCGTACTTATTTGAACTTTTGCCAACAGAAGGTTTTTGGATATCCATATTTTCACCAATACCGCACTTGTGATCTGTACGAAGGATGTGATATGCCTCGTTTATTAACTTGAATTTTTCTTCGTCTTGTTTTGAGACGCTTTTGTCAGGATGGTATTTTAACGCCATATTTCTATAAGCGTACTTTATCTCTTGTACTGATGCGCCTTCCTCTAGTCCAAGCAGATGGTAATGTTTGCATATGTCCAATATTGGGTATTCGTTAAACTATTTTAAAAAAGTTTAAGTTCATTTTCTTGTTCTAATTGAAAAATAAATTCAATCAAGAGTAGTTCGGTTACATATAGTCAGATGCCTCAAAAAACAAGACTGCAAATCCAGTTTACCCGCAAATAGACAATTCGGTCCAATCATCAGCTTTAGAACATGTTCGCAGTATAATTGAAATATCAAGTAATCAATCCAATATTAGTTGAAAATACCAATACTTACAATAATAATCGGATGTGGTCTTACCGCAATAGGATTATTTCTTGCACTAATGTTCTTACCAATACTTCCGCCCTCTCAAAAATATGATGTCTTAGTAAACCCTATACTCATAAAGGGCAGTTTGGGAACAGAATCGCACGTTGAAATTAAGAACACTGGTTCTGAAGCGCTCACTAATGTCACCATCTATTATAGCGGTACTGCAAAACATGACATAATTCCCACGCTCGATCCAGGTCAGAGAATTTTTCTCTCACCCCCTCAAGGAAGTGATCTTATAGATGTCAGGGTAACATCAGATCAAGGCATTAACATAACCAAACCATACACAACTCCTGCAAGTGTGCCCTTTGTTGGAAATTCTGGCTTTGGTGGATAATATCAGGTGTAATCACAGATGGTTTAAAATCACCCACGCATGATCACAGGCAATAAGATGCATTCTTTGAATCTTTTTTATAATACAGATGAGTTCAACATCATATAATACACGATAAACTGTACTACTACATATCAAAATGTAAAAATCGTGATGCAGTATAACGTAAGATTATTACATATTTTAGACATGTTGGTCGTCTTGTAATTTTCATTTCATAAGATCTAAAAATATCATCAATCCAACACAGCGTTTTTTCTAATAACAGCGTATCCTCATAAAGCAGTAGATAAACCACAATTATGGTTTTTAGATTTTCTGATCTTATTAGACCCGTATGAAAAGTTCAACTTAAAAATGTAATAAGGCGTTTTCAGATGATCTTTTATAAATTTTAAAAACGTTCAAACAGTTTACTCTCTTCTTAATGCAACCATTGGTGATAGTCGTGATGCCTTCCAGGCGGGATATATCCCAGCCGCCAAGCTTAGAGTGACTGAAAGAACCCAGACCTTCAGAAGATCAGTTAAAACATAGATTGGATGAATGTGAACACTGCCTGAACCTGGAACATTTGTAGTTGTAAACATACTCAGCACATATCCGGCGCCCATACCGATGATCAATCCTAAAGAAGCTCCAATAACACCTATCAACGAAGCTTCCACTATGAAGAGTTGAAGAATGTCAGAGTTCTGCGCACCGATTGCCTTCATAGTTCCTATTTCATGAATCCTTTCGGTTACAGAGTTGTAAAGCGTTGTTACAATCCCAACGGCCCCCACTACAAGTGCAATTATACCTACCATCAGTGTGAACGCCGCGTTGCCACTTGATGCCCTTTGCGTTATTGCCATGATTGCCGATGGGGTTGTTACACCCAGGGTTTTACCATATTGGGTCGTTATCTCTTGCTGTACCGTATCAACGTAGTCTGGAGATACCGCGGCTACAACCAGCTGATCATATTTTGTAGATTTACGCAGTAACTGATTGCCTGCGTCCAAGCTGATTATAATTGAATCATCGATTCTTGTATTTCCGGACGGTTGCATTATCCCCGATACAATGTAATTCATGACTTCAGTAGCTGGTTTTCCGCTAGCATCAGTATATGATGATGTCAGCTTTATTGTCTGCCCTAGAACAATAAATGGTGTTGATGCACCAGGCGGATTTGCTATAGTATCTCCAACTAATACTGCAGACCTATCATCTGGTCTTACTGTAGAACCATCAACATACTGAAGATTTGGCAAAATTACAGTAAGTTTTGTTGGGTCCATGGCAGTTACTGAAACATGCTGAGTCTCTCCCTGAGTATCAAGCTCGACAGACCCCAAGTACTCTGGAACTACGGTTTGTACGTACGGCAGAGTACTTATCTTACTCAATACCGCATTATTGATTATAATTGAGGCCTGAGAGGATGAGCCATGGTATGAATGCAGACCTGAGCCTACATAGATTACATTTGCAGCTAGTGAGCTAAACTGGCTTTCTAAAAACGCGGCCTGGCCTGCACTCAATCCATTGAGTACTACAACCAGGCTGCTACCTAGAACTACCATCAATACAGTCAACAAAGTCCTGACTTTTCTATCTGCCAACGCATCAAACGACAGTGAGAAGATATCTCCTAGATGCATATTATTTTTTGTCAGAGCCGTCAAGTGCTGCCACTATATCAGTGTCACTTCCTGTAAGCATCTTCATTTTTTGTTTTTTTGACTTGATTCTTCTTGCTACAATCACGCCTACAATTGCTGTTATGATGATTCCTATTAGTGCTGGCAGAGGAATTGGGATCTGATCGAGAACGGATTTATGCTGCCCAGTGTTTGTCTGTGGCGCGCTTCCCACATATACGGTTCCATTCAAGACTGATGTGTGCTGGTTCTTCAGATCATCAGCATATACAACTTTGAATGATACTGGATATGATCCCGGATGAAGATAACTTATGCCGCTGAGAGGAATGCTAAATGGTATAGGCGAATCTGGGGTTAGATCTCCCAAAAATTGTGGTGTCATAGCCTGGGATCCTCCCGCCATTCCACCTCCGCGATGAGTGTAACCAGAGCCACCAGTGCTTCCAAAACCACCGGCCTGAGATTTAGCTGAGGAATTACCAGTACCGTTGCCAGTAGCATTTGCAATTCTTGCCTCCCTTATATCCTGCAAGATCGGGGATTTGTAAAGTTGTACTGTGGTATACAAGCCAGTGGTACTTCCTTGGTTTAATAGACTGCCTGCCAAGTTCGGCGTACTTCCGACATAGTTTACTGTCAAACCATACAGCTGTAATTGTATATTGCCAATCACAAATGCGCCCAGTGTAAGTGAATTAGTTTCTGTCTGCCCCTGAGATACATAGTTAGCAGTCAAGGTAAACGATGTTGGAGTATCAATCAGAGCGTTAGACGCAAATACGCTTGTGGATAATACCTGCTTTTCACCTGGTTCCAGTTTTGGAATAGTCCATGTGGATTGTCCTACGACAGAAACAGAAGACGACGATGTATTTTCCGGTACAAGTGAAATCACTACATTTGTGGCCTCATTAGTACCATTATTTGATACGATAAAGTTCAGTGGAGATACGTTTCCCGAAGTGATGACAGGTGAAGTATCGTTACCGGCATATGTAAGACTCAGTGACTGCGGAGGCATAGGGGAAACAACTAGACCAGTATTCAATTGGGTGGTTAACTGTTTACCCCATGCATTTTCATATGTAAGCAGTATGGATACATCTTGTGTTTGTCCTGCTGCAGAAGTGGAAGGAAAGACAGTTGTATGTATCTGTGCAGAACCGTTGGCTGGAATATCACCTAAATTGAACTGGTTAGCACCCAGATTGACAATATTGGTCGTAGTAGATGATAACGTAAGAGTTCCTGATGACCCTGAACCGGAATTTCCTTTTTGGCCAAGATTTGTTATTGTGGCTACAACCCCAGTTGCCGGAGCTGAACCCTGGTTTAAAATAGTAATACTAATAGGATCCACTTTCGAGGGGGCTATGGTATTTGTTGCCGTTGAAACATCCATTATTACCTTACCCGGAAGAACAAGCGGGACTTCAAGTACAGCAGAGGTACAATGCAGAGTCAATGCGGCAACTGCCGCGCTTTCATATAGCTGGTAATTAACCACCAGATTAGTAGAATGCGTCCCAACCACTGCAGTCGGTAGAACATTTACGTTAAAGTATAAGATGAATGTGTTTGTAGGTTGAACTGTTCCATAATAGCTAGCTAATGCATAGTTGTTTGCCACCTTTGACGCATAATTATAATTCTGGAGAAGTTGCGGTATATCACTTTCCCCAGTTGGAGTAAATCCCGCAGGTAGATTCAAAAATCCGGTTATAGCACTGATTGGAAGGTTACCTACATTGGTTAGAACAACAGCAAAAACTTCAGGTCCTTCTCCTGGCCCTACCTCCTTTTTGTCTATGTTACTACCGCTATTTGTCGAATTACCCGAGATGTCTACATTGACGCCTTGATCCACCCAATATGCATCTACTACAACAGGTCCTTGATAGTTAGCATTAATACTAGTAGTTAGTGGAGCTGAACAGTCTGTTTGTTGAAGAACTTGGGCATATGATGATGTACTAAATAATGAGGTAAGCATCAATACAGTCAAAGCGACTGAAACAATTTTTTGTGCAAGACCTCTTTTGAAAATGATACAAAGTGGTTTAGAAGAACTAGTTAGTGACATCTTGTTCTATCCTCCCATCTTTTAGTAATATAGATCTATCAGTGGATTCTGCAAGTTCTGGATTGTGTGTAACCATAATTATTGTACGTTTGAACTTGTGCGACAATGTCTTGAGCATATCAAAAACATCTTCTCCAGTTTTTGTATCAAGATTACCTGTAGGTTCATCTGCCAAAATTATGGTAGGATTGTTCACCAGAGATCTGGCAATTGCCACCCTTTGTTGTTGGCCTCCACTGAGATTAACTGGTTTTTGTGTTGCCTTGTCTGCAATTCCCAAAGATTTCAAGATCTTCATTGCACGCGTATTAACCTCAGAGCCATTCATGCCAGATATTGTTCCCGGCAATTTTACATTTTTGAGAACAGTTGTCCTGTTAATGAGATTAAATGACTGGAAAATAAATCCAATAAGACCATTTCTCATAGTTGCTATTTGAGAGTCATTCAAGGAGAAGATATCCACCCCATTGATATAGACATTACCAGAAGTAGGTCTGTCTAGTGCACCTATCATATTGAGAAGAGTGGATTTACCGCTGCCAGAAGGCCCCACTATGGAAACAAACTCGCCTTTTTTTACAGTGAAATTAATGTTATCCAAGGCTACAACTTTTCCTGCAACAGAATCAAATATCTTGGATAAATTTTTGACCCCAAGTGCTATTGAATTTGAACCCGCATTATCAATCTCTGCCAATTCAGTTACCAATTTAGCAGAATTGCCAATATTACCCGATTTATCTTTATTCAAAATACTCATTGCACTCCTGAATTGTCTTTCACAATACAAGTAAAGAACCTTGCAAAAAACGTATCATGATTGTGAAAAAAACAAATGTTTGTGTTAAGATAGTTTGTGTTGGTACCACTGCCCAATGGACATGCACTAAGATCAGAAGGGTTGTAAAAAAAACTCACTTCTTTCACGATAGAACTCAAAATTGCGTCCATGCCTTCTCATTAAGATGACTGAATTAAATAATTGCCAAACTTTGTTCAGGAACATTGTTACTGGGATCATACAATTAATCCATGGTTCTTGCAGTAATATCATTGTAAAAACTTAATATGGAATTTTACTTCCAACAAACCGATATCCTTGTCGCATGAGTACCGTGATCGTGTGTATATAAGAAAGGATATACTCTTGAAACTCGCAGAGTTTGGCGAACTCAATCAAACAAACCTGTTAAGCTACTGCGGGTTAAACCTGATGAAGCATAAAGGAATACTAGAAAGTCTGGAACGAAAAGGTTTCATAGGAAGGATAGAGATACCGTGGGGAACCAAGAAGGTAATAAAATATTCCATTACAGAAAAAGGCAGGCAATTTTGCAAGATGATCTTAGAACCATATGAGGAAATTTTTCCAAGAAGTGAAAAAAGTGATCGTGAACAAAGTTAGCGAAATGTTTTATTCATATGCCAAGGAGATTTAGTTGATTGTCAAATCCTGAAGAAAACCAAGACAAAGGCACGGATAAAAACAAGACTGAGAGAGAATCTCGAGAAAATCCATTTAAGATATTAGATGACCTGCTAGCTCACACAAATAAATCCAGACAGTTATTTTTGATCTTTATTGGAGCAACGCTTTTTTTTGCGCCCATTTCCCTTGTGTTAGGAGGAGTACTACTAGGACACCCAAAATACAACATAGACCACTTGGAAGGAAGTTTTGAGAATGATTCTACGCACATTCCACTTCAGGGAGTACATCTGCAATTGGTTTCACAAAATGGTACTGTCATACGCGAGATGCCGCCCTTTCATACTCTAAATCATTTACACCGAATAGGATTCATCTTTTTATGGATTAGGGTTTTCATCGTTATTTCCATCATATTTGCAGGAATATTACTGTTCATTGCCATAAAGGAGTATCGTTTCTTTTCAAAATGGAATACAAGATACACAAAATTCAAATCATTGCAAGACAAAATTGACGAGGACCTGAAAGATTAAGAATTCTTTCCATCAAGTCACAATTGATAATGTTAGTATTTTTATAATAGATTTAGGCTTTGGCATTACCCCATGCAAAAAATAATGTCTGATTTTTCATCCCACATCTAATACAGGAAGCAGTTGACCTCATGTCACCAAATGGCTACTGTAAAACGCATCTTTGAATCTAGTTTGATCATCAGATTACATGTTGATTCATATATTCTAATTGAAGTTTTGTGCATTTACATTTTTTTAGTTTAATCTCTTCTTAGAGCCATCATTGGAGATAGTTTTGATGCCTTCCAAGCTGGAAAGATTCCCGCAATAATTGCCAAGGTCACAGATAGAAACCAAACCTTTGCAAGATCTGTCGGAATAAAGATCGGAGGAATATGAATGGCCTGACTGCCTGGAGGACCTGCGTTACTAGTAGTGATTTCACTCATAAGATAACCTCCACCCATTCCGACTGCCAGTCCAACTGTTGCCCCTATTATTCCAATGAGTGAAGCTTCCACAAGAAAGAGTAAAAGAATATCAGTATTTTGTGCCCCTATTGCCTTCATGGTACCTATCTCCCGTATCCTTTCAGTAACTGAATTGTATAATGTTGTTACTATACCAACAGCGCCCACAACCAGAGCTATTATCCCAACCATCAAGACAAATGCAGCATTGCCGCTAGCAGCCTGCTCGCGTACTGCCATTATAGCTTTTGGCGTAGTTATACCAAGTGTTTTTCCATATTGTTGTGTAAGCTCTTGTTGAACCACATCTACATAATCTGGCGATGTCGCAAGGACCGCCATACCATCATATTTGTCTGACTTTTGCAATAGTTGGTTTCCAGCATCAAGATTGATTATTACAGAGCTATCAAGATAGTTATTTCCTGATGGTTTCATTATGGCAGTTACGACATAATTCTCCGATAGCTGCACCTGTTTTCCAGATGGGTCAGAATATGTATAAGTGGCGCGTATGGTCTGACCAACTGTAACAAATGGAGTCGTAGCGCCTGGTGGATTTGCGACTGTGTCACCTACTATCATTGCAGCACGATCAGTTGGGTCTATGGTAGAACCATCAACATATGCTACGTTTGGAAGAATTTCAGGTATCTTAGTTGGATCCATCGCATGCACAGATACATGTTGTATATTTCCTTGAGATTCAAGTTCTATTCCTCCGTTATAGCTTGGGCTTACATCCTGTACAAAAGGAAGCGAACGTATTCTCTGCACGACTGCATTGTTTATGATAAGCGAGGCAGTTGAGGATTGTTCGCGGTATGAATGCTGCCCCGAGCTCACAAAGATTACGTTGGCAGCTAGTATATTGAATTGGTTTGATAAAAACACTGTTTGACCTGCACTCAATCCATTGAGTACTACAACCAGGCTACTACCTAGAACTACCATCAATACAGTCAACAAAGTCCTGACTTTTCTATCTGCCAATGCATCAAATGACAGTGAGAAGATATCTCCGAGGTGCACTATTGTCTTGCCTCGTCAATATCAGGAACTGGTGTTGATTTAACTTTCATGCAATCACACTAGCATTAGAAATACCATATTGAAATAAAAGCCATTACTCTGTCGCCAAGTAATATTCATGCCAAAGGATGATAAGCCCTCCAAAACCCTAAAAAATAACCCATGAATTAATCGGTATGTCATGCCAAGATACACAAGGCTAATAATATATTGAATTTTATCAGAAATCACAGTTTTAATATATGCAAAATATGCGTTTTAGAACATTGTCATTCTAGCAGTTTCTTTATTGTTATAGAAGCAAGTGTTACAAAAACAATGGTAGAAAAAAGTAGTGCCAGTATATCAATCAATAAATTTCCATATGCCCCAGTAAGAAGCATGGATCTAATTGCGTCCACCACATAACTGAGTGGATTTGCTATAGAGACATACTGAAGCCAGACCGGCATTACAGAGATTGGGTATATGGCATTACTTGCAAAGAAAAGAGGCATGGTTAACGCTTGACCAATACCCATCATTCTATCACGAGTTTTCATATAAGAGGCAAGAAACATTGAAAAACTTGAAAAACACATGGCAAACAATACCACTACGGCAAAAACGCCTACTATGTCAAGTGGATCAAGTCGTATCTTGACTCCAAGTAACAATGCTAAAGCAAATATCATCATGGCTTGAAAAACGCCTCTCAGACTTGCCGCAAGTGATTTTCCCAGAACTATGGACGAGCGAGGAGACGGGGTCGATAAGAGCTTGGTAAGTATCCCCACATCTTTCTCCCAGACTACTGTTATTCCATAAAAAATTGAAATAAACAAGACAGATTGAGCCAATATACCAGGGGTGATAAACTGGATATACGAAAAGTTACCAGTTGGCATTGCCTTTATGGTGTTAAATGTCTCGCCAAAAACCAGTAGCCATAGCGCCGGTTGTATGATCCTAGTCCAAAGCTCGGTTGGATCATGACGGAGTTTTCTTGCCTCCATCTCTGCTATTGTGATAGAACTGATGAGAAATTTCTTGATGTTCATCTTGCATGTCTCACAAAATCACGACGCATGTTACGTGTAGCTTTGTACATTTCATCACCAAGCCTTCTCTTGGCATATTTCATAAAAACATCGTCCAAGTTTGCTTTGTTAATTGAGATGGATTCAATCCTTATGTCGTGACTCCTAAAGAAATCGGCAATAAGTGGAATTGCCTCTTCTCCATTAGTTGTCAAAATTTGAATGGATTTTTCAGTATTATGTATAATACGACCTATCTCTTTTGGCAATGAGATGACTGGAGAAGTGGAGAAAAGGTTAACTGTTACAATGTCTCCTCCCACATTTCTTTTTAGATCCACAGGCGTTCCTAAAACTGCTATCTTACCTTCAGACATGATTGCTATTCTATCACAGAGTTCATCAGCCTCGCTCATGTCATGAGTTGTGATTAAAATGGTAACCCCAAATTCATGATTTAGTTGTTTTATGTTCTCCCACACTTGTTTTTTTGACGATGGATCAAGACCAATACTTGGCTCATCTAATAGCAGAATCTTCGGCCGGTTTACAAGCGCTTGTGCTATTTCCAGCCTGCGCATCATTCCCCCACTATAGCGCTTTACAAGATCATTTGCCCTACTTGAAAGGTCCATGTATTCTAGCGCATCATTTATTCGTGTATTGCGCTCCTTCTTGCTTACGTATGACAGTTTAGAAAATATCAATAAATTTTCAAATGCAGTAAGATCAGTATCAACAGATATACTCTGAGGCACATACCCTAGCATTCCTCTTGCCGTTTCCGGCGATTTGAAGACATCAATTCCAAAGGTGTGTAGTGTTCCAGAAGTAGCCTTGGTGAGAGTTATTATCATCTTTATCGTGGTAGTTTTCCCAGCCCCGTTTGGTCCAAGCAAGCCAAATATTTCACCTTGTTTAACGGAGAAACTTATTCCATCCACTGCCCTAATGTTACCACGATAGATTTTTGTTAGATTATGTGCCTCTATTGCAGGTACGTCTAGGATTTTTACATCGTCAGAATCAAGATTCATAAATATACCTGTATTTATAATATGTTTTACATG